>Ga0169931_10000125_pt1 | contig 116612 bp, 114 predicted proteins | sample Kivu_15m_20L_FD_129675 | JGI IMG/M metagenome (GOLD analysis project Ga0169931, IMG submission 129675) | Freshwater microbial communities from Lake Kivu, Western Province, Rwanda to study Microbial Dark Matter (Phase II) - Kivu_15m_20L... | ecosystem: Environmental > Aquatic > Freshwater >... | reverse complement strand
GCGATAGGCGCTGGCGACGAATTCGGCCGACAAGCTGCCACTGTTGCGGTCGGCACGCACCTGCAGACGGTCGAGGGTCACCACGCGCGGTAGGCCGTTCAGCGCGCCGACAAAACCACCCAGAGCCGGGTAGCCTCCAAATAGGCGGATCTGCACCGGCAACTGCATAGAACCTGGATCCGCCGGGCTTTCTGTTCCCGGCTTGAAGTGTTGTAAACGTCCGCTGGCATCGCGGCTGATGTCTTCGAGATCGATCAACAGCGCCTCCCATCGCGCCTCGCGCGGCAGCGCCTGGTCGAGGCTGCTGCCGATTTCGACCAACGCCGCCTCCCGAGTCGCCAGTCGCTGCAACGCCACCACTCGCGACTCGACCGCGGCGAGGGCCGCCCGATGTTCCTCGAGCATCGCATCCTGCTGACGGAGCAGATCCCAGCGCGCATCCCACCACCACCAGGCTGCCAAGCCGAATACCGTTAGCCAGACCGCAGCCTGCACCGCCAAGCGCAGCGGCCGTGCCTGCCGAGGCAGATTGGCCAGCGTGAGTTCTCGAATATTGGGGAAACTCATTGCGCGACCGCCGCAGGCACTGGCCAGTTCGCCAAACGCGCCTCGAGCACAAATTCGACTGGCGCACCGCCCTCATCTGCACGACGCGTCTCGACCAGTCGCACCGAATCGAAGACCGCACCAACCGCGAGCTCCTCGACGAAAGCCGCAACCAGGCGATGCGATGGTGCCTGCCCCGCGAGCGTCAGGCGCTCGCCCTCCTGGCGGAGCGTGTCGAGCCCGACCCCGGGTGGCAAGCGCCGCGGCAGTTCGTTGACCAGCGCCATCATCGCGGCCTGTCGACCGGCGAACAGTTCGACCAGTCGGGCGCGCTGCTCGAGTTGGGCAGCTTCGACCGCAAGCGGCTCGAGCCGAACTGCCTCAGTGCGGAGGGCCTCGGTGCGTCGGCCCAAATCCTCAAGCTCGCGCAGTTGGTTGGCGAGCAAAAGTCCCAACACAACCGTACCCGCTGCGGCAAACAGCAGCCCGCCAGCGGCAGCGGCGGCTGTGCACAGCCAGAAACGACGATCAGCCAGGCGCCGCTCCCGCTCCCGGTACGGAATGAGATTGACCGTGATCACGCCAAACCTCGTAATGCCAAACCACAGGCGGTGGTCATCAGTGGCGGTGATGTCGGACTCGCAGCGCTTCCCGCCAATGACCACAGGCCGGGAAACGGGTCGAGCTGGCGTACCGCGATGAGCGACCGGTCGGCGAGTGGCGCAGCCAGAAGTGGGGCCGCCGCCCCCCCCGCCGCACAACACGATCTGTTCCGGAGCTTCGCCGCCGGACGAGCGGTGGAAGTCGAGGGTGCGCAGCAACTCCTGTGCCAGACGATCAAACCAGGGTGCCACGAGTTCGGCCAGGATCGACGCCGGATAATCCCCGCTTGCCATCATGCGCTCGACGCCCTCAGGGTCACCTGGATAGCGGCGATAGAGTTCTTCAGCCAAGCCTGATATCGCCAGCGCGTGTTCCTTAAACACCAGCGGATCGCTACCGCGCAATACGCTCAGCCGGGTTCCGGTCCAGCCCAGGTCGACCAGCGTGACGACCGCCATCGTGCCGCCTTCGGCCTCGACCTGCGCCGACCAGGCCCGATAGTCTGCATAGGTATTGAGGTCGGCAATGCGCGCGCGCAGCCCGGCCGACTCGACCAAGGCCAAGCGCTCCTCGACAACGTCGCGTTTGACCGCAACAAGGAGGATCTCCAACCCGCCCGGCGATGGGCCGAGCACCTGGAAGTCCAGGTTGACCTCGTCCAGTGGCAAAGGCACGACCGCCTCGGCCTCTTCCTCGACGCGTTCCTCCAGCTCGTCATCGCTCAAGCCCGTTGGCAGCTCGATGCGACGCGCGATGCTAGCTGCCGCGGGCAGGCCGACGACCACCTCGAGAGGTGGTTCAGGCAGGCGCTGACAGGCAATGGCAATCGCTTCGACGGTTGCATCGAATTGCGCAGCAAGGTCAGCGACCACTGGCGTCGGTTGCACCACCACGCCTTCCAAGCGGACGCCATGCAGGCCCCGACGGACCTCGGCGAGTTTGATCGAATAGGCACCAAGGTCCAGGCCGACCGACCGCGTCCGCCGTGCTTCGAAAGGCAACCAATTGGCCAGTCGCCCCCAGGTCGGGCGGAGCGCATTGAACATCTGGGAGGTCGTTTGTCGTAGCATCGTGCAGTCGGGAATTGCAAAGCAGTACGACGCCGCTGACAATTCGTCATCTAGCCGATAACCATCGACCAAGCGCTCGTCATGAGCGCTAATTCGGCCCACGGGGAACAAACTTGAATCTGCGCTTCACGCCGGGGCGGGTCTTGCTGGTGCTAGCGGCCTTGGGGCTTTCCTCGGCGATGCTGGTGGTCTTCGCCGCCCTGATCACTTATCCCAAATTGCCCTCGCTGGAGGTGCTAACCGACTACCGACCGAAGCTGCCGCTGCGCATCTATTCGGCCGACGGAAAGCTGATCGGCGAGTTCGGCGAGGAACGGCGCTCGGTGGTGCGTATCACCGACGTGCCGCAAACCTTGATCGATGCGATCCTCGCGGCCGAGGACGAGCGCTTTTACCAACATGGCGGCATCGACTACACCGGCGTGCTGCGCGCGACGCTGGTCAATTTCATCTCTGGCGAGACACGTCAGGGAGCGAGCACCATCACCATGCAAGTGGCGAAGAACTTCTTCCTGTCGAGCGAAAAGACCTTTACCCGGAAGTTCAACGAAGCGCTCTTGTCGTACAAGATCGAGTCGAACCTGAGCAAGGACCAGATCCTGGAGCTCTATATCAACCAGATCTACCTTGGCCAACGAAGCTATGGTTTTGCCGCCGCGGCGCGGACCTACTTTGGCAAAGAACTGAAACAGCTGAGCATCGCCGAAACCGCCATGCTGGCCGGCCTGCCCAAAGCGCCTTCGACTGGCAACCCGATCAGCAACCCGCAGCGAGCGCGCGGCCGGATGCTTTACGTGCTCGATCGCATGCACGAACTTGGGCGCATCGACGCGGCGCAGTTGCAGCAGGCACGGGACGAGTCGCTGCGAGTCCGACGCTCACGGGCCTTGGCGGAAGGCGCTGACTTCGTCGCTGAGATGGTCCGCCGCGACATCTTCGAGCGTTACGGCGAAGCCGCCTACAACAGCGGCATCGCGGTGCACACCACGATCTTGTCGAAACATCAGGCGGCAGCCGAAGAAGCCCTGCGTCGGGGTGTTCTCGACTACGAAGCACGCCGCGGTTACCGCGGGCCGGTGCGCCAGACCGATCTGCCCACCGATGATGACAGCGCGGTGGCCGCCATCGATGAAGCGCTTGCAGACCTGTTCCCGGCCGGGGGCCTGCAACCGGCGGTCGTACTCGCGGTCGGCGCCAAAGAGTTGCAGGCGCGGACCCGGAGCGGCGAGGTCGTCACCCTGGGAGCAGACAGCATCGCTTTCGGCCAACGCTTCCTCGACCCGAAGACCGAAGCCAAGAAGCGCCTGCGGCGTGGCACAGTTGTCTGGTTACGACCTAATGGTTCCAATGGTTGGGCGCTCAGCCAGATGCCGGATGTCGAGGGTGCGTTGGTCGCCATCGAGCCAGGCGACGGGGCCATCCGCGCCTTGGTCGGCGGTTTCGATGCCAGCCGCAACCAGTTCAACCACGTCACGCAGGCCTGGCGACAACCCGGCTCAGCCTTCAAGCCTTTCATCTATTCGGCGGCTCTGGAGAAAGGCTTTGGGCCAGCCTCGGTGATCGACGATTCGCCCATTTACTTCGACCGGTCGGCGACCGGCAGCGATGCGTGGGCGCCGCAGAACTATGACGGTGTGTTCGATGGCCCGATGCGCTTGCGGCCGGCCTTGGCCAAATCGAAGAACATGGTGGCGATCCGGGTATTGCAATCGATCACGCCGTTGTACGCCCAGGAATACATCACCCGCTTCGGCTTCGACGCCGAGCGGCACCCGCCCTACCTGACCATGGCGCTCGGTGCGGGTTCGGTGACGCCACTGCAACTCGCCGAGGGTTACATGGTGCTGGCCAACGGCGGCTACCGGGTGCGGCCCCATCTCATCACCAGGGTCGTCGACAATGCTGGCCGCGTGCTGGCCCAGACCCGCCCGACACGGGCTGGCGGCGGCGCCCCGCAGGTTATTGAAGCGCGCAATGCCTATTTGATGACCAGCCTGCTGCAGGACGTTGTGCGTAGCGGAACGGCGACGCGCGCGCTTACCCTCGGGCGCAGCGATCTTGCCGGCAAAACCGGCACCACCAACAAGCTCGTCGATGCCTGGTTCGCGGGTTATTCGCCGCGGCTGGTGGCGGTCAGCTGGATCGGCTTCGACCAGCCCCGTAGCCTGGGTGGACGCGAGACCGGGGGCTCGGCCGCCCTGCCGATCTGGATCGACTACATGCGAACTGCGCTGAAGGATTACCCCGAAGCGTCGATGCCGCGCCCGGATGGCGTGGTTGAGGTGCGCGTCAACCCGATCACCGGCAAACCCGCCGAAAATGGGATCAGCGAACTGTTCTTCGACGAATACGCGCCTCCGCCGGCTGCACCAACGCCACCTTGGGGCGTACCGTCGATCGTCCCGGCCGTGCCGACCGGCGAGGGGCTGCGCCCGTGAGTCGCGACACGCCCGCTCGACTGCTACGCGAGGCGATCGCGCAAGCCGCCGCACGCCTCATCGCCGAGGACGGCATCAACGACTTCGCTCTGGCCAAGCGTAAAGCAGCGCGGCAGATGGGTGTGCAGGCGCAGCACCACCTGCCCGACAACGAGAGCATCGAGGAAGCGCTGCGCGCCTACCGCGAAGTGTTCCAGACCGCCTCGCACCCTCAGCTGCTGCGAGAATTGCGGGACACCGCCTACCGCGTGATGCTCGAACTCGAGGACTACACGCCACAACTCACCGGATCGGTGCTGCAGGGGACCGCCGGCGCCGAATCCGACATCAACCTGCTGTTGTTCGCCGACAGCTCCAAAGATGTAGAGATCGACCTCATCAACCGCGGCATTCCGTTCGAGGCAGGCGAACGGCGGCGCCAGTGGCGTGGCATCTCGAGAGCTGTGCCGGTGCTGAGCGTGTTTGTCGATGACCGGGTCGTGAATCTTGAAATCCTCGAGCCACGCGACCGTCATGACCGGCCTCGAAACAGCGGTAGCCGCAGCGAACGTCTTGATGCCCGCGGTCTGGCCCAGCTACTGGAGCAGCCCGATGAGGACTTGCCGGAGGGCGTATAGCCCAAGTATCATCTTGGGTTCTTTGAATCTCAGGATCAGGCCATGGTCGTTATCCGTCTGGCTCGTGGCGGCGCCAAAAAGCGTCCCTTCTTCAATGTTGTGGTGGCTGACTCGCGCAATCGCCGCGATGGACGCTTTATCGAGCGTGTGGGTTTTTACAACCCGGTCGCCGGCGGCGCCGAGCAGGCCTTGCGTATCGATGTCGAACGCGTCAAGGAATGGGTTGGCAAGGGTGCGCAGGTGTCGCCGACCGTCGAGCGTCTGATCAAGTCTGGTGCCAAGGCCGCCTGACGATCGGGTCGTGATGGGCCGGTTCGCTGGCCCATACGGTGTGCGTGGGTTTGCCCGCGTCCAGGTCTTTACCGAGACGGTCGATAGTCTGCTCGACTACGACACCTGGCTGGTCGGTCGTCATAACCGCTGGGAAGCGCGCAAAGTGGCCGAAGCGACTATTCGCGGCAACGGTTTGGTTGCGCAACTGGAGGGTGTAGACAGCCCGGAGGCAGCGCGGGCATTGCGCGGGATGGACATCGCGGTGCTGCGCAGTGAACTGCCCCCGGCCGAAGACGACGCAGTGTACTGGGTCGACTTGATTGGCTGTCGAGTGGTCAACCGGGAAGGCATCGAGCTGGGCGAGGTGACAGACCTCATCGAGACCGGGTCCAACGATGTTCTCGTAGTGGTGTCGGGAAGCGGTGAGCAGCGCGTCGAACGGCTCGTCCCATACATCGCCCAGGTGATCGATACGGTGGATCTTCCTGGACGTCGCATCGGCGTTGACTGGGGTGAAGATTACTAGGGACCTCGGGTCCGGGGAGCTCGGCCCGGTGAAGTCAGGGCCACGATTGTGACAAGGGGGAAGCGTGAGGTTCGATGTGGTCACGCTCTTCCCGGAACTGGTAGCAGCCGTCGCCGGTGGTGGGATCATCGGCCGCGCTTTCGAGCGTGGACTGGCGCAGTTGCAGACGTGGAATCCGCGCGATTTCACGACCGACAACTACCGCACGGTAGACGACCGCCCCTACGGTGGCGGCCCCGGCATGGTGATGCTGGGAGAGCCACTTGAGCAGGCGATCGCCGCGGCGCGGCAGTCGCAACGCGATGCGGGCATCACCGACCCGCACGTGGTCTACATGAGTCCGCAGGGACGCGTGCTCGACCACGACAGGGTGATGGGATTGGCGCAGCGTCAGGGGCTCATTCTTTTGGCGGGGCGCTATGAAGGCATCGACCAGCGGTTGATCGACCGCGAGGTGGATGAAGAAGTGTCGATCGGCGACTATGTGCTGAGCGGTGGCGAGCTGCCGGCGATGGTCTTGATCGATGCCGTGGTCCGGCATCTTCCGGGCGCGGTCAACGATGCGCAGTCGGTGGTCGAGGAGTCGTTCGCCGATGGGCTGCTGGATTGTCCGCAGTACACCCGGCCGGAGGTCGACCACCACGGCGAGGCAGTACCCGCGGTGCTGATGTCGGGGCACCATGAGGCGATCCGTCGCTGGCGCCTCAAGCAGAGTCTGGGCCGTACGCTCATGCGTCGACCCGATCTGCTGCAGCACAAGCGACTGAACGAGGAAGAGACCCGGCTGCTAGCCGAGTTCCGCGAGGAACGGGCGCTGCAGGAACAGGCCTCTGTAGAGAAAAACGGAACCGGCCCAGCCGGAAAGGAGAAGACATGAACCTCATCGAACAACTGGAGCAGGAAGAGATTGCCCGCTTGGCCAAGACCCTTCCGGCCTTCTTCCCGGGTGACACCGTCGTCGTCCAAGTCAAGGTCAAGGAAGGCAACCGCGAGCGTCTGCAGGCTTTCGAAGGCGTCGTCATCGCCAAACGCAACCGTGGTCTGAACTCGAACTTCACGGTGCGCAAGCTCTCGGCCGGCGAAGGCGTCGAACGCACCTTTCAGACCCACTCGCCGCTGGTGGCCAGCGTCGAGGTGAAGCGTCGCGGCGACGTGCGTCGGGCCAAGCTGTACTACCTGCGCGGTCGTACCGGCAAAGCCGCTCGCATCAAGGAAAAGCTGAGCTTCTCGGCCAAGGCCAGCGCCGCCGAGTAAATGTCGGTCCGCCAAGGCGAGGTCCGGTGGATCCCGGCTTCGCCTGCAACGCCCGGCCTCTGCGCCGGGCGTTTTGTTGTCTGACGCTACAGGCGTGAGATGCGCCGTGGTGGCCGACCGGCATCATCTGATTGGCCGCCGCATAATCGTGGCATGTCTGTCACGACCACACCCCCCGCAACCCCTAGCGGCCCGAGCGCTGCAGACGATGCATTACTCGACCGTTTCTGCGACGCCTTGTGGCTGGAAGACGGCTTGTCACCGCGCACCCAGGCAAGTTATCGAAGCGACCTGACGCGCTTTGCCGTCTGGCTGCTCGCTCGTGACGCCACCTTGGCAAACGCCAGCCGGGTCGACATCGCCGACCACCTAGCCTGGCTATTTGGTACTGGCGGCCTGAAGGCCCGCTCGGCAGCGCGCGCGGTATCGAGCCTGCGCCGCTTTTACCGTTACCTGTGTCGCGAAGGCCTGTGTAGCGAGGACCCGACCGCGCTGACCGCCAGCCCGCGTCTGCCGCGCAGCCTGCCAAAGAACCTTAGCGAAGCCGAGGTCGACGCATTGCTGGAGGCACCAGCGACTGAACACGCTGACGGCTTGCGCGACCGCGCCATGCTCGAGACGCTGTACGCGACCGGCTTGTGAGTCTCGGAGCTGGTCGAACTGCCGCTGTCGGGTCTTGGACTCGACATGGGTGTGGTGCGGGTGCTGGGTAAAGGCTCGAAAGAGCGGCTGGTACCGCTGGGCGAGACGGCGCTGCACTGGTTGACGCGCTATCTGACCGAGGCACGCCCCGCGATTCTCGACGGCCGTACCAGCGATCATGTCTTCGTCACTCGACTAGGGCGCGGCATGAGTCGGCAGTTCTTTTGGCAACGCCTGAAGCAACTGGCCCTGCGCGCCGGAATCCAGACCGTGGTGTCGCCACACGTGTTGCGTCATGCGTTTGCCACCCACCTGCTCAACCATGGCGCGGACCTGCGCGTAGTGCAATTGTTGCTGGGGCATGCAGACATCTCGACCACGCAGATCTATACCCACGTCGCCCGTGAGCGGCTGAAGCAATTACACCGTCAACACCACCCGCGTGGCTAAGTTCGGGTTGCGCTACGCTCGATGCGTACCCCCAGACGAGCAACGCCGCGGATCAAGTTGAGTTTGGCCACACTGACCTTGCACCAGGGCGCACGAAACTCGCCGAGGATCATGTCGGCGATGTGCTCGACCAGACGTTCGAGAAGCAGGAAATGATTGACCGCGAGGCTCGCGCGGATGCGCTCGACCACCTCGCCATAGTCGATGGTATCGGCCAAATCATCACTTTGCGCGGCTTCTGGGCCGGGGATCCCGATCTGAATATCGAGCTGAATGGTTTGCGGCACCTTGCGCTCCCACTCGTACACCCCGACCAGGGTATCGATGCGGAATTCCTCGATGAAGATGACATCCATCTGCGACAATCCGGAGCGGCCAAAAGGCCCGCTAGTGTAAGGGAGTCCGCCCTATGCTGCCATTGGCGATCGTCGCCAGTTATCTGCTTGGTTCGGTGCCGTTCGCGGTGGTCGTGACGCGCCTGATGCGACTGCCTGACCCGCGCCAGTTCGGGTCAGGCAACCCGGGCGCCACCAACGTGCTGCGCAGCGGCTCGCGCTTGGCCGCAGCACTGACCCTGATCGGCGATGCCGGAAAAGGGGCCGTGGCTGTGGCCCTCGCCGGGCTGGTCGGGCTCACGGCTGGCGGCGCCGCGCTTTGCGGACTGGCGGCATTCGCCGGGCACGCCTTCAGCGTGTTCCTGCGATTGCGGGGCGGAAAAGGGGTCGCCACCGCCTGCGGCGTGCTCTGGATAGTCGACTGGCGACTGGGTGCTACCGTCTCGGTTGTGTGGCTTGCCGGTGTAGTGCTGTCGCGCACCTCATCGATTGGTGCGCTCGCCGCTGCAACTGTGGCCCCGGCTGTCGCTTGGTGGCTGGTGGACGATGCGGTCGCGACGGCGGCCGTCGTATGCATGTCGCTGGTCCTAATCCTGCGACACCGCGGCAATATTCAGCGCCTGCTCGATGGCACCGAACCGCGATTCGGTGGCCGACGCGCCGACTGAACAGAACCTGGCCAGAAGGTACCGGCTGCTTGATCCAAGCGCGGCCCCTGCTCAAGGACGTATCTGGATTGCCGTTGAAGTCCTGGCGCGGCTTGAGCGCCCCACAGAACCCACAGCATTGGAACGTATCGCTCTCTTCAGCCTGGTACTGGCCGGCATCGCAGTGTTCGGCGGTCATGCCCTGGGTGGCGGCAGCCCCGGCTCACTGTTCCAACTGACCGCCTTCGTCATCGTCATCGGCGGTACGATCAGCGCCGTCATGCTGCAGACACCCTACCCGGTGTTACGGCACGGCGTCAGCCTTGTCCGGCTGCTGCTGCGTCCGACCCAAACTTCACCCGAGCCGCTGATCGAACGCATGATCGAATACAGTCGCATCTCGCGACGCGAGGGTTTCTTGGCGCTGGAGCAACGTCTCGAGGAGCTTGACGATCCATTCCAGCGCAAGGCCATGCAACTGCTGATCGACGGCGTCGAGGCCGCAGAGCTGCGCAACGTACTCGACATCGAGTTGGATACATACGAACAACACCATCGACGCGCAGCCCGTATCTGGGAGGCCGCCGGCGCCTATGCACCGACCATCGGCATCCTGGGCGCGGTGATGGGGCTGATCCACGTCATGGAAAAGCTCGACAGCCCCGGTCAGCTGGGTAACGGCATCGCTAGGGCTTTCGTCGCCACGCTATACGGCGTCGGGTTTGCTAACCTGCTGTTCATTCCGCTCGCGAACCGCATCAAGGCGTGGATCGCCAACGAGGTTCAGTTGCGACGCATGCTCATCGAAGGGTTTTGCGCGGTGGCCACTGGCGACCACCCACGCCTCATCGAACGCCGCATGAGTGGTTTTGCCAACCCAATATGAAACTGCGACAGTGAGATACGCTGGCTCGCGCAACCGACGCCGCGACGATGATCGCGAAGATGCTGATCGCTGGCTGGTTTCCTATGCCGACCTGATCACCCTGCTATTCGCGCTGTTCGTTGTGCTCTACGGCTTGTCGCAAGTGAATGAGTCGAAATACCAGGCCCTCTCCGAGTCGTTGGTCAGCGCATTCGGCCGCGATCATCGCGGCACCCGCCTGACTCCGCTACCTGGCGCGGGCGATATCGGCGGGCTGAGCCCTGCCGAACTGCAGGCGGCCACCAAGACCGCGGAGCGCGAGCGACGCCGGCGCGAGACACTCGCCGACATCCGCGCCAGCCTCAACCCACTGGTGAGCACTGGCGGTGTCCGCATCACCGAGAGTTCCGAGGGTATCCACATCGAATTTACCGCCAGCTCCCTGTTCGCGGCCGGAGTCGCCGATATCGGAACAGCGGCACGTGCGCCGCTGGGTGAACTCGCACAAGTACTAGCGCACACCGACTCCCGGATTCTGGTCGAGGGGCACGCCGACGACACGCCGATCGGCAACCAAATATTTGCCTCGAACTGGGAACTCTCGTCGGCTCGCGCCGCTGGGGTGGCGAGACTGTTCGTCTCCCAAGGCGTCGCCGGCGAGCGGATCAGCACCGCTGGTTACGGCGAATACCGGCCAGTCGCCAACAACGCATCGACCGAGGGCAAGGCGCGCAATCGCCGTGTCGTGGTGGTGGTCAAGGAGCCATGCGACACCGACTGCGAAAAAGCCGACAGGTGGTCTCGCCGCGCCGATGACCTGCCAGCCGTGAGGTGACTGCAGGGCGATTGGCCAAACGACAACGCGGCCCACAGGCCGCGTTGCTTCAAGTCACGGACGCACCAGCGTCAGCTCATGCATTAGACCGGCACCGGGTCAATCTTCGAACTGGCCGACCGAGGCATCGCGTACCTGCGCGTCGCGCCGATTCAGATAAAAGTCGCGGACTGTGGCGTATTCATCGTCGCCGGCGGCATCGATGATGTCCTGGATGTCGAGGAATTCAGCGCGGCGGCTGACAATGCGGGTACCGCCCACCTGATAGCGCGTAGCGCTCGGATCGATGTAGAACACCGGGTCGGTCAGGATGTCGCCGACCAAGCCGACGGTGTCACGCACCGTGCTCGGGCCGAAGAATGGCAGCACCACATAAGCGCCTGTCCCGACACCCCAACGGCCAAAGGTCTGGCCAAAATCTTCTTTGCTCTTCTCCAGTCCTGCCGGCGTAGCGACGTCAATGAACCCCAGAAGGCCAAAGGTGCTGTTGAAGGCAAAACGCATGATGTCGGTAGCGCCGCGTGCACCCTTGCCCTGCAGCAGGTTGTTCACGCCGGTCATGACATCGCCGATGTTGGAGAAGAAGTTGCCGATGCCAGTCCGAATCGGCGAAGGTAGATAGTTGTACCCCTTTGCGACCGGTGTCAGCACGACCTGGTCAAGACCCTTGTTGAAGGCATAGACGCCACGGTTGAAACCCTCGATCGGATCGCGCGGGTCGGCGGTGCGACTGGCTGTCGAAGCGCAGCCCGACAGCACGGCTAGAGCGGCAACGAGCAAGAATGTCTTCAAGGTACGCATCATGGTCAGGGTGCCCCTGTTGGTATTTCCGCGCGAGTCTAGCCGCAGAATGACAAATTGGCTACAAAGCGGCACTGGCGGGCGGGCCGCAGACCCGCCCGTCGCACCAATGTAAACGCTAGCCGCTGTTGCGCATGCCGGCAGCGATGCCGTTGATCGTCATCAGGATCGAGTTGCGCAAGCGTGGCTCCGGGTCGCCCTGGCGGAAGCGCGCCAGCAGATCCACCTGCAGGTGATTGAGCGGAGCCACGTAGACCATCCGGGCCCGCAAGTTGGCGCCGAGCGCCGGGTCGGCGGACATCAGCGACTTCTGCTCGGTGATCGCCAGAATGTGTTCCGTGGTGCGCTCGAAAGCGCCGCGAATACGGCCAAAGATACGGTCGGCCGCTTCGCGATCGGACACCAGATCCGCGTAGCGCTCGCCGATCGAAAGGTCCGACTTCACCAGAACCTGCTCGATATTCGAGATCACCGCGCGCAAGAATGGCCAATGGTTGTAGACCTGCCGCAGCCGCTTCATGCCAGAGGTGCCCTCTTGCTCGAGGAAACGATCGATCGCTGAACCCAGCCCATACCAACCCGGCAGCACGATGCGGCTCTGGCTCCAGCTGAACACCCAAGGGATAGCACGCAGGTCCTCGATGCGGTTCGATTGCGTCCGCGAGGCCGGCCGACTGCCGACCTGCAACTGCCGGATCTCGTTGATCGGCGTGCCCTCCCAGAAGAAGGTCAGGAAGCCATCGGTCTCGTAGACCAGCTCGCGGAACGCACGGAACGCCCATTCCGACAGGTTTGCCAGCACCTCGCGATCGGCGGCGCTGGCACCATCCTCCCCAGAGGCGCGCAACAGCGAGGCCTCGAGGGTGGCCGAGACGAGCGTCTCGAGATTGCGGTGGCCGATCTTGGCGTCGGTGTATTTCGACGCGATGACCTCGCCCTGCTCGGTCAGGCGGATCTGCCCATTCACTGAACCGGGCGGCTGCGCCAAGATGGCTTGGTAGCTGGGGCCGCCACCGCGGCTCACAGTGCCGCCCCGGCCATGGAACAAGCGCAAGCGCACCCCATGTCGCTGCGCGACCTTGGTCAGGTTGCGCTCGGCCAGGTACAGCTCCCAGTTCGAGGTGAAGATGCCGCCATCCTTGTTGCTGTCCGAATAACCGAGCATGACCTCCTGCGTCATGTCGCGCGAGGCCAGCAGGGCGCGGTACTCGGGGATCGAGAACAGGCGGTCCATGATCGGACCGCAGGCGCGCAGGTCGCCGATGGTCTCGAACAGCGGGATGATGTTCATGTGCAGTTGCGGGGTCTCCCCTGGCAGCAACAGGCCATGCTCTTTCAGCAGCAAAGCCGCTTCGAGGATGTCCGAGATGCCGTTGCAGTTGGAGATGATGTAGTTGGGCATCGCCTGACGGCCGAAATCGCGATGGATCGCGGCGATCTCCTCGAACACCCGCAGTTCGCCAGCGACGGTCTCGGTGTAATCGAGAAAATTCGACTTCAGCGGCCGCGGGTCGGTGATCTCGCGCACCAGCAGATCGATCTTGGATTCCTCGTCGAGCGCGCTGTAATCGGCGTGGACCAGCGACTTGGCTAACAGCTCGGCCACCGAGTTCTCATGCAGCCGGCTGTGCTGGCGCGAATCGAGCGGCGCCAAGTGGAAGCCGAATACGCGGGCCGCGCGACGCAGTTCGCGCAGACGGCCACGCGCCGCCCAGGTCGAGCCCTGCGAGCGCAGTGCGGTGTCGATGACGTCGAGCTCGTGGACGAACTCAGCGGCGCAGGTGTAGGGCTCGCCATCGGCCAGCGGCGGCTGCGCATACATGTCGAGCCCGAGACGCTGTGCGGTGGCATAGAGCCGGCAATAGATGGCGACGAAGGCGCGCCGGTAGGGCTCATCGGCGCGGTGCGGTGAGTCCTCGGGCGACGCTTCGGACATCGCCACCAGCTCGGGCGTCATCGGCATCAGCAGCTTGGATTGCGCCAGCTCACGCGTCAGGCGCAGCACTTCGTCGAGATAGAACTCGAAAGCCACAACAGCGTGCCGGCACATGGCATGACGCGTCACCTCGGCGGTCACGAACGGATTGCCGTCACGGTCGCCGCCGATCCAGCTGCCCATCATCACGAAATTGCCCAAGTCGCCCTCGCCAAGCTCAGGGAAGGCACGCGCAACCGCATCCTCGATGCGGCTATACACGCGCGGCAGCTCTTTCAGCACGGTGTATCGGTAGAACGACAGGCCGTTTTCGATCTCGTCCTGCACCTGAAGCTTCTCGACCCGCAACATGCGGGTCCGCCACAGCACCTGCAGCGTGTGACGGATCGCCTCGTCCAGCTCTTGCGCCTCTTCCGGCGTCATGTCGACCTGATCACGGGCGTCCATGCGATGATGGATCTCGCGCAGATTGTCCAGGATGCTCTTGCGCTGTACTTCGGTCGGGTGGGCGGTAAGCACCGGTGCAGTGAGCATGCCGCGCAGCGTATCGGCGACCTCCGTGGCGCCGATACCAGCCGCCTGGATGCGCTCGAGCGCAAGCTCGAAATCGCCATCTTCCCGCGCTGCGGACGACTTGCGCATCTGCCGATGACGACGGTTCAGGTGGACGTCTTCGCAAATGTTGGCCAGCTGATAGAAGAAGCTGAATGCGCGCGCCACGCGAACTGTGCCGGCGGTGTCGATGCGCGCCAACAGGTCTTTCAGTTGCTGCTCGCTGGCGTCATCGCCATCCCGGTGGAAACGGATCGACAGGGTGCGAATCTGCTCGATCAGCTCGTAGATCGGGTCGCCTTCGAGCGCCCGCAGGGTATCTCCCAAGAGGCGCCCCAAATAGCGGATGTCGTCACGCAGGCGGGCCTGCAGGTCGATGGCCTTGCTCATTCTTCACACCTCTGGATCTGATCTGGTTATCGAGGGTCGAGCGGCCGGACCGCGTGCTAGACTGCCGCGCAACACAACCCCAGCGCCTCCTCACCAGCGCCGACAACCCGGGTCATGAGAACAGACAATCCAGCATCCACCCGCACAGCTCCCGAGCGCCTCGTCATCGCAACACGCGAAAGCCCTCTGGCACTCTGGCAGGCGGACCACGTCCAGCATCGATTGCGGGAAGTATACCGAGAAACCCAGGTCGACCTTGCGCGCATGACCACACGCGGCGACCAGATTCTCGACACGCCCCTGTACCAGGCCGGCGGCAAGGGACTGTTCATCAAGGAGCTCGAGGTGGCACTGCTCGAGGGTCGTGCAGACCTCGCCGTACATTCGCTGAAAGATGTGCCGATGGAGCTCGCCAACGGCTTCACACTGGCCGCCATCGGCGAACGCGAAGACCCGCGGGACGCGTTCGTCTCGAACCGGTTCGATCGCATCGACGCTCTGCCGAACGGTGCCCGCGTCGGGACTGCGAGCCTGCGCCGCGCCTGCCAGCTGCGCGCACGCCGCCCCGACCTGCAGGTCGAAACGCTGCGCGGCAATGTCGGCACTCGCTTGCGCAAGCTCGATGCCGGAGAGTTCGACGGCATCCTGCTTGCGGCCGCTGGCCTCCTGCGTCTTGGCTTGGCCGATCGTATCCGCGAACTGATCGACCCACAGGTGTCCTTGCCAGCGGTCGGCCAAGGTGCGCTGGGAATCGAGACGCGCAGTGACCGACCCGAAGTGATCGCCGCAGTGCAGGTGCTCGACCACCGTGAGACGCGCCTGCGAGTGACCGCCGAGCGCGCCATGAGCCGCGCCTTGGGTGGCAGCTGCAACGTCCCACTGGGAGCCCACGCCGTGCTCCAAGGCGAACATCTGCACCTGACAGGCTTCGTCGCCATGCCCGACGGCAGTCAGATGATCCGCGACGAAGCGAACGGTCGCGCCGAAGACGCCGAAACGATCGGCCTGACTCTCGCCGACCGCCTGCTGTCGCGCGGTGCCGGCGCGGTCATGGACGCGCTCGGGCAGCATTTGAGCGCCCCCGGCGCCTAGGGCCACAGCGTGCCGGCCGAGCCCGCCAGGGATCGCCGCGTCGTTGTCACCCGCCCGGCTGACCAAGCCGCGCCGCTGGCCGCGACACTGCGTCAGGCGGGCTACGAACCGATACTCCTGCCACTGCTCGAGCTCGAGCCGCTGCCACGGCCGGCTGATCTGGTCGTCGGCCGACGGCCAGATCGCGTGATCGCGGTCAGCCCTAGCGCCATCGACATGGGTCGACAGTGGTGGCCGCAGACCTGGCCATGGCCACCTGATTGCCCGGTTTACGGGGTTGGCGCCGGCACCCGGCGCCGCTGGTCCGAACGAGGCCATCGGGCGCCCCGCGGCCCGGAAGACGGCGGCAACGACAGCAGCGCCTTGCTCGCCCTCCCCGAACTCAACGACATCGTTGACAGCCGCATTCTGATTCTGCGCGGGGAGGGCGGGCGCGACCTGCTCGGCCCGACCCTGCGCCAAAGAGGCGCCCATGTCGAAGAATGGCCGTGCTACCGGCGCGGCGTCCCCCAGGGGCTGGCCGAGCGCTTGGCCGAGTTACTTCAATCGCCGCCGGACGCCTGGGTCATGACCAGCAGCGAGGCAGTTGACCATCTTCATGCAGCCTGGCCCGACAGGGCCAAGCGCGATGCGCCGGTGTTTGCCACACATCCGCGGATCGCCGCGACGGCCAGCGCCGCCGGCTGGCCGGTGATCATCTGCGATGACCCCGACGCCGGCTTGCTGGCAGCCTTGCAAGCGTGGTTTGATGCTGCGTCGCAGAACGCTTCTTGAGTGCCTCGACCGCACCACCCTTTGCCCCGCCGCCAGTCGCTCGCGAAACAACACCACCATGACCGAACCGCGCCGCTCTCCACTTGCCATAACCGCGCTGGTGATCGCAGGTATCGCCGTGCTCGGCTGCATCTGGCTGGCCGTAGATGGTGCACGTCGCGAGACCAAGCTGCGCGAACAAGTGCTCGACTACCTGGCGCGAGGCGATCGCGCCGGCTCTGAAACGCGACAGCTGGCTGACTACGCCGACACCATCGTGCGTGGCATGGATGGCCGGGTGTCTGCCATCGAACAGAAACTCGCCGACTGGCAGGGCCAGCAACTGGCCATGGAAGCGCTGTACCGCAACCTCGCCAAGACCCGCGATGAATGGTTGCTAGGCGAGATCGAGCAGTTGCTGCTGATCGCCAACCAGCAGCTCGAGCTGGCCAACAACGTCAGCGGCGCGCTGAACGCCCTGCAGACCGCCGACCAGATCCTGCAGCGCCACAGCCAACCAGTGCTGATCCCTTTACGACGGGCAGTCGCTCAAGATATCGAGGGCCTGCGCGGCGTCGCCCAACGCGACGTGGTGGGCAGCATCGCCCGCATCGACGCCCTCATCGCTGCTGCTGACGCTTGGCCTCTAGCCCACCAGTTCAGCAACTTGCCAGCACGCACGCCGGTGATCACCGACAGCGATGGCTGGATGTCGCGCATCTGGGCCGATCTGCGCAACCTCGTCCGGGTCCAATACCTTCCGGGGCGTGCGCTGCCCCTGGTGTCGCCAGAGAGCACCCTGTTCCTGCGAGAGAACATTCGTCTGCGCCTCACCGCTGCGCGTTATGCGGCACTGCGGGGCGACGAGCCCCAGTTGCGCCGTGAGCTCGACCTGAGTCGGGAGTGGCTGGAGCGCTACTTCAGCGGCGAAGCCGAGAGTGTGCGCTCGGCCATCGACCAACTGCGCGCCCTGCGCGCAGTTGAGGTGAGCACCCGCCAGCCCGATATCCAAGCAAGCCTGCAGGCCGCACGGAAGGCGCGGCGCGCCTTCGATACAGGCGGCTGAGCAATGAAGTGGCTGCTCTGGCTGATTGTCCTGTTCGGTATCGCCACGGTACTCACCACCCTTTCGGGCAGCCAGCAAGGTGTTGTCCAGTTCGTCTTCCCGCAACTGCGCGTGGAGCTCGCTTTCACCCTGTTCGTCCTGCTACTGATCGGCTTTGGGCTGCTGTTCATGTTGCTGGTCCGCCTCGTAAGGGCTGCAACCAGCCTGCCTCGCCGGGTGCGCGACCATCGCGAGGCGGTCCGAGCACGGCGCGCGCACGGCGAGCTCGAATCCGCATTGCGTGCATTCTTCGAGAACCGTTGGGCACGTGCCGAACGCCACGCCGCCAAGGCCATCGACCACCCGCAGACAGGCTCGCTGGCACGCATGTTGGCGTCCCGCTCGGCGCAAGCCCAGCGCCAGTACAATCGCGCCGAGGCCTACCTGGCCGACGCCAGCGACCATCCGGAAGACCGCTGGATGGCTGCACTTGCGCGGGCCGACATCCTGATCCAGCGTAAGCGTGCCGCCGAAGCTCTGCCGATCCTGCACGCCTTGCGGGCCAAGACCCCAAGCCATTCGGGCGCCTTGCGACTCGAGCTGCTGGCGCAGCAGAACACGGGGCAATGGGCAGAAGTGCTGCGGCTGACCGAACAAGGCGCCAAACTGGGGGTGCTCGACCCCCTCAGCCTCAATCAACATCGCGAGACCGCGACGGTTGCCCTGTTAGACAGTCTCGAAACCGACCTCGCCGCCTTGCAACGAATCTGGGGGCAGACACCCGTCGAGACCCGACGTGCCCCGCGCGTGGCTCTAGCGGCGGCGCGGGCATTCGCGCGGTGCGGACAGGCCGGGCTCGCCGGCGACTGTCTCGATGCAAGCCTCGCGGAAAACTGGTCGAGCGACCTGGCAGCGCTATCCCTTGAGCTCAGCGACCGCAGCGACACGGCAAGCGCTTTGCAGCGCGGCGAGACCTGGCTCACGGCTCATCCGGACGACGTTCAGCTGCTCCTCAGCCTGGGCCGGCTTTGCCAGTCGCGAAGCCTGTGGGGGAAAGCACGCAACTACCTTGAGGCAGCGCTGGCAGTGGCTCCCGGCATCGAAGCTCATCTGGCCTTGGCGGAACTGCTTGAAGAACTGGGCGAACATGAAGCGGCCCGCCCCCACCTGCGTGCGGCCGCCCAACTGGCCGCCGATCGCATCAGCCACAAGGTTTGACCAGAATCTTCGAGCGTCGCTGCCAGTTATACAGCTGCTTTTTCGAGCTGGGCAGTTCGTCGACCTCGCCGACACGAAAGCCGCGTTCCAGGAACCAGTGCGTCGCCTGCGTGGTCAGCACGAAGAGTTTGCGTAAACGCCGGGCCCGCGCCAGCGACATGGCGTGGCGGATCATGCGGTCACCCAACCCGGCATCACGATAGGCTGGATCGACTGCCAGACAGGCAAGCTCGGCGGCCGACTCGTCTTCGAACGGATACAGTGCAGCGCAGGCAACGATCAGGCCATCGTGCTCGAGCACGAAGAAGCGCCGGATCTCCTGCTCGAGCAGTTCGCGCGAGCGTTTCACCAACACACCCTCGTCCTCGAGCGGCTCGATCAGCTGCAAGATCCCGCCGACATCGTCGATGCTCGCCTCGCGCAGGGCATCGAGCCCGCTGGCAGTGAGCATGGTGCCAACGCCATCGTGGGTGAATACCTCGGTGAGCAAGGCGCCCTCGGTCGCGGCATTGATCAGATGTGCCCGCGCCACTCCCGCCCGACAAGCCCGGATAGCATGCGGCAAATAGATCTTGGCATCACCCTCGGGCAGCGCTGGCAACAAGGATTCGGCGTCAGCCACAGTAAGTTCTGGCAAGAGAGTGCCGTCGTTATCAATCACACCGTCGCTGTCAGTCAGGAAGATCAGCTTGTCGGCGCCGATAGCGATCGCGGTCGCCTCGGCGACATCTTCGACGGTGAGATTGAAGATCTCGCCGGTGGGCGAATACCCGATCGGCGACAGCAGGACGATCTCCTCGTCGCGCAACCGGTTGTTGATCGCAACCGCATCGATCTTGCGCACCCGTCCGGTGAACTGCAGGTCGATGCCATCGACCACGCCGACCGGCTGCGCGGTGACAAAATTCCCGCCCGAGACGCGAATATCGGCGCCAGCCATCGGCGTGTTCGGCAAACCCATCGACAGCGCCGCCTCCAGTTCGCAGCGCACCTCGCCGATCGCCTCCTTCACGCATTCCAGGGCGGCCGCATCGGTCACCCGCAGGTTTCCGACATAGCGGCCCTCGAGCTCGGCCCGCGCCATCCGCCGCTCGACGTGCGGCCGCACACCGTGGACGAGCACCAGGCGCACACCGAGGCTCTCGAGCAGATTGAAGTCGTGGACCAGGCCAGTGAAGGTGGGGCTGTCGACCACTTCACCGCCAAACGCGACAACGAACACCCGCCCCCCAAACGCATTGATGTAGGGCGTGGTCGACCGGAACCAGTCGACGAACTGCTGATCGTGGGCTTTGCGCCGCCGCGGAGGGCTAGTCGGGTTATTCATCGGCGCGACGATAGCGCAAAGCACCGACGCCATAAAGCCGACCGAGGACATTGCAGCGTAAGCAGACGCCTGTTGCGGCCTCACCAGAGGCCCCAGGTGCCATGAATGGTAGAGTCACGCATCGCTACGATGCTGCACACCATGACCCCTGATAGCGTCCTCGAATACCTCTGCGAACACCCGGAGTTCTTCGAACATCACGCGGCGACAATCGCCGATCTGACCATCCCGCATCCACATTCGGGGCGGGCCATCTCGATCAACGAGCGGCAGCTCATCGCCCTGCGCGAGCGCAACCGCAAGCTCGAGCAACAGATCGAACAATGGCTAACGATCGGGCGCGACAACGATCGCCGCGGCGACTGCCTGCAAGAATTGGCGCTCGCCGCGTTGCAGACCGCACCGCGCGCAGAGCGCCTAGCCGCGATGTGCCTCGCCCTCGAACAGGGCCTTGCTGTGCCTGCCGTGCGTCTGCTACGCGGGCTCGATCACGATGCCTGGTCGGCGGTGCTGGGAGACCCGGCCCTACCGCGTTGTGGTCCGCTCGAAGAGCGCTCAGTCGCGGCAAAAATATCGTCTGCTTGCGGCCTGGACGTGGCCTCGGCCGCTTGGGTGCCAGTTGCCGACGGCGATCGGATCAGCTTGCTGCTGCTGGCCAGCGACGACCCGGAACGCTTCTCCGCTGCAGCCGGCACACTGTACCTGGAACGTGCGGGCGCGTTGTTCGCCGCGGTGTTGGCGCAGCCAGAGTCATGAGCACAGACGCCGATCGGGCCTTGGTCGACACTTTCATCGGCCACCTGCTCGGCGAACGGCGACTTTCGCGGCACACCGCCGCTGCCTACCGCCGCGACCTTGAACAACTGCTGCTCACCAGCGAGCGTCCCCTTGGCGCACTCGCCCCGGCCGATCTCCGACGTTCCTTGGCCGCCGCCCACGGACGTGGGATCGAACCGCGCAGCTTGGCGCGGCGTTTATCCGCGTGGCGTGGCTTTTTTGCCTGGGCGCAGCGACGAGGTCACGTTGACCAAGACCCGACTGCGGGTATCCGCGCACCAAAGGCAGCCCGTCGCCTGCCGCAGACCCTGTCGCCCGACGAAGCCAGCCGCTTGCTAGACCATCAAGCCGAATCCTTTGATGCGGCCTGCGATCGTGCGCTGTTCGAGCTGGTCTATTCGTCTGGCCTACGGCTCGCGGAAACCATCGGCCTTGACCTCGCCGACATCGACCTGATCGCCGCACAAGCACGTGTCACCGGCAAAGGCTCAAAGACACGCGATGTCCCTGTCGGCTCGGCAGCCTGCGCAGCATTGCGCGCGTGGCTTGCCCGACGCGTGGAACACGCGGCAGCCGATCAGACCGCGCTGTTTATCTCGCGGCGGGGGCAACGCCTTGGCCCGCGCACGGTGCAGCGGCGCTTAGCCCGACTGGGCCAGCAGCAGGGGCTCGACCGCCACGTTCATCCGCATATGTTGCGCCACGCTTTTGCATCGCATCTGCTGCAGTCATCGGGCGACCTGCGCGCAGTCCAAGAATTACTGGGCCACGCCAGCATCGCGACGACACAGATCTACGCGCACCTCGACTTTCAGCACCTTGCCAAGATTTACGACCAGACCCACCCACGGGCACGACGCAAGCTCGGTTAAGCCTCGGCAGTCCTAGGCCGAGGCTGTTGCCGTAGCGCCGCACAAACCCGGAGCCTCCTCCCAGCGATCCGGCCCCAGCACCGAAAACGGCAATCCGCTCACCATGTTTGGCCAAACGCGGTCGGTGATGCCCAGAACGCTTAACTCTTCGGCAGACTGTCCCGGCGTCACCGCGCAACTCTTCAACAGGCACACGCCGTCGGCATTGAGCCGCCGGGCTGCCAGGGCCGCGATGCTGTCCGAAGTGAGATCCCATGTCTGCGGCAGATCGGGATCGCGCGCCAAGGCCTCAGCCGGGGCCCAGATTGGGATCTGCCCGCCTGCCAACACCGCAGTGACCTGGTCCAGCCGGGCAATGACGCGAGCAGCATCGCCAAGCGCAATGCCCAGTTCGGTCGCTGTCTGGTCCATCGCTCGAAGCGCCAGCAGGTGCGCCTCGGCATCGTCGAACCCCCGGGACGCTTGCTCGGTACGCACTGCATCAGCATAACGCCCACCCCCTGTGACCAGCAGGTGACGCGCTGGCGACCGCCGCAAACAAGAGAAGAGTTGCTGTCGCGCTGCTTTCAGGGATGCCCCGCGGTGTGCGTGCAGCAGACTCCCGCCGAGCTTAAGTACCCACACCGCTGGCCTCGACTTGTGCCAGCAAACGCAACAGCGCTGCGCCTTTGTGGAGAGTCTCCTGGAACTCGTCCTCTTCGCGTGAATCGGCGACGATGCCGCCGCCGGCCCAGAAGCGCACCGTCCCGCCCGAAAGCACCAGAGTGCGGATAGCGATGTTGGTATCCATCGCTCCGTCGTAACCCAGATACCCGATCGCGCCACAGTAGACACCACGTCGGTTGGGCTCGAGCTCTTCGATGATCTCCATGCTGCGCAGTTTGGGCGCACCAGTGATCGAACCCCCGGGGAAACACGCACGCAGCAGATCGACGGCGTCGCACCCCGACGCTAGGCGACCAGACACTGTGCTGACCAGATGGTGCACGGTGGCATAGGACTCCACATCGAAGATCTTGGGCACACGTACCGAACCCACTTCGCACACGCGGGAGATGTCGTTGCGCAACAGGTCGACGATCATCAAGTTTTCGGCGCGGTCCTTCTCACTCTCTGAAAGACTGATCGCCAGCGACATGTCCTCTAGTGGCAATCCCGAGCGTCGGCGCGTGCCCTTGATCGGCTTGGTCTCGACCTGGCCGCCGCTACAGCGCAGAAAGCGCTCCGGCGAAGCCGACAACACCTGCCCGAACGGAAGATTCAGGTACGCAGCGTGCGGCGCTGGGTTCATCAGGCGCAACTGACAATACGCCGACCAGGCATCGCCCTGGGCGCGCGCACTGAAACGTTGCGCAAGGTTGACCTGATAGCAGTCGCCGGCGGCGATGTAGTCCTGGATGCGACGGAAAGCCTCACCGTAGGCTTGTCGGCTTAAGTTCGACGTGACTTTCGAAAGCACTCGGAACGGTGCACGTTGACGTGGCTCGGCCGGCAGACTGAAACGTTCGATCAGGTCTGGCCAACGCTGGCGAGTCGCCGGGTCGCGCCCGGCAGAGACCAGTTCCGCCCGGCGCAGGTCATGGTCGACCACCAACGCCCAGTCATAGATGCCGACTGCCATCTCGGGAATGCGCTCGGCGTCTTGGGCGAGCGTCGGCAGGCGTTCGATGCGACGTGCCAAGTCATAGGCAAAGTAACCGACCGCACCACCACCGAATGGCAGGTCATCAAGCGGAGCGGCGGTCTCGCCCAGCGCTTCGCGCAGCAGCTCAAAGGGGTCGCGCGGCGACAGTTCGACCCGAGCCCCACGCCGGATCTCGGTGATACCCGCACGCGTGGTGAGCGTTGCCACGGGTTCAGCGACAAGGATGTCGTAGCGACCCTGGCCGCCACGCGGTGGGCCGCTGTCAATGAACATGGCCCAAGGCAGGTCGGCCAGGCACTCGAAGTACCGGGCGCTGTCCTCGAAGTAGGGGACTCTGGCTCGCATCCTCTCACCTTAGCGTCAAGCTGGCGGATTGTCTTGAAGAGTGCCCCGCGCGGCAAGCAGCGCGAGCGCCGCCGCAGGGGCATGGCAGGTCAGACCGGCAGACTGCCCGGCCGCGACCAGATCGCCCAAGCTGATTGCTGGTCGACCCAAACGGCTGGCAACACGCCGGATGAAGGCATGGCCGATCCCAGCACAGACCACCGGCGCGGCCGCGGGCAACTGCGCCGCCTCGGCGACACGCTGCGCCGCCGTCGCAACCACACCAATCAGCAGATCGGCACAGTACCGAGCCAAGCTGTTCAGGTCCTTAGCTGACACACTTGCCGCATCCTCACCGATCATCCTGGCCAGACGACGCATACTGCCGGCGCGCGTCTTTTCAGCACCGTCACACGGCGGATAGACGTCGACTGACTCGTCGAGTTCGCCACAGATGCGCATCACATCGGCGGTCGTCGCAAACAGCTCGGCTGCCAACGGACGGCTCCCGGCCTGCCAGGGCACCTCGGCGGCCAGTGCCATGACCGGTGTGCGCACAAGCCCCCGATAAACCAGTTCGCCGCTGTCGAGCCGGGTACCGTCGGTGTGCCCGAACACCCGGGGCCGGCCTTCGCGCAAAGCAATGATGTCAGTCGTCGTGCTGCCCATATCGATCAACAGGCCGTCGCAATACCTGGCTGCCAAAGTCGCGCTAGCCAACCAGTTGGCCGAGGCAAGCTGCTGCGGGTGGTCGAAGGCCTGCGCACCCTCTACGAGGCGGCCATCGACGCCGAACCAACGCCAGCGTCCAGCCACTTGGGCCTCGGCACACCTTACGATCGCCTGCACACCGGTGGTGCGATCAGAAAAGGCATCGACCAACTCGCCACTCATGGTCGCCACGTGCAGTACGTCCTCTGGCGCAGTGCCGTCGTCAGCAGCAAGCTCGGCCATCACTTGGTCGAGCGCTTGCTCCAACCGGTTCAGTCCTTGCCACAACGGACACGCCCGCTGCCCGACCCGCAGCAACTGACCGGCGGTGTCACATACGGCCCATTTCAGATGGGCCCCGCCAATGTCCCAGCCAAGAATCGCCATGCTGCTCATGCCAGCTCGAGGCTGAAATGAACAGATCGACCACGACCGCGTGGCAACTGTGGGGCGCGGCCGGCAAGCAAGTCGAGCATGGCGCCAAGCAAGCACACGCCGGTGGCCGCACTCAGATGCGCGAACGGCGTCGTCAAGCGCGGATTGACCTCGATCGGCACCCAGCGGCCATCACGCCCGCAGACGCAATCGACACCAACATAACCCCAGAGCCCGGGGATTGCAGCAACCACAGAGCGGGCCAAAGCCAGCGCAGCATCGCGGTCGGCGTCGACATTCACTACACCACCACAGTAACGCGCTCTACCACCTTGCCAATCGATGCTCTGCCGATTGATCGACAGCAGCCAGACCGTCTGCCCATCAGTCAGGAGCGACAGGCTCAAGGCCTCTCCATCGACCCAGGGCTCGACCAGCGTGGCGGGCGTGGCAGCAGGCAAGACAGCGTCGAGCGCTGCGTCGGCGACGCGGCGAACATCGGCCGCGCCACAACCATCGTCGGGCTTCAGCACCCACCAGTCACTGCTTGGTCCTAACGGGCGTCGATCCAGGGCAACTGGCAGCGGTCCTTGCGCCTCGTCCCAAAGCGCGCGACGCGTCGCCCACTTGCTCGAGGCCAACCGTACAGCCGAAATGCGGCTGCCAAATAGACAGCAGCGGCTGCGCTCGACCCGCTCCGTCAGCCATGCCAATTCGCCGCCGGTCTCCGGGGCCAGCAACCAGACTGCATCGACAGTCTGCAATGCGGCATCGAGTCGCGCTTCGGCAGGGGCCGGACCAGTCTCGAGCAGCAGTGGAGTGACCCCGGGGGTCACGCGGGCGTCGGCAAACATCGCCTCGAGCATGGCGCGACCCTCGCTTTGCAGCTGCAGCCCGGCAGACAGGCGCGTCAGACCGGCAGTGATAGACTCGACCAGCAATACCCTCATGCAGATCATCCCCGTCATCGATCTCGCCCGCGGCGACGTGGTTCATGCGCGCCAGGGACAGCGCGCGCAGTATGCCCCGCTCCGCTCGACCTTGCTCGACGGCAGCGACCCGCATGCCGTGCTGGCTGCACTGCTACACGCCACCAAGCCTCCAGCCGTCTACATCGCAGACCTCGATGCGATCTGTAGGCAGCAAGCGCAGACCAAACTTGTGGATAGCCTGGCGAAAGCCTGCCCGGTCCCGTTGTGGGTCGATGCCGGGTACGCCGATGCGAGCACCGCCGAGCAGGCCGCAGAGCGCGGCTGGATACCCGTGATTGGCACCGAGACGCTGCGCTCGACCGGGCAGCTGACCCTGCTCGAGGCCAACTTGAAAGATGCTTGGATACTATCGCTGGATGGCGATGCAGGCGGTCTGCGAGGCGACCCGGCCATCTGGGAGTGCACACCGAACTGGCCGACGCGCCGCATCGCCATGGAGCTGCCTCGAGTCGGAAGCGAAGCCGGGCCCCTGGGAGTGTGGCTGCAGCAATGCATGGCGACAGACCCCGCACCATCGGGCAGCGTATGTTGGATTGCCGCTGGTGGAGTGCGCCATGCTGATGATCTCGCCGCACTGGAACAAGCCGGGGTCGGCGCCGCGCTCGTTGCCACCGCCCTGCACAATGGGACTCTGTAGCATCACGCCAGCGTCGCTAGCAGCGCTCCACAAAGAAAAACCCCCGCCGTAGCGGGGGTCGTCAAAGCACATGAGGCGCGCTCAGTTCGCAGCGAACGGATGCGCCGACTGCGACTTCGCCTTGACCACGTCCTTGGCGGTCGGCTCGCCAGCAACTGCACGCTGGATCGCCTCGCGCGTGGCGCGGTAGTTGAAGTCTTGGATCTTCTTGTCGTCAGCGGCATCCCAGTGAATAAAGACGCCGACAGAGACGAACAGGTCATCTGCCTGTGCGACCGGGATGGTGCCATCTTCGACCGAATCGGCCACCGCCATGGCCACACCACGTTGCGCCGGGCCGAACATCTGCACGGCCTGCTTGGCGCCCTTGATGGTGACCTTGTTGAACATCACGCAGTTCGGCTTGGCCAACAGGTTGGGGGCGACCACCGCCAATAGCGCGGTAAAACCGTCCTTGTTGTTGGTCAGACAGTTGTTGAACGCGAGTTCAGCTGCCGAGCCACGTGGTCCAAGGATGAGGTCGATGTGAGCGACCTCATTGCCGTCACCCACCAATGACTCGCCCACCAAGACTTTGTCGATCTTGGCCGACTTGGCGGCTTTCTTGGCAGCCGGTTTGGCGGCGGACTTGGCGGCGGGCTTTGCGGCGGGTTTGTCGGCAGCCGGAGCGGCGGCCTTGGCGGCGGGAGCAGCGGGCGTTGCCGGAGCCGGCGCCGGTGCGGCGGGTTTGGCTGCCGGAGACGGCTGCTTCTTCAGGCCGAGTAGCCCAAGGATGCTGTCAAGGATTCCCATGATGTGTCCTTACGTGAGGGGCGGTCTGCCAAGGGCGACGGCTGCCGCCCTTGCAGACCCTGCCGCCGCAGCTTAGTTGGCGGCGAACGGGTGGGCCGAGCTGCCCTTCTTGGCGACCACGTCCTTGGCCTTCGGCTCGCCCTTCACGGCGCGCGCGATAGCTTCCTTGGTGGCGGTGTAGTTGTAGTCCTGGATCTTCTTGTCGTCCTCGGCCATCCAGTGGATGAACACGCCGACGGAGATGAACAGGTCATCCGCCTCGGCAGCCGGGATGGTGCCGTCTTCGACCGAATCAGCAACTGCCATGGCGACGCCGCGCTGGGCCGGGCCGAACATCTGGACAGCTTGCTTGGCGCCCTTGATGGTGACCTTGTTGAACATGACGGTGGCCGGCTTGCACATCAGGTTCGGGGCGACCACAGCCAACAGCGAGGTGAAGCCGTCCTTGTTGTTGGTCAGCGTGTTGCAGAAAGCGGTCTCGGCGGCCGAACCACGCGGGCCGAGGATCAGGTCGATGTGAGCGACTTCGTTGCCGTCGCCAACCAGCGACTCACCCACCAACACGCGATCAATCTTAGCCATATCGAACTCCTCAATTTACGGTTTGAACGTTATTTGGACGAACCCACTCGCCTGATCAGGAAAGCTGGTCGGCCGCCATTGTGCCGGCAGTCCTCTATTGCGTCCAGTTCCGCTGCGAACACGGCCGCAACCGTCATGTCAGCGGTCGTACCGGGGTTGTAATGGCGCTTGCGCAAAGCATCGTCGAAGGCCGCGATGCGCTGGGCCGATGCCGTGTCCCAAGTACCGACCGACGGCAACTCGGCCACCAGCACGGCCGCTTCCGAGCGCACCTGCTCGCCCGCTACGGCGCCATGTTTCCTGCAGATATGGCTGTCGGCCGCGGCCGCCAGCTGTATCAAAAAGACCGCTGTGGTGGCGTCCTCGTGGCTGGCTCGGGACCGCGCATCGACATACCGCGCGGCAAGCCCGAACACATCGGCGAACTGATCGCGATACTGGCGCGCGATCAGGTCGCGGTCGGCGGCAAATGTCATTGCCTCCAAGGGGGTGGCATTGAAGCTGGGATCGCGGACGTCGGCGGTCGCGACATCACCCAATCCGGCCGGGGTCATGCGAGCAATCGCCCTTGCCAAAGCACGACCATCGTTGGCATCGGCACCAGCGATCACACGGGCCAGCCGGCCCCGCCAACCGGGTCCAGGCAGTGCCGCCATGGCCATCGGAGCCAGCAGTAACACGATACCAAGGTTGGTGTTACAGCCAACCGCCTGCCAGGTCGCTTCGACCGCCGTCTCGATGCGCTCACCCAAGCCACCCTGAGGCTTCGACAACGGCCCGGCAATGGCGTCGGCGCTCAGCAGAAAGTCATCGGCCGCCATGGCATTGGCCGGACGTCCGATGGCGACATTGCCGGGCTTGCATGCGGCGACATCGGCAAAGCAAGCCCGACGAATAGCGTTGGCGACCGGCTCGTGGCGAATACTCACTAAAGCCCTCAGCAGCTCAAGGTGCGGCTGATGCCAAAGCAGCATGACCCAGCAGCGTCGGCAGTAGCAGCTGGTCGACAAGCCGTTGCGCGACATCGAAGCCGCACACCGACTGCAGACCGCGCCAGGCCGGGATGCCGTTGACCTCCACCACCAGCAGGCGGCCGTCGCGGTCGCGGATGAGGTCGACCCCGGCATAGTCCATATCGAGCGCTGCGGCGGCGTCGACGGCCAGACGCGCCAGTTCGCCCTCGGCCGGCACCGCCTCGCAACGAGCACCCTTAGCAACGTTGCTGATCCAGTCGGTACCGCGGCGGATCATCGCCGCCACAGCAGTGCGGCCGATGACAAAGACACGAAAGTCGTGCCAGCCAGCCTTGCTGGTGTCGACAAAGCGCTGGAGGTAGTAGGCGTGGCGCAGCTCCTCTGGTGGTGGTAGCTGCCGTTCGACAACACGCTGCACACCAATGCCCTGCGAGCCGAACAGGGGCTTGATGACCAGGCCGTGGCCAGAAGCGGTCTCGATATCGACCACCGCCTGCGCCTGCTCTCTCGATTCACAGGCCCAGGTCGGGGGCGTCGGAATGCCTGCCCGATGCAGCAGAAAACTGGTCAGCGCCTTGTCGACGCTCTTCTCGATCGCCCGGCCATGGTTGAACACCGCTACGCCGAGCGCTTGCAGCGCGTGCAGCACGTCGAGTCGCAACACGATCTGCTCGAGCGAACCGCCCGAGATGCCGCGCACGAACACTGCCTGCGGCAAACCATCGGGCGCATGCTCGAAGCCGGGGATCACCAGCCCGAATGGCCGGCTCAGGTCGATACGGCAGTCGCGCAGACTGACCGTGCGCGGCTCGCAGCCGCGGGCGATCAGTGCGGCATCGAGATGTCGCCCGTGCCAGCCGGCATCGTCAGTGGCGACAAGAACGACTGGCGACTCAGGCACCGAAGGAGCGATCGAGCAGGCCCGGATTCGAGATACCAGCATGGAAAGTGCGCCCAGATTCATACGCCGTCACCGACACCACGGCCGGCGCGAACAGGTTCGGGTCGATCTTGTAGAAGTCGTAATTGACCGACTTGAAGATCTCGGCGAACGGTCGTCCGTAGTCACGCGACGTGCATGAAGGCATCTTGCGCGCGAGCTGCTCGGCCTCGTCGTCCGGACCAAGCACCACCAGATTGACCTCCCCACACAGGAGGATGGCGTCGTTGGTGCGCCCCATCGCGTCCATAAAGTTGGGGGCGGTGGGGGACAGCGGTGCGGCGCCCGATCCATCGAGGATCCGCTCGAGCGGAAAACCCACCGTGTGGGCCTTGTGCAGGCCAACCTCCAGCACGCGCGCGACGACTTGGGTGGCCCCGGCCAGACTACGGGTCGGCGTGAGGATGTAGGTCTGGCGCTCGGCCGGCACGCCGGTGTCGCGCGCGACCTTGTCGATAACCTCTTGCGGTGGCGTCTTGTCAGTCTCGAGCACCAGGACACAACGGTCGCCGCGGTCGCTGTAACCGAGTTCCTTGAATAGCTCCTCGCGACCAGCCAGCGCCCGTCCTGGACCCGAACCCAGCGCGAAGAAAGCGTCCTTGCCGTCGCCATGGGCAAGACTCCAGCCGGCGTACTGCGAGCCTAGGCAGGCCAGCACCGGATTGGAGGTGTTGACAACCACCTGCCACGACCAGCGCTCATATGGGGCATAAGCCACGGTGACGCTTCCCAGGCCGGCAAGACAGATCTCGGCGATGATACGGCCCGCCTCGATACCCCCCGGATGCTGCACGCCAGCATCGACGATGGTGGCACCCGACGCGGTCTGACTGACGCCGACCCGCAGCGCCTTGGCCTCCCCGATCAGCCGGTCGACCAGTGGCTGGACGGTGGCACTGACGCTGGGCCAGTTGGCCGGACTCATATCGATCATGGACTCCCCCTACGTGGAACGCGACGGGACACTTGCACCCGGTCGAGCGGCGGCCCGTCTCCGCGCTCTGGTGTTCTTGTATGGCACAGCATCGGCAGCCAAGCCGCCGGTCTGCAACTCCTGTTGTCGCCGCCAGCGTGATGCCCCCTGGCAAACGCGCCGCAAAGCGCTAGGTGCATCGGCAGCCCAAGCGTGCCAAGTGCAGACCGGCTGACCAGCGGCGACGGTCGCCTTGCCAGGCCAGTCGCGGGCCGCGGCAGGAGGCTCGGCGGGGGTCTGCAATGTTCGCCTCGCGTAGACCACCGCCAAAGCCGCCGAACCAGCGGCGGGCTGCCAGGCCGGAAGGACGCCACCCGTTACCGCCGCAACATGCAGCGCCACCACACCTGGCGCGGCCCGATCATACAGTTCCAGGCTAGCGGTCGGGCGCGGGTTGATCTCGAGTGCCCAGGGTCGGCCCGCGGCATCGACGATAAAGTCGAGCCCGCACACGCCACGCAAGCCCAGTGATGCCACCAGCACCATCGCCCAGTCGATCACCATGCGTTCGATCGCCGCCCCCCACCGCCAAGCCGCCACCACTCCGCCAAAACGATATGGCAGGCCTGGCGCAGGACTGCACCACTGGCGATTGAACCCGACCGGCACCACGCCTCCGGCGTGGGCGACGAACACCAGCGACCCAGGCCAGCCGCGGACACGCCGCTGCCACAGCGGCTGGCGGACAGGATGTGTCGCACACGCCGGCCAGACGCCGTACCCCGCTGCTCGCGCACGGTCTTTCAGCAACCAACCCGCCATCGACTCAGGCGCCTCGCGGCGCCACTCTGGCGCCGGGATCCCCAAACGGTCGAACACCGCGTCGTCCCGCGCTGCTTGCCAGACCGACGGCCCATTGCCCAGCAGCCGATAGCGCTCGGCCAGCGCGGCAATCACCTGTGGATGACCATCGAACCCGCCTCCCAGCAACAGTGCCGACGAGGAATCCAGGCCGACCACCGCAGCGATGGCCTCCAAAACCTGTTGTGGATCACAAAACCGGTCAAGCGGTAGGTGTTGCCAGCGTCGGCTGGCAGCCCGGGTGTCGACGTCGCCGAAGGCGTCGACCGCGTGCACCTGCCAACCCGAGCGCAGCGTGCACTCGGCCAGCGCGCGCGCCGATGCCGCCAACACCACCACTGGCGTCGGCATGCCGGCTAGGCCGACTCGGCGACGAATGCACGCGCGAAGACGAAGGCCGCGCGGAAATCGTAGTAGACCGGTTTCTCAGCCTTGACCATGCTGCGGAACATGCGCTGCATGGTCTGATATTTCACATTCCCGATGGCCAATGCGCCGATCGCCACCGTCTTTCCGGAGGCAGAATCGATCCGCTTGCCATCGTCCATCAAGTCGACGCCGGCGATGCCGGCCGGTGGTACCGCATTCACATCTGCCGCGACGAGCAGGTGGTGTGTGGTCGCCAGACCTGCCGCACCGAGAACCTCGACACCCGCCTTGGACGTGGCCAGGACCACATCGGCGTCGCGGATCATGCGCAGCTTGATCTGCTCGAGGTCGGCCTCGGCCGGGGTGATCTGCACCTCGTACTTGCTGGCGAGCCTGTTCGCCGTGGTGCGCGCCTGCGTCATCGGCTCGTAGCCGATGATGTGCACGTCGGCGCCCGCATCGGCGGAGAGCACCGCCGCGGCCGCACCCACCGGGCCGGTGCCACCGATCACCGCTACGCGCTTGCCCTCCAGCGTGGTGCCATGGTCGCGCTTGAGCGCGCGCTCGACGCAGGCGACCATCGCCGCCGCGGTGGTGAAGGCGCCCGACGGGTCGGCGAAGACGCTGACCTCGAACGGCGGCACCATGGCCCGGTGCGCCGCCTCGACCATGTCGTTGGCGATCTCGTTGTCACGGCCACCGATGAAGATGGCGGTGCGCTTCACCCCGCTCGGCCCGCGCGAGAAGATCGCATCCTGCGTCATGCCCTGCACCTGATCGACAGTGAGATGGGTGTAGGGGATGACGACGTCGTAGCCGGAATCCACTGCCATGTTGACGTCGAACGGGCTCACGTTCGGTGCGTGGGTGAACATGTGCAGGATGTAGGGCTGCTCGCTCATCGGTTCTCCTGGGATAGGGTCGGTTCGGGTTTGGGTTGGAGGAGTGCGGTCATGGCGCGAGCCGCGCGTGCGTCGTGACGGGGCGCTTAGATGCGCGGCTCGATATCGGCTCCGCGGTTGCGGCCACGGGTCAGAGCTGGACGTACCGCCTGTGCACCGAACCGGTCACGCACCGCCTCGGCCAAGGCGCGGCCAGCCGCCTCGTCGGGCAATACGGCAAACCCGGTCGGCCCCCACGAGCTCTGGCCGCAACAGCTCACGCCCTGCCCGCGAAGCCAGTCGATGACTGCAGCGATGCGTGGGCTGGCAAATCGCCCGCCTTGGGCTGGAGCAAAGTGATCGCCCACTTCGTTCTGGATGAAGGTCATCGCCGCGCCGAACTGGAACAAATCGGCCTCGGCCAGTGCGGGCAACAGTTGCATCAGCGTGACCCGGCACAATTGCGCCGCGCGGTCAGCTCCAAACGGTGGCAGCTCGCGGAAAGCCTGGACCTCGGCCTCGCCATGCAAGCCGGTGTGGCTATCGTCGAACAGCAGCAGCACCGACCATTGGGGTGGAATCTCAAGGCGACTGATGGTCGGCGCGACAGTGTCCCCACGATGCCCGCCATCGACCAAAAACCCGCCTTTGGAGAAGCCTGCAATACCGACACCCGAACGCAAGCCACGGCCCGTGGCGCGAGCGAGCTCGACCGGCTCGGCGGCGATCCCGGTCAGTGCGCACAGCGCCGCAGCGGACGCCATGCCCAGCTGCGTGCCCGAGCCCAATCCGATGTGTGGTTCGACCGCCTCGCGTACAACGAAATACCCGGTGGCCGGCACCCCGAAATGCTGCGCAGCGCGCCGCAGGTAGCGCTCGACGCGATCCGCTTGGGCACCCTCGACACGCAGCCTCGGCGCGATCTGGGCGTCGATTCGGGTACCGGGCTGCTCAAGCGTGAAACCAAGACTGCCGAAGCGTCTGCCAAGCCCACCATCGAGATCGAGAAACCCCATGTGTAGCCGCCCCGGCGCCCGGACGCTGACTGCTTGCAAAGCGGCCAAAGGTGGGCGCGCCAGATCGGCGTGGTCGGAGGGCGGGTAGAGATGGGTCATTGGATCGATTTGAAACTCTGTCCATTATTGCACCATGCTTGCGGCTGCCCCGCCAGCGCTCTCGCACAGGGCCGTGTCACGCGCAATGGTGTCGCGCTAAACTGTGCGGCCCGTCGCGCACGCTGGCTAGCGCGACCGTCCGGCCTGCGGCGTGGTGCCGCGTCATGCGCCGGAGCCCCGCAACCGGCATGCCGTTGCTCCCGCCAGAGCACTGTCTTGACTGAACCGGAGCGAGCATTCGCATGAGCCACCATCCACCCCAGACACACCAAGACGTGCCGTGCGGCTTCTGCGGCCTGTTGTGCGATGACCTCAGCGTGACCACCGACCACGGCCGCGTCCGCATCGATGCCGGCAACTGCCCGCGCGCCGTGGCGGGCTTCAACGCCGCCAACCGCCACCTCGAGGTCGGCGCCACGCCGCAGGTCAAGGGCAAGGCAGCCACGCTCGAGCAAGCCATCACCGCCGCCGCGGACCTGCTGCGCGGTGCCCGCGCGCCCCTGTTCGGCGGCTGCGGCACGCACCTGCCCGGCATGCGTGGCGTCATGGAATTGGCCGATGCCACCGGCGGCACGGTCGACCACATGAACAGCTACAGCATGTTCCGCAACTTCCACGTGCTGCAGAACTCGGGCTGGGTGGTGACGAGCCTCTCCGAGGTGCGCAACCGCGCCGACCTGCTGGTGTGCTTCGGCACCGATATCGCCAGCCGCCTACCGCGCTTCTACGAGCGCTGCCTGTGGGTCGACGATACGCTCTTCGGCCTGCGCGCCGAGGACCGCGACGTGGTGATCCTCGGCGAGCCGAAGGACGCCGCGTTGGCGACCTCGCCGGCCGGGCGTGCACCAAAGGTCCTGGCCTGCCGCAATGAGCAACTCCCTGAGGTGGCGCAGGCGCTGCGTGCACTCGTTCGCGGTGCGCCGGTGAGCGGCAATGCGGTGGCCGGCATCCCGGTCGCCGATCTGGCACACCTGGCCGAACGGCTCAAGGCAGCCAGGTACGGCGTGGTGGCGTGGGTGACCTCCGACCTCGACTTCGACCACGCCGAGCTGGCAGTGCAGTCCGCCTGCGACCTGGTGCGCGAACTCAACGCCCACACCCGCTGCAACGGCCTGCCGCTCGGCGGCAGCGATGGTGACTACACCGCACATCAGGTCATCACCTGGCAGACCGGCTTTACCGTGCGCACGCGCCTTTCGGCCGCGGGCCCGCAGCACGATCCGGTCGCGCTGGACGTAGAACGCGTGCTCGCCGAGGGCCGTGCCGACGCGCTGTTCTGGGTGTCGAGCTTCGACCCGGCCAAGACGCCCCCGGCCGGCAAGATCCCCACCGTGGTGCTTGGCCACCCGGCCATGCAGGTGGACTGCGACGTGTTCATCCCGGTCGGCATCCCGGGCATCGACAGCGCCGGGCACCTGTTCCGCACCGACAGCTCGGTGGCGGTGCCGATGCGCAAGTTGCGCGACGTCGGACTGCCGGATGTGGCGGATGTGGCCGCAGCCATCCTCGCCGCACTCAAGCCGCAGCGTGCGGGTAACAAGCAGGAGGCGCGCGCATGCTGATCAAGCTCACCGGCGGCAAGGTCATCGACCCGGCGCACAACGTCGACGGCGTCGCCCGCGACATCTACATCCGCGACGGCCGCATCGTCGACGCGCCCGAGCCGGGCACCAAGGTCGACCACGAATACGACCTGCGCGGCAAGCTGGTGATGGCGGGCGCCATCGACCTGCACACCCACATCGGCGGCGGCAAGGTCAACATCGCCCGCGCCATGCTGCCCGAGGACCACCGGCCCGACCTCTGCGCCGCCACCGATCTGGAACGTTCGGGTTGCGGCCACGCCGCGCCGAGCACCTTCACCACCGGCTACCGCTACGCCGAGATGGGCTACACCGCGGGGTTCGAGCCGGCGATGATGCCGGTGAACGCGCGCCAGGCGCACATGGAGATGGGCGACACGCCGATCATCGACAAGGGCGCCTACGCCATGCTCGGCAGCGACGACCTGCTGCTGAGCCTGATGAAGGACGGCGCCGACCAGCGCGTCATCAATGACTACGTGGCCTGGACCATCACTCATAGCCAAGCCATGGGCCTCAAGGTGGTCAACCCGGGCGGCATCTCGGCGTTCAAGTTCAACCAGCGCAAGCTCGACCTCGATGAACAAGCACCGCACTACGGCGTCACCCCGCGGCAGATCCTGAAGACGCTGGCGCAAGCGTTGCACGACCTCGGCGTTCCGCACCCGCTGCATGTTCACGGCTGCAACCTCGGCGTGCCGGGGAATGTGCAGACGACGCTCGACTCGTTCGCCGCGCTGGATGGGCTCCCTGCGCACTTCACCCACATCCAGTTCCACAGCTACGGGACCGAGGGCGACCGCAAGTTCTCCAGCGGCGCGGCACACATCGCCGAGATGGTGAACCGGCACAAGAACATCTCGGTGGACGTCGGGCAGATCCTGTTTGGCCAGACCGTGACGGCGTCTGGCGACAACATGAGCCAGCACCGCAACGCGGCGCACGCCGACCCGTCGAAGTCGGTGATCATGGACATCGAGTGCGACGCCGGCTGCGGCGTGGTGCCGTTCAAGTACCGCGACCAGAACTTCGTCAACGCGCTGCAGTGGTGCATCGGGCTCGAGACCTTCCTGCTCATCGACGACCCGTGGCGCGTCTACCTGACGACCGACCACCCCAACGGAGCGCCGTTTACCAGCTACCCGCACCTGATCCGGCTACTGATGGACAAGTCGTTCCGCAACGAGCAGCTGGCACGCATCAACACCGACGCCGCGGGCTTGTCGACGCTGGGTGCGCTCGATCGCGAGTACTCGCTCTACGAGATCGCCATCATGACCCGCGCCGGCCCGGCCAAGACCCTCGGCCTGCGTGACCGCGGCCACCTCGGCGTGGGCGCCGCCGCCGACATCACCGTCTACACCGAGGACGCCGACCGCGAGAAGATGTTCGCCAAGCCGAACTACGTGTTCAAGGACGGCACGCTGGTGGCGCGCGACGGCAGGATCGTCGAGGTGGTGTGGGGCAACACCCATGTGGTCAAGCCTGAGTACGACGCCAGCATCGAGAAGGTGATCGAGCCGCACTTCAGGCGCTTCCGCACGCAGCGCATGGCCAACTTCAAGATCTCCAACGATGAGATGTGCGAGTGCGGCCACGGCTCCAAGCTGCACGTGCACGACTGCACGCACGGGAGAACGCAATGAGTGACACGCCCTCCGCCAGCCAGACCCCCGCCCGCGAAATGGTCATCAACGGCACGAGCATCGATGACACCTTTGCCGAGGGCTTCGGCATGCGTGGCACGCGCATCCTCATCACCGCGCAGAACCACCGCTGGGCGTACAACGCCGCCAACGCCATGACCGGCTTCGCCACCTCGGTGATCGCCTGTGGTGTGGAGGCCGGCATCGAGCGCGAGCTCAGCCCCGACGAGACGCCTGACGGCCGACCTGGCTACTCGGTGCTGCTGTTCGCTGCGGCGTCTGCAGTGCTGATCAAGCAGGTCGAGACACGCATGGGGCAGTGTGTGCTCACTTCTCCCACCAGTGCTGCTTTTAGCGGCATCGATGGTGGCGACCGCATCAACCTCGGCAAGAACCTGCGCTTCTTTGGCGACGGCTTCCAGCAGAGCAAGAAGATCGGCTCGCGACGCTACTGGCGCATCCCGGTGATGGACGGCGAGTTCCTTGTAGAGGAGACCACCGGCATGGTGCGCGCGGTGGGCGGCGGCAACTTCCTGGTGCTCGCCGACAGCCAGCCGCAGGCCCTTGCCGCCTGCGAGGCCGCCATCGACGCGATGAAGAAGTTGCGCAACATCGTGATGCCGTTCCCCGGCGGCGTGGTGCGCTCCGGATCGAAGGTCGGCAGCAAGTACAAGGCGCTGATGGCATCGACCAACGACGCCTTCTGCCCGACCATCCGCGGCATCACGCGCAGCGACATCTCGCCCGGCATCGAGTCGGTGATGGAGATCGTCATCGATGGCCTGACCGAGGCCGATGTGCGCCAGGCGACCCGCGTCGGCGTGCAGGCCTGCTGCGACATCGGCGCAGCGGGCGGCATCCGCCGCATCTCGGCCGGCAACTACGGCGGCAAACTGGGCCAGTTCCAGTTCCACCTGCACGACATCATGGGAGGTGCGAAGTGAGCGCGTTGACTTTTGCACTGAAGACTGGCGCGGGTTCAGAAGCCGCCGCCGACATCGACTGCAGCGGCTTGACTGCAGATGCGCTGGCCGGACTGAGTGCGACGGACATCGCCGCGCTGCCGATCCTGGTCGGCGGGCGTGCGTCACGCGTCGGCGATGTATTTGAGGTCAGCGGCGCGGACGCCGCACAGATCGTGTTCAAGGGCACGAACGCCCGCTGCCACCGCATCGGCGCCGGTGCCACCGTTGGCTCGATCCGCGTCGAGGGCGACGCCGGCGACCACCTCGGCCTGCAACTCAAGGGCGGCGAGATCACGGTGACCGGCAACGCCGGCGACTTCGTCGCCTGCGAGATGAAGAAGGGCCGCATCGTCGTGCAGGGCAATGTGGGCGACTGCGCAGGTGCGCCATTGCCCGGCAACAAGAAGGGCATGTCTGGCGGCATGCTGGTGGTGCACGGCAACGCCGGCGAGCGGCTGGCGGACCAGCTTCGCCGCGGCCAGATCCTGGTGGCCGGCAACGCCGGGGCTTACGCTGCCTCGCGCATGATCGCCGGAACGGTGCTGGTGCTCGGCAGCCTCGGCGCGCACTGCGGCCACGCCATGCGCCGCGGTTCGCTGATCGTGCGGCAGCGCCCTGCCCTGCCAGCGACCTTCGCCGATTGCGGTACACACACGCTTGCCTTTCTGCCGCTGCTGATGGCGTCGTGGAAGGACGCGGGTGCGCCGTTCGCTGCTTTGCCCGTCAACCCCCGCGCGCAGCGCTGGATGGGCGATACCGGCAACGGCGGCAAGGCCGAGGTGCTGCTCTGGGCCTAGGCGGCCTGACCGTTCGTCAGGGGCTGGTCGGGGCGCCGACTCAGTCGTGTTGATGGGCAGCCGAAGTCTGACCCCCGCCTACACGAAGACCGGCAAGACGAAGGCAAACATCGCGCCGACCAACAACAGCCCCAGCGAGATGCGAAACAGCCAGCGGGCGCGCTGCCGGTTGGCCGTACAGGCGGCTGCCAACGCCGGATCGACCGGACACGGCAGGCGGTCGGCGTGGTGCTGCGCGACACCCGCCGCCAACATCATCAGCGTGGCGATGCCGAACACCAGCAACTTGTTCTCTGACAGCCAGACGATGCCGGGGAAAGTGCTCACCAGACCCGCCAGTACCGAGCCAGCACCCAGCAACACCAGGATCGCGGGGATGGTGCAGCAGACCAGCGTGCTGGCCGAAGCCAGGACGCTGAGCATGCCGATACTAGCGGTTGCAGAGCCGGGCGCGCTCTGGCCAGGCTCGCCGCGACTCAATGCGCACCCCCCACCTTGAGCTCGCGCACCTCGTACCCCGCATCGACGATGACCTGCCGCACCTTTGCCGCGTCAAGCTGCTGTCCGGGCTTGACCGTGACAGCGACCACCTTTGCTTTGAGGTCAACCATGACCGACTCGGTCTCGGCCATCGCTTTGAGTTTCTTCTCGATGCCCTGGGCGCAGAAGGCGCAGACCATGCCGTTGACAGTGGCAGTGATGGTCTGCGCGTCGTCGGCGATCGCCGGGGATCGCGCCAGTGCAGCGAAGAGCAGAGTGGCGGCGAATGCCGAGAGCAGAACGGAACGGATGTTCATGGGGAATCCTTTCAGAAGAAGGTGATCATGAGGTTGGCGCGCACGTTGCCGCGGTCGCTGATGCCGCCCTCGATGAAGAATCGTTTGTGGATGACGCGCAGCATGGGCGTGACCTCCCAACCATCGTAGAGGCCGACCATGCGCTTGGCGTCAACGATCAGCCAAGGCTGCGGCTCGTCGTAGCTGGCCTCGTAGAAAGAGAAACCGCCACGGACGCTGTACTGGTCACGGTCGATCGAGCCAGCGCGGTACAGGCGCGCGGTAGCAGCCGCATAAAGGCGCGTCGTCTCGTAGTCGAACTGAACGCCAGGCGACCAGGCGACGTTGCTGCCGGTGTCGCCGCGATCGAGTTCGCCCAGACCGCCGAACAGCCAGACGTTGGCCTGTGCGTCGCTAAGGTTCCAGCGCTTGAGCAGCCGCACATACTCGAGCTGGGTGAGGGTCTCGCGTCGCGCCGCACCCTCGGGCCGCAGCTCACTGACGCTCGCACCGATCGCATCGCTGCGTGTGAGTGCATAGTTGGCCGAGACCATGCGCCAGCTCTCGTCGTAGTCGGCCATGGTCATGGCACTGCCGGCAAAGCCCATGGGCGCTGCGTGTGCCACACCAGTGGCAAGCAGCCCAACCGCCATCAGTCGTGCAGAGGCGCGCAGCAAAGCAAACGCGGCATCATAGTGACAGAGTGTATTCATGCCAGATCTCCAGTGATTGAGGGACGGGCGGCTGCCCGTTCGGCTCGATCAGGCGATCGGTGGCGGCGTATCGGGTGGTACGGAGCGGGAAAGCGCTAGGTCTTCGGGCTCTGCGACGCCACCCGGCGCCGACTCCCGTAACACGGGCTCGACCCCCGCTTGCGGCGCAAAAGCCACGCTGCTGCACAATCGTTTGCAGACATCGCTGCAGTCGCTTGCCTTGAGATCATCGTGACAGGGACTCGCGACCGGCCTTGCATCAAGCTGCGGGAGCTGCCCCACGACGAATTGGGGAGCCGGAACAACTGGATCCCCGTGGTCTACGCAAGCCATCCGCGCAAGGATGCTTGCCTGACCGGCGGTCGATACCACCATCAGAACAACAAGCAGGCTTGCAAACCAGCGCTTCATGAGGGATGTGAGTCGATGACGCTGATTCAGGTTCCCGAAGCACGCTGCCGAAACGCGCAATACCCGGGCCTTGGTCCCACCTGCGGATGCTTGCGGCAAGTGTCGGGGCGCTGTTCATAGACGCTGCAGCGGCGGGTGAAACGATCGAGAAATGCACATTCGCCGCCGGACTGCCGCGCGAGGGTGAACAACTGGGTGGCCGGCGAGTAACGCTCGATCACGCTGGTCTTCTGCAGGCGCTTGAGCCAAGGCTTCATCGGACCCTCGGCATCGAAGGCGTCGAGCACGCCCAATCGCACCAGGTCGGCGGTCCGCACCTCGACCGGCATGGTGCAGCAGCTCGCCACGCAGTGTTCACACAGGCCGTTGCGATATCGCGCCCAGGTGGCCAGCCGCTCAAGGTCGGCGTCAGGCGGCAGCGTCATGGCGGTCTTGGTCACGCCGGCCTCAACTGCTGCGTCAACACCTGATCAACGGCCTGACTTGGGTGCAGCCGTCTACAACCCACTGGCGCGATCGATCGCCCCGCTCGCCACCTTGGTCTGCATGCGGTTCCACCATAGCGGGGCGACCAGTTGCGCCAGATAAGTGCGCGGCATGTATTCCTTGATGCCGATATCGCGGGACGGTCGGTAGTCGGCGTCGTACCAGGTCCCGAACAGGCGGTCCCATAGCAAGAGGTTCTCGCCGTAGTTCTTGTCGCCTTCGTAGAGCCGCTTGCTGTGATGCCAGCGGTGCATGGACGGTGTGTTGAACCAGCGGTGCAGCCAGCGGGTGCGCATATCGACGTTGCAGTGTGTAAGCAGCCCCACGAACGCGGTAATGACGCTGATCCAGGTCATCACCTCGGGCGGGGTGCCGATCATGAACAACAGCGGCAGACCGAAGCACATGGCACGCAGGGTGTCCCCGACATGAAAGCGGCCGGTGTTGAAGAACCACAGCCGGCGTACTGAATGATGAACAGCGTGGAAGCGCCACATCGGCTTCCACTCGTGGCCGACGCGGTGTGACCAATAAAAACCGAACTCGGCGATGACCAGCGCCAGCAGTACCTGCGCAACAACAGGCAGGCCGGTGGGCCAGATGCCGTCACCAATGCGCAGCGCCTCGAAGATACCCAAGGCTGTGGCCGCCAGCGTGAACCAATAGACAAAGGTCTTGGTGATGAAGGTGTGCAGAAAATCTGGCCACATCTGCCCGTCGTTCTTGAGCCACTCGCGCTCCCACGGCATGACGCGCTCGAGCACCAGCAGGGTCAGCGCAAGACACACATAGGTGATGACAAACACCAGCGGACCCTGCCCGGCCTGCATGCCCAGCGCCGTGGCAACGATGCACGCCCCGAGGATGCCCGGCCACAGAAGCACAGCGACCCCCCGATAGACGAGCGATTCGGTCACGCCGCCGACAGCCACTTCTCGCTCGGTGGAGAGGGGGTGTTGCGGTGCCGAGACCGTCCTGGAAACCACGGCCTCAGTCACGGCTTGCTCCAGCAGCGTTGAGTTTTTCTAGGTAGGTTGTCCACAGGTCGTCCTCATGCCGACCGATGTCGTACAACAGGTCCCAGGAGAAGATGCCGGTGTCGTGGCCGTCGCTGAAGGTCGGGCGGATGGCGTAATGGCCAACCGCCTCGACCCCGGTGATCTCGACATGGCGCTTACCCACCTGCAGGGTCTCCTGACCCGGCCCATGACCGCGCACCTCGGCCGACGGCGAGTAGACACGGAGTAGCTCGGCCGGCAAGCGGAAACGCTCACCGCTGTCAAAAGCGATCTCGAGCACGCGGGAGGCCTTGTGCAAGGTGATCTCGGTAGGAGCGGGAGTGTCGCGATTCAGGCCAGCCATAGCGGTCTATTGTCTCTCAAAACAAACAGGCGGCCATCAGACCGCCCGCCTTGGGGTCAGCTTGCGGCAGCGTATCAGAGCAGGTCCGCCACCGCGGCACGCTCTTCTTCCAGCTCCTTGAGCGTTAGCGCGACGCGTTCCTTGCTGAACGCATCCATCTCAAGCCCTTGGACGATCGAGTAGTTGCCGCCGGCAGTGGTACAGGGAAAGCCGAATACCACGCCTTCGGGGATGCCGTAACTGCCGTCTGACGGCACGCCCATCGTGACCCACTCGCCATTGCTGCCGAGCTCCCAGTCGCGCACGTGATCGATAGCGGCAGACGCAGCCGAAGCCGCCGACGACAGACCGCGTGCCTCGATGATGGCGGCGCCACGCTTGCCGACGGTGGGCAGGAACACGTCGCGGTTCCAGGCGTCGTCGTTCACCAAGCCCTTCACCGCGTCGCCGTTCGAGGTCGCGAAGCGGTAGTCGGCGTACATGGTCGGTGAGTGGTTGCCCCACACTGTCATCTGCTTGAACGAGGACACCGCGCGGCCAGTCCTGCTGGCCAGCTGCGACAACGCTCGGTTGTGGTCCAGACGCAGCATGGCGGTGAAGTTGGCCGGGTTCACACGGCCGTACTTCCGCGCCGTCATCATGGCGATGTAGGCGTTGGTGTTGCAGGGGTTGCCGACCACCAGCACCTTGCAGTCCGGCTTGGCGTGCTGGCCGATGGCCGCACCCTGCACGGTGAAGATCTTGGCGTTGCCGGCCAACAGGTCCTTGCGCTCCTCGCCCGGGCCGCGCGGCTTGGCGCCGACCAGTAGAGCGATGTCGGTGTCCTTGAAGCCAACGTTGGGGTCGTCGGATTGCGTCATGCCAGCGAGCAACGGGAATGCGCAGTCATCGAGCTCCATCATCACACCCGAGACCTTCTTCTGGAAGTCGGGCAGGTCGAGCAACTGCAGGATGACTGGCTGATCCTTGCCCAGCATCTCGCCCGCGGCGATACGGAACAGCAGGCTATAGCCGATCTGGCCGGCGGCGCCGGTGACGGTGACTCGGACGGGGGCTTTGGATGACATGCGGGCTCCTTGCGCGTACGGGTGGATTGACTGCGACAGACGCGAGCGTCCGACGTCAGGGCGCGGCGAGTTTACTGCACTGCAGCAATTTGCGGAATCGAATGCTGCGCGAAGTCCGACTTATGCCAACGCCGACAGCACCGCATCGCGGATGTCGTTGAGTGGACCCAAACCATGGATCCGGTGATAAGTCGGCGCGCCCGGCTCACCACGTTCTGCCCAGCCGCTGTAGAAGTCGACCAGCGGGCGGGTCTGCGCGTGGTAGACCTCGAGTCGCTTCTTCACCGTCTCTTCGCGGTCGTCTTCGCGCTGGACCAACGGCTCGCCGGTCTGGTCGTCGGTCATCTCGACCTGCGGCGGGTTGAAAACGACGTGGTAGGTGCGGCCAGAGGCCAGATGCACGCGGCGACCAGACATGCGTTTGATGATCTCCTGGTCCGGCACGTCGATCTCGACTACGTGGTCGATCGGCACGCCGGCCTCGCGCATCGCCTCGGCCTGCGGGATGGTGCGCGGGAAACCGTCGAACAGGAAACCCTTGGCACAGTCGAGCTGAGCGATGCGGTCCTTGACGAGGCCGATGATCAGACTGTCCGGCACCAACCCCCCCGAGTCCATGTGCGCCTTGGCCTCAAGGCCGAGCGGCGTGCCGGCCTTCACAGCTGCACGAAGCATGTCGCCGGTAGAGATCTGGGGGATGCCGAAGCGTTCGGTGATGAACGCGGCCTGGGTGCCTTTGCCGGCGCCAGGTGCGCCGAGGAGGATGACTCGCATGATGTGGACCCGTGTGTGAGTGAGCGAACAGTGGAGAGTGCCGGTTCCGGGCGACAAACCGCTCCGGCGTCGGAATGATCGGGCCTCGGCAGGGGCAGAGGAACGAAAGCGGTCAGGGTGCCGCTGGCGCAGCGAGCAGGCGCCGAACCCGCTCAAGATCGTCTGGTGTGTCGACGCCGGCTCCAGGTGCCTGCGAGACAATCTCGACCCGGATTTTAAAACCCCACCCCAGTGCCCGCAATTGTTCCAGGCACTCGAAGCGCTCGAGGTCAGTCATCGCCAAACCACCATGCCGGCGCAAATACGCAACCCGATAAGCGTAGATACCGACATGCCGCAACGCTGGCAATCCCGCCGGCAAGCGGCCGCGATCGGTGGCAAACGCATCGCGCGGCCAGGGGATCGGCGCCCGCGAAAAACTCAAGGCCAAGCCGGCCTCGTCGCGGACCACTTTGACCACGTTCGGGTCGAGGAAGGCCTCGACCTCATGCAAAGGGTGTGCTGCGGTGGAGATATCGGCGTCACCGGTGGTCAATGCACGCGCAACGTCAGCGATCAGTGTAGGGTCGATCAGGGGTTCGTCGCCCTGCACGTTCACCACGATAGTGTCGTTGGGCCATCGGCGGCAGACCGCCACTTCTGCAACCCGATCGGTGCCGCTAGGGTGCGCGGGGTCGGTCATCTCGACGGCTTCGCCGTGTGCCCGTGCAGCATCACGCACGCGGTCGTCGTCGGTGGCGATGATCACCTCATCGGCGCCGCTCGCCCGCGCCCGCCGTGCGACGTGGACCACCATCGGCAGGCCGGCGATATCGGCCAGCGGCTTGCCCGGCAACCGACTTGACGCGTAGCGCGCCGGGATAACGACCTTGAACACCCTATTCCGAGGCTTCGAGGGGTCGCGCTTGGTCTTCCAGCATCACCGGAATGCCGTCGCGCACCGGAAAAGCCAGCCGACAGGCCGGGCATATCAACTCCTGCCGCGGCCGGTCCAGACGCAACGCACCTTTGCAGATGGGGCAGACCAGGATCTCAAGCAGTTGGGGTTGCATGCAGGGCTTTCAGAAGGTGATCGACGGCGCTGGCCGGTAGCGCCGCCTCGAGCGGCACCACCCACCAATCCGGCGCCGCGAATGACGCACATTTTACGGCATCCTTCTCGGTCATCAGCAAACAGTCGTGGCGGTAGGCCGCGAGTTCGTCGGCATGGAACGCATGATGGTCAGCGAACGGCCGTGCCTGCAGGCGCACCCCAGCGTCGCGCAGCATGTCGAAGAAGCGCCATGGCGCCGCGATACCGGCGATCGCCATCACCGTACGCCCGCTTGGCAGGGGCGCGGTACGCCCCGAGCCATCCAGCGCCCACATGCGCTCGGCCAGACGCAGGGAGATGCGCTGCAGAACAGCAGTGGCGGCGGGGGCAGGGCCATCGCCACACAGCCAGACCTGGTCGACTTCGCGCAAACGGGACGGCGGCTCGCGCAGCGGACCGGCCGGTAGCAGCAAGCCATTTCCCAGGCCGCGCCTGGCATCGACCACCGCGATCTCGACGACCCTGGGCAGCGGCCAGTGTTGCAGGCCATCGTCGCTGACCAGCACATCGACCTCGGGATGGCGGTGGCAAAGCATACGCGCTGCCTCAACCCGCTTCGGTCCGACCCACACCGGTGCGCCAGTGCGACGGGCGATCAGCAGCGGCTCATCGCCGACTTCGCTGGCTAGGCTGCCGATACCGACCGCCTCGACCCGCCCGCGCCCGCCATGGCCACGGCTGACCACGCCAGGGTGCAAGCCGCGCGCCTGCAATGCTTCAACCAGAGCGATGACGCATGGCGTCTTGCCGCTGCCGCCGACGCTGATGTTGCCAACGACAATGACCGGAACCGGCAGATGGACTGGGCGACGCAAGCCCAAGCGACGCAACAACCTGCCACCCAGCCAGGCCAGACCCCATATCCAAGACACAGGACGCAGCAGCAACTGCAGCAGCGAACGCTCACTCCATTCGTCTTGCAGGCGGCGCTCCCAGCTGACTGGCCAGCGCAGCATCGCGCTAGTTCGCGCTAGCGTCCGTGGTGAAGGTGATGCGGACATAACCCGCCATGCGCGCCGCTTCCATGACGTGGATGACGCTCTGGTGGCTGGCACTGCCATCGGCGTGGATCACCACTACAGGGTCCTCGGCACCGGCTCCCGCTGCACGCAGTGCGGCACTCAGTCCGGCGGCATCGCGTGCTGGCACCGGCTGACGGTCGATGAAATAAGCGCCCTGCGCATCGACGGCAACATCGATCTCGCGAGGCTTCTGCTCGGCGGCATTGGCGTCGGCTTTGGGCAGGGTGATGCGCAGCTCGGCGTATTTCGAGTAGGTGGTCGCCGCAGCAAGAAAGATGACGATGACCAGCAGCAGGTCGATCAGCGGGATCAGGTTGATCTCGGGCTCTTCCCGGCGCAGGCCGCGGTGGAAATCCATGCTCAGCGCTTCCGGCTGTTGATGGTATCGACTAGATGCAGGGCCTTCTGCTCCATGTCGACCAGGAAGCTGTCGATGCGGGCGCGGAAGTGGCGGTAAAAGATCATGCTGGGAATGGCCACGATCAGGCCGAACGCGGTGTTGTACAGCGCGATCGAGATTCCCTGCGCCAGCTGCGCCGGATCGGAACTGCCGGGCGCCTGCGCGGCGAAGATCTCGATCATGCCGACGGTGGTACCGAATAAACCAAGGTACGGGGACATCGAGGCGATGGTGCCTAGGGTGGTCAGATAGCGCGAAAGGTCGTGGGCGACGGCGCGGCCAGTCTCCTCGACAGCCTGCTTCATATGCTCGGCAGTACCGCCAGAGTTGCGGATGCCCGAGGCCAATATGCGCCCAAGCGGAGTGGTCTCCAGATCGGACGGGTTGCCCGCGCCCTTGGCCACGGCAATAGCCGACTCGAGCACCCCTTGCGGCACCACGAAGCGCGCCCGCAGAGACCAGCTACGCTCGAGAATGATCGCCAAGGCGATCACCGACGCGGCAACTAGCGGCCAAACCGGCCAACCGGCCGCGTGAATCATCTCGAGCACATGGATCTCCAGCATGGAAATGAGCGCGACACTTTAGCGCCTCGCGGCGAGGTGCGGCAACCGAGCGAAGCGGCGAATACGGCAGAGGCCCAGGCGCCTGAACAAGACCTCTTTCAGGTTCATTGGCTTAAGACATTTTCCTGATGCCATTGCCATGACTTCATGCTAACGACATCGGGCGGCAATATTTTCCGCACCCATCCACACAATCTGTGGATAAGTCTGTGCATGACCGTCTGGCAGAGCCCCAAAACCCGCGTAGACTCAAGCGTCTTGTTAGCCTGCCCAATTTTAAAGCGCCAAAAAAGTGCTTTTTAATCATGCCGTTGTGCATTGCACAAGGCGCGGTCAAAGTGCAACGAAGAAATCTCTTTGTGGTCTTGACAAACGTGTGACGCTTGTGGACAGCGAGACGGACAATCTTGCCGGCAGCCCCCCAAAAACCCCGGCAGACCATGCCGGAGCGGCGCCCCTGAGCGTGGCCCAGCTCAGCCGCTTGGTGCGACAAGAACTGGAACGCAGCATGCCGCTGCTGTGGGTCACTGGAGAAGTGAGTAATTTGGTGCGCGCGGCCTCTGGACACCAGTACTTCAGCTTAAAAGATGCGACCAGCCAGGTGCGCTGCGTGCTGTTCCGCAACCGCAACGCCAGCGCCGCAGGTCTGGCCAACGGGGCGCAGGTCGATGTGCGAGCAGTCGCCACGCTGTACGAGCCGCGTGGCGAGTTTCAGCTGCAGGTCGACACTGTTCGCCTGGCCGGGTTGGGGGCGCGCTTTGTCGCGCTCGAGGCGCTGAAGCGACACCTGGCCGCCGAGGGCGCCTTCGACGTGGCTCGCAAACGCGCCCTGCCGGTCTTCCCTGGGTGCATCGGACTGGTCACCTCACCCAGCGGCGCGGCGGTGCGGGACATGCTGCGTCTGCTGGGCGAACGCATGCCTGGGGTCGGCGTCATCATCTATCCCAGCCTGGTGCAAGGCGACAGCGCCCCGGAACAATTGGCAAAGGCCATCGCCACCGCCGGCGCGCGCGCCGAGATCGACGTGCTGATTGTTGGCCGTGGTGGAGGCAGCATCGAGGACCTGTGGGCGTTCAATAGCGAGATGGTGGCGCGGGCGATACTGGCTTGCCCGATCCCAGTGGTCAGCGCAGTGGGGCACGAGACCGACACGACACTCGCCGATTGGGTCGCCGACCTGCGCGCGCCGACGCCAAGCGCGGCAGCAGCGCTGGCATGCCCCGACCGCCGACAACTGCTGCAGGTACTTGACCAACGCCAGCGGCGCCTGCAGCGCGCAGCGGCGCAGGTCATCAACGCTGTCGAACAACGCGTCGACCGCGCTGCTGGACGTTTGCTATCGCCAGCGCAGCGCATCGGGCTGCAAATGGAGCGCCTCGATCGACTGCGCGAACGGCTGGACACCAGCTGGCTCGAAGCTGCAGAACGTCGAGTCGAACAGATCGCTGCCGGGCTGGCCTTGTTGTCGCCTCAACGCGTTCTCGAGCGCGGGTATGCCTGGATCAGCCGGCCAGACGGCAGTGTCGTGCGCAGCGCCAGCGCCTTGGGACCGGACGACCCGATCTGGTTGCACTTTGCCGATGGCCGGGTCGGCGCAAAGACCACCAGCGACGGTTAGACCAGCGGATTAGCCGACCCAGACTGTGCGCGGCGCGGTGAACTCGCGCAGTCCATGGTAGGACAGCTCGCGTCCAAACCCCGACGCTTTGACACCGCCAAACGGCAGGCGCGGATCTGATCGCACCAGGCTGTTGATGGCGACCATGCCCACCGGCATGAAGCGGGCCAGTTTGCGCGCCCGCTCGACATCGGCCGTCCACAGACTGGCGCCCAGACCGAACCGCGTCGCGCTGGCCAACTGGAGGGCGTGATTGTCGTCACGCGCCGGCACCAGACAGACCACCGGGCCGAACAGCTCTTCGTCGAAGGCGGGCATGCCGGGGGCCACGCGGTCGAGTAAAGTCGGTGGATAGAACGCACTACCGGCCTCGCGCCGCCCGCCCAGCAGACAGCGCGCACCGGCCCGAATCGATGCCCTGACCTGGCGGTGTAACTGGTCACGGGCCCGACGACTAGCCATCGGACCAAGGTCGGTGGTGGCGGCACGCGGGTCACCCATCCTGACGCGCTGCAAGCGCTCGCGCACCGCCAACCGGAATGCATCGAACACCGCCGGCACCACGATCAGTCGCTTCGGCGCGATGCATGACTGCCCGCAATTCAGCAGGCGACCTTCGACAGCCCGCGCAGCCGCAGCACTGACATCGGCATCGGCGAACACGATGAATGGGTCGGACCCGCCCAACTCCATGACGCAACGCTTGAGATGACGCCCGGCTATCGATGCCACTGCACGGCCAGCCTGCTCGGAGCCGGTCAGTGATACCACCGCCACCGCCGGATGTGCGATCAATGACTCGACCCCCGCCGGGTCGGCCAACACCACGCGGAAAAGCTCCGGAATACCGCAAACATCGCGCAGCAGCGATTCCAGCAGAAAGGCAGTCGTTGGCGTGCTGGGCGCGGGCTTGGCCAATACTCCGCAACCTGCCAACAGTGCCGGTACGACACAGCGGACCAGCTGCCAGAGTGGAAAATTCCACGGCATGATCGCCAGCACCGTCCCGGCTGGCGGATATTCGACATGACCAAAGCCGGCGTCGCCAGCGAGCTGTTCCGGCTCGAGGAACGCCGGCCCATGTAGCGCATAGAACTCGCAGGTGGCGGCGCATTTGTCGACCTCGGCGAGGGCCTCGACGGTACGCTTGCCCATCTCGCTGGTCAGCGTCGCCGCCAGTGCTTGCCGGTTATCACGCAGTGCCTGGCCCAAGCGCCCCAGACAGGCCGCGCGCTCATCAACGGCGGTGGCTCCCCAGCGCATCTGCGCCACAGCGACACGGTCGGCGATCGCCAAGAGTCGGGGCGTCGAATGGCGCCGGAACGACCGGACGCGTTGGCCGTCGAACGGGTCTCTGCTGACAAACATCGCGGTATTCTCGACTAGACACAGGTACTGTAGCAGTCATGCGTCGTTTCCCCATCCGGTTGGCCATCCTCGCCGTTCTGCTTTCCGCGGCGATTCACCCGGCACACGCCGACGACAGCGCCCTGCTGGCCGCCCGTGAGGCTTTTCGTCACGGCAAGATCGATCAGCTCGAACGCGCCGCCAAGCGCCTAGAAGGTCACACCCTGGCGCCATACGCCGCATATTGGCAGCAGCGCATGCGGCTGGAGTCCACCGACCCACAGCGGGTCGAAACCTTCATCCGGTCGCTCGATGGGAGCTACCTGGGCGACCGCATCCGCACCGACTGGGCGCGCTTGCAAGCCAAGCGTCAGGACTGGCCCGGCGCTCTGGCGACGATCGACGCTATCCGCAATGCGGACCCGGACATCCCTTGCATCGAGCTGCGTGCCCGGCTCGAGCTGGGTGAACTCGGTCGTGTCGCCGACAGCCAGCGATTGTGGTTGAAGGGCGAGTGGCAAAGCGATGCCTGCGAGACCCTGTTCGACCTGCTGCGGGAACGACGGCTGATCAGCACCGAGCTGGTCGCACAGCGCCGACTACTCGCGCTCAATGCTGGTGACGCCCGAGTGCTGGCCAAGCTCGCACCGCAGCCTGGCTGGGCCGACGTGGCGCGTATCAAACGCGCCAACGAGACCCCTGACAAGATCCTCGGCGAACCTGGCCCAGCGCGCGACGACGCCGCGGTGCAAGTCGCCCTGTTGCGCAAAGCCCGGATCGATCCGCTCGCCGCCCGCACCATCTACGAACAGCGACGCAGCCAGTTCGACACCCAGGAGCGGCAATGGCTGGCTGGCCGCTTGGCACTGCAAGGCGCACGCCAGCACCTGCCGCAAGCCGCCGACTGGTTCCGCGAGGCCGATCCGGCGCTGCTCGACAACGAGGATTGGGCCTGGCAAACGCGTTTGGCGCTGCGCCGCGGCGACTGGTCGGCGGTGCTCCGCCATATCGCCGAGATGGACGACGAGGGTCGTCGCGAAGCCGCGTGGCGCTACTGGAAAGCGCGCGCGTTGAAAGCCACCGGCCGCACGCAAGAAGCACAAGGACTGCTCATCGAGCTTGCCGCCGAACGCCATTTCTACGGCATGTTGGCAGCCGAATCGCTGGGGCCATCGCTCAGTGAGCGCCAGCGAGATTTCGAACCCAGCGACGACGACCTCGCGTTTGTCAGCCGCGACCCCTCGCTGCAGCGGGCACTGGCTCTGCACCGCCTGGGCTTGAGCTTCGAAGCCAATCGTGAGTGGTCGTGGGGCATCCGCGATCTGGCGGACGAACGGCTGATCGCAGCCGCCGAGCTCGCTCGCCGGCAGGGCTGGATCGATCGCGCGATCTTCACTGCCGAACGCACTCGCCGGCTGCACAACGAGGCGTTGCGCTTCCCCACGCCGTTCGCCGACCCGATCGGCCAGCGCGCCCGTCAGCACGCGCTCGAGGCTGCGCTGGTGTACGGCGTGATCCGCCAGGAGAGCCGCTTCAACGCTGATGCGACATCGATCGCCGGTGCCCGCGGGCTGATGCAGGTGATGCCGGCCACCGCCGACTGGCTGGCTGGGAAGCTTGGCCTGCGCAAACCTGACAAGCGCGCGCTCGGCGACCCGGCACTGAACGTGCAGCTGGGTACCGCCTATTTGCGGCACTTGCTCGACACGCTCGATGGCAGCGCGGTGCTGGTCACCGCCGGCTACAACGCCGGACCCCGGCGGGCGCAACGCTGGCGTGAGGATGTGCCGCTCGAGGGCGCCATCTACGCCGAGACCATCCCGATCGGCGAGACCCGCGACTACGTCAAAAAGGTGCTGGCCAACGTCACCATGTATGGTCGTTTGCAGGACGACCGCGCGTTGTCGCTGGGAGAGCGGCTTGGTATCATCGGGGCCCGCTCAGAACCCCGCCACTCGGGTATTATCCTTAGCGATAACAAAGAGTTGCGGGAACCATAAGCAATTCTTCCAGGAGCCCGCATGCACAACGCGACGGTTTGCGTGATTGGCGGTGGTGGCTTTGTTGGCCACGAACTCTGCAGCCAGTTGGCTGCGGCCGGCTATCGCCTGCGGGTGCCGACGCGGCGGCGCGAACGGGTCAAGGCTGGCCTGATCGAACTGCCTGGGGCCGAGGTCTTCGACTGCGATGTCCTGAGCGACAGTGGTCTGGCCGCAGCGATCCGCGGTTGCGACGTCGTCATCAACCTGATCGGCATCCTGCACGAAGGTCGCCGGGGTGACTTTCAGCGCATCCACGGCGACTTCGCCGGGCGTGTCGCCAGGGCGTGCCGGCAGGCTGGTATCTCGCGCCTACTGCAAATGAGCGCACTAGGGGCTGGCAGCGATGCCCCGAGCCGCTACCTGCGCAGTCGTGCCGAAGGCGAGCGCCAGGCGCACGATGGCTGTGACGATACGGTCGCGCTGACGATCTTCCGCCCCTCGGTCATCTTTGGTCGTGGGGACAGCTTCCTGACTCTGTTCGCGCGCCTCGCCGCGTTGCCGGTGCTGCCGCTGGCCGGCGCCGATGTCGAATTCCAGCCGGTCTGGGTCGAAGACGTTGCGCGCGCCATGGTGCGCAGCCTTCAGTGCCGCGAAACCATCGGTCAGACCTACGAGCTAGGCGGTCCGCAAGTGTTCCGCTTGCGCGAGTTGGTAGCCACCGCAGCGCGAGCGGCGGGCCGCGAACCCCTGATCCTGGGCCTCCCCGGGCCAGTCGCCTGGCTGCAGGCTCTGGTCTTCGAACACTTACCGGGTCCGACCATCATGACCCGAGACAACCTGGCGTCGATGCAGGTACCGAATGTCTGCGCGTCGCCTTGGCCGGCGGTGTTTGCGCCGCCCCCAACCCCGCTGCAGGCGGTGCTGCCAACCATGTTTGCCAGCGGCCACCCGCTCGACCGCTTCCGCGTTCGCGCCGGCCGCTAACCCCTACGCATGGAGGTCTACGAGGTCGGTGGTGCGGTGCGCGATGCGCTGCTCGGACGGCCCGTCGAAGACCATGACTGGGTGGTGGTGGGTGCCAGCGTCGAGCAGATGCTCAATGCTGGCTATCGACCCGTCGGCCGCGACTTCCCGGTATTTTTGCACCCGGAAACACACGAGGAATACGCGCTGGCCCGCACCGAACGTAAGTCGGGTTCCGGCTACCGGGGTTTCATCGTGCACGCCGCGCCAGATGTCACCCTCGAGCAAGATCTCGCCCGCCGCGACCTCACCATCAACGCGATCGCCCGTGCCGCCGATGGCACCTTGATCGACCCATTCCATGGCCAGGACGACCTGCGCCAGGGTGTGCTGCGGCATATCGGTCCGGCCTTTGTTGAGGACCCGGTGCGGGTGCTGCGCCTGGCACGCTTTGCCGCCCGGTTCGCATTCAGCATCGCCGCCGAGACGCTCGACCTGGTCCGGCAGATGGCATCTGCTGGGGAACTCGCGCACCTGGTCCCGGAGCGTGTCTGGCAAGAGACCGCGCGGGGTCTGATGGAAGCCCGGCCGCAACGATTCTTTCAGGCACTCGAGGCCGGGGGGGCACTGGCCGCGATCTTCCCAGACATCGCCGCTCTGCCCCCAACCCGCCGACACGCACTCGATGCTTGGCTGTCTGCCGCTGGCGAAGGTGGCGCCAGTCTAGAGCAGCGCATGGCGCTGCTGGCTGCGGCGCTTGACGACACCAGGCCTTGGGACGCGCTGTGTGCCGCCCTGCGCGCACCAGCGGCCTGCCAACGTGCCGGACAAGATTGGCTGGCGACCCGTGACCTGTGCCCAGACAGCGCCGAGGCCCTGCTGCAGACTCTGGAGCGTGTCGACGCACTGCGCCGTCCGCAACGGCTCGACGACCTGCTGGCCGTTCGGGAGCTGGTCGGGACTGCCGACAAAACGACCCACGGTCCGGTCTTGCGTGCTGCACTTGCAGCGGCGCGCAGTGTCGATGCCGGGGCATTGGCGGCGGCCGGCGGTGACGTGCCTGGGCGCATCCGTTCCGCCCGTCTGGCCGCGATCGAACAACTTGGAAGCGCGCCGCCTCGGTGAGCGCAGCCGTCCCGCCAGACTAGCCAGCGACGGAGAACAGGCGCGCCAATTCGGCACCGGGGCTGGGCGCGCGCATCAAGGCCTCACCCACCAGGAACACATGAACTCCGTGGCCGCGCATCAGCGCGACATCCCGCTGAGCGAGGATGCCGCTCTCGGTGATGACCAAGCGATCGCCGGGGATGCGGCCCAGGAGATCCAGAGTGGTCTGCAGACTGACTTCGAAGGTGCGCAGATTGCGGTTGTTGATACCAACCAGTGGCGAGCGCATCTGCAGTGCAATGTCGAGCTCGGCGCCGTCATGCACTTCGATGAGAACCGCCATCCCGAGGTCCAGCGCCAGTGCCTCCAAGCGCTGCAGGGCTGTCAGGTCGAAGCCGGCGGCTGGCGAATCGCTCTGACGGGCGAACGCGGCAACGATCAGCAGGATGCAATCAGCCCCCATCGCCCTGGCTTCGAACACCTGTGCCGCATCAACAATGAAGTCTTTTCTCAATACCGGGATGCCACAAGCACCGCGCGCCGCCTCGAGATAGGCGCGACAGCCCTGAAAATAGTCGACGTCGGTCAGCACCGACAGGCAGGCAGCACCATGCGCAGCGTAGTCAGCGGCGATCGTGGCTGGGTCGAACGGGTCGCGCAGGACGCCCTTGCTGGGGCTCGCCTTCTTGACCTCGGCGATCACTGCCGGCTGGCCAGCGGCGACGCGGGCCCGTAAGGCGCCAACGAAGTCGCGGACCGGTGCTGCGCTTGCAGCGGCGCGCTGCAGCTCAGCGAGTGGCGTCTGTGCCAGCAGGTCAGCGACCTCGCACTGCTTCGTGGCCAAGATGCGTTGCAGGATGTCGCTACTCATGGGGGCGTACCGAAGATCACGCGGGTGGGGTCAGGGCGTAGTCGCCGGCGATGCCGACAAACACCGCGGCACCGTACCAGACGTTGTCGCGGAAGGCACGGAAACAGCTGGTCGGTGCGCGCCCGGCGATCCAGCGCAGGTGTCGGGCGGCCAGCATGGCGGCAACCAGAACGCCTGCAAACCAGATCGCGCCACGCCCTAGCAGCAGACCCACCAACCCCAGCAAGAGCAAGCTGAGCAGATAACTAAGACCAACCGCCAGCACGTCGTAGCGGCCAAAGGTGAGCGCCGACGTGCGGATACCGATGCGGGCGTCGTCGGCGCGATCGACCATGGCGTATTCGGTGTCGTAGGCGAGCGTCCAGAACAAGCTGGCCAGCAGCAGCAAGCCAGCGAGCGGCGGCACTGTCCCCAAGACAGCAGCAAAGCCCATCGGGATGCCAAAGCCGAACGCCAGTCCCAGGTAGGCTTGCGGTAGGGCCAAAAAACGCTTGGTGAACGGATAGCTGCCCGCCAAAAACACCGCCGGAATCGCCCACAGCCAGACCAACGGCGTCAACCGCAAGACCAGCGCAAACGCCAGTGCGGCAAGCCCGGCAGCCAGCCAGAGGGCCTCATGGGCTGGAACCTCACGGCGTGCCAGCGGGCGGTCTCGGGTACGGGTGACGGAGCCGTCGAAGTCCCGGTCGGCCCAGTCATTGATGGCGCAGCCCGCCGAGCGCATCAGCACCGTGCCCCCGACGAACACCAGCAGCACGTCCCATGGCGGCAACCCCTCGGCTGCAACCCACAAACCCCATAAGGTCGGCCACAGCAGCAGCCAGATGCCGACCGGGCGGTCCAGGCGAGTCAGACGGATATAGACAGACAGACGACGCATGCGCGGATGCTAGCGGGCCGGAACATCCGGCGCGAACACCTCGGTGACGAGAATACGGGCAGTGGAACGCCGAAACACTGAACGGCGCGCCCACAACCGGGCGTGACCGCTGCCAAACAGGCCGGCAGCGGCGCGTTGCCGTGGATCATAACGGCCCAAGGGACGGCTGGTCAGACGGCCACGAGCAACACGGCGGTCGGCAAACAAGGCTGCCCCCAAGGAACGGGCGCCCAGTCCTGCCAAGCGACGCCAGCCATGCCTGAGATCGGTCAGGCTGGCAACGCTGCGCGCCCAGATCCACGGACGCCCATCGGCCACCAGGGCCACCTCCCGCACCCACGCGAGCTGCCCCGGGGCGACGCCGACGGTCGCGGCTTCATCGGGCAGTACCCACGCCGGCCCCTGCGACAGCACACGGATCTGCAAGTGCTGACAGCGGGCAAGCACCGCCGCCGTGAGTGAATCGCGATCGACGAGCCAGGCACGCAGGTTCGGTGGGGCGCTAGGCGGAACCGACCGCCAGCCTGCAAAGTGGCGCTTGGACATGGCGCGATTCTACTCGCGCCGAGCGCCGCCTCAGGTTCGCCAGAACCCCTGCCGCTCGCCCAGCCAGCGATCGAGGTGCACCGCGACCATCGGGTCGTCGCGGGCGATCCAGTCCTCGGCCAACTGCGACGCCTGCTCCAGCAACACCACATCGCGCTCCGGGTCGGCAAAACGCAACAGTGGCTGCCCGCTCTGCGACTTGCCGAGCAGCTCGCCCGGACCGCGCAGCTCGAGGTCGCGGCGCGCGATCTCGAAGCCGTCGGTGCTGTTGCGGATGATCTCGAGCCGCTTGCGCGCGTTCTCCGAGAGGCCGGGCTCGAACAGCAGGATGCAGTGGCTCTGCCGTGGCCCGCGTCCGACCCGCCCGCGCAACTGGTGGAGCTGCGCCAGGCCAAGCCGCTCCGAGTGTTCGATGACCATCCAGGTGGCGTTGGGCACGTCTACCCCCACCTCGATCACCGTGGTGGCCACCAGCCAGTCGATCTCGTGGCGCTGAAAGGCGCCCATCACCGCGGCCTTCTCGGCCGCTGCCATGCGGCCATGCACCAGCCCGAACCGCACCTCGGGATGGGCCGCGCGCAGTTCCTCGAAGGCATCGGTGGCCGCACGCAACTGTAGCGCCTCGGACTCCTCGACCAGCGGGCAGACCCAGTAGACCTGGTGGCCGTCGGTACACGCGCGCGCCAGCTTGTCGATCACCTCGGGCCGGCGCGGATTGCCGATCACGCGCGTCTCGATCGGGCTGCGGCCGGGCGGCAGCTCGTCGATCACCGACACATCGAGGTCGGCGTAGTAACTCATGGCCAGCGTGCGGGGGATGGGGGTCGCGCTCATCATCAGGCTGTGCACGCCCTCACCCTTGCCGGCGAGGCTCAGGCGCTGTGCCACACCGAAGCGGTGCTGCTCGTCGACCACCACCAGCGCCAGCGCGGCGAACTCGACGCCCTTCTGAAACAGCGCGTGAGTGCCGACCACCACGTCGACGTCGCCGGCGGCCACTGCAGCGGCCAGCCGCTCGCGCTCGGCCTTCTTCTGACCACCCGAGAGCCCGGCCACACGCACGCCCAGCGGCTCCAGCCACTGGCGGAATTTGGTCAGGTGCTGCTCGGCCAGCAACTCGGTAGGCGCCATCACCGCTGCCTGACGGCCGTTCTCCACCGCGCGCAGGCAGGCCATGGCAGCGACGATGGTCTTGCCGGCACCGACGTCGCCCTGCAGCAGGCGCTGCATCGGCTGGGCACGGGCAAGGTCGGCCGCGATGTGCAGCCAGGCGCGCTGCTGCGCACCCGTGAGCGGGAAGGGCAGCGCTGCGAGCAGGCGCTCGACCAATGATTCTTGCCGCAGTCCGACCGGCTCAGAGTCTGGAGACTCTTGGTGCGAATCGGGTTTCGAGCGCTGGGTATCACCAGATTCGGTGCCGGCGGCGTGCCCCCAAGCACCGGGAAGCGGCGTCGCCCGCCGTGCCGCCCGCTCTCGCCGTGCCAGCCGCAGGCTCAGCCGCTGCGCCAGCAACTCGTCAAAGCGTACCCGCTGCCAAGCAGGGTCGTTGGCCAATGGGAGGTGTGCCGGGTAGTGCAGCCGCGCCAGTGCCTCGCGCAACGGCGGCAGGCCAAGCCGGGCGCGGATCGAAGCGTCGAGTGTGTCAGACCAGTCAAGGCTGGCGAATGCCGTTGCCACCGCACGTCGAATGGTCGGCTGGGCGACGCCCGCCACAGTGGGGTAGACCGCCGTCAAGCCAGACCGCGTCGGTGCACCCGGCTCACTGACACGGATGCGTGGATGCACCATTTCGCGGCCGAACAGGCTGCCGCGCGCCTCCCCATACAGGCGCAGCCAGCTGCCAACCGGGAGCGCCCTCAGTTGGGCATTGGAGAAATGGATGAGTCGGACCGTCAGCTCATCGCCCCGCTCATCACGAACCTTGCCGACCCACTGCCGACGCGGTCGCAGGCGAACCTCGCCATGCACCAGCCGGCCCTCGGTCAGGGCATGCTCGCCGGGCGTCAGAGCGCCGATCGCGGTCACCTGCGATTCGTCCTCGTAGCGCAGCGGCAGGTGCAGCACGCACTGCCACGGGTCGCTCAGGCCCAGACGGGCAAGCCTGCTCGGGGCGGGCTTGTCGGGTCCGGCTGGCCGCTTGCGGGCGGTCATGCCAAGCAAATGCAGACGGGGCGACGCGTGATCACGGCGCCCCCGTCGGTCAGACCACCAGCACGGCGTCGACCTCGACCAGAGCACCGCGCGGCAGGCTGGCGACGCCCACCGCGGCGCGCGCTGGGTACGGCAGCGGCACATACTCGGCCATGATCTCGTTGACGCGACCGAAATCCGCCAGGTCGGTCAGATAGACGGTCAGACGCACGGCATCAGCCAAGCTACCGCCGGCAGCCTTGGCCACAGCGGACAGATTGGCAAACACTCGGTGGATCTGGGCGTCGATGCCCTCGACCATCTGCATCGAGGCCGGGTCGAGTCCGATCTGGCCCGAGCAATACACTGTATCGCCGACCCGAACCGCCTGCGAATAGGTGCCGATCGCCTGCGGTGCATCTGGTGTCGAGATGATGGTCTTGCGGCTCACTTCAGATCCTTGACGAGGGCGTTGCGCAGTTCGGGCGCGACCGGGTCGACCGTCACCGAGTAATTCGGGTGGCTGACGCCAGCCGACAAGGCAACGCCGTACTTCAGAGCTTCAGCCATGTCGGTGTCGAGTTCGAAGCGCAGGAAATGCACCGAGCTGGTCTTTTCCTCATTCTCGCGCTCGAGGTCCTCGTCGGCGATCGCCCAGACCTTCTCGCGGCCCTCGACTTGCAGCCAGACCTTGTCCTCAACACCCTTGAGCTTGCGCAGTTCGACCTTGCGCACTTCCGGATCCGGATACTCAATCATCATCGTCGCCTTGAAATTGCGACCATCGGGGATCAAGGGCGTGTAGGCATCCAGTTCGTCCTGAATACCCTCCTCTTCGAAGATGCGCTCGATGCGCAGCATCTCCTGGATCTGATACCGGATGGTCATCTCGTCCTCGAAGAAGATGGTGATGTGTTCGCCCAGCGGCAAACTGCGCACGCGCTTGTGGGCGATGACTTCGGTACGGAAGTCCTTGCGGACCTTGGCGTAGTGCTCCAGCGTCCAGAGCGATTCGCGGGTCAGTGTCATACGGTTCTCCTTGAATGCGTCAATTCGTCGAATGCATCAAACCATTCGGGACTCATGCCATGGCATCGTTGCGGCCAGGAGCGGGACTACTGGTTAAAGACCATAAGCCCGCGCTAACAGCGACAACGGATGCTGGACCTTGTCGTCGGTCGGACCGTTGGCGACGCCGCCATCGATGCCCTGCGCGATGTGATGTCCAGCCAGCTGGCAATCGGATGCGATGACATCGACCGCCCCATTGGGGTGTTCGTTCATCTGCCGGAACATCGGCTTGCCGATCTTCAGCGACATCTCGTGGAACTCTTTCTTCACCCCCCAGGTGCCCGCGTGGCCGGAACAACGCTCGACAGTGTTGACCGCCGTCTCGGGCACCTTCTGCAGCATCTCGCGGGTCTTCTGGCCCACGTTCTGCACGCGCAGGTGGCACGCCACGTGGTAACTCACGTTGCCCAGCGGCTGCTTGAAGTCGGTCTTGAGCAGGCCGTCCTTGTCGCGCGCCACGAAATATTCAAATGGGTCGAACATCGCCTCTTGCACCGCTTTGATGTCGGCATCATCGGGGAACATCAGCGGGATCTCCTGCTTGAACATCAGCGTGCACGAGGGGATCGGCGTGACGATGGCATAGCCTTCCTTGGCCAGCTTGGCGAGGCCAGGGATGGTCTGCTGGACCAGACCCTCGACCGACTCCAGGTCGCCCAGTTCGAGCTTTGGCATGCCGCAGCAGGCTTGTTTCTCGACGACCACGAAGGGGATCTCGTTGTGTTCGAGCACCTTGATCAGGTCGTGACCGATCCCCGGCTCGTTCCAGTTCACATAGCAGGTGGTGTAGATGGCCACCTTACCCGGGGTGCGCTGGCCGTCCTTGACGGCGTGCTTGTGCGACGCGGCATGGTTGCTCTCGAACGGCTTGGAGGTGAAATCGGGCAGCCAGGCGGTCTTGTGTACACCCATCACCGCCTCGCCAACGGCGCGCAGCGGCTTCACCTTGGTCAGCGCATTCACCGTCTGCGCGACCACCGGGATCGAGGCGAGTTTGCCGTTGAGCGCGGTGTTCGACAGGGTCTTGTCGCGGAACGCGGTCGGAATACCCTTTTTGAACTGGATCGCCTTGTGCTGCAGCATCAAATGCGGGAAGTCGAGGTTCCACGGATGCGGTGGCACGTACGGGCATTTCGTCATGTAGCAGACGTCGCACAGGTAGCACTGGTCGACGACCTTGTGATAGTCGGCCTTGTTGACGCCGTCGACTTCGCCGGTGGGGCCTTCGTCGATCAGATCGAACAGCAGTGGGAAGCTGTTGCACAGGCTGACGCAGCGGCGGCACCCGTGGCAGATATCGAACACGCGTTCGAGCTCGGCCTCGCAGGCGGCCTCGTCATAGTAGGCGGGGTTCTTCCAGTCGATCGGATGGCGGACGGGGGCTTCGAGCGAGCCTTCGCGGACAGTCATTGGGCGGTCTCCGTGGCGGTTTCAGCGAGACTTTAGAGCAAGCGCTGCACATTAAAAAACAGGGGTGCCGATTCGACACCCCTGTCTACGGCGCGGTCGGCGATTAAGCGGTCAGCGCTTCCAGAGCCTTCTGGAACTTGTTGGCGTGCGAGCGCTCGGCCTTGGCCAGCGTCTCGAACCAATCAGCGATCTCGTCGAAGCCTTCGCTGCGGGCATCCTTGGCCATACCCGGGTACATGTCAGTGTACTCGTGGGTTTCGCCAGCAACGGCAGACGCCAGGTTCTGTTCCGAGCTGCCGATCGGCATGTCGGTCGCAGGGTCGCCCACCTGGGCCAGATAGTCGAGGTGGCCGTGAGCGTGGCCGGTCTCGCCTTCGGCGGTCGAGCGGAACAGCGTGGCGACTTCCGGATGGCCCTCGACGTCGGCCTTGTTTGCAAAGTACAGGTAGCGACGGTTGGCTTGGCTTTCACCGGCGAACGCGTCCTTCAGATGCTGATGCGTCTTCGAGCCTTTGAGTTGCGGCATGGTGTTCTCCTCGGTTGTCAGAAATGGCCAAGAGGCCATATTGATCGCTTGAAACTATCAGGCTGATAACTTTTGATTAAAAAATCTATCATCAAGCCAGTCGAACTATAAACCGACTGCGTGACGAAGAAAAGATTGCGGGCACGATTCAAGAAATTTCGCAGGTCTGCCACCCTCCCAGCGCCACTCATTGCACTGACTTCGCTTAAGCAAGTGGCCAATTTCCGGCCCAGCTGCGGTCAAAATGAAGCGAGGCCGGACACGGCCGGCCTCGTCTAGAATAGGGTGGTGGCGAATCAGGGACTCGAACCCCGGACCTGCGGATTATGATTCCGTCGCTCTAACCGACTGAGCTAATTCGCCACGGGGGGCGAAGTGTATGCCCCCGTTGGCGGCCGGTCAATCGGCCATCAGCGCCCAACCCAGTCCATCAGTCACCGGAGCCCTGATGTCCGCAGCGCAAGCCTCTCCGCCCCTCGCCGACGTACTGGTCGCCGGCGGTGGTCTGGCGGGCGCAGCCGCCGCACTCGCCTTCTTGCGCCAGGGCCGCACGGTCTACTGGCTGCGCGACACCAGCGCCCCCGATGCCGCCGGGCCTGACATCTTTGATGCCCGGGTCTATGCGATCTCGCCGGGCAACCTCGACTGGCTCAGCCGGCTTGGCGCCGAGCTCGATCCGACTCGTGTCACTGACATCCAAGCCATGGAGATCCGCGCACAGCAGCGCGGACCCCTGCGACTCGCCGCGCAACAGGCTGGCGTGCCGCGTATGGCGGCGATCGTGGAATCGGGGCACTTGTTGGCCGCGCTGGAAACGGCGATCGGCGATGCTGCCAGCCCAGCACAAGGAGCGCGAATCGTCGCCTTGCACCCTGGTGATGTCAGCATCGGCGTCAGCCTCGATGATGGCACCCGGATTGATGCCCGCCTGTTGGTCGCAGCCGACGGTGCATCGTCAAACCTGCGCCGGCTGGCCGGTATTGACACCTGCGGCAAAGACTATCAACACAGCGCAGTGGTCGCTCACTTCGCTTGCCAGCGTCCACATCGCGGCATTGCTTGCCAGTGGTTCGACGAGGCCTCGGTGCTGGCCTGGCTACCTTTGCCGGGCGAGCGCCTGAGCATGGTCTGGAGCCAGCCCTCGGCGCGCGCGGAAGCACTATTGCAAGCAAATCCAGAAGAGCTGGCGGAACGCGTGGCCCGCGCCGGCGAGCACCGCTTTGGCGGGCTGCAAACACTGTCGACCATTCGCAGCTTTCCCTTGCAACGGCAACGTGCGGTGCGCCTGGTTGCGCCGCGCCTGGCTCTGGTTGGCGACGCCGCGCACGTCGTCCATCCACTGGCCGGACAAGGCATCAATCTGGGCTTTCGCGACATCCGCGAGCTTGTCGCACGCTGCACCGGCGACCCCGGCGACGTGCGCGCTTTGGCGCGCTATCAGGCTGCACGTCAGCTCGATGTCCGCGGTATCGAGGCGCTCACCGATGGCCTTTTCCGCCTATTCGCGCGGCCGGTCACGGGCTGGCTCGGCGGCCTTGGATTGGGTATCGTCGACGCCCTGCCGTCACTCAAAACACACTTGGTCAGGCAAGCTCTGCGCTGACCCCTCCGGAGAATCCCATGCGTGTTCTGTTCGTCTTGCTCTGCCTGCTGCCGCTTGCTGCCCAGGCCAACGAAACCTTGAAGAAGACGCTGCAGACACGGTTTCCCGAGTTGAGCATCGACCAGATCAACAAGAGCCCGATTCCCGGCCTGTTTGAGGTCTACGCAGACGGCCAGATCCTCTACAGCGACGAGAAAGGCGAACACCTGCTGCTCAACGGTATGCTGATCGACGCCAAGACCCGCACCAACCTGACCGACGAGCGCCTGTCTCGGCTGAAAAGCATCGATTTCGCCAGCCTCCCGCTGGAGTGGGCGATCAAGGAAGTCAAAGGTAACGGCAAGCGCCGCATGGCAGTGTTCTCGGACGCCGACTGCCCGTATTGCAAGCGCCTTGAGAAGAGCTTCGAAGAGCTCACCGACGTCACCATCTATACGTTCCTCTACCCGGTAGAGCGCCTGCACCCCCAAGCCGGTGAGAAGTCACGCCGAATCTGGTGCAGCCCCGACCGCCTGAAGGCCTGGAAGGACTGGATGATCAGCAATAAAGCCCCAACCGCCAGCGCCGACTGCGACAACCCCGTGGCACGCACGGTCGAGCTGGGCGAAAAACGCCGCGTCAACGGCACGCCGACGTTGGTATTCAGCAACAGCCGCACAGTGCCTGGCGCGATTGGCGCCAAGGACATCGACCGACTACTCAACGAGGCAGGTCGATAGGCCGCAACAGCCACATCCTCCCGGGCTCACGCATGCGCCCGGCGCGCTCGGCGGCGGCGTAGCCGCGCCCCCAAAAGACATCGGCCCGGACATTTCCGCGGATCGCCCCGCCGGTGTCCTGAGCTGACATCAGGCGCTGCAAGGTGCTGCCGTCAACCGGGTCACGCGTATCGAGCCATACCGGACTGCCCAGCTGCACAGCCTTCGGATCGATGGCGATACTGCGCGCCGGCCGCAGCGGCACTCCGAGCGAGCCGATTGGACCTTCGTCCGACGCCGGCAACTCACGGAAGAACACATAACTCGGGTTGGTATCGAGCACAGCGTCTCGCTGCCCAGGGTTGGACTCGAGCCAAGCGCGAATGCTCTGCATCGAGACCGTCTCGCGGCTCAGTTCGCCGCGGTCGACCAGCGTCCTTCCGACTGGGCGGTAGGGGTGGCCATTCTGGTCGGCATAGCCCAGGCGCAGCACAGCGCCGTCATCGAGCCGAAGACGCCCAGACCCCTGGATCTGCATGAAGAACAGGTCGACCGGGTCGGCCGCCCAGGCCAGTACCGGTGCCGGCAGTGGCGTACCCGAGACGATCTCGCCACGACTGGGGTAGGGCACCACCCGGCGCCCATCTAGCCGGCCGCGCAGGCGCTTGCCCTTGAGGTCTGGGTCGAGGGCTGCGAGGTCGACCACCAGCAGATCGTCTGGCAGACCGTGGATTGGCGTTTGGAAAACACCACCACGCTGGCGGCTAGCAGCGATCTCGGGCTCGTAGTAGCCAGTGATGAGGCCCTGTTCGCCGCCATCGGCTGCAAGCAGCTGCAAGGGTTCGAAATGCGCCTCGAAGAACGCGCGCGCAGCGCCGTCGTCACCCACCGCGACCAGCGCCCCCTGCACACATGGACGCCGCAGTGGCGCATCGGCCTTGACCGCCTTACAACCCGAGAGAAAGGTCGCCAGAGCCTCAGCGTGCTGGTCTTGCGCCCAGCCGGGCAGATCGCCCCAGCTAGCCGCTCGCAGACGCGGCGCTTCAGCAGGAGGCTCGGGGGCCACTGGAGGGGTGGCTGGACGGAGCGGCGCGCAAGCTGTCGTCAGCATCGCGAACATCAGCGGCAACAGCAGTGCCGCTGGACGGCCAAGCAAGGTCAGCGGCATCAGTGAAGGGTACGCGGGAGAGTCAGACTGAAAGCCGGGATCGGAGCATCGAAGCGCGTGCCGTCAGCCGCGACCATCTGATAACTCCCGTGCATGGTGCCCACCGGCGTGGCGATAGAGGCGCTGCTGACGTACTCGAACTGGGCGCCTGGAGCCAGCCACGGCTGCTCACCAACCACGCCTTGCCCGCGCACCTCTTGCACACGTTGCAACGCATCGGTGATGACCCAGTGGCGAGACACCAGCTGCGCCGGCACCGACCCGGTGTTACGCACCACCACCGTGTAAGCGAAAACGTAACGGTCGGCAGCAATGTCCGAATGTTCCGGCACGAAGACCGCGTGGGCCGTGACTTCGATGCGGTGGATCGGGTCGTCGCTCATGACCGCGATTGCAGCCGATTTCCGCGGCATCTGCAAGGCGCGACAGCGCTTCGGGTTACACTTTCGCGCCCGACCGACCGACTTCCAGCGACCAGACCAATGACCGACCGCATTCTTGCGCCCAGCATCCTCTCGGCCGACTTCGCGCGGCTTGGCGAGGAGGTGCGCGACGTTGTCGCCGCTGGCGCTGACTGGGTCCACTTCGACGTCATGGACAACCACTACGTGCCTAACCTGACGGTCGGGCCGCTGGTCTGCGCGGCGATCCGCCCGCACACGCAGGCCGTCATCGACGTCCACCTGATGGTGCGCCCGGTCGACCGCATCGTGGCGGACTTTGCCAAGGCCGGGGCCAACATCATCAGCTTTCACCCCGAGGCGTCTGATCATGTCGACCGCACGCTGTCGCTGATCCGCGACCAGGGCTGCCAGGCCGGACTGGTGCTGAACCCGGCGACACCCATCGCTTATCTGGAGCATGTGCTCGACAAGCTCAACCTGGTGCTGCTGATGTCGGTCAACCCGGGCTTCGGCGGGCAGTCGTTCATCCCATCGACACTTGGCAAACTGCACGCTGTCCGCGCCCTGCTTGATGCCCACCAGCACCAGACCGGCCGGAGAATTCGGCTAGAGGTCGATGGGGGCATCAAGGTCGACAACATCGCGGAGGTCGCGCGGGCCGGGGCCGACACCTTTGTCGCCGGCTCGGCAGTGTTCGGTGCTGGCTGCGCCACCGACCCACACCGCTATGACACTGTCATTGCCGCCCTGCGCGCGCAGCTGGCAACTGTCGATGGCACCGCCTGAAACACTGACCGCCAGACCCACTGTGAAGCCGCTCGCGTCATGAACACCGCCGCTGCGACCAGCTCGAACAGGACCGATGCAGCTCGAGACGAGACCCGGCTGATTGTCCACGCCCTGCTGATCGATCTCGACGGCACTTTGCTCGAATCGGGCCCCGACCTGGCCCGGGCGATGAATCGCACGCTCGCCGAGCAGGGTCTGGCGGAGCTTCAGCTGGCAGACATCATCCGTTTTATCGGCCGCGGGCTTGCGCACCTGCTGGCCCAGTCGCTGCGCGTGGCCTTACAGCGTGAGCCATCGCAGGGCGAGATCGATGCCCTGTTGCCGCGCTTCGAGGCGCACTACGAGGATCTTCTGGCTTTTGATTCGCCACCCTACCCGGGCGTGATCGATGGCTTGGGCGCCCTGCGCGAGGCCGGCTTCGCGTTGGCCTGCGTCACCAACAAAACCGAACGCTTCACCCTGCCGCTGCTCGACAAGACCGGCCTTGGCCCGTTCTTTGACTTGGTGGTGAGCGGCGACACCTGTGCGCGCAAGAAGCCGCACCCCGACATGCTGCTGCATGCCTGTGCGCACTTCGGCGTGGCCCCGGCCCAGGCCTTGATGGTCGGCGACTCGAGCAACGACGTCGAAGCCGCCCGAGCTGCTGGCTGCCCGGTGTGGTGCCTGCCCTACGGCTACAACGAGGGCGGTCCCGGCGTTCCGCTGGTCGCAGACCGTGTCATCGACTCGCTCCTGGAACTGCCAGCGCTGCTGGCATTAGCCGAGACTGGACAGGCATGAAGCGCGACGACTTCGACCGCCTGGCCGGCTCCGGCCACACGCGCATCCCGGTCATGCGCGAAACCTATGCCGACCTCGAGACGCCGCTCACGGTGTACCTCAAGCTTGCCAATAAGCCCGATTCGTTCCTGCTCGAATCGGTGGTGGGCGGCGAGCGCTTCGGCCGTTATTCGATCATCGGTCTGCCAGCGCGCGAGCGCCTGGTGGTGCGCGGCCACGAGGTGACGCTCGAGCGCGACCGCAAGCCGGTCTCGACACGCACGGCCGCCGACCCGCTGCTGGCGGTGCGCGAGCACATGGCCGCAGTCAAGGCGGCACCGTGCGAAGGCCCGGCGCGCTTTGCTGGCGGGCTGTCGGGCTACTTCGCCTACGACATCGTCCGCTACATCGAGAAGCGCCTGGCCGGCAGCACGCCGCCCGATCCGCTCGGCCTGCCCGATATCCTGCTACTGGTGAGCCACGAGCTCGCCGTGTTCGACAACCTGCGCGGCAAACTCTCACTGATCGTCTGGGCCGACCCAGCACAACCCGATGCGTGGAGCGCTGCGCAGCAACGCCTTGATGCGCTTACCGCGCAGCTCAATCAGGTCGCACACGCGCCGGCCACGGTGTCGGCGCCGCCGGTGGATGCGGTGCGCGAGTGGCCGGAGGCGAGTTATCTGAAAGCGGTCGAGGCGGCGCAGGAGTACATCCGCGCCGGCGACATCATGCAGGTGGTGCTGGCCAACCGCCGGCGGCGCCCGCTCACTGCACATCCCTTGTCGCTCTACCGCGCGCTGCGCAGCCTCAACCCATCGCCGTACATGTTCTATTACGACTTCGGCGACTTCCACGTGGTCGGGGCCAGCCCCGAGATCCTCGTGCGACTGGAGGACGGCATGGTCAACGTGCGGCCGATCGCCGGAACCCGGCCGCGCGGCGTGACCCCAGAGCAAGATCAGGCTCTTGCCGACGACCTGCTGGCCGACCCCAAGGAGCGCGCCGAGCACGTGCAGCTGATGGATCTGGGCCGCAATGATGTCGGCCGGGTGGCGCAGACCGGCAGCGTGCGTGTCACCGACCACATGGTCATCGAGCGTTATTCGCACGTGATGCATATCGTCTCGAACGTGCAGGGGCAGCTCAAGCCGGGGCTGGACGCCATCGACGCACTCAAGGCGACATTCCCCGCCGGCACGCTGTCCGGCGCGCCCAAGGTGCGGGCGATGGAGATCATCGACGAGTTCGAGCCGACCAAGCGCGGCGTCTATGGCGGCGCGGTGGGCTATCTGGATTACAGCGGCAACATGGACGTGGCGATCGCCATCCGCACCGGCGTGGTCAAGGATGGGCAACTCTACGTGCAGGCCGGCGCCGGCATCGTCGCCGACTCGGTGCCGCAGTCGGAGTGGCAGGAGACCGAGAACAAGGCACGCGCGGTGCTGCGCGCTGCCGAACTGGCTGAAGCCAGCAGACCCGGCGCGGGCACCATATGAACGCTCCGCACTCGGAACCCGTGCCGGCTGGACGCATCGAGCGGCTCGCCATCGTCGGCGTCGGGCTGATCGGTGGCTCGCTGGCGGCTGCGCTACGCGAGGCCGGCGTGGTCGGTACCGTCGTCGGGATCGGACGTTCGCAAGCGACCCTCGATGAGGCGATGCGCCTTGGGCTGATCGATCACGGCTTCACCGATGCCGCCGCGGGCGTGCGTGGCGCCGACGTGGTGGTGCTGGCGATGCCGGTCGGGCAGACCGGGCGCATGCTCGCTGCGATCGCGCCGGGGGTGGGGCCACAGGCAGTGGTCACCGACGCCGGCAGCACGAAGAGCGACGTAGTAACGGCCGCGCGCGAGCACTTCGCGCCGCACATCAACCGCTTCGTGCCAGCGCACCCGATCGCCGGCGACGAGAAGAGTGGCCCGTCGGCGGCGCGCGCCAACCTTTACCGTGGGCGGAATGTCGTGACCACGCCGCTGGCCGAGACCGACCCGCTGGCGGTGGCCCGCGTCGAGGCGATGTGGCGCAGTGCCGGCGCGGTCATCCACCGCATGACGCCGACGCAGCATGACGACGTGTTCGCTACCGTCTCTCACCTGCCGCACCTGCTGGCCTACTCGCTGGTGGCGCAGGTCGCGCTCGACCCTGACCACGAACGGCTGTTCTCCTATGCAGCATCCGGCTTCCGCGACTTCACCCGCATCGCCGGCAGCCACCCGGAGATGTGGCGCGACATCGCGCTGGCCAACCGCGACGCCCTGCTGCAGCGTCTTGATGGCTATACCGCGCAGGTGGCGCAGCTGCGCGCCGCCCTCGAGGCGGGGGACGGCGACGCGCTGGAGCGAACGTTCGCGCTGGCACGCGACGCCCGTGCCGACTGGCTCAGGCGCACCGGGCAGGGCTGAGCGGGTCGCCGGCCGCCTTCCGCAACATACGCACGCCCGGACCGCCTTGAGCCACGCCACCGACTCCCTCCTGCTGCCGCCAGTGAGCCACGCGCGGGGCAGCGTGCGCCTGCCCGGGTCGAAGAGCATCTCTAACCGCTGTCTGCTGCTCGCCGCACTGGCGCATGGCACCACCACCTTGCGCGGCGTGCTCGACGCCGACGACACGCGGGTGATGCGCGACGCGCTCGCCGCACTGGGCGTGCGGCTGACGCATCTGGGTGCCTCCGGGGGAGGCAGCGATGACTGGCAGGTCGAGGGCGTGGGTGGCGTGTTCCCGGTCAAGCAGGCCGACCTCTTCCTCGGCAACGCCGGCACCGCCATCCGCCCGCTCACCGCGGCGCTGGCGCTCTCCGGCGGCGAATACGCGGTGCGCGGCGTGCCACGCATGCACGAGCGACCCATCGGCGACCTGGTCGACGCGCTGCGCGAGGCCGGCGCCGCCATCGACTGCACGCACAACGAGGGCTACCCGCCGCTCGCCATCCATCCAGCCATCCTGAGCGACACCCCGATCCGCGTCCGCGGCGATGTGTCGAGCCAGTTCCTCACCGCGCTGCTGATGGCGCTGCCGCTCACCGGTCGGCCAAGCAGCATCGAGGTGGTCGGCGAACTGATCAGCAAACCGTACATCGAGATGACCCTGCGCCTGATGCAGCGCTTCGGCCTCGCGGTGCAGCGCGACGGCTGGAGCCGCTTCGAGGTACCGCCCGGCCCCTACACCGCGCCCGGCGAGTTGCACGTCGAGGGTGACGCCTCCGGGGCGTCTTACTTCCTCGCCGCCGGGCTGCTCGGCGGCGGCCCGGTGCGGGTCGAGGGGGTGGACACCGAGTCGATCCAGGGCGACATCGCCTTCGCCGAGGCGCTGCGCACGCTCGGCGCGACCATCACCAGCGGCCCGGGCTGGCTAGAGGCGAGCGCCGATGTGAACGCGGGCGGCACCGTCCGCGCCTTCGACGCCGACTTCAACCACATCCCCGACGCGGCGATGACGCTGGCGGTGTGCGCGCTGCGCGCCGACGGGTCGTGCCGGCTGCGCAACATCGGCTCGTGGCGGGTGAAGGAGACCGACCGTGTCCACGCCATGGCGACCGAGCTGCGCAAGGTCGGCGCCACCGTGGAGGTGGGCGACGACTGGCTGCGCGTCACCCCGACGGTCAACATGGAATTCGCCGCCATCGACACCTACGACGACCACCGCATGGCGATGTGCTTCTCCTTGGTGGCGCTGATGGGTTCGCCGGTGCGCATCAACGATCCGGGCTGTACCGCCAAGACCTACCCCGGCTACTGGGACGACCTGCGCAGCCTGCTGCCGGCCGACGAACTGGCACGTGCGCAGGTGCCGGTGATCGCCATCGACGGCACCGCCGCTTCCGGCAAGGGCACCATCGCGCAAAGGGTGGCGCAGCGGCTCGGCTGGGCCTATCTGGACTCGGGTGCGCTGTATCGCGTCGTCGGCCACGCCGCCACGCAGCATGGTGTCGACCTCGACGACGGCGAAGCGCTGGCGCGATTGGCGCAACGACTCGACATCCGCTTCGACGGCGAGCGCATCGTGGTGGACGGCGCCGACGTGAGCGATGCCGTGCGCAGCGCCGAGGCGGGTGTCGCGGCCAGCCGCGTCGCGGTCCACCCCGCCCTGCGTGCGGCCCTGCTGCAGCGCCAGCGCGCGTTCCGCTCGATGCCCGGCCTGGTTGCGGACGGCCGCGACATGGGCTCGGTGGTGTTCAGCGATGCCCCGCTCAAGGTCTACCTGACTGCCAGCGTCGCTGCGCGCGCCCAGCGCCGGCTGCTGCAATTGCAAACTAAAGGCTTGAGCGACAAAGGGAACGGTGTTAGTCTCGCCGCCCTCGAGCAGGACTTGGCCGATCGAGACGCGCGCGACGCGTCCCGCCCGACCGCCCCGCTGCGAGTGAGTCCAGGCGCTGTCGTCATCGACTCCACCGAGCTCGGCATCGACGCCGTGGTGGATCGCGTGATGCAGGCAGCCCGCGACGCCGGTCTGGCCTGATCCGCCCGACGCCCGCGCAACGACACGGGCCGATCCGCCTCAAGCCTTGCCAAACCGCTGTACAGGTGCCCTAGAGCCGCCCGGCCGCAGGGCTTTGCAACCAACCCCCACGCTTTCCGGCGCGGGATGATGGAAACCCGAACCTAATGTCCACTGCAACCGCAACCCAGCACGCCCCCGAAAGTTTTGCCGCCCTGTTTGAGGAGAGTCTGAGCCGTCAAGAGATGCGCTCGGGCGAGATCATCACCGCCGAGGTGGTGCGCATCGAACCCAATTTCTTCGTCGTCAACGCCGGACTCAAGTCCGAGAGCTTCGTGCCCATCGAAGAGTTCCGTGACGACCGCGGTGAGCTGGAGGTGGCAGAGGGCGACTTCGTGCAAGTCGCCATCGAATCGCTGGAGAACGGCTTCGGCGAGACTCGCCTGTCACGCGACCGCGCTAAGCGCCTGGCCGCCTGGCACGCGCTGGAAGCCGCGATGGAAGCCGGAGAGGTCGTCGAAGGCTTTGTCAGTGGCAAGGTCAAGGGCGGCCTGACCGCCATGGTCAATGGCATCCGCGCCTTCCTGCCGGGCTCGCTGGTCGACACCCGCCCGGTCAAGGACACCACCCCCTACGAGGGCAAGAGCTTCGAATTCAAGGTCATCAAGCTCGACCGCAAGCGCAACAATGTCGTCATCAGCCGCCGCGCGGTGCTTGAGCAGAACATGGGCGCTGACCGCGCGCAGTTGCTCGAGACTCTGAAAGAAGGCGCCATCGTCAAGGGCATCGTCAAGAACCTGACCGACTACGGTGCGTTCGTGGATCTGGGCGGCATTGACGGCTTGCTGCACATCACCGACATCGCCTGGCGTCGTGTCAAGCACCCCTCCGAGGTCCTCAACGTGGGCGACGAGGTCGAGGCCAAAGTGCTGCGTTTCGACCAAGAGAAGAACCGCGTCTCGCTGGGCATGAAGCAGCTCGGCGACGACCCGTGGAACGGCATCTCGCGCCGCTACCCGCAAGGCACCCGCCTGTTCGGCAAGGTCACCAACCTGACCGACTACGGTGCCTTCGTCGAGATCGAGCCGGGTATCGAAGGCCTGGTGCACGTCTCCGAGATGGATTGGACCAACAAGAACGTCAATCCGAGCCGTGTGGTGCAGGTCGGCGACGAGACCGAGGTGATGATCCTCGAGATCGACGAAGATCGCCGCCGGATCTCGCTGGGCATGAAGCAATGCATGTCGAATCCGTGGGACGAGTTCGCCGCCAACCAGGCCAAGGGCGATCGCGTCCGTGGCCAGGTCAAGTCGATCACCGACTTTGGCGTGTTCATCGGCCTGCCTGGTGGCATCGACGGCCTGGTGCACCTGTCCGATCTGTCGTGGTCAGAAGCCGGTGAAGAGGCGGTCAAGCGCTTCCGCAAGGGCGAAGAGGTCGAAGCCGTGGTTCTGGCCATCGACGTCGATCGCGAGCGCATCAGCCTTGGCATCAAGCAGATCGAGGGCGACCCGTTCTCGAGCTTCGCCAGCAGCCACGACAAGGGCAAGATCGTCGTTGGCACGGTGAAGAGCGTCGATGCCAAGGGCGCCGTGGTCGCGCTGGATGGCGACCAAGAAGGCTATCTGCGCGCCTCGGAATGGTCGCGCGATCGCGTCGAGGATCTGCGCAGCTTCCTGAAGGAAGGTGACAGTGTCGAGGCGATGGTGATCAATGTCGACCGCAAAAACCGCTCGATCCAGCTGTCGGTGAAGGCGAAAGACATGGCTGACGAATCGGAAGCGATCAAGCAATACTCTGACACCCCGGCCAGCACTGGCACGACCAACCTCGGGGCTCTGCTGAAAGCCAAGCTCGACGGCAGCAAGAGCGAATAAGCAGGGAGGCGCAGTTGACCAAGTCGGAACTGATCGCCCAGCTGTCGGTACGTTTTCCGCAGCTGGTCCTGAAAGACGCCGAACTCGCGGTAAAGACCATCCTTGAAGCCATGACGCAGACGTTGTGTCAGGGCGACCGGATCGAGATCCGCGGTTTCGGCAGTTTCGGCCTGAACCATCGCCCGGCACGCACTGGACGCAACCCGAAAACCGGCGAGACGGTGCCGGTTCCGGCAAAATATGTTCCTCACTTCAAGGCCGGGAAGGAACTGCGTGACCGGGTCGATCAACAGCCCTGATGGCTGTCCAGCAGTGGCGGTCCCGCAGGCGCTAGGATGAGCGCCGGCCTGCTAGGCCGTCTGTTGTCGGCGCTGGGCTGGCTGGTCCGGTTGCTGATCTTCTTGGTCCTGCTTGGGCTGGCCATGCGAAACAGTGAGCCGGTCACTCTGCATTACTACTTCGGTCTGGAATGGCGCGCACCGCTCGTGATGCTGCTGTTCACCTTCTTTGCGGCCGGCGCCATTCTTGGCGTGATTGCCTGCCTCGGTCTTCGCCGAAGCCGGCGCGAAACAGCTCCCCGCATGAAGGACGCACGATCGGGCGACAGCGATGTTTGAGATCGAGTTCTGGTGGCTGGTTGCTCTTCCGTTGTTCTTTGCCCTTGGCTGGGTTGCAGCACGTATCGACATCCGCCAGATCATCAAAGAATCCCGGGCGATGCCCGCAGCCTACTTTCGCGCTCTGAAGTTGCTGGTTGCCGAGGACACAGCGCGCGCCACCGACGTGTTGGTTGACATGGCGCGCAACGAGCGCGGCAACCGCGACCTGCAGCTGGCACTGGCAGGCCTGTTCCGGCGCAAAGGTGAGACCGACCGTGCGATCCGCATCCATCAGTTGCTGCTGCAAGAGGCGGAGCTCGATGTCAGCGAGCAGCAGGCTGTGGAACTGGAGTTGGCACTGGATTTCCTTGCCGCTGGACTGCTCGATCGCGCCGAGAAGCACTTGCGGCGCCTTGACGGGACCTCGCTGGAGGCTCGCGCCCTACCGGCATTGCTCGACCTCTACTCGGCCGAGCAAGACTGGGAACGCGCGATCGAGACCGCACGGCGGCTCGAAGAGGTCAGCGGCCGCCCCCGCCCTCAACAGATCGCCCAATATTGGTGCGAGATCGCCCAGCGGGCGTTCAACCACACCCGCGATGCGGACTGTGAAGCCGCTATCGCCGCCGCACTCGCGGCCAACTACAAATGCACGCGCGCCAATCTGATCGCTGGTCAGCTGGCACAGCGCCGCGGCGATGCCCAAGCCGCACTCGAGCACTGGCAGCGCATTGAAGCGCAAGACCCCGAGGCGCTGCCTTTGGTCGCCGGACTGATCGCCGACACCGCGATCGCCGCTGGTTGCGCCGACACGGGGGCCAACCTGCTACGCGGCTACTGGCAGCAATGTCCGACGGTGGATGTGCTCGACGCCGCGATTCGGCTGATCGAGGTCGCCAACGGAGCTGGGGCGGCATCCCAGTTCCTGGCCGATGCCGTACGCCAGCGACCCTCGCTACTGGTCTTGGCCAAACAACTCGAACACGGGGGCGCCGGCAGCGAGCTTGCGACTTTGCGCCAACTGCTCGCGCAACACACTCGCCGCTTGGGCCAATACCGCTGCAGCGCATGCGGCTTCCGCGCCCGCTCACACTACTGGCACTGCCCGGCCTGCGCGCAGTGGGAAACCTACCCGGCACGACGCGTCGAAGAACTGAATATCCATGACTGAGGGCTGCCGATGAGCCGCGCTGGCGTGATCGTCGCGCTCGACACCGCTGATACTGACAGCGCACTGGCGCTGGCTGCCCGTCTCGATCCGGCACGCTGCGCGGTCAAAGTCGGCAAGGAGCTGTTCACCGCGGCTGGCCCCGAGCTGGTGCGCGCGCTGGTGGCGATGCACTTTCGCGTGTTTCTCGACCTGAAATTCCACGACATCCCGAACACCGTCGCCGGGGCCTGCCGTGCAGCTGCCCGGCTCGGCGTGTGGATGCTGAACGTCCACGCCAGTGGCGGCGAGGCGATGCTGCGCGCCGCACGACAGGCGATCGATGGCTTGCCCGAGCCACGCCCGCTACTGATCGGCGTCACCGTGTTGACCAGCATCGACCGGCCACAACTGGCCGGGACCGGGCTCGACATCGAGCCGGCCGAGCAGGCCCTTCGCCTGGCGCGTTTGGCTGGCGCCTGTGGCCTCGACGGCGTGGTCTGTTCGGCGCAAGAAGTAGCGGCAATCAAGTCGGCCTGTGGCGCAGGCTTCCTCTGCGTCACGCCGGGGATCCGCCCGGCCGGCAGTGCCGCCGACGACCAGAGCCGCATCATGACCCCGGTTGCAGCTCAGGCGGCGGGAGCCGATGAACTTGTGATCGGCAGACCCATCACCGCTGCCGCGGACCCGAGCACCGCGCTCGCCGCAGTGTTGGCCGAACTTGGCTGAGTCAGGCGCCATCACTGTTCGCTTGGATGCAACACAGGCGCGGCATGCTCCCGCGTTTTCTTTTCGACCCTCTGGAAGACCCGCTGCATGAAGATCACTGTCATCGGTACCGGCTATGTCGGACTCGTTTCGGGCGCCTGCTTGGCCGAAATGGGCAACGACGTACTCTGCCTCGACCTCGACCCGGCAAAGATCCGCACCCTCGAGGAAGGTGGACTGCCGATCCACGAACCCGGCCTGCTCGAGATCGTGCGACGCAACGTCGCCGTCGGTCGCCTGCAGTTCACCACCGACATCGAGCGCTCGGCGCGCTTTGGCACGCTGCAGTTCATCGCCGTCGGCACGCCGCCGGACGAGGATGGCTCGGCCGACCTGCAGTACGTACTGGCAGCGGCGCGCAATATCGGCCGCCACATGGACGGCTACCGGGTGGTGATCGACAAGAGCACGGTCCCGGTGGGAACGGCCGCTCGCGTGCAGGCCGCGATCGCCGACGAGTTGCAGCGGCGCGGTGCCAGCCACGCATTCAGCGTGGTCAGCAACCCGGAGTTCCTGAAAGAAGGCGCTGCGGTGGCCGACTTCATGCGCCCCGACCGGGTGGTGATCGGTGCCGACGACGAACGCGCAGCGACCTTGATGCGGCAGCTCTACGCGCCTTTCCTGCGCAACCACGATCGCATCCTGGTGATGGACGTCAAAAGCGCTGAGCTGACCAAGTACGCCGCCAACGCCATGCTGGCGACCCGCATCAGCTTCATGAACGAGCTGGCCTTGCTGGCCGAGACAGTCGGTGCCGACATCGAACATGTCCGCTTGGGCATCGGCTCAGACAGCCGCATCGGTTACAGTTTTCTGTATGCCGGCTGCGGCTACGGCGGCAGTTGCTTCCCGAAGGATGTCAAAGCGCTGGTGCGGACGGCGCACGAACATGGCCACCAGTTGCGTGTTCTTGATGCGGTCGAGGCCGCCAACGAGGCACAGAAGCGGGTTCTGCCGCAACGCGTCGTGGCCCGCTTCGGCGAAGATCTGCGTGGCCGGCGCTTCGCCGTCTGGGGGCTGGCGTTCAAGCCCGAGACCGACGACATGCGCGAGGCCTCCAGCCGCGTGCTGATCGGCGAACTGGTCCGCCGTGGGGCCGAGATATGCGCCTACGACCCGGTCGCCATGCCAGAAGCACAGCGCGTGCTGGCACTTGATCTGGGTGAGGCCGCTGCACAGGTGACAATGGCCAACGCACCGATGGCGGCACTACCAGGCGCCGACGCTTTGCTCATCATCACCGAATGGAAGGCCTTCCGCAGCCCCGACTTCGACGCCATGCGCACCGCCCTGAACGCACCGGTGATCTTCGATGGGCGCAACCTCTACGATCCGGCCATGGTCAGGGGCATGGGCTTCGAGTATTCGGCAATCGGTCGTTAAAGGCGGCGTCAGCCAAGGCTAAGCACCCGACTGCCGGAAGACCCGGTAGATCAAACCTTGATGGTCGTCGGCGATCAGCAGGCTGCCATCGGGCATGGTCAGAACGTCAGCCGGACGCCCCCAAACATACTGTCCACGAAGCCAGCCGCTGACCAGGTCTTCGACCGCCGTCACCCGGCCGTCCGCCAAGCGCACGCGCACCACCTTGTAACCGGATTTCTGCGAGCGGTTCCAAGAGCCATGCAGCGCGACCACGACATCGTCCTGCCAGAAGGTCATGCCCAAAGGCGCGGTGTGCGGCCCAAGCTTGGCCATGGGGGAAACAAACTCGCTGCAGGCGCGCTGACGGCCGAACTTCGGGTCGGGCAGGTCGCCTTGGTGGCAGAACGGGAAGCCGAAGTGCTGGCCAGGTTGGGTGAGCCGGTTGAGTTCGCATTCGGGCTGATCATCGCCCATCCAGTCGCGGCCGTTGTCGGTGAACCACAGGTGACCGGTGCCCGGTTCGAAGTCAAAACCGACCGAGTTGCGCACACCACGAGCGATCACTTCGCGCCCACTGCCGTCACGCTGCATGCGAACGATAGTGGCAAAGCCGTCGGCATCGCGGTCGCAGACATTGCATGGCGCACCAATAGCAACTACCAACCGTCCCTCGGCATCGACCCGAAGATAACGCCAGCCATGACTCCGCTCTTTCGGCAGGCTGTCGGTGACCAGCTGCGGGGTTGGTAACTGTCCGGATCCCGCCGCGGCGAGACGCGACTCGACCGCCGGGATCTTCCAGATGCGCGAGATGTCGGCGATGTACAGGTCACCCTGGTGCAGGGCGATGCCACTGGGCATATCCAGCCGCTCGAGCAGGATGACCACCTTGCGGTTGGCGGCGTCGCCACCGGGCAGTACGGCGTGCACCCGACCGGCGTCGCGCGAGCCGACGAACAACACCCCGCTGGATGAAAGCGCCATTTGCCGGGCATTGCGCACACCGGTAGCGTAAACCTCGACGGCCAAACCGGGCGCCACCACCAGTCGCTCGACGCCACCAGGCGCTGCCACAGCCGACAGCGTATGCAAGCCGAGCCAGAACCCGACACAAGCCAACAACCAGCGAATACCCTCTGGCTTGGCACTGAAAGAAGCGTTTCGACCAGCATCCAACGGTGTCATGGTTTCTCCCGAGATTGCGTGGCCAGCGAGCCACATGGGCAGTCGCAAAGCCAGCAAAAGCTGCATGCTAGACTGCCTTCGCCGCGACGACCGCGCGGCGCCCTGCCGGACGCAATCCTAGCCCCACCATCATGCCGCCGCGTTACACCGTTCGCTGCCCTCAGCCCGAACGCCATGAATGGCGCGTCGTCGTCGACATCGACCAGCCCGACAACGAGGGCCAACGGCTGCGTCTGCCGGTGTGGTCGCCAGGGAGTTACCTGGTTCGCGAGTACGCCCGGCTTGTGACTGCAGTACGCGCCGAAAGTGCAGGCCAACCGGTCGCCGTACACAAAACCGACAAACACAGCTGGCGCTGCGCCCCCTGCAATGCTCCGCTGCAGGTCGAGTTCACGCTCTACGCACACGATCCCTCGGTGCGTGGCGCCTTTGTTGACGATACGCGCGCTTTCTTCAATGGCCCGGCGATCCTGCCCTGGGTCGAGGGTCAGACCGAGTGTCCGCTATCGCTGACGGTCGAGCGCCCGGTCGACGGCTGGCAGGTGGCTACATCGATGACACCTCAGGCGGTCGACGCCGACGGCTTTGGCACCTACACCGCAGCTGACTACGAAGAGCTCATCGACCACCCCTTCGAGTTGGGCACGCTTGCAGTGGTCGGATTCTCAGCCGCTGGTACGCCGCACCGGATCGCCGTCAGCGGCGCCCACAGCGGCGATCTGGAACGCTTGAGCAGAGATGTCCAGCGTATCTGCGCCTGGCACATCGACCTGTGGGGCGCCCCGGCACCATTCGCCGCCTACACGTTTCAGCTGCTGGTCACCCGTGACGGATATGGCGGCCTGGAGCACCGCGCCAGCACCAGTCTGATCGCCCGCCGTGATCATCTGCCACGCCGACACGGCCACGACGCGACTGGCTACCGCGGGCTGTTGGGTCTGTTCAGTCACGAGTACTTCCACAGCTGGCTGGTGAAGCGCATCCGGCCAGCGGAACACGCCCCCTGTGACCTCACGCAAGAGAACCTGACGACCCAGCTCTGGCTGTTCGAAGGCTTCACTTCCTACTACGACGATCTTGCCTTGCGCCGCTGTGGGCTGACCAGCGTCGACGACTACCTGAGCGACCTGGGCAAAACCATCAGCCGAGTTCACTGCGAGGCTGGGCACCGTGTACAGACACTGGAGGAATCCAGCCTCGATGCATGGATCAAGTATTACCGACCGGACGAGAACACGCCCAATACGGTGGTCAGTTATTACGCCAAGGGTGCACTGGTGGCACTGGCTCTCGACCTCACCCTGCGCTCAGCAAGTGGCGGGGCCTGCAGCCTTGACCACGTCATGCGCGCACTGTGGCAGCAGCATGGCGACACGCCAATCGCTCCCGGTGAGTTCGAAGCGCTGGCCGAAGCGGTGAGCGGCCAGCCCCTGGCGGCATTCTTTGAAGCCGCCTTGCGCAGCACCGAGCCGCTGCCACTGGAACGGCTACTGGGCACCTTTGGTGTGCGCAGCAGCTGGGAACCCGAGCAGATCAGCAAGCCGGATGGCGGACCCGCAGCGGACCTGGGCGCTCGCATCGATTCACGTGGCCCAGCGATGGTGCGCCAGGTGCGGCCGGACGCAGCGGCCAGCCGTGCTGGCTTGGCGCCGGGCGACGAGATTCTCGCTGTGGAGGGCTGGCGCGTCGACGGCGAGTCCCTGCGGAGCGTGCTTGCCGGCTTCAGGCCCGGCCAGAATGTTGCCCTACTCAGTAGCCGCGACGGGCGCGTGCGAAGCAGCATGCTCTGCTTGGACGCCGCGCCAGCCAAGGTCTGTAGCCTGAAGATCGATCCTGCAGCCGATGCGACAGCCGCCGCCCTGCGCGCTGGCTGGTTGGGTGAAACGACATGATCGAGACCGCCATCCGCCGGCACGTACTGGCGATCATGCTCAATGCCGTGTTGGTACTGCTCGGGCTGATCGCCTACGACCGCATCGGGGTCGATCGCCTGCCCTACATCGAATTTCCCACCATCAGTGTCACGACCATCCAGCGGGGTGCCAACCCGGATGTCGTCGACGCGTCGATCACCAGCGTGGTCGAGACGGCGGTGAACAGTGTTCCGGGCATCGAGCTGGTGACCTCCACCTCAACCCCGGGAACTTCGCAGGTCACGATTCAGTTCGAGCTGAACAAAGACATCGATTCGGCCTATGCCGAGGTGCAATCGAAAGTGAACCGCGTGTTGCGGCAGCTACCGACCGACATCGACCCGCCAATCATCCGCAAGGTCGAATCGAACGCGCAGCCGATCCTGTGGCTCAGCCTACAGGGCGACCGCACCCAGCAACAGCTCAACCAGTACGCGCTGAACATGGTGAAGAAGCAGCTCGAGACCATCGACGGTGTCGGCGAGGTGCGTCTGGGTGGCCGCCGCGACCGAACCATCCGCGTCGAGCTCGACCCAGCGCGCATGGCCGCCTACGCCATCACCCCGGCCGAGGTCGCCGCAGCAGTGCGACGCGAGCATCTGCAAGCACCGGCCGGTTTCCTGGTCGAGGGCGATACCGAACAACTGCTGAAACTCGATCTTGAGTTCCACAGCACCGACGCCCTGGAACGCCTGGTGGTGGCGACCCGCGATGGCGCCCGCATCCGTCTGGCCGACATCGCCCGTGTCGAGGACGGTCTGGCGGACTTCCGCTCGCTGGCGCGCTTCAACGCAGAGCCCTCGGTCGGCGTCGGCGTGGTGAAGATCGCCAACACCAACTCGGTGGCGATCATCGACGCGGTGAAGCAGCGGGTCGACGCGCAGATCCGGCCCAACCTGCCGCCGGGCATGCGGATCTCGATCGCCAATGACGACTCGGCGGTGATCCTCGAGATCGTCAACGCGCTGAAGGAACATCTGGTCGAGGGCACCCTGCTGGCGGCGCTGGTGGTGCTGCTGTTCCTGCGCAGTCTGCGCTCGACGCTGATTGTCGCCACCGCCATCCCGGTGTCGCTGATGGGTGCGGTGGCGGTGATGTATTTCGCCGGCTTCACCTTCAACGCCTTCACCCTGCTGGCGCTCCTGCTGCTGATCGGGGTGGTGGTCGATGACGCCATCGTCGTGCTCGAGAACATCGCCCGGCGCCGAGAGAAACTGGGCGAGGACGCCATGACCGCCGCCAGCCGCGGCACCCGCGAGGTGGTGTTCGCGGTGGTGGCGGCGACCCTGTCGCTGGTCGCCATCTTCGGCCCTGTGGTGTTCATCGGCGGGGTGGTCGGGCGCTTCTTTGCCAGTTTCGCGGTGGTCGTGTCGCTGGGGGTGCTGGCGTCGCTGTTCGTCTCGCTCACCCTGACGCCGGTGCTGTGTTCACGCTTCATGCAGCCGCCCGGCGAGGGCCGGGTGACGCGCTGGCTGGGCACCGCCTTCGACAGCATGGAGGCCGGCTACCGGCGACTGCTGCAATGGTCGCTGCGCCACCGCTGGTGGGTCATCGGCCTGGTGCTGCTGGCCGCCCTGCTCAGCGCTGCGGCGTTCACCCGCATCGGCAAGGCCTTCGCCCCCGACGAGGACGAATCGCGCTTCATCGTGAACCTGCGCACGCCGTTGGGCTCGAGCATCGAATACACCGACGCCCGACTGAAGGAGGTCGAAGCGATCATCCGGGCGCAGCCTGAGGTCACCGGCCTGTTCGCGGCGATCGGTCTGGGTGACGCCGGTCAGGTCAATCGCGCCTTCATGATCGTGCGGCTGCAACCGCGCCACGAGCGCAGCGTGCCGCAACAGGATGTGATCGCCCGTCTGCGCGGCGAATTGGCCGGTGTCGCCGGGGCCTCGGCCTTCCCCTCGCCGCCGTCGTTGGTCCCGGGCATGCGCGGCGACCCGCTACAGTTCTCAGTGCTCGGCAACCGGCTGGACGAGGTCGAGCGGGTCGGCATCGCGCTGCGCGAGCGGCTGGCGCAAGACCCGGCGATGGGCAGCATCGACCTCGACCTGCAGCTCGATCTCCCACAGCTGCGCGTCGAAGTCGACCGCGAACGCGCGGCGATGGCCGGCCTGAGCGCCGACGAGATCGGCACGGCGTTCAACATCATGGTCGGCGGGCTCGACGTGGCGAAGTTCAACGAAAGCCCGGGTGATGGCCAGCGCTACAACGTCCGCCTGAAGGGAGACGAACGGCAGTTCCGCTCGGCAGCGGATATCGGCCGCATCTTCCTGCGCACCCCGCAGGGCGACCTGGTCAGGCTTGACAGCGTCGCGCGCCTGGAGCGCGAGGCCGGAGCGGCGGTCATCACGCGGCTCGACGGACGCTTCGCGGCGAGCTTCTACAGCACACCGCTGATGCCGCTGGGCAATGCCGTCGACCGCGTGCGCGAGGTCGCCGCCGAAGTGCTGCCGCCCGACTTCACGGTGCGCTTCACCGGCCAGGCCGACGAATTCGGCAAGACCATGCGGTCGATGGGTTTTGCCTTCGCACTCGCCCTGGTGCTGCTCTACATGGTGCTCGCCAGCCAGTTCAACTCCTTCGTGCAGCCGCTGTATGTGATGTTCGCGCAACCGCTGGCGATGATCGGTGGCGTGCTCGCGCTGTGGCTCACTGGCCACACGTTGAACATCTTCTCCTTGATCGGGTTGCTGCTCTTGATCGGGCTGGTGGCGAAGAACGCCATCCTGCTCATCGACCTCACCAACCAGCGTCGGGCGCAAGGCATGGCGATCGACGAGGCGTTGCTGGACGCCTGCCCGATCCGCCTGCGGCCGCTACTGATGACCTCGCTGACGGTGGTGCTGGCGATGCTGCCAGCGGCGCTTGGTCTGGCCGCCGGCTCGGCCAGCAACGCTCCACTCGCCGTCGCGGTGATCGGCGGGATGCTGTCATCGACACTGCTGACGCTGGTGGTGGTGCCAGCGGTCTATTCGCTGCTGGAGCGCTGGCTGGCAGGGCGCAAGCGCAGGCCGGTCTAGAGCCCGCCGATACGGTGCGGGCCTAGTCCGCCCACTCGCTCTTCAGGACCTTCCATTCCTGCTTGCCGCCCTCGATATTGGAGCAGCCCAACGCCTCGGGCTCGCCCCCGGGCGCCAGCAAAGAGCGGCCACGATCGGCAGTGCGGGTATCCATATACCAGCGCTCGAGCACAAGTCTCATGGTGCGGGTCGGATGGGTGTTGGCGATATAGATCATCACGCCATTGCGTTGCACACACTTGGCATCGAAGTCGGTGCTAAAAGCGATAAACGATGCCGGGTCTTCGTCAGCCCGGGCCGTGGCGATCGTCCCCGGCGCCAAGGCGAGCGCAGCGGGCAAGAGCAGTGCAGCCACAAGGCAGTCACGTGATCGGCGCAGCATTCGCATGTGTTCTTAAACTCCCTGGAAGCGCAGTGGTCTGACTCAGTCCTCAGACGCGCCCTGTGGTTCCCAGCCGAAGACCTCGTTAAAGTCGGCCAGCCCCGCCAAACCATGACCAGACTCGCCCAGATACGCTGTTTCTCTGTACTCGCCATTGCCAGCTTGCTGCACGCTTGCTCGCCGATTCGGGTGCTGAATGCGATGGTGCCCGAGGACACCCACCGACGGGTACCAGACCTGGCCTACGGTGAACACCCGCGGCAACAGCTCGACCTCTATCTGCCGGTGGCTCAGGCTGGTCCCGCGCCGGTGGTGGTGTTCTTCTATGGCGGTAGCTGGCAAGGCGGCGCCCGCGAACAGTACCGCTTTGTTGGCGAAGCACTGGCGGCGCGCGGCATCGTCACCGTAGTCGCCGACTATCGGCTCTACCCCGAGGTGCGCTACCCCGACTTCCTCCACGACTCGGCCGCAGCGGTCGGCTGGGTCCGCCGCGAAATCGCCACCTGGGGTGGCGACCCACAACGCCTGGTCTTGGCTGGCCACAGCGCCGGCGCGTACAACGCCGCGATGCTGGCTCTGGACCCGCGCTGGCTGGCCGACGCCGGACTGCGCCCGGAGACCAGCATCGCCGGCTGGGTCGGGATCGCCGGCCCATACAATTTCCGGCCCATTGTCAGCCGCTCGCTGAAAGCGATCTTCAACCCGCCGACGACGCCCGAACTCACCCCCGACGAGACACAGCCGATCACGCATGCCACCGAGTCAGCGCCCCCAGCGCTGCTGCTTGCCCCGCTGAAAGACCATCTGGTCTACACCGACCGCAACACCGGCCGCTTGGCCGAGCGCTTGCGCGAACTGGCGGTGCCGGTCGAAGAGCGCTACTACGAGCGCCTGAATCATTACACCGTGATCGGTGCGATGGGCCGACCGCTACGGCAACTGGGTCCGGTGATCGACGATGTCGCCAGCTTTGTGCTGGCCCTACCGAGCCTGGACACGACGCCGGTGCAGCGCACGGCACAACCTGCGCGTACCCCGGCCCGCGAGCGGCCACAGGCAGAAGTCTTGAATTGACCTATTCTTGAAGACGTGCGGGGCCGATGTAGTGGACCCCGATACGCTGTTGAGGAGGTCGCCGTGTCGCTACGACTGCTCGTCTGCTCGCTACTGTTGACCAGTGTCTTGGCATCGGGCACGACTTTGGCCAACGTGTTTGGTGACGATCGCCGCGTACAAGAAACCGGGGATCGCGAGCCCCAGCGCTGGGTCGGACAGCTGATCAGCGGTCGCGAGCATTTTCAAACCGGCAGTGCAGTGCTGGTGGGCGAATGCCACATTCTCACGGCCTTCCATTCAGCGTTCTTCCGACGCGACGGCGGTCTATACCGGCCCGGCGCCCATGTGGTGTCCCTGTTTTTGCTGCAACCCGACCCAGACCAACCTGGCGAATTCCACCGACGCTCGATCGCCCGGCCGGTGCTGTGGGGCGATTTCAGCCGCCACTCGCTGCGAGGACAGGCCGAGGACTGGGCCTTGCTGGAACTGGACGACTGCCTGGGCCGTGAGCTGGGCTTTGCAGCAGTGGCCGAGCCGGGGGCGAAGTCGCGTACCGGTTTTGGCGATCTGCTGTTTGCAGGCTTTCCACAGTCGCGGCGCGGCCAGACTGGCGTCACTATCGAGCGCAGCTGTCATGCCTGGGACAGCGGACCGCTGGTGCCGATCGTCGGGGTCGACTGCGCATTCGAGCGCGGCGCTTCGGGCGGGCCGTTGCTCGAGCGCATCAACGGCACGTGGACTGTGGTCGGACTGGCCAGCTACCGCAGCAACCCGGTCGATACCCCACTGCCCGCGTACCACAGCAAGCACCGCAACGTGATGGTGTCGTCGGATGCGTTCAGCGCCCGCGTTGGCGAGGTGCTGGCCAAAGAGCGATCGGGGTTGCTGAAGGCGGGGGAACGCTGACGGAGCATCGACCTTCCGGTCTTGTATCTCGCTACCATCCAGCATGGCTCTCCGCTCCATTGTTCATAAAGCTGACCTGCAGGTCAGCGACCTCGACCGCCAGGTGTTTGGATCGCAAGCGCTGTCGCTGGCGCTGCACCCCTCCGAGACCGAAGAGCGCCTGATGGTCCGCCTGCTCGCCTACGCCCTGCACTTCGGCGAGGGCCTGGCGTTCGGCCGCGGCATCTCCTCCGACGATGAAGCCGCCGTGTGGCAGCACGACCTCGGCGGCAACCTGCAGCTGTGGGTCGAGGTCGGCCTGCCTGATGAACGTTTGCTGCGTCGCGCCGCCGGCCGCGCGCGCGAGGTGGCGCTGTACGCCTACGGTGGCCGCGCGGTGAGCGTGTGGTGGCAACAGAACCGCGAGCCACTGGCGCGGCTGTCCAACCTGCGCGTATTCGAGGTGCCGCAGGATCTGAGCCGGGCGCTGGCCGCCTGCGCCACGCGCAACATGGCCGTACAGGTCACGGTGCAGGACGGGCTGATCTGGTTCGCGGTGGGCGAGACCACCGTCGAAGGGACGCTGACGCGACTGCAGCCGGCCGATTGAAGCCGGCGGGATGGCAGCCATCCCGCGCGCCAAACCCTCCTGCACTAAACCCGGACTACACCCGCGCGAGCACCGGCGCCAAGTAGCGCCCGGTGTGGCTCTCCGGCGTCGCCGCGACCTGCTCCGGCGTGCCGGCGGCGATGATGCGCCCACCGCCCGCTCCGCCCTCGGGCCCGAGGTCGACGATCCAGTCGGCGGTCTTGATCACGTCGAGGTTGTGTTCGATCACCACCACAGTGTTGCCGTGCTCGCGCAGCCGGTGCAGCACCTTGAGCAGCAGGTCGATGTCGTGGAAGTGCAGGCCGGTGGTCGGCTCGTCGAGGATGTACAGGGTGCGCCCGGTGTCGCGCTTGCTCAACTCCAGTGACAATTTGACGCGCTGCGCCTCACCACCCGAGAGCGTGGTCGCGCTCTGGCCGAGCGTGATGTAGCCGAGTCCCACGTCCATCAGCGTCTGCAGCTTGCGGGCGATGGTCGGCACCGCGTCGAAGAAGGCGAGCGCCTGCTCGACCGTCATCTGCAGCACCTCGGAGATGGTGCGGTCCTTGTAGCGCACGTCCAGCGTCTCGCGGTTGTAGCGCTTGCCGTGGCAGACGTCGCAGGGCACGTACACATCCGGCAGAAAGTGCATCTCGACCTTGATCACGCCGTCGCCCTGGCAGGCCTCGCAGCGGCCACCCTTCACGTTGAAGCTGAAGCGGCCGGGGCCGTAGCCGCGCTCCCTTGAGAGCGGCACGCCGGCGTACAGCTCCCGGATCGGGGTGAAGAGCCCGGTGTAGGTCGCCGGGTTGGAGCGCGGCGTACGCCCGATCGGGCTCTGGTCGACCGAGATGACCTTGTCGAAATGCTGCAGCCCGTCGACTGCCGCATGCGCCGCCGGCTCGCTGCTACCGCCGTAGAGGGTGCGCGCGATGGCGGTGTAGAGCGTGTCGTTGATGAGCGTCGACTTGCCCGAACCGGAGACACCGGTCACACACGTGAGCAGCCCGACCGGGATGGCGAGGTCGACGTTCTGCAGGTTGTTCCCGGTGGCGCCGAGCACGCGCAGCCAGCGTTCGCCCGGCTCGATGCGCCCGCCGGGAATGGTGATGCGTCGCCGGCCACTGAGGAAGGCGCCAGTGAGCGACGCGGGGTGAGCGGTCACTTCGTCCGAGGTGCCCTGCGCGACGATCTCGCCGCCATGTTCGCCGGCGCCGGGACCCATGTCGACGACGTAGTCGGCAGCACGGATCGCGTCCTCGTCGTGTTCGACCACGATCACCGTGTTGCCGATGTCCCTGAGCCTCTTGAGCGTCTCGAGCAGGCGGTCGTTGTCGCGCTGGTGCAGGCCGATGCTCGGTTCATCGAGCACGTACATGACTCCGGTGAGCCCAGAGCCGATCTGGCTCGCCAGGCGGATGCGCTGCGCCTCGCCGCCGGATAGCGTATCGGCCGAGCGGTCGAGCGACAGGTAGTCCAGACCGACGTTGATGAGGAACTGCAGCCGCGCGCGGATCTCCTTGACCACCTTCTCGGCGATCGAGGCACGTTGGCCGCTCAGGGTGAGTTCGTCGCAGAAACGCACCGAGTCGCGCAGCGGCTTGCGCGAGATGGCGTGCAGCGTCTCGCCGCCCACAAACACATGGCGCGCCTCGCGACGGATGCGCGCGCCCTCGCAGGTCGGACAGGGCTGGCTGTTGAGGTAGCGCGCCAGCTCCTCGCGCACCAGGCTCGAGTCGGTCTCGCGATAACGCCGCTCGAGGTTGGGGATGATGCCCTCGAAGCTGTGCTCGCGGAGAAAGGTGTTGCCGCGTTCGCCCAGATAGGTGAAAGCGATGGCCTCGCGGCCCGAGCCATGCAAGATGGCGTGCTGATGCTCTGGTGCCAGGCTCTCGAACGGCGCCTCGAGCGAGAAACCGTAGTGCCGTGCCAAGCTCTGCAGCATCATGAAATAGAACTGGTTGCGCCGGTCCCAACCCTTGATCGCACCAGAGGCCAGTGACAACTGCGGGAAGGCCACCACGCGCTTGGGATCGAAGAAGGTGACGATGCCCAAGCCATCGCACTTGGGGCAAGCGCCGACCGGGTTGTTGAACGAGAACAGGCGCGGCTCGAGTTCGGCGATCGAGTAACCGCAGACCGGGCAGGCGAAGTTCTGGCTAAAGAGATGCTCCTTGCCCGAGTCCATCTCCAGCGCCAACGCACGTCCCTCCGACAACCGCAACGCAGTCTCGAACGATTCCGCCAGGCGCTGCTTGGCGTCCTCGCGCACCTTGAGCCGGTCGACCACCACCTCGATGCTGTGCTTGCGCTTCTTGTCGAGGCGGGGGACGGCGTCGAGCTCATGGACCTCACCGTTGACGCGCACCCGCACGAAGCCCTGCGCGCGCAGGTCCTCGAACAGGTCGGCCTGCTCGCCCTTGCGGTCGGTGACCACCGGCGACAGCACCATGACCTTCGTATCCTCGGGCAGGGCGAGCACGTGGTCGACCATCTGCGACACGGTCTGCACCGCCAGCGGCTCGTCGTGGTCGGGGCAGCGCGGCTCGCCGATGCGCGCGAACAGCAGGCGCAGGTAGTCGTGGATCTCGGTGACGGTGCCCACCGTTGACCGCGGGTTGTGGCTGGTCGCCTTCTGCTCGATCGAGATCGCCGGCGAGAGACCCTCGATCAGGTCGACGTCGGGTTTCTCCATGAGCTGCAGGAACTGCCGCGCGTAGGCCGACAGGCTCTCGACGTAGCGGCGCTGCCCTTCCGCGTAAAGGGTGTCGAAGGCGAGGCTGGACTTGCCCGAACCCGACAGACCGGTGATGACGATCAGGCGGTCGCGCGGAAGGTCGAGGCTGACGTTCTTCAGGTTGTGGGTGCGGGCACCGCGGATGCGGATGAAGTCCATTCGAAGGGTCGCAAAGGGCAAACCTGCTAATATTAGTCTTTCGCTGCGGCGCACCCAATGCCGATTCGCAGCTGCGGTGCCCAAAGCACCCCGATCGCGCCGCCCGTCGGCGCTCCGCCCACTGCCAACAAGGGCTCATGTCCGACACTGCACCAGTCACCGCAGACCGTATGAGCCGCGAAGAGCTCCGCGCCACCGCTTGGCTGGCGTCGCTGTCGGCCCTGCGCCTGTTCGGCCTGTTTGTGATTCTGCCGGTGTTTGCGCTGTATGCGCAGACGCTGCCGGGCGGCAACAATCACGCTTGGGTCGGGCTAGCGATGGGTATCTATGGCCTGACTCAGGGTGTGCTACAGATTCCGTTCGGTTGGTTGTCCGATCGCATCGGACGTCGGCCAGTTCTGTACGCCGGTCTGTCGCTCTTCGCACTGGGCAGCATCATCGCTGCGTGGGCACCCGATCTGTTCTGGGTGACCATCGGCCGCGCGCTGCAGGGCGCCGGCGCCATCTCGGGCGTGGTACTTGCCTGCGTCGGCGACGTCACCCGCGAGCAACATCGCACCAAAGCGATGGCCTTCATCGGTGTCAGCATCGGCTTGACCTTTGCCGGGTCGCTGGCGCTCGGCCCTTTGCTCGAGCAGGCGATCGGCGTGCCGGGCATCTTCGCGCTGACCGGCATACTCGCCGTTCTGGCCCTGCTCGTGGTGCGCCGCGTAGTGCCGGAGCGCAGCAGCACAGTCATCGTCTCGCCGGTCGCGTTCCGGGAGGTTCTTCGCTCCCGCGAACTGGCGCGCCTGAATGTCGGCGTGTTCGCGCTGCATTTGACGCTGATGGCGCTGTTCGTTGCCATCCCGCTGATGCTGCGCGACGCCGGTCTGGTCGAGACCCGCCACTGGCAGGTGTATCTGGCCGCCATGATCGCTGCAGTGGTGCTCATGGTGCCGGCACTGATCGTTGCCGAGCGGCGCGGCATGGGCAAACAGGTGATGCTGGGCGGGATCCTGCTACTTCTGATCAGCCAGGGAGTGCTGGGCGGCTCGGTCGACGCTTCGTTGGCGCTGCTGGTTGGCGCGCTGCTGGCCTACTTTGTCGCATTCAATATCCTGGAAGCGCAATTGCCAGCGATGATCTCGCGCTTTGCACCGGCTGGCGCACGCGGATCGGCCAGCGGGCTCTATGCGACACTGCAATTCATCGGCACCTTCATCGGCGGTGCCGCAGGTGGGTGGCTGTATGAACACTACGGTTCATCTGCCGTATTCGCGTTCTGCACCGCAGTCACTACGATATGGCTGCTGGCGGCGCTGGGCATGCCGGCTTTACCCACTCGTTCATCGTCGTCGCAAGGCGCCCGCCAGGGCACTGCTTCCACCTGACCTTCGGAGAATCTCGCATGGCCTCGGTCAACAAAGTCATCCTCATCGGCAACCTCGGACGCGACCCCGAGGTGCGCTACCTGCCCAGCGGCTCGGCTGTCTGCAACCTGCGCCTCGCCACCACCGAGTCGTGGAAAGACAAGGCCAGCGGCGAGAAAAAAGAGATCACCGAATGGCATTCCGTGGTGCTGTTCGACAAGCTTGCCGAGATTGCCGGTGAATACCTGCGCAAAGGCCGCTCGGTCTACATCGAGGGTCGCCTGCAGACGCGCAAGTGGCAAGACAAAGAGACCGGCGCCGACCGCTACAGCACCGAGATCCGCGGCGACACCATGCAGATGCTGGGCGGACGCGAGGGCGGCATGGGTGCGGACGAGGGTGGTGGCGCTCCCGCGCCGCGCAGCCAGGCCCGACCGGCAGCGGCCAAGGCCGCTGCGCCTGGGGCAGCCGCCGGCCAAGGCGGTGACCCATATGACAGCTTCGAGGACGACGTCCCGTTCTAGTCAGAGGAGTCGTGAGACCGCGGGCTGGCTGCCTGGCTCAGGCAGCGGTCGGTCTCAGCGATCTGCGGTAGCGGTTCAGGTCTTGCACCGTCTCGAAGGTCTGCTCGAACAAGCTCGAAAGGTTACGCAGGATGCCGCCAGTGACGCGTCGCTCGCACTCGGCATCGAAGCGGATCTGCTCGTCCAACCAGTGCTCGAGCCACTCCGGATCGGGCAGCCGGCTCTGCACCGTGTCGTTGGGGAACAGCGCCTCGTTGACGTGCAGGTTGGTCGGGTGCAGCGGCTTGCCCGCGCGTTTCGGGCTGGCCATCAGCATGCCGATCTTGGCGAACGCAGCGCGCGCCTCGTTGCCAGCGCACTCGATGGCCCGCTTCATGAATTTGAGGTAAGCCCCGCCGTGACGCGCCTCGTCGCGTGAGAGCAGGTCGTAGATGTGCTTGATCACCGGCTCGGTGTGCCATTCAGCAGCACGCCGGTACCACTGGGTGAGCCGCACCTCGCCGCAAAAGTGGAGCATCAGCGTCTCGTAGGGCGGCGCCGGGTCGAACTCGAAGCGCACCGCGTGCAGCTCGGCCTCGGTCGGCGCCAGATCCGGCCGGAAGCGGCGCAGGTACTCCATCATCACCAAGGAATGCTTCTGCTCCTCGTAGAACCAGATGCTCATGAACGCCGAGAAATCGGAGTCGTGGCGGTTGTCGCGCAGGAACATCTCGGTGGCCGGCAGCGCCGCCCACTCGGTGATGGCGTTGTACTTGATGGTCTTGGCCTGCTCGTCAGACAGCAGGCCGGCGTCGAAAGCGTCCCAAGGCACATCGTCCGCCATGTTCCAGCGGGCCTTCTCCAGCGACTTGAAGAGTTCCGGGTAAAGCATCGGTGGTTCAGTCAATCATCTCGAACAATTTGACCACACCCTTGACGCCCGGGGTGGCAGCAGCCAGTGCGGTGGCTTCTTCGGCCTCGGCCGGCTTGACCAGACCCATCAGATAAACCATCCCCATCTCGGTGACGACCTTCACATGGTTCGCTGAAAAGCCTTTGTCACGGCCCAAGAAACGCGTCTTCACGCGCGATGTGATGTAGGTGTCGTTGCTGCGCTCGCCGAGAGTGGCCGGTGGCGCCACCTTGAGCTCGTTGTGCACTTTACGCACATTCTCGATATCGGCCGCTAGCTTGCCGACACGCTCGCGTGTGGCCTCGTCGGGCACTTGGCCGGTGAGCAGCACGATGCGGTTGAAACTGGTGAAGTTGATCTTGGTCTGGGTGCGATTTTCCAACTTGTTGACTTCGGCAAACCCCCGCAACTCAATGCGTTCATCCTCGATGTAGATGCCGCTGGTCCGACGGTCGTCGATCATCATGGCGCCGGCACCAACGCCACCGGCAACGATCGGGAAACAACCCGACAAGCCAACAGTGAGCAGGGGGGCCAGCAGGGCAATGGCGGGAACGGTCAGGCGCATGTCTTCTCCACGGTGCGGGTGACGGATAACAGACCAATGTTTCAGTCACATTGTTTCATGCCTCGAAAGCACTGCGCAGCCATTCGACGTGCTGCTGCTTGCCGCTCACCAAAATGACATCGAAGCGACAAGGCGGGAAACGCCCCAGTCGCATCAGGTAATGGCGCGCTGCCGCCTGCAAGCGGGCCTGTTTGGCCGCAGTGATGCTGGCCGCAGCACCACCGTAGCGATCGGAGCTGCGCTGACGCACTTCGACAAATACAAGCACCTCGGCGTCCGCACATACAAGGTCGATCTCGCCCATGCGACACAGGTAGTTGCGCTGAAGCACCCGCAAACCTTGCCGCTGCAAGAACTCGGCAGCGAGCAACTCACCGGCCTGGCCACGGCGGTTCACAAGGCACTCCCCGGGCTGGCGTATAGTCGGCTCAGCATATAGACACCGCCATGCCGGATACCCCCCTCTCCGCTCACGCTCTCCCCGCCGCGCTCTACGTCGTCGCCACGCCGATCGGTAACCTGGCTGACATTACTTTGCGCGCGCTCGAGGTACTGCGGAACGTCGATCGCATCGCCTGTGAAGACACCCGGCACACCCGAACGCTGTTGGCACATCACGGGATCACCACCCCGACCTTCGCCGCCCATCAGCACAACGAACGAGTTGTTGCAGACAAGATCACGGGCCTGCTTCGAGAAGACAAAGCCGTGGCGCTGGTCAGCGATGCCGGCACACCCGGCGTGTCGGACCCGGGTGCGCGGATCGTTAGCGCCGTTCGAGACGCTGGCTTGCCAGTGGTCGCGGTACCCGGCCCCTGCGCCTTGATCTGTGCGCTGTCGGCATCTGGTCTGGACGCCCCAACCGTCACCTTCGCCGGCTTTCTGCCGGCCCGCAGCGCCGCTCGCCGCAAGGCGCTCGAGGTTCTGGCCGCCACTCCGGGAGCGCTCGCGGTCTACGAGGCGCCACATCGCGTACTCGACACCCTCAGCGACATGGCCGACATACTTGGTGCAGATCGGCATTGCAGCATCGCTCGCGAACTGACGAAGCGCTTCGAAAACATCCACCGCCTGCGCCTTGGTGAAGCGGTGGCATGGCTACAGACCGACCCAGACCGCCAGCGCGGCGAGTTCGTATTGCTGATCGAACCAGCAGTCGAGCGCACAACCAACGTGGCGGATGCCGATGTGCTGATGCGGGTCCTCCTGCAGGAATTACCGCCCAACCAGGCGGCGCGGCTGGCCGCAAAAGCGACTGGCCTAGACCGACAGACGCTCTACCGGCGCGCACTGGAATTGAGATCCGGGACGTGAAACCCGAACGATGATGGCCGGTCGCAGCAGCATACGCATCGGCCAATCAGACACCCCCCCAACCCAACAGGAGCCTTCTATGGACATTCGCCGTGTGACCGAAGACATTGCGGTCAGCCCTCAGATCCACCCCGAAGAAATAGCCGCCGTGCAGGCGGCCGGCTTCGCCAGCATCGTCTGCAACCGCCCCGATGGCGAATCGCCCGATCAACCGAACTGGGCCGAGGTCGAGGCGGCCGCCCGCGCTGCCGGCCTGCAGTGCGCGGCGGTGCCAGTGAGCGGTGGTGGCATGACGCAGGCGCACGTCGATGCCATGCGACAAGCCATGGACACCCTGCCCAAGCCGGTGCTCGCGTACTGCCGCTCCGGCACCCGTTCGGTCACCCTGTGGGCGCTGTCGCAACGCCACCACATCGAACGCGACACGCTGATCGCCGCCGCGCGCAACGCCGGTTACGACCTCTCTGGAATACCCTGATCAACGCGCCCTTGACCCGGCTGATGGGGCATTATCGAGCCATGATCGACACCCTCACCCTGACCCGGCCCGACGATTGGCACCTGCACCTACGTGATGGCGCTGCGCTGGCCGCTGTGCTGCCCGACACCGCGCGCCAGTTCGCCCGCGCCATCGTCATGCCCAACCTGAAGCCGCCGGTGACCACCACCGCCCTGGCCGGCGCCTACCGCGAACGCATCCTTGCCGCGCGGCCAGCGGGCAGCCGCTTCGAGCCGCTGATGACGCTGTACCTGACTGACCGCACACCCCCAGCCGAGATCGCCACCGCCAAAGCCAGCGGCTTCGTCCATGGCGTCAAGCTCTACCCGGCCGGGGCCACCACCAACTCGGATTCCGGGGTCACCGACATCCGCCATTGCGATGAGACCATCGGCGAAATGGCCCGTCTGGGCATGCCGCTGCTCATTCACGGCGAGGTGACCGACGCCGAGATCGATGTCTTCGACCGCGAAGCGGTGTTCATCGACCGCATCCTCGGCCCGCTGCTGCAGCGCCACCCCACCCTGCGCGTGGTGTTCGAGCACATCACCACGCGCGACGCCGCGCAGTTCGTGGCGCAAGCCGGGCCGAATGTGGCCGCGACCATCACCGCGCACCACCTGCTCTACAATCGCAATGCACTGTTCCAGGGCGGTATCCGCCCGCACAACTACTGCCTGCCGGTGCTCAAGCGCGAGGTGCATCGGACGGCGCTGGTCGAAGCCGCAATCAGCGGTGACCCCAAGTTCTTCCTGGGCACCGACAGCGCCCCGCACACCCGCCACAGCAAAGAGTCCGACTGCGGCTGTGCTGGCTGCTACACCGCGTTGACCGCGCTTGAGCTGTATGCCGAAGTCTTCGAGACAGCGGGGGCGCTGGGCCGGCTGGAGGCGTTTGCCAGCCACTTCGGCCCAGATTTCTACCGACTACCGCGCAACACCAGCACCATCAGCTTGCGCCGCGAAGCCTACTTGGTGCCGACCGATCTACCTTATGGCCCCGGCAGCGACCGCTTGGTGCCGTTCCGCGCCGGTGAGACGCTGGCTTGGCGGTTGATCTGACAGCTCCATCACCGGTCCAGCGGCTGGCCCAGAACCCAGGCGAGGATCGCGGTGCCGCTTAGAGTCTGGCTTGACACCCCTGTTAAGATGAGAGGGTGAAGTTGGCCAGACAGTCGCTGTACGGTTCACCGTATGGAGGAAAGTCCGGGCTCCGCAGAGCAGGATGCCGGCTAACAGCCGGACGCCGTGAGGCGATGGACAGGGCAACAGAAAGCAAACCGCCGAAGCGCCCGCAAGGGCGCTGGCAAGGGTGAAATGGTGCGGTAAGAGCGCACCGCGGACGTGGCAACACGGACGGCATGGTAACCCCCATCCGGAGCAAGGCCAAATAGGGACGCCATGGTGTGGCTCGCACCGCGTCCGGGTAGGCTGCTCGAGCCGGTCAGTAATGGCCGGCCCAGATGAATGACTGTCAGCGACGGGCAACCGCCGCCCACAGAACCCGGCTTATCGGCCAACTTCACCCTTCCCCCACCCCCGACCACTGCACTCAACAGCCCCGAGCTAGCCACGCCCGGCGAGCCGTCATGCTTAGTGCATATATCAGAAATATTCCATATCCCCATGTTTCTCTTGGCCTTTTAATTTTACCGATATATCCGCCTAAGGTACTGTCAGGAAAGAAGATTTCGCGCTTACGACCTTGACCCAGGGCGAGGCCGTCCCTTATAGTGGGGAGAAGTGGTGTTAGGTGGAGTTTTGTGGGTCTCCGCCGGCCACATCGTCACAGGGTCGGGGGCGAGATGTTTCGTGGGCTGACAAAGCTCAATCTGGACAACAAGGGGCGTCTGGTCATGCCGGCCAGACACCGCGCGACCCTGCTCAGCGAATCCGAGGGCAAGGTCATCGTCACGCTCGACCCGACCGGCTGCCTGATCCTCTACCCGCTACGCGAGTGGGCACCGGTCGAAGCGCAGTTCCAGCGGATCGGCATGGATCCAGCGGCGATTGCTCTAAAACGCCTGATCATTGGCCACGCCGAGGAGCTCGAGCTCGATGGCAACGGCCGTGTGCTGCTGCCCCCGGTGCTGCGCGAGATCGCCCACTTGGAAAAGACGGTGATGCTGGTCGGCCAGGGCAACAAGCTCGAGCTCTGGTCCGAGACTGGCTGGGACCGCGAGCGCGAACGCACCCTCACCCTGCCGGTCAGCGAGTGGCCGGCTGGGCTCGATTTCGTCTTGTGACGCAGCGCCATGTCCCGGTCCTGCTCGAAGAAGCCGTTCACGCCCTGGCGATCCGGCCCGACGGCATCTACGTCGACGCGACCTTTGGCCGTGGTGGCCACAGCCGCGCCATCCTCGCGCGGCTGGGGACTGGTGGACGCCTGCTGGCGCTCGATCGAGATCCGACCGCAGTGGCGGCGGCAGCCGACATCGCCGACCCACGCTTTCGTATTGTCCACGCGCCGTTCTCGGAACTGGCCAAGGTCCTGCACGAACACGGCATCGAGCACATCGACGGCTTGTTGCTCGACCTTGGCGTCTCGTCACCGCAGCTCGACACAGCCGAGCGCGGTTTCAGCTTTCGCCACGATGGCCCGCTCGACATGCGCATGGACCCGACGCGCGGACCGAGCGCGGCTGAATGGCTTTCGGAGGTAGACGAACATGAGCTGGCACAGGTCATCCGCGACTACGGAGAAGAGCGGTTTGCTCGGCAGGTTGCACGCGCGATTGTCCAGGCGCGCGCGGTCGCTCCGCTCGAGCGCACCCGGGAACTCGCGCAGGTCATCGCAACGGCGGTACGCAAGCGCGAACCCGGCCAGGACCCAGCCACCCGCACCTTTCAGGCCATACGCATTCACCTCAACCGCGAATTCGAGGAACTGGAAGAGGCCCTTCATCAGGGCCTGCAACACCTTGCACCTGGAGGACGACTGGTGGCCATCACGTTCCACTCGCTGGAAGATCGGATCGTGAAGCGGTTCATCCGGGACCACAGCACGGTACCGGACCACCTCGCGCGGCTGCCGCTGCGCGAGGACCAATTGCCGCCGCGAGCGTTGGCGCCGATTGGCCGGGCAGCGCGCGCCAGCGCCGCCGAGGTGGCCGCCAACCCGCGCGCGCGCAGCGCCCATCTACGCGTCGCCGAGCGAACCCCATGCCCGCTCTGAACCTGTGGCTGCTCGCCGCCGTCGTGCTCAGCGCGCTGGCTGTTGTACTGACCCAGCACGAGGCGCGCAAGCTCTACATTCGCGGCCACGAGATCCACGATCAGACTCGCCAGCTTGAACTTGAACGCACCCAGTTGCAGCTCGAGCGCAGCACCTTATCGGCCCACGCCCGCGTCGAACAGATCGCCCGCGATCGCTTGGATATGGCCATTCCAACTGGCCAGCAGGTGCGGATCCTGCAGCCATGAACAACAAGCACCCCGCCCTGGCTCTGCGCCTGAAGCCCTGGCGAGCCAACTTTGTGTTGGGTCTGTTCGGCCTGGCACTCACTGGTCTGCTTGCACGTGCCGCCTGGCTGGCCAGTGTCGACAACGAGTTCCTGCAGGCTGAAAGCCAACGCCGGGTGCAGACCGCGGTGGACATCCCCGCCCACCGCGGGCAGATCGTCGACCGCAACGGCGCGCCGCTGGCGGTGAGCGTGCAGATGACGTCGATCGCGGTCGATCCGCGCAACGTCAACATCAACCCGCAGCGACGCGCCGAATTGGCCAAAGCACTCGAAGTGCCCCTCGAGCGCCTTGATGCCCAGCTTGACGACCGATCACGCGGCTTTGTCTATCTGCGCCGCCAGCTGACCCCGGAACACGCGCGTCGGGTGCGCGAGCTGCGCATCCGCGGGCTGGTCTACGAGAGCGACTTCCGTCGCTTCTACCCGGCCGGCGAAGAGGCGGGTCACCTGGTCGGCTTCACCGGACGCGAAGGCCGTCGCAACGATGCCGGCCGCGCCGGTGTCGAGCGCGTCTTCGACGATGCCTTGGGCGGTATCGACGGCCGCCGGTTCGGTCTGCGTGACAGCGGCGGGCGTATCGTCGACGACGCCGGCAACATGCTGCCACCGCGCCACGGCAGCGACCTGACTCTGGCCATGGATCGCGAGTTGCAGTACATCGCCTACCGCGAGCTGAAGAAAGCGGTGACGCACCACAAGGCCTCGGGCGGCGGCATCGTCATGCTCGACGTGCGCAGCGGCGAGGTGGTGGCGATGGCCAACTACCCGGGCTACAACCCCAACAGTGACGAGCGCGCCGACCCTGATCGAACCCGCAACCGGACCGCCATCGACCTGTTCGAACCCGGCTCAACGATGAAAGCGTTCACCACCGCGATCGCGCTGGAGGAGGGCGTCGTCAAGCCTGACACCCCGATCGAAATCGGCGACGGCACATTTCGCATCGGCAAGCACGTGATCCGCGACACCCATCCCGATGCTCGCGTGATGACGGTAGCGCAGGTCATGCAAAAGTCCAGCAATGTCGGTTCGATCCGCATGGCGCTGCAGACGCCGCGCTCGCGGCACTGGGAATACCTGCGCCAGTTCGGCTTTGGCAGTACGCCGGGAACTGGTTTCCCTGGCGAGGTCAGCGGCCAGCTGCGCCCCTGGCAGAACTGGCAGCCTGTTGATCAAGTGACGCTGTCTTATGGGCACGGCGTGGCCGTGAGTCTGCTGCAGCTGGCGCGCGCCTATCTGCCGTTCGCACGCGATGGCGACATCATCCCGGTCAGCCTTCTGCGCACCGACACGCCACCGCAGGGTCAGCGCGTGGTCTCGCCCGAGACCGCCCGCCAGGTGCGCGAGATGCTTGAATCTGTGACGCAGCCAGGGGGTACCGCCACGCGCGCGGCGCTGCCTGCCTACCGCACCGCTGGCAAGACCGGCACTGCGCGCAAGATCCGCGCCGAGGGCGGCTATCACCCGAACCGCTATATCGGCTCATTCGTTGGCTTTGCGCCGGTCAGCCAGCCGCGCTACCTGATCGCCGTGATGATCGACGACCCTCGCAGTGGCGGCTTCTACGGCGGCCTGGTCGCGGCGCCGGTGTTTGGTGCAGTGATGGGCGAGGCGCTGCGCCTGAATGGCGTGCCACCGGATGCCGCGCCCCCGGTCTGGGCGACCCGACCGCGCCAGCCGGGCGCCGACACCCTTGCCCAGGCAAGTGCCGAACCGGTCGGAGTGAACCGATGACGCCTGCCGCCCGCACTCCCACACCCCCGACCGGCCGCCCCGACTTCGATCGGGGCTTCGTCCATACCATGGGCCTGATCGACCGTCGCCTCTGTACCGACAGCCGCTTGGTGCGTCCGGGCGACGTATTCGCTGCAGTGCCCGGACATCGAGTCGACGGGCGTGACTTTGTCGGCCATGCTGTCCAGGCTGGGGCGAGCGCAGTACTGTGGGACCCTAGCGGCCGGCCGCCGATGCGCTTTGACGATCTGCCGGTGCCGCACATGGCAGTCCCCGAGCTCAACTGGCGGCTGGGCTGGATCGCCGCTGAAATGGCGCGACACCCCAGCGCCAGCCTCTGGACCATCGGCATCACCGGCACCAACGGCAAGACCAGCTGTAGTCACTGGTTGGCTCAAGCCTTGAGCGCATGCGGCACCCCATGCGGGCGGATTGGTACGCTGGGCTACGGCATCGATACCCTGTCGCCGCTGGCCAACACCACACCCGACGGGGGCCGTCTACAAGAGATCTTGGCAGAGCTGCGCAACGCTGGCGCTACTGCGGTGGCCATGGAAGTCTCGAGCCACGCACTGGCAGAGGGTCGCGTCCACGGTGTCGCGTTCGACGTCGCCGTATTCACCAACCTGACGCGGGACCACCTCGACTATCACGGCACGCTCGAAGCCTATGGCGCCGCCAAGGAACGCCTGTTCCACTGGGATGGCCTGCAACATGCGGTGATCGTCACCGACGCCGATTTCGGCCTGCACTTGGCCGGCCGGATCGATCACAACCGCACACAGGTGCTGACAGTCGGTCGACGCGGCGACGTGCGCGTCAGTCAGGTTCAGTGTTCGGCCGAAGGCGTGGCGTGCCGCCTCGATACGCCGTGGGGCGCCGTCGAGATGCGGTCGGGTCTGATCGGGCGCTTCAATGTGGACAATCTGGCCTGCGTGGCGGCAACGCTTTTGGTGTCAGGCGTACCGCTAGGCCGCATAGCTGATGCCATCGCCGCGCTGACGCCGGTACCCGGGCGCATGCAGGTTCTGCGTCGCGATGGCGCCCCCACCGTCGTGGTCGACTACGCACACACCCCGGATGCTCTAGGACAAGCACTCGCGAGCCTGCGCGAGGGACTGCCGACCAACCACCGACTGCACTGCGTGTTCGGCTGTGGCGGCGACCGCGACCCGGGCAAGCGCGCCGCGATGGGTGCTGTGGCGGCAAAGCTCGCAGACGTGGTGACGTTGACCAGCGACAATCCGCGCTCGGAGGATCCCGACGCGATCATCGCCACCATATCGGCAGGCATCCCAGCCAGCGCCGACGCCACCTTGCATACCGAGCCCGATCGTGCCAGCGCCATCGCCCATGCGATCCTAGGCGCGGCTGCCGGCGATGTCGTTCTGCTGGCTGGCAAGGGACATGAAACCTGGCAAGAGATCGCTGGCCGCAGACTGCCGTTCAATGATGCTGAGCACGCCCGCGCGGCGCTCGATGCCTGGACCGGGGCCCGTGCATGAACGCCGCCCGCTTCCGCCTGGCGACCCTCGCCGCCGATTGCGGTGGCCGACTTGTCGGGACCGACCGCGATATCGCCCGTGTGCATACCGACACCCGCAGCCTCGCCACCGGCGACTTGTTCGTCGCCCTGCGGGGCGAACGGTTCGATGGCAACACCTTCGCGGCACAAGCGCTGCAGGCGGGTGCGGCGGCGGCGCTGGTCGAGCGCGATGACGCACTGCCGCCCGGTACGAGCGGCATCGTCGTGGCGGATAGCCGCGTGGCACTGGCGGCCATGGCCCGCGCCCACCGCCTGCGCATCGCGCCGCTGGTGCTGGGCGTGACGGGCAGCAATGGCAAGACCACGGTCAAGGAGATGCTCGCGAGCATCCTGCGCTGCGCGCATGGGGACGCCGCCGTACTCGCCACCGAAGGCAATCTGAACAACGATATCGGCCTGCCGCTCACGCTGCTGCGCCTCGAGCCGGCACACCGGTACGCCGTGTGCGAGATGGGCATGAACCACGCTGGCGAGATCGCCCGGCTGTGCGCGATCGCCGTGCCAGATATCGGCGTCGTGAACAACGCCGGCACCGCGCATCTGGAGAATCTTGGCTCGCTCGAGGGCATCGCCCGGGCCAAGGGCGAACTGGTCGAGGGGCTGGCAGCGACCGGTACTGCGGTGCTACCACAGACCGACCGCTGGCTGCCGCTATGGCAACAGTTGGCCGGCGCGAGGGACACGCTGCGCTTTGGCCTGGACCCTGCTGCCGAGCTGGTCGGCGAGGTGCTCCCTGATGGCACGCTGCGGCTTCGCCACGGCGACAGCCGCGCGAGCTGCCATTTGTCGACCCCGGGCACACACAACGCCCACAACGCCTGCGCGGCAATCGCCGCCGCCCTGGTGGCCGGCGTCTCGCTGACACAAGCGGCTCTGGCGCTGGAAGGCTTTGGCGGGACCCGCGGGCGCTTGCAAAGCAAGCGGTCGGCCAGTGGCGCGATCGTGATCGACGACACCTACAACGCCAATCCGGACTCGGCCAAGGCCGCTATCGCCGTGTTAGCGGCCACCCCAGCGCCACGCATTCTGGTGTTGGGCGATATGGGCGAACTTGGTCCCGATGCCGCAGCCATGCACCACGAGGTGGGGGCCGCGGCGCGTGCTGCTGGTCTGGAGACACTGTTCGCCTTGGGCGAGCTGTCGCAGCAAACAGTTACGGGTTTCGGTACAGGCGGGGCCCACTTTGGCAGCCATGCCGAGCTGATCGATGCCCTGCGCGAACGCCTCACTCCCAACACCACGGTTTTGGTCAAAGGCTCGCGCTTTATGCGCATGGAGCAGGTGGTCGATGCGCTGACGGCACCCGCTGGCGCGATGGTCAGCCCCAAGGCCGTGGCCAGTGGCGCAGGCCAGACGCCGCGCGACCCGCGCAAGGAGTCCGCATGCTACTGATCCTGACCCAGTGGCTGGCGGAAGACATCGGCGCCTTCCGCGTCTTCAGCTACCTCACGCTGCGCGCCGTGCTGGCCTGCATGACGGCGCTGCTGATCTGCTTCTGGGCGGGGCCGGCGGTGATCCGCAAGCTGGCCGCCATGAAGTTCGGCCAGGCAGTGCGCGACGACGGCCCGCAGACGCATCTGGTCAAGCAGGGCACGCCGACCATGGGCGGCGCACTGATCCTCATCTCCATCGCTGGCGCCACCCTGCTCTGGGGCGACCTCTCCAACCGCTTCGTCTGGCTGGTGTTGCTGGTCACGCTGGGCTTCGGACTGGTCGGCTGGGTCGACGACTACCGCAAGGTGGTCCGACGCGACCCGAAAGGCCTCGCCAGCCGCTGGAAGTTCTTCTGGCAGAGCGTCATCGGCCTGGCCGCGGCAGCCTTCCTCGCCTTCAGCACCACATTGCCGGCGCAGACCGAACTGATCGTGCCGTTCTTCAAGAACGTCGCCTACCCGCTTGGTGCCTTTGGCTTCCTCATCCTCACCTACTTCGTCATCGTCGGCACCAGCAACGCGGTCAACCTCACCGACGGGCTCGACGGCTTGGCGATCATGCCGACGGTGATGGTCGGCAGCGCTCTGGGCGTGTTCGCCTATGTGGTCGGCAACGCGGTGTTCTCGAAATACCTGGGCTTTCCGTACATTCCGGGCGCTGGCGAGTTGCTGGTGCTGTGTGCGGCGATGGCCGGCGCGGGTCTGGGCTTTCTGTGGTTCAACGCCTACCCGGCCGAGGTGTTCATGGGCGATGTCGGCGCACTGGCACTGGGCGCCATGCTCGGCACCATGGCCGTCATCGTCCGGCAAGAGATCGTGCTGTTCATCATGGGTGGCGTGTTCGTCGTCGAGACCCTGTCGGTGATGATCCAGGTCGCCTCCTTCAAGCTGACCGGCAAGCGGGTGTTCCGGATGGCGCCGCTCCACCACCACTTCGAGCTCAAGGGCTGGAAGGAGACGCAGGTGGTGGTGCGCTTCTGGATCATCACCATGATGCTGGTGCTGGTCGGCCTCTCCACCCTGAAGCTGAGGTAGACCATGGCACTGCGCGATCAGAACGTCTTGGTGCTGGGGTTGGGCGACACCGGCCTGTCGATGGTGCGTTGGCTGAAGGGCGCCGGAGCGCGGGTGCGCGTGGCCGACAGCCGTGAGCTGCCACCGCATCTGCCGACGCTCAAGCGGGCCTACCCCGACATCCCGATCGCCTGCGGACCGTTCCGTGCCGAGAGTTTCGAAGGCATCGATCTGATCGCGCTAAGCCCTGGTGTCGCGCTGGCCGAGCCGCTGGTGCAGACGGCGGTCAGACAGGGCGCTCGCGTCACCGGCGACGTCGAGCTGTTCGCCCGCGCCTTGAACCGCTATTTTCCCCGGACTCGAGTGATCGCCATCACCGGCTCGAACGGCAAGAGCACGGTCACCAGCATGGTGGGCGCGATGTGCCAGAAGGCGGGTTTTCGCACCGTGGTCGCCGGCAATATCGGGCTGCCGGTGCTCGACGCGCTGAATCAGGCGATGGCCAGCGGCCAGGCCCCGTCGATCTTCGTGCTCGAACTGTCCAGCTTTCAGCTGGAGACCACCCGCAGCCTGTTCGCCGATGCCGCCACCGTGCTGAACATCAGCGAAGACCACATGGACCGCTACCCGGACCTCGCCACCTACGCCGCGGTGAAGGCCCGCATCTTCCAGGGCGAGGGTGTCCAGGTGGTGAACCGCGAGGATGCCTTCAGTGCCAGCATGGCGCAGATCGGCCGGCGGGTCTGGAGCTTTGGCCTCAACCCGCCCGCCAGCAGCCACGATTTTGGCCTCGCCGACGTCGACGGCGAGCCGGCCCTGACGCAAGGCCCGCGGGTGCTGATGCGCTGCTCCGAGCTGCAGGTACGCGGCCTGCACAACGCGGCGAATGCGCTGGCCGCTTTCGCCCTGTGCCGCGCGCTCGACCTGCCCGAAGGCCCACTGCTGCAAGCGCTGCGCGATTTCCGCGGGCTGCCACACCGGGTCGAGCCGGTCGCGGAGGTCGATGGCGTGCTGTACATCGATGATTCAAAGGGCACCAATGTCGGCGCCACAGTGGCGGCGATCGCCGGTGCGGAACGGCCGCTGGTGCTGATCGCCGGCGGCGACGGCAAGGGGCAGGACTTCTCCCCGCTAGTGACGCCGGTGGCCGAGCGCTGCCGGGCGGTGGTGCTGATCGGCCGCGACGCCGATGCCATCGGTGCGGTGCTGCACCCGACTGGCGTGCCGCTTCTGCGGGCTGCCAACCTGCCCGACGCGGTCGCTGCCGCAGCGGGCATCGCCCAGGCTGGCGATGCTGTGCTGCTCTCGCCAGCCTGCGCCAGCCTCGACATGTTCCGCAACTACGTGCACCGCGCCCAAGTCTTTGTCGACGCCGTACATGCCCTTCCGGGGAGCCACGCCGCATGACCCCACACGCGCGCCGCCTACTGCCGATGTACGACCATGCCCTCCTGCTGGCAGTGGCGGTCATCGCCAGCATCGGCCTGGTGATGGTCTTCTCGGCCACCATCACCACCGCCGAACTCGGCCGTGCCACCGGCTACGACCCTTATTTTTACCTGAAACGCCACGCCCTATTCCTGATGCTTGGGGTGTTGCTCGGGCTCGTCGTGTTTCAGGTCGAGATGCGCACCTGGCAGCGCTACGCCCTGCCGATCTTCCTGGTCTGCGTGGTGTTGCTGATTCTGGTGCTGATCCCCGGTATCGGGCTCAAGATCAATGGCAGCCGACGTTGGCTGCCGCTGGGTTTGGTCAATCTGCAACCAGCCGAACTGATGAAATTCGCGGTGGTGCTGTACGCCGCCGACTACACCGTCCGCAAGGCCGCCTTCATGCACAGCTGGACGCGCGGTCTATTTCCACTGGCAGGGGTGATCCTGCTCGCCGGTGGGCTGATCATCGTTCAGCCAGATCTCGGCTCGTTTGCGGTGATGTGCGCCATCACCGCTGGGATCCTTTGGCTGGGGGGGATGCGAGTCCGCATCTTCCTGGGCCTGATGGCTCCAGTCGCCATGATGTTCTTTCTACTGATCTGGCTGGTGCCGTATCGCATGGCGCGGCTGGTGACCTTCATGAACCCCTGGGACAAACCGCTCGCAGAGGGTTACCAGCTGACCCATTCGCTGATGGCATTCGGCCGGGGCGAATGGTTTGGAGCAGGTCTGGGTGCCGGCATGGAAAAACAGGGCTATCTACCCGAGGCACACAACGACTTTCTGATGGCGGTGGTCGGGGAGGAACTGGGCTTTTTCGGCGTCACCGGCCTGCTCATCCTGTTTGCCTGGCTCACTTGGCGCGCCTTCCTCATCGGACGTCAAGCGATCGCGCTTGACCGTTGCTTTGCCGCGCTGGTGGCACAAGGCATCGGCATCTGGCTGGCAACGCAAGCGGTGATCCACGCCGGAGTGAGCATGGGCGCCCTGCCGACCAAAGGCCTGACTCTGCCGCTGATGAGCTACGGTGGCAGCGCGCTGATCACCATCTGTCTGGCGATTGCCATCCTGCTTCGGGTCGACTTCGAGAATCGCCTGCTGATGCGGGGGAAACCCATCTAATGGCTGGCACACCCTTCATGGTCATGGCCGGCGGCACTGGCGGACACGTGTTCCCCGCACTGGCAGTCGCCAATGCTCTGCGCGAGGCCGGCCACGAGGTGGTCTGGCTGGGCAGCCGCAGCGGCATGGAGCAGCGCATCGCGGCCGAGGCCGGTTACCCCGGCGTCTGGGTCGGCATCGGTGGTCTGCGCGGCAAGGGCCTGCTGACGCAGTTGTTGTTCCCGCTGCGCCTGCTCTGGGCCTGCGTGCAGGCGGCGCGGGGCATCCTGCGCTACCAGCCGAAGGTACTGGTCGGTTTCGGTGGCTTTGCTGCCTTTCCCGGCGCACTGATGGGTGTGTTGCTCGGCCGCAAGCTCGTCATCCACGAACAGAACGCGGTGGCCGGCCTGACCAACCGCGTGCTGGCGAGCTTGGCCGACGCTGTGCTGACCGGGTTCCCCGACCCGTTCGCCATGCCGAGTGCGTCGCCGCTGGCACGGCCCTGGCCGCAGCCGAAGACCAGCCGGTGGGTCGGTAACCCGGTGCGCGCCTCGATTCTTGGGATGGGCGACCCGCAAGAACGCTTTGACGAGCGCGGTAGCGGCCGCCTGCGCATCCTGGTCGTAGGCGGCAGCTTGGGGGCCTTGGCAATCAACCAGGTACTGCCGGAAGCGCTGGCATTGATCCCACCCGAGCGTCGGCCGTTCATCTTCCATCAGTCAGGCGAGCGCCACATCGAGGCGCTGCGCGACGCTTACGAAGCGGCCGGCGTGATGGCGAGCTGCACGCCCTTCATCCGCGATATGGCCACCCAGTACGCGATGGCCGATCTGGTCATCTGCCGCGCCGGTGCGCTGACCCTCGCCGAGCTGGCCGTGGTCGGCGTTGGCGCTTTACTGGTGCCCTTCCCTTTCGCAGTCGATGACCACCAGACCGCGAACGCGCGCCTGCTCGCCGACGCCGGTGCGGCGGTGCTGCTACCCCAGACGCAGCTCACACCCACACACTTGGCCCAGGTCTTGGAGTCGCTCGACCGCACCCATCTGGCGCAGATGGCGGTGCGGGCACGCAGCTTGGCGCGTCCGCAAGCCACGCGGATGGTGGCGGAGGCGTGCCTCGAAATGGCGGGTCTAAGGACATGAGACACCGTATCCGGCATATCCACTTCGTTGGGATCGGCGGTACCGGCATGAACGGGATCGCCGAGGTCCTGTTTAACCTGGGCTACTCGGTGAGCGGCTCCGACCTCGCCGACAATGCAACGACCCGGCGCCTGGCCGGCCTGGGCATCCGCATTCACCAAGGCCACGCAGCCGAACACATCCAAGGTGCCGATGCCGTGGTGGTGTCGACGGCGGTCGGTGCTGATAACCCCGAAGTCACCGCCGCCCATACCCGTCGCGTGCCAGTGGTACCGCGCGCACTGATGCTCGCCGAGCTGATGCGCTTGAAGCAGGGCATCGCGGTAGCAGGTACGCACGGCAAAACCACCACCACCAGCCTCATAGCCAGCGTGCTGGCGGCAGGCGGGCTCGATCCGACCTTCGTGATCGGCGGCCGACTGAACGCCGCGCGCGCCAGCGCCGGCCTGGGCCAGGGCGACTGGTTGGTCGCCGAAGCCGACGAATCTGACGCCAGCTTTCTGCATCTGACGCCGGTGATCAGCGTGGTTACCAATATCGACCAGGACCACATGGACACCTACGGCCACGACTTCGGCCGGGTACGCCAGACCTTCCTGGATTTTCTGCAATGCCTGCCGTTCTACGGCGTGGCAGTTCTATGCATCGACGACCCGGTGGTCGCCGACCTGGCGCCAACCGTCGGCAAGACTGTCGTCTCGTATGGACTGTCGGAAACGGCCGCATTCCGCGCCATCAATGTGCGCCACGCAGCAGGACGCATGCATTTCACAGTGCAACGCCGCAATGGCAGCCCGTTAGCCGACCTCGAAGTCACGCTCAACCTGCCGGGCGAGCACAACGTGCGAAACGCGCTTGCCGCGATCGCGGTCGGTACCGAGCTCGATGTGCCCGATGCCGCGATGGTCGAGGCTTTGGCCTCCTTCCAGGGCGTCGGACGCCGCTTCGCGCGGCTCGGCGACATCGGGCTGGCCACTGGCGGAAGCTTTACCCTGGTCGACGACTATGGCCACCATCCGGCCGAGATCGCCGCGACGCTGGCCGCTGCCCGCGGGGCTTTCCCCGGGCGGCGTATCGTGCTCGCCTTCCAGCCACACCGCTACAGCCGCACACGCGACCTGTTCGAGGATTTCGTGCGGGTGCTGGGAGAAGCGGACGTGCTGCTGCTGACCGACGTCTACGCCGCCGGCGAAACGCCGCTGGTGGCTGCCGATGGCCGCGCCCTGAGCCGCGCCATCCGCGTCCAAGGTCGTGTCGAGCCGGTGTTCGTCGAGCAGATCGCAGCGCTTGCCGGCGTCTGCCGCCAACATCTGCGCGACGGCGACGTGCTGCTGACCATGGGCGCCGGATCCATCAGCCAGGTGGCGCCGCTGCTCGCTGGAGGTGCAGCATGAGCCGCTTCGGCAAGGTCGCCGTGATGTTCGGGGGGCGCTCGGCCGAGCGCGAGATCTCGATCCTGAGCGGCAGCGCGGTGCTCGCCGCGCTGCAGGGCCAGGGCATCGATGCGCACCGCTTCGACCCGGCCGAGAAGCCGCTCACCGCACTGCTCGACGAGGGCTACCAGCGCGTCTTCATCGCCCTGCATGGTCGTTTTGGCGAGGACGGCACGCTGCAGGGTGCGCTCGAGGCCTTCGGCATCCCCTACACCGGCTCAGGCGTGCTCGGCTCGGCGCTGGCCATGGACAAGTGGCGCACCAAGCTGGTCTGGCAGCAGTCGGGCATCCTGGTCGCCGATGGCATCGAGCTCACACCGGACATCACGCCGCAGCAGGTACTAGAGCGACTGGGCCCGGACATGATGATCAAAGCCGCGCGCGAGGGATCGTCGATCGGCATCACCAAGATACTGGGCGGCGATACGGCTGCGGTACGTGCCGCATGGGACGAGGCGCTGCGTCACGACAGCATCGTGCTGGCCGAGCGCTTTGTTCAGGGCGGCGAATACACCTGCGCGGTGCTCGGCGACCGCGCCCTGCCAATGGTCCGCATCGTCCCACCGCAGGGCAACTACGACTACCAGAACAAGTACTTCAGCGACGACACGCAGTACTTCTGCCCGGCCGGGCTGGAGCCTGCCCTGGAGGCACGCATCCAGGCGCTGACCCTGCGCGCCTTCCGCGCGCTCGACTGCCGCGGCTGGGGCCGCGCCGACATCATCGTCACGCCCGCCGGCGAGCCGGTGTTCCTCGAGATGAACACCAGCCCGGGCATGACCGGACACTCGCTGGTGCCGATGGCCGCCAAGGCCGCCGGCATCCCCTTCGAACAACTGGTGGTCGAGATCCTGGAGCGCGCCCATGCTGGATAGAGCACGGTCGGTCCGCGCCCTGCCCGACAGCCTGGTCACCGCGACCACAGCGGAAAAACGACTATGGGACAAGCCGCAGTCGCTCGACCAGGTCACCGCTGGGCTGCTTGCCTTCACCGCTGCGGCAGTGGTCTATGGCGGGCTGTACTGGTTGGTACATCAGCCCTTGCTGCCGGTGACTCGCGTCGAATTCACCCACCCCCTGCAGCAGGTGACGGCACGTCAGGTCGAAGACGTCGTGCGCAACGAACTGCGCGGCAACTTTCTGACGCTGGACCTGCGTCAGGCGCAGTCGGCATTTGCTCGCCTGCCATGGGCGCGGACAGCCACGCTGCAGCGGGTGTGGCCGAATACACTGCGCGTGACGCTGGAAGAGCACGAAGCGCTGGCGGTGTGGCAAAGCGGCGGCCTGGTCAACCGCCAGGGAGAGCTGTTCCAGGGGGCAACTGACGCCCAACTGCCCGTCTTCTCTGGACCAGAAGACGCCAGCGCACAGGTCCTCGAGACCTTCTTGGCGGTCAACCAGCGACTTGCTCCGGTGGGCCTGCACGCCCGCGCGGTGCATCTCTCGCCGCGCCACGCCCTGCGTGTCGATCTTAGCGATGGCCCGCGCATCGAGATGGCACCGACCGGGGCACTGACCCAGCTCGAACGGTTTATCGGCGTCTATCCCGACCACATCGCGGCGCTATTGCCGCGCATCAGTCATATCGACCTGCGTTATCGCAACGGCTTTGCGCTGCGAAGTCGCGACGGCAAACCCCTCCCCGCCACTCCCGGCACCCGTAACCAGACCAGCACCACAGGACGCGCATGAAACCGGCCAAGGACACACCTCACATCGTCGGACTCGACATCGGCACCTCGAAGATCGTGGTCGTGGTGGCAATGGTCACCGCCGAAGACCAGCTCGAAGTGATCGGCGTCGGTTCGGCACCATCGCGAGGCTTGAAGAAAGGTGTGGTGGTCAATATCGAAGCCACTGTCAACGCCATCCAGGCGGCACTGGCCGAAGCCGAGCTTATGGCCAACTGCAAGATCAGCAGGGTCTACGCTGGCATCGCGGGCAGCCACATCAAGAGCTTCAACTCACACGGGATGGTCGCCGTGCGCGACCACGAGGTCAGCCAGACCGACGTCGAGAACGTGTTGCGCACGGCGCGGGCCGTGGCGATCCCATCTGATCAGCAGGTGCTGCACACCCTCACCCAGGAATTCATCATTGACGACCAAGGCGACGTGCGCGAGCCGGTCGGCATGAGCGGCGTGCGGCTCGAGGTGAAGGTCCACATGGTGACCGGCGCGGTCAGCGCTGCCGAGAACATCATCAAGTGCGTGCGGCGTTGCGGGCTGGAGGTCGAGGAACTGGTGCTGCAGCCGATCGCTTCGGCGCAAGCAGTGCTCGACGAAGACGAGCGCGACCTCGGCGTGGTGATGATCGACATCGGCGGCGGCACCACCGACATCGCCGTCTACACCGGCGGCGCGATCCGTCACACCGCCGTGATTCCAATCGCTGGCGACCAGATCACCAACGACATCGCTATGGCCTTGCGCACCCCGACCAAAGATGCCGAGGACCTAAAGCAACAGCATGGCTGCGCGCTGCGCCAACTGGCCGGTAACGAGCAGCTGATCGAAGTGCCCGGGGTGGGTGACCGGCCACCGCGGCAGATGTCCCGCCAGACCCTGGCCGAAGTCATCGAACCTCGCATCGACGAACTCTTCGCCCTGGTGCAAGCCGAGCTGCGGCGATCCGGTTTTGCCGAGATGTTGTCCTCGGGCGTCGTCCTGACTGGGGGCTGCAGCGCCATGCCTGGCATGGTCGAACTTGGCGAAGAGGTGTTTCACATGCCGGTGCGTATCGGCTCGCCCCTTTACCGCGGTGGTCTCGCTGACTTTGTCCGCCACCCTCGCTACGCCACCTCGATCGGCTTGATCGGCGTGGGCTTCGAGGCTTGGCAGAAGAGCCGATTCGAGCGCCTTCGCGCCGGACCGATCCGCGGCGTGCTCGAGCGCATGAACACCTGGATCCGCGGCAACTTCTGACACGGAGCACACAGCGCATGGACGAACACCTGCTCAACCGACCCGATTCTTATCAAGCCGAGGGCGACCAACGACAGTTGGACTTCCTTGGCCCCGAGCCCGCCGTGACCGCCCAACCGGTCGATCTCGGCATGCAATCCACCCCCAGTGATATGCCCGACATGCCTGCCAACGGCACACCCAGCAAGGAGACCGCAACCATGTTTGAAGTGATTGAAGAAACGACCCACCAAGGTGCAGTGATCAAGGTGATCGGCGTCGGTGGTTGCGGCGGCAACGCCGTCGACCACATGATCGAGCGCGGCGTGCAAGGCGTCGAGTTCATCTGCGCCAACACCGACCAAAAAGCCCTTGTTCGCACTCAGGCCAGCGTGCAACTGGCGCTTGGCGAAAAGCTGACCAAGGGCCTCGGCGCCGGCGCCAACCCAGACGTTGGACGCAGTGCTGCACTGGAGGACCGGGAGCGCATCGAGCAGACAATCGCTGGCGCCGACATGCTGTTCATCACCGCCGGCATGGGTGGCGGCACCGGCACCGGGGCAGCCCCGGTGGTCGCGCAGATCGCCCGCGAACTGGGTATCTTGACGGTCGCCGTCGTCACCAAGCCGTTCGCCTTTGAAGGCAAGCGCATGCGCGCCGCGCAAGAAGGCATCGCCGAGCTGTCGGAACACGTTGATTCGGTCATCGTCATCCCCAACGAGAAGCTGATGGGGGTGCTGGGCGGCGATGTCTCGATGCTCGAGGCCTTCCGCGCTGCCAACGATGTGCTGCATGGAGCCGTTGCCGGGATTGCCGAGGTCATCAACAGCCCGGGCATGATCGGCGTCGACTTCGCCGACGTGAAGACGGTCATGGGTGAGATGGGCATGGCGATGATGGGCTCGGCCGCCGCCAGCGGCATCGACCGCGCTCGCCTGGCGGCCGATGCCGCTGTAGCGAGCCCCCTGCTCGAGGACATCGAACTGCGCGGTGCTCGTGGCGTACTGGTCAATATCACCGCCGATAGCCGCCTGCGGCTGTCCGAGATCGACGAGATCATGGCCACTGTCCGCGCCTACACCGCCGAAGACGCCACGGTCATCTTCGGCACCGCGATCGACGAGTCGATGGGCGACGAGCTGCGTGTCACCGTGGTCGCCACCGGACTGGGCCAGCCGGTCGCTCGCGCGCAACCGAAGCCGTTCACCGTGGTGTCACAACCGATGGCACGCACGGGCACCGACGATGCGTTTGGGGCAATCGCCGACGACGATGCCATGCCGGGTGTGTTCCTGAGCGGACGCAGTGGTCCACGCCGCAACCTGGAAGAGCACAGCATGGACCAGCTCGCAGAGATCCCGGCTTTCCTGCGCCGCCAGGCCGACTAAGCCGGGGCCGCGCAGTGTGGTCGAGGCCCGCACGCATGATCTGTCCAGCACTCGGGGCCCGATGTTGCATCGCAACATCGGCATCGACGCCTGGCGGTCACGGGTTTAGAATTCGCCCATCAAGACTTGGACATCGCGATGCTCTTCCAGCGCACCATTAGCCAGCCGATCCGCGCTACCGGCGTCGGCCTGCACTCCGGCAAGAAAGTCGAGCTGACCTTGCGTCCGGCACCGCCGGACCACGGCATCATGTTTCGACGTAGCGACCTTGACCCGCCGGTGACCTTTGCCGCAGACGCGCACCTGGTACACGACACCCGCATGTGCACCGCCCTGGAATGCGATGGCGCGCGCGTAGGTACGGTCGAGCATCTGCTCAGTGCGGTGGCTGGGCTGGGCATCGACAATCTGCTTATCGAGTTGACTGCACCCGAGGTGCCGATCATGGATGGCAGCTCTGCGCCTTTCGTCTTCCTGCTGCAGTCGGCCGGCTTGCTGGAGCAAGATGCGCTAAAGCGCTACATCCGCGTGTTGAAGACACTGCGTCTGGAAGACGGCGACAAGTGGGTGCAGTTCGAGCCGTACGATGGCTTCCGCATCTCGCTGAGTATCGATTTCCGCCATCCGGCAACGGCCGGGGAGTCAGGTGCGGTCACCATCGATTTCGCCGAGCATTCGTACATCCGCGATGTCAGCCGGGCTCGCACCTTCGGCTTCATGCACGAGGTCGAGGCGCTGCGTGCACATGGCCTGGCGCTGGGCGGCAGCCTCGACAACGCCATCGTCATGGACGAATTCCGTGTGCTCAACCACGACGGCCTGCGGAGCCACGACGAGCTGGTGCGCCACAAGGTGCTCGACGCCGTCGGCGACCTTTACCTTGCTGGCCATCCGATCATCGGTGCCTTCACCGGCCACAAAAGCGGTCATGCATTGAACAACGCACTGGTTCGCGCCTTGCTGGACGACCCAGACGCCCATGAGCTCGTCAGCTTCGAGCGGCCCGAGGATCTGCCAACAGCATTCACGCCACTGCCAGCGCAAGAAGCCGCTTAAATCCCCTCAGGGGTTGCGACTGCGACCGCGCTGCTCGCTCGTCTGGGGAGCCTGTTCGCTGGTCCAACGATCCGCTGGGCTTGCCGCTTCGCTGGCGCCTGACGCCGCGCGCTCCAACAGGCTGGCCACCGCATCGCGCAGACCGCCCTCCGGCAGGCGCTGCTGCAGTGCCGTCAGGCTGCGCTGGGCAGCGGCTGCCAACCGCGGTACCCGGCGTGGCCGCTGTGCGGGCAAGCTCAATCGGCTGGGAGTGGCAACCTTCACCTTCACTGCATCGACAGCCAAGCCTCGCTCGGACAGACCGCGCCGCACCCGTGCCTGCACCTGCCGCAACCGCGTGGCCACTGCCGGGGAGTCGGCGCGCAACAGCAAGGTGCCGGCCTCGAGCCGCACCGGATGCACTGCAGTCAGAATGTCCAGCGGCAGCAAGTCAAACAACGCCGCCTCGCAAGCACGCAACGCGACGCGTCCCTGGAGCAGCGTGCCCATTGGGGTGTCGTCGAGCAACGAAGACAGCGGCAGCAAACCGCGCGAACAGGTCTCGGTCATCGTGCGTATGAGTTTTTGATTGCCTCTCGGGGGGTCTTGTCGCGCGCCATGGGTGCAGCGACAAGTCGCATATCACTGCGGTCAGAACCCTGATCTACCACCCCGTCATGGTACGCTCAAGCACATGGACTTAAGCCATCTCGAGATCTCGGTCGCCAACTATGAAGCCGGGCAGCTAGACGCAGACGCACTCGCCCTGCAGTGGCGTCGCGCCCTGCCAGAGCTGGGCTCAGGTCTGTCGCCTGACCTGCTGGAAACTGCCGAAGCCCTGCTGATGCGCGTGGAGAGTGCGCGCTGGTTCAGCGGCGAAGCCTGCGGCTTCTCGTCTCGCGACCTGGCCATCGCGCTGCGGCGCTGGCTTGATATGGCGCGTGCGAGCCAGCCTGCTGGCGAACCGACGCGCTAGTCCGACCCGACGTCGCAATGCGGCCTGTCGGTATTGTGCGCTTTGCACCCACAGAAGGACCGGCGTGGTTCGCCAGCTGGCTCACCGCTGCTGCCATCCCGTGGAAGGAGATCCGCCTGGACCAGGGCGAGCCCTTGCCCGCCGATACTTCAACGCTAAGTGGCCTAGGCCTAATGGGTGGGCCGATGAGCGTCAACGACCCGCTGCCCTGGGTTCCGCCACTGCTCGCCCTGATCCGCGATGCCGACCAACGTGGCGCGCCGGTGATCGGCCACTGTCTGGGAGGACAGCTGATCAGCCGAGCATTTGGTGGCCACGTTGGCATCAATATGGTCGATGGCGCACCAGCGAAGGAAATAGGCTGGCATACCGTTACGCCCGTCGATACCGAGCAGGCCCGCGACTGGTTCGGCACCCGCCTGGACTTTGATGTCTTTCAATGGCATGGCGAGACCTTTAGCACCCCGCCAGGAGCGATACACCTTGCAGCCAGCGCCCGATGCGCGAACCAGGCGTTTGCGATCGGACCTCACCTAGGCATGCAGTTCCACTGCGAGATGGACGAAGCGACGATCGCCACCTGGTGCCAGAGCGGCGCCGACGAGGTCGCTGAAGCGCTTGCTGGACCACACCCCGAGGGCGTACAGGATGCCGCCACTGTCATGCACGCCACACCGGAACGATTGCCGTGTATGCGAGCTATCAGCCGGCGGATCTACGAACGCTGGGCGGCCGGTCTGCGACGCGAGCGCCAATAAAACAGCCGGGCCTAGAACCCGGCTGTTCAAACCCTACCCACGCATTCAGAAAGATCGACTGACGTAGCCGGTGACTTGGCTTTCGCTGCCGAAGATGTTCGACGTGAAAACGTTGCCGGCGTTATGTTTGGTGTACATCAGACCCAGTTCGGTATTGTTGAACTGCGCGCTCAACCTGCCAAGGTCGTACGCGAGACTAACCTTGTAGTCGCTGTACGAAAAAGCGCTGGGTCCTTTGAACTTCTGATGTCCCGCATGCAAGCCGGCAGTAAAGCCGGTATCACCAAGAGGAATGTTCAGTCCGACTTGGGCATACCAACTGCCATCGGCGTTGGTGACTTGAAAGACCTCATCGGACGGTAATCCCCCCGAGGAGTCGTTGGGTTGGGAGGTAGAATTTTCTCGTTATGGAGGGAGTTCTACATGCGCAGGTCGAGGTTCACGGACAGTCAGATCATGGCGGTCGTCAAGCGCGCTG
>Ga0169931_10000124_pt1 | contig 116727 bp, 100 predicted proteins | sample Kivu_15m_20L_FD_129675 | JGI IMG/M metagenome (GOLD analysis project Ga0169931, IMG submission 129675) | Freshwater microbial communities from Lake Kivu, Western Province, Rwanda to study Microbial Dark Matter (Phase II) - Kivu_15m_20L... | ecosystem: Environmental > Aquatic > Freshwater >... | reverse complement strand
GTTTAGGAAACCGGTGCTCTATCCACTGAGCTACGGGGGCATCCGGTCATTCTACGGGCGGGGTGCAAGACACGATTCGCAAGAACGTTCCAACCGCCGTGTCGGAAGGCGGCGGGAGCGCGGCCTCAAGGCGGGAGGCACGCTCGGCCGATACTGGCGGAGGAATCCGCACGACCGGCAAACTCCGAGGGGCAACCGGAGAAATCCGAGCGGATCGATTCAAGTTCGGGAGCCCGCGTGCCGAAAGCCGGAGCCCTGGCCCTGATGCTGTTTCTCGGGGCGACGCTGCGCGCCGCGGACGGCGATCCCGTGGAGAAGGAGAAGGCTGCGGAGCCGGTCGCGGAGAAGAAGGCGGAGGAGGGAAAGACGCCGGCCGAGGACAAAGCCCCACCCTCCAAGGCGCCGAGCCGCAAGGTCACCGGGACCTGGAACAACGGGCTCACGTTCGAGACCGAAGACAAAGCCTTCCGGATGAATATCGGCGGCGTCACGCAGTTCGACATGGGATGGTACGCCGCGGATCCGGCGCTCAAGCGATCCGTCGGGATCATGAACGGGCTCGTCGATCCGAATCAGGCGTTGCAGGACGGCATGAACTTCCGCCGCGCCCGCATTCGCATGTCCGGCCTCGCTTACGAACAAATCGAGTTCTTCGCCCAGTACGAGTTCGCGAACTCGCTCGACCTGCGGCAACGCACGCTCGGCATCCCCAATCCCGCGGGCGTCGCCAACCCGAACGTCACGAACTTCGACCCGGCGGACGCGGTCGCGTTCAACGAGGTGTACCTCGGGCTGATCAAGCTGCCGGTGATCGGGAACATCCGCGCGGGCCGACACCGGGAGAGCCTCAATTTCGTCACCGCGACGGCGGACAACTACCAGATCTGGATGGAACGCGGAGCGATGTTCGAGGCCTTCAACGGGAACAACAACTTCTCGAACGGCATCACCACGTCGCGAACGTATCTGCACGATCGGGCCTACTCGCTCTTCGGCCTCTTCATGCAGAACAACAACAACACGCGGCAACTCAGCACCGTGGGCAGCGGGGCCTACGTGTACGACGCCCGCATCACGGGCCTGCCGGTGTGGAACGAGGAGGAGAAACTCTGGGTCCACCTCGGCGCCGACTACAGCTATCGGAACCTGTACCAGGACACGGTACGGTATCGCGTGCGGCCGGACGTGCGGGTCGGCACGTCGTTCCAGGTGATGAATATCATCGAGTCCGGGAACGTGTTCTCGCCGGACGCGCAGCAGGTGTGGAACCTCGAGTTCGCTTCGGCGTGGGGCCCGTGGACGTTCGCGGCGGAAGCGTCGTTCTCGAACGTGACGAACGCGTACATCGGCGGGTTGCCCGCTCCGGACGGCTCGCTGCCGCGCGGCGTGATCCCGCAAGGCACCTACACCGCCTCGGGGGCCTACGTCGAACTGATGCGATTCCTGACGGACGACCACCGACCCTACGTGAAGGAGCGGCCGGGCTACGGTCGAGTCGTGCCCAAACGCACGTTCAAGTTCCGGGACGACGGGAACGGCTGCCGCCAGTTCGATATCGGAGCGTGGGAAGTGGGCGTTCGCTACGACTACGCCAAACTCTCGGATGGCGCCATCGACGGCGGAACGTTCAACGGCGTGTCCGGGGCCGTGAACTGGTATTGGTCGTCGAACGCCCGCATGCAGTTCAATCTCAGCTGGATGCGGCGTTCGTTTCAGACGCCGGACCTCGCCGCCCGCCTGGATGGCGACGTCACGGCCCTCGGCGTCCGGTTCAACATCGACTTCTGAGCGGGCCAGCTCGGAAATTCTCCGCCGCTTCCCCTTGCAACCGCGCCGCGGCAAGCCACAATAACGAGGTTCAATGTGGTTCGCTGCGATCCACCGGCCCCGCGGCCGGTGTTTTCACAGGCGGATCGCCTTGGGCGGCGACCCTTCCTACGCTCTGACCTCCGGTCGGCGCGGATGGTGGCTCGTCCCGGCAGGCGGCCGGGAGTCCACCTCCGGGTCCGCCGCCGCGGTTGGAGAACCCTCCCCGCACAGCACCCGTTCCCTCGCGACGCCCCTCGCGGCTGCGCCCTGGAGCCGACGCTCATGAGCACGAAGAAAGACCCCGGCAAGGCGATCCTTGAACTCGTCGACAAAATGCACGAGGAACGGAAGATCCCCCGCGAGACGATCTTCCACGGGATCGAGGAAGCCATCAAGCTCGCCGCCCTGCGGCACTTTCAGGTCGAAGACGGCGTGCTCGTCAGCATCGATATGGCCACCGGGCACATCGTCGCCCGCCACGGCGAAAACGAAATCGACCCCGAGACGCTCGGCCGCATCGCCGCACAATCCGCCAAGCAGGTGATGATCCAGAAGATCCGCGAGGCCGAGTCGGACACCGTCTTCAACGAGTTCAGCGGGAAAAAGGGCGAACTGCTCGTCGGCACCGTGACGCGGGTGGACGCGGGCACCGCCATCGTCTCGCTCGGCAAAACTGAAGCGCTCCTCCCCCGCAGCGAGCAGATCCCCGGCGAGACGCAGCACGTCGGCGACCGCGTGAAGGCCACGATCCTCGAGGTTCGCAAGCAGGGGCACCGCGTCAAGGTCGTCCTCTCGCGCTGCCACCCGGACTTCGTGAAGGCCCTCTTCGAGGAGGAGATTCCCGAGATCGAAGAGCGGATCATCGACATCCGCGCGGTGGCCCGCGAGGCCGGGTACCGCTCGAAGGTCGCGGTCACCAGCATCGATCTGAAGGTCGACGCCGTCGGCGCGTGCGTCGGCGTCCGCGGCAGCCGCATCAAGAACGTGATCGAGGAACTGAACGGCGAACGCATCGACATCGTCCGTTGGAACGACGCGTTGCAGGTGCTCATTCCGAACGCCCTGCAGCCCGCTCAGATTTCGGAAGTGTTCACCTACGCCAGGCTCGGCCGCGCCATCGTGCTGGTCACGGACGATCAGCTTTCGCTGGCCATCGGCCGCCGCGGTCAGAACGTGCGGCTCGCGTCGAAACTCGTCGGTTGGGACATCGAGATCATGACGCACGACGAACTCGGCGAAGCGCTCGAACGGGCGGAACGCTGGTTCGGCCAACTTCCGCACGCCTCCGCGGAACTCACCGGTGCGCTCATCGAAGAAGGGTTCCTTTCTTACAACGACATCACCTGCACGGACGCGGCCGGCCTCGCCGAGTTCTCCGGGCTCAACGAAGAGCAATCGGATGAAGTCGTGATGTACGCCGAGGAATACTCGGACGTGATGGAACAAAGCGTGGAAGACGAGCGTCGCCAGGCGGAAGAGGAAGCCTCGCGGTTGGCGGAAGAACAGGCGGCGGCCGATGCCGCCGCGGCCGCCGAGGCGGAAGCCGCCGCCGAAGCCGCGGCCGCCGAAGCCCCGCCCGCGGAGGGCGAAGTGGCCGTCGCCGAGGGCGAAGTTTCGACGCCGATCGAAGAATCCGCGCCGGCCGAAGCGAACTCCGAACCCGCCGCCGTGTCCGTGGAAGCGCCCCCCTCGGAGGGGGCCACCCAGGAATGACGCGACGGGACGACGCCGAACCCCTGTTCGCAATCGGGCGGGGGCTTAGAATGTACCCATTCGGGGCAATCCGGACCCGCATCGGGCCGTGGGTGATTTCGAGGTGTCGAACACCTCCACAGGGAGCGCCGCTTGTCGAATCCGCCGTTGAAAGAGAAAGCGAAGGACAAGAAGGTCCGAGTCTTCGAACTCGCCAAGGAACTGGCCTTGGAGAGCAAGGAACTCGTTCTCCTGGCGAAGGATCTCGGCTTCGCCGGGGTCACGAACCAGTTGAGCGGCCTGAGCAACGAACAAGTCGATGCGCTGAAGGAGCGCGCGAAGAGCGGCCCGAAGCCCGGCGCCGCGCCGGCTCCCGCCGCCCCGATCAAAGCCGTCATTCCTCCGGCCTCGAAGCTGGACATCGGCATCAAGCTGATCCCGAAGGCCGTGAAGCCCGCACCCGCGCCGGCTCCCGCCAAACCGGTCGAGCCGGAACCCGAACCAGAACCCGAAGCCGCTCCGGAGCCCGTACCCGAACCCGTGGTTGAAACGCCTGCCGCCCCGCCCGAGCCGGTCGCGCCCGCGATCGTCGCCGAACTCCCGCCCGAACCCGCGCCGCCGGTTCCGCAGAACGTCATCCCGACGAATCTCGGTGGCAGCGTTCGCAATCTCGGTGGCAGCGTTCGCAATTTGAACACGCCTCGCCCCTCGCCTCCGGCTCCTCCGCCCGCACCGAAGCCGGCCCCGCCGCCGCCCCCGGTCGCGGCCGCACCGACTCGGCCCACTCCGCCGCCACAGCCGCCGGCCCCGCAGCAATCGCCGCCGCGCCCTGCGCCGCCGGCCAATCCGGTGCTTCCGCCGCGGGCTCCCTCCTCTGGCCCGATGCCGAACCTGCCTTCAGGCGGTGGGCCGAACGCGGGTCGCCCTGGCTTCCTGACACGAGCGCCGCAACCGCCTCCGCCCCGCGCCGGCATGGCTCCGCCGCGTCACGGCCCCGGTGGTCCGCAACGTCCCGCCGGCGGCCCGCCCGGTCCCGGGGGTCCGCCGCGACCGCCAGGTGGTGGTCCTGCTGGCCCGCAAGGGCCTCGCCCCGGTCCGCCGAAGCCCGGTCAGTCCGTCCGGCTCACGCCCGAGATGCTCCAGAAGCTTCGCGAGTCCAGCGCTCGCGGTCAGCGCATGGACATCCGCGAGATCTCCCGCCCCGCCCCGGCTCCCGGCGCTCCGGCCGGCCCCGGCGGCCCGCCACGACCCGGCCCCGGCATGGGCGCCCCGCGACCCGGAGGCAAGGAAGAGGAAGAGGAAGAGAAGAAGAAGGCCAGCGGCCTGATCGGCCGCGATTCGCGCCACAAGAGCCGCCAGGGCTCGGGTCGCAGCGGGGCTTCCGGTCGCGTCGATCGCGGCGCCGTCGTCATCGGCGCAGGCGGCACCGTCGAGACCATCGAAGAACGCTTCGGCTCCCGCAAGGGTCCGCGCCAGGCCCTGTTGAACAAGATGCGACGGCGGCAGAATCAGCCGCTCAAGAAGGAAGGCAAGATCGAGATCACCCCGCCGATCAACGTGCGGTCGCTCTCCGAAGCGATCGGCATGAAGGCCGGCGAACTCGGCAAGCGACTGCTCAAGGAAACCGGCCAGCTTTACGGCGTCAACTCGACCATCGAACTCGGCATCGCCCAGCTCATCGCCGCCGAACAGAACATCGAACTCGTCCTGAAGCAGCAGGAGACCAAAGAGCAGGCGATGCTCCGGAAGTTCGAAGAAGCCGAACTCAACGTCGATCCCGAGAAGCTCCGCCCGCGGCCGCCGATCGTTACGATCATGGGCCACGTCGACCACGGCAAGACAAGCCTCTTGGACAAGATCCGCAGCACCAAGGTCGTGGACACGGAAGTCGGCGGCATCACGCAGGTGATCCGCGCCTGGTCCGTGGTTCACAAGATCGAAGACCCCGAGACCGGCGAGAAGGTCATCGAACGGCCGATCACGTTCCTCGACACGCCGGGCCACGAGGCGTTCACGAAGATGCGGGCCCGCGGGGCGAACGTCACGGACACCGCCGTGATCGTGGTCGCCGCGACGGACGGCGTCATGCCGCAGACGGAAGAGGCGATCGCCCACGCCCGCGCCGCGGACGTTCGGATCATCATCGCCATCAACAAAGTGGACATGCCGAACGCGAACCTCGACAAGACGCGCCGGCAACTCTACAGCCTCAACCTTCTCCCGGACGACATGGGCGGCGACACCCAGTTCGTCGAAACCTCGGCCATCACCGGCCAGGGCATCGACGACCTGCTCACCGCCATCCTGCTCGAAGCCGAACTCAACCTGGGCGAGGAACTCCAGGCCGATCCGGATCGCGCCGCCACGGGCACCTGCCTCGAAGCGTACATGACCGCGGACGAAGGCGTGATGGCCACCGTGCTCGTCCGCCAGGGCACGCTGAAGCAAGGCGACATCGTGCTGTGCGGCAGCACCTTCGGCCGCGCCCGCGCCATGTACTCGGACCTCGGCCACCCCGTCGGCGAAGCCGGCCCGAGCACACCCGTTCGCATCACCGGCCTCGCGGACGTGCCGAACGCCGACGACCCGTTCTACGTGGTCGAAGACATCGCGACGGCCCAGGAAATCGCCGAGCTTCGCAGCGCCCGCGATCGCGAAGCCTCGCTCAACCGCTTCGCCCCGGTCTCGCTCGACTCGCTCACCGCGGCCAAGAGCAAGATCAAGATCACGGAACTCAAGGTGATCCTGAAGGCCGAGGCCCGAGGCTCGGTGGAAGCGATCCGCAAGGAACTCGAGAAACTCGTTCACGAGGAAGTGCGGACCCGCGTGCTGCACGCCGGCATCGGCGCCATCACCGAGTCGGACGTGCAACTGGCCCTCACCTCGCCCGAAGACACGCTCGTCGTCGGGTTCAACGTGACGGCCGACGACGCGGCGTTGAAACTCGCCGAGGCCCGCAAGATCCAGCTCCGCGAATACCAGATCATCTACAACCTCGTGGACGACGTGAAGGCCGCTCTCGAAGGGCGGCTCAAGCCGATCGAGGAAGTGGTTCACTTGGGTCGGGCCGTCATCCGGGCGCTGTTCAAGGTGGGGAAAGTCGGCGTCATCGCCGGTTGCCACGTCACGAGCGGCACCATCGAGCGGAGCGCCCGCGTTCGCGTCATTCGCGAAGGCATCGTGGTCTATCCGCCCGCCGAGAAGGTGGTCGGGCTCGACAGCCTCAAGCGCTTCAAGGAAGACGTCAAGGACGTCCGCGAGGGGTACGAGTGCGGCATGAAGATCACGGGGTACGACGACGTGAAGGTCGGCGACGTGATCGAAGCGTTCAAGATCGAAGTGAAACAACGCACACTGTAAACCGCTTGCGGTTTCGCGACCCATGGCCATCGGATCGCTCGTGGCGCGGCTGCTCGTTCGCGAGAGCCGCTCCCTCAAGGACAAACGCCAGGTGGTGCGATCGATTCTGGATCGCGTCCGCGGCGGGTTCAGCGTCTCGGCCGCCGAAGTCGACACGCAGGACGACGTGAAAGTGGCGACCCTCGGCTTCGCGGTCGTCGCCGCCGAATCGGCCACCGCCCGCGGCGTGCTGAACCAGATCGCCGAAGCCCTGCGGAAGCACCCGATCGCCGAATACCTCGGCGGCGAGTTGACCGTGGGAAACGAGGTGGTTTGACGGAATGGATCAGCCGCCGCTCGTTCCGATTCACGCCGACGAATCGCTGATCGGGAGCAAGCTCGAAAAATACCGGACACTCTCCACCGAGACGCTCGTGGAGTCGCTGGCGCCGGGGTTGCCGGACTCATTGAAGGCGCGGCCCGATGGTACAATGTTGGATGGCCACCATCGGATCAAGGCGTTACGCGAGCGGGGATTCGATGTGGATTCGCTTACGCGGGAATTGATCGCGCGGGAGCCGCCGCCGGAGTTTTGACTTGTACCGGATCGAACCCGGATTCCCCGGCCGCCTCGTGATCCTGCCGCGTCCGCGCGGCGGGGATTGGCTCGAACGCGACGTCGCCGGTTGGAAACGGGACGGGATCGACGTTGTCGTTTCCCTGCTGACGCCGGACGAAAACCGCGACTTGGAGTTGAGCGGCGAGGACGACGAAACCAGAATCGCGGGAATCGACTATCTGTCGTTCTCCATCGAGGATCGTGGCCTTCCGCGCGACTCGGCCGCGTTCGCCGGTTTGGCCCAGAACCTCGCGGGGAAACTGAACGTCGGCCAAGACGTGGGCGTCCACTGTCGCCAGGGAATTGGCCGGTCCGGGCTTCTCGTGGTCGCCGTACTCTTGGCTCAGGGGCTGGAATTGAAGCGGGCGCTGGAATTGGCGTCCGCCGCTCGAGGGGTCTCCGTCCCCGAAACGCCCGAACAACGACGCTGGCTCGACGAGTACGCCCGGCGTCATTCCGCATTCGCGAGTTGAGATGAAATCGCATCGGTTGGCACGCGTGTCCGAGGTCGTCCGCGAGGTCGCGGCGAGCGCCATTCTGTTCGAACTCAAGGACCCGCGGGTGAAGAACGTCACCGTCACGCGGGCCGAGGTCAGCGCCGACCTGCAGCACGCCAAGGTCTACGTCTCGGTGATGGGCACGCCCGCTCAACAGAAGCTGAGCATGCACGGGCTCAAGAGCGCGGCCGGATTCGTGCAGACGAAAGTCGCCGAGCGGCTCACCACGCGATTCGTCCCGCACATCACCTTCGTGCTGGACGACGGCGTGAAGAAGAGTATCGAAATCTCCAAACTGATCCGCGAAGAGCGGGAGCAGCTGGAGGCGGACGCCGCGGCCCGCGGCGACGCGAACGAACCGGCCACCGCCGAGGGATCGGCGGACACGGATGACTGAGTCGAAGGCTCGACCGGAAAGCGAGTGACCGCATGCCGGCCATCACAAGCAAACAGCAAACTCTGACCCGCGCGCAGGCCGCGCTCAAAAAGAAGTATCCGCTCGCGGACGCCGATCCGGTCGAACGGACCGTTCTCGAAGAACTCATCTACGCCGCGTGCCGCGAGAACGCGACCGCCGAGACCGCGGACCGCGCCTACGCTTCCCTCCGCAAGACGTTCATCGACTGGAACGAAGTTCGCGTCTCCACCGTGCAGGAAGTGGCGGACGCGCTGCGACCGCTCCAGCAACCCGGAACGCGGGCCAAACGCATCGTCGCCCTGCTCCAGGCCGTGTTCGAGGAACGCTACTCCTACGATCTCTCGGACGTGCTCAAGAAGGGGCTCAAGGACACGGCCCGCAAGCTGCGCTTCTACAAGGAAGGCGTCAACGACTTCGCCGTGGCGTGGGTGATTCAGCGCACGCTCGCCGGGCACGCGATCCCGATCGACGCCGCGACGCTCCGCGTGCTGCAGCGCCTCGGCGTCGTCGAACCCGGCGAACCCGAAAGCTACGAAGCCCTCCGTGGCAGCCTCGAACACGTCATACCGAAGTCGAAGGGTCCCGAGTTCACCGACCTGATGAGCCTGCACGCCAAGGACACGTGCGTGGACGGCACGCCGAAGTGCGGCACATGCCCTCTCAAGCCGGACTGCCCGGCCGCGGCCGAGTTCCTGGCGAAGAAGCCGGCCGCGGCCAAGCTGAAGAAGCCGCGCTGAAAGGCTCGTCCGTCGGATCCGGTATTCGCTCGTGAACCCCCGCCGCACTCCGCGAGAGAACCCGTGAGCGAACTCCCCGACCGCCTCGACGTGATCGCCGTCGCCCCGCACCCGGACGATCTCGAGATTCTCTGCGGAGGCACCCTCGCCAAACTCGTGAAGCAGGGCTACAAGGTCGGCATCTTCGACCTGACGAGCGGCGAACCGACTCCGCGCGGCAGCCTGGAGATTCGCGAGGCAGAGGCCGAAGAGGCCCGCCGTATCCTCGGCGTGCCCGTTCGCGTGAACGTGCAGCTTCCCAACCGCGTACTCATGGACGGCCCCGAGAACCGCTTCAAACTCGCGACCGAGTTCCGCAAATACCGGCCGACCGTGGTCATCGTCGCCGCCGGCCGCACGCCCGCCGCGTCCCCCGATCATCATCAGGGGCACCTCATCGGCGAGGCGGCGCGGTTCTACTCGCAACTCACGAAGTGGGACGAACGCTTCGACGGCGTGCCGCCGTACCGCGTGCCGCACCTCGTGTACGTGCCGTACCCCTTCGACGCCGAAGTCCGCACGTGGCACAGCACGTTCGTCACGGACATCAGCGACACGATGGAACAGAAGCTCGAATCGATCCGCGCGTACAAGTCGCAGTTCGACCCCGAGCGGTTCGAGCGGGTGAAGCACATGGTCGGATCGGCGAACGGGTACATGGGCGCCCGCTGCGGTTTCCGCTACGGCGAGACGTTCGCCCTGCCCACGCCGGTCGGTTCCCCGGATCTCGTCGCCACCGTGACGGGAAGCAAGCCCGTACCTCCGCCGCACGCCTCGATCGGCGGCCATCTTCCGATGGGTTGACCTCCTGGAAGCGGACAGCTCCTTTGGGGCCGGACACTCGCGGGGAAAACGCTGGCGGCGAAGCTTCACATCGGTTAATCTTCTTCTCATCCCGCCGCTGCCTCGGGGTCCCTCCCCATGCCCCATTTTCGACTCGCCCTCGCGCTGCTCTTCGTTCCCGCGCTCGCCGAGGCGGCCGATCCGCTTCGCACGGTCATCGACCGCGAACTGAAAGCGGCCTGGGACCGGGAGAAGATTGCGCCCGCTCCGCGTTCGTCGGACAGTGTGTTCCTGCGACGCATTCACCTCGACCTCGTCGGAACCGTGCCCACATACGCCGAGACGAACGCCTTCCTCGCGGACACCGACCCGAAGAAGCGCGAGAAGCTGATCGACCGGCTGCTCGCGGACCCGCGATTCGGCACGGCCCAGATGCAATTGTGGGACATCGCGTTCTTCGGCCGCGTGCCACAGAACTACGAGGCGGTCCAGAAGCGCCCCGCGTTCCAGGCGTGGCTCGCGAAGCAGTTCGCGGAGAACGTGCCGTACGACAAATGGATCAAGGAACTGATGCTGGCCGAGCAACCGGGCAGTGAAACGTTCTGGGTGCAGTATCGCGGGCAGCCCGAGGAGATGGCCGTCGCGGTCAGCCGGCTCTTCCTCGGCACGCAGCTTCAATGTGCCCGCTGCCACGATCATCCGTACGAGAAGTGGACGCAGAAGGACTTCTTCGGCCTGGCCGGGTTCTTCGTGCGGCTCGTGGTGCAGGAGAGCGGCAGCGGCGCGAGTCGCACGTTCTCCATCGGCGAGAAGAACAGCGGCGACGTGCTGTTCGCCGGGAACGTGAAAGAGCAGAAGCCCGGCCGCCGCGGCGACCCCGTGAAGCCCCGCTTTCTCGGCGGCGAGAAAGACCTCGACGAACCGCCGACCCCGAAGGACTTCAAGGAGCCGACCCCGAAGGCGAACGAGAAACTGCCGAAGCCGTCGTTCTCGCGCAAGGCGAAGTTCGCCGAGTGGATTTCCTCGAAGGACAATCCGTACTTGGCGAAGGCAGCGGCGAACCGCATCTGGGCGCAGTTCATGGGCCGCGGACTGATTCACCCCATCGACGACATTCGCACCGATTCCACCGCCTCGCATCCGGAACTGTTCCAGGCGCTCACCGAAGGGCTCGTGGAGCACAACTTCGATTTGAAGTGGCTGATGCGGGAGATCGCGAACAGCGAGTCGTATCAACTCGCGATGCACGGCCCGAGCAGGGAGGCGATGCCGAAGTGGTTCGAGCAGGGCCGCATCCGGCCGCTCACGATGGAAGAGATCGTCGCGAGCCTGCGAGTGGTGACACGCTTCGACCAACCCGGCGAGAAGACCCCGGAGTTGGGCTGGGAGTACTACCGCATCTACTTCGGCGACCCGCTGAACGGTCTCGGGGAGTTTCAGGGGAGCCTTCGCGAGCACCTCTTCTGGAACAACGCGGAACACATCCGCCGCTTCATCCAGCGGAAGAAGGGCAACCTGCTGGACGAGATGCTGACGTCGAAGGACCCGCTCGAAAAGAAGGTGGAGAAGCTGTTCCTCGCGATCCACCACCGCCCGCCGACGCCCACCGAAGTGAAGACCGTCGTCGAGTATCTCTCGGGCAAGGAGAAGCCCGAGGCGCTGTTCGAGGAAGCGATCTGGGCGCTGATCAACACCAGCGAATTCCGGTTCAACCACTGAGGCGAAACCGCAAGCGCGGGAGAGACCGACATGATTTCTCACATGACGCGTCGGGCCATGTTGAAGGGCGCGCTCGTCTCTGGCTCCGGGCTCATCGTGCCCAACTGGGGTGCGCTGAGTCAGGCCCGCGCGGCGCTCGAAGACGTGAAAGCCTCCAGGAAGCGCTGCATCTTCCTCTTCATGAACGGCGGGGCGAGCCAGATCGACACCTTCGATCTGAAGCCCGGTCGGCCCACCGGCGGCCCCTTTCGCCCGATTCAGTCGAAGGTCACCGGCATGCAGGTGTGCGAATACCTGCCGAAGATGGCGCAGGTCGCGGACAAGCTCGCCGTGATCCGCAGCATGAAGACTGGCTCGCCGGACCACCCGGACGGCATCTACCACATGCACACGTGTTACAAGCAGAGCGAACGCACGCCCCATCCGGAACTCGGAGCCGTGATCGCGAAGTTCAACGGGGATCCGAACTCGGACCTGCCGAGCTTCGTGCGGATGGGCCCGTGCGGGAACGCCGGCGCGGGCTACCTCGGCCCCGCGTATGAACCCTTCGGCATCGACCGCAACGGCCGGCTGCCCTACTTCACCTCGCCGTATGCGAACGCCGAGGCCGAGGCTCGCCGCGCGGAACTGTTCCGCAAGATGGAAACGGAGTTCACCTCCGGCCACGCCGCGGACCCATTCGACAGCCACCGCACGGCCAAAGAGCGCGCGTGGAAGCTGTTGCGGGCCAAGGGCGCCTTCGACCTCTCGAAAGAGCCCGAGAAGCTGAAGGCGATGTATGGCGAGTCGGAGTTCGGCAAGGGCTGCCTCATGGCCAGGAGGCTGGTCGAGGCGGGAATTCCGTTCGTCGAAGTGGGCCAGGACAACTACGACTCCCACGGCGACAACTTCGTCTGCCACAAGGCGAACATGCAGATCCTCGATGTGGCATGGTCCGCGTTGCTCACCGATCTTTCGGACCGCGGGCTGCTCGATTCCACGCTCGTGATCTGGATGGGCGAGGTGGGCCGCACGCCGCAGATCAACAACCGCGCCGGCCGCGACCACTTCATCAACGCGTGGACGGTCGTGCTCGCCGGCGGCGGCATCAAAGGCGGACAAGTGTACGGCAGCACGGACCTCGACGGAAAGAACGTGAAGGACGGCCTCGTGAACGAAGGCGACCTCTTCGCCACAATCTACGCCGCCCTCGGGATCAACCATCGCGCGAAGCATTACTCCGGCGTGCGACCCGTGTGGCTCACGCCCGAAGGGAGCAAACCCGTGAAGGAACTGCTGGTGTAGGCGAACCCGCAAGCGGATCGCACGACAACTGGATTCACGTTCGACGCGACTGAGTTCGTCATGCGACCCGCTTGCGGGTTCACCCGGGACCAACGACATGCCCGACTTTACCAAATCGAAACTGACCTGGAACCTGACGTGGGACGCGGACTGGGTCACCGCGGTGGCGTTCTGCGGGAGCACGCGGCGCGTCGCCGCGGGGAACAACCTCGGCCAGATCGTCGTTTGGGAACTTCCCGAGAAGCCCGGCGGCGACGCGCCCAAGCCCATCCTCCGGCTCGACGGCCACACGAACGTCATCTCGCGATTGATGTGTACCCCGGACGGCAAGACGCTCCTCTCCGCGAGCTACGACCGCACGATTCGCTATTGGGATCCGTTCGCGAAACCGGAGGGCGAGGCGAAGCTCGTTCTGAACGCGAGCGCGATCGAGGACGCGGAGCGCCGCAAGAACAACGGCGCGAAGGTGCCGCCGGCGATGCCCGCCACCGTCGGCCTCGTGAAGCCGACCCGCACGCTGGACGCGCACAAGGAGTGGGTCGTGAACCTCGACCTCTCCCGCGACGGCACGCAGTTCATCACGGGGGACGACGCGGGGCAGATCATCGTGTGGGATCGCGCCGCCGCGACCATTCTCAAGCGGTGGCCGGTGAAGGGATGGGCGTACGCGTTGGCCCTCTCCCCGGACAAGAAACAGGCCTGCGTCGGCGAACGCTATCCGGTCGTGTTCGACTCCGCTCGCCACGCCGGGCTGAAACTGTGGAACGCGACCAGCGGCGAGATGATCAAGGACATCGCCGAGCCCTTCAAGAAGAACTACCTGGCCTCCGCGGCGTACTCGCCGGACGGCAAAACGCTCGCGGTCGGCCGCGGCGGCGAGATCGACGGCACGAACGGCAAGGTCGCCCTGATCGACCCCGACAGCGGCAAGCTCCTCGCGGACATGACTCCCGGCCACCTCAACGGGCTCACGGACCTCGCGTGGCACCCGGACGGCAAACACCTCGCCTCCACCGGCCGCGACACCGTGATCCGCATCTGGGACACCGCCGCCCGGAAGCAACTCGCCGAGGTCGGGAAGGGTCGCGGGGGCCAATTCAAGGACTGGCTCCACGCCGTGAGTTGGTCCGCGGATGGCCAGTGGCTCGCCGCCGCGGACATGGCCGGCGCCGTGCAAATCTGGAACTTCGAATGATCGGATAGAATGAGTCCATGGAAGAGGTGGCGTCATGATCGCACAGATCGAAGCCGTGTTCGAGAATGGAGTACTCAGGCCGCTTGGCGCCGTGCCGCTCGCGGAGCGGGATCGCGTCACTGTGACCATCAGCGGGCCAGACGAAGCGTCATTCTCGCTCTCCGAGGAACAATGGGCGGCATTCACGGACGCTTTGGATTCTCCGGCGCGTGTCGTGCCGGTCCTTCGCTCGCTTCTGACTGCTCCGGGTGCGTTCGATGTCCCGGCCTGAAGTCGTCGTGATCGACCGTTCGCATGACGCCGCCGCGAGAGGCTTCTACCGAAAGTTCGGCTTCGAGCCGTCACCCGTGGACGACCGCCACCTGTTCCTGCTGATGAAGGACTTGCTGGTTTCCATCGGATCTCCGGATCGGACGGCGGACGCGTCGTAAGATAATGCCACTCTCGACTGACCCACCTCGAGGTTCGCCATGTCCCGGTTCGCGATGGCCGTGCTCGCGTGTCTCGTGGCGCTCGCGCCGAGTTTCGCCGCGGGCCCCTACGACGACCTGCTTCCGTATGTCACCCCGCATTGCAATACGCTCGTGCTGTTGAACGTGAAGGCGGCCTACGACAGCCCGCTCGCGAAGTCCGAGAAGTGGTCCGACGACATCTACAAGCGGTACAAGTCCGGGATGGGCTTCGTTCCGCCGGACGCGAAAGCCGTCGTGATTTCCTCCCAGGTGAACTTCACGAACCTGACGCGGGATCACCAGATCGGCCTCGTGCGCGTCACGGGGCTGCCGACCACGAAGGCCCTCGCCGAGCGGGAAGGCGGCACCACGGATTTCGTCGCGGATACGGGCGTCGTGCTCTCGCCGCGCAACATGTACCTCGCCACGGTGAGCGGCCCGGCCATCGCCATGGTCTATCCCGCCGATCGCCAGGCCACGTCGCGCTGGCTGAAGTTCACCAAGCAGAAGGGCCACGACGAGATCGCCCCATACCTGAAGAAGGCGGCGGACGCCTCGGGCGACAATCTTCTCACCATCGCACTGGACCTGACCGACGCCGTCGATCCCACGCTGCTCAAGATGGGCCTCTCGGTGAGCCCCATCGTCGTGAATCAGAAAGTCGCCGACATCGATCGCCTCGCTCGGTTCATCGCCTCGGTGAAAGGCCTGACCTTCTCCGTGAAGGCGACCGACACGCTCGCCGGAACCGTGACCATCGACTTCGGCGCGGACATCGCCATTCACAAGAAGACGAGTCGCGATCTCTTCCTCGAACTGCTCGAGGATCAGGGCGTGGCCGTGCCCGGCATGGAGAAATGGGAAGCGACGTACGGCGCGACGTCGATGACGCTGACCGGGCCGATGACGACCTCGGATCTGCGAAACGTGTTCTCGCTGTTCTCGTTCCCCGGCGTGGGCGGCCCTGAAGACGCGAAGGCGACCGGACAGCCGACCGGCCCCGCGACGCAGCGCTACCTCAAGGCCGTGGACGCGATCCTCTCGGATCTGGGCGCCAAGAAGGACAATCCGGACTACACGAAGACGGCCACGTACCGCGAGAAGGCGGCCGGCCAGATCGAACAGCTGAGCCGCACCGGGGTCGACCCCGTCGCGTCGGACGCGGCCTTCGCCGTGGCCGCCCGGATCCGTGCGATCGCCGCCACGATTCGCGGGCTCCCCGTCGATCTGAAGGAAATCGACAGCAAGTACTACTACCACTCCACGTCCAACGTGAGCGTGGGATGGGGCTGGTGGGGCCGGCCGAGCCTGATCTACAACCCCGGCGGCGGCAGCGTCTCCACCAATTACAAGGAGATTCAGGAGCAGCGAGCCAAGTCCATCGCCGCGAGCGAGAGCAAGCGGCTCGAACTCTCCGGTCAGATCAACGACCTCATGGTGGAAGCGAAGCGGAAACTGGCGGACAAGTACAAGTTGCCGTTCTGATTCAACCGAGGCGGTCGATAACGTACCTCTCGACTCCCGAGAGGTACCGTCCGATCAAGGTCTCGGCGACCTCATTCGACTGAAACTGATTGAAGAAGTCGCCGCGTGACTGATATCGGGCCAACATCGACGCGTTCTGCAAGACGTGGTACGAGGTGTGGATGTCGGGATGCACGATCTGAACGTAGTTCAGTCGGTCCTCATGGCTTGTCGAATGTCCGTCGTTCGTCGCGGCTCGGAGGCGTTCGACCAGATGCACCGCGACATAGAACGCGGCGACGACTTTCCATTCGGGGAAGTCGTCGATATCGATGGTGTCCAGGAATCGGCGATTGATTTCAGCCTTGGACTTGTGCTGCGACGCGATGGGCATAAACCTCCAAGGCTCCCTCCGGATTGAAAAAGGCGGCGAGCGATTCGGCGTCCGCATCCGGGATCTGCGAGATCGAGATCTTCCAACCCGCTCGAGACAAGTCCAACTCCAGCGCGGCCACCGCTTCCCCGAGTCCGAAGTCGAACTTCGGGCTCGCCGTCATGATGAAGACTCGAATCTGGCCCGACGGAACTGGCAGATAGCAGGCTCGGATCCGATCCGCATTCGATTCACAGAACCGGTTCACGGCGACCAGCACTTCGGTCTCGAAACGCTTGAAGGCTTCATCGGATCGAATCGCGTCGCGACACGCCTCGGTGGCGCGACGTGCGCTCATGAAAAAGATGTCGCGATCCTTCGGCGTCACCATCACTTCACCGTCCGCGAAGCCGAGCTTCGCGGGACGGCGCCGAAGCGCGGAACCTTGTGTCACGATCCGCTCTCCGATGTTGCTCGTGGGTTGAACCGGTTCCTACATGTAACTCGTCGTGCGTCCGCGCGTCAAGCGGCGGCTCAGTCGATGACCTGAGCCGCGGCGAGGGAGTTGCCGAAGACCTTGAAGTTCTTGAACGTCCAGACGACTTTCTTCTCGCGGGTCACTTCGAAGAGTTGCGGATTGTCCGGGCCGGCGTGGCAGTTGCCCACGATCAAATTGCCGTTCGGCAGCGCCTTCAGCGTCGTGACCCAGGCGAGGGTGATGCCGGGCAGTTCCTTCTGATCGATGCTCCAGACGATCTTGCCGTCCGCGTTCACTTCGATCACGCGGTTGTTGTTGCCGCCGGCGATCACGGTGTTCCCGTTCTTGAGTCGCAGGGCGCCGAAGACTTCGGTGCCATGCCCTTCGGGCCCGTGGCCGTTCGAGCGCGGGCGGCCCGCCAGATCCAGCTTGTACTCCCACACGATCTTGCCCGTGCCGTCGTACTCGCGAACGCAGCCGTCCCCCTCATGGCACACGAGGTAGTTTCCGCTCTCCAGCTTTCGGGCGAGGCGCGTGTCGCGATGCGGGTCCGGCTTGTTCACGGTCAATGGAACGTTCTTCACGATGCGGCCTTCGGCGTCCACCTCCACGATGCGACGATTGCCGCTCTCGGCGACCATCGTGTGCCCGTTCTCCAACCGCTGGAAGGCGTGCACCTCGACGCGACCCTTGTATCCGTCCTTCGGCTTCGCCTCGTACTTCCACACGATGGCCTTCTTCGGCGTCATCTCGGTCACGGTCGCGGGGCCGGTATGGAGCAGGAGGTTGCCGTTGGGCAGCAGGTGAATGTCGTGGGAGTTGTACTTGCACTCGACTTCCCACTCGATGGCCCCGTCCGCGGTCACGATGGCGACGCGGCTTTTGTCCTGGGCGAGCACACGGCGGGGTTTCTCCGCAGCGGCGGCCGGGAGAACGACGAGCAGCAGCAGGATCGGGGAGAGGACGCGCATGAAAGAACCCTCGACGCCCGCGAATCGCGGTGCGGCAAGGGTTCAGTTTATTCAGGACATCGGATCCGGGATGTGGACCTTCACGAGCGGGTGGCCGGGGCGGCTCGCGTCGAACTCGATGGCGATGATCGAGCGTGGGGCGGGGATGCTCGCTTCGCGGCGCGGATCGAGATTCGCGAGGTACGAAGCCCGATAGACGAAGCGGCCGTCCACGTTCGAAACGGGATGCACGAGCCCCGCGGGCGGCACGCCGATGACCCCTTCGACCTCGACGCGGGCCATGCCCGGCGTGAGTCGCGAGATCTGCTCCTGAGTGACGACGCCGGGTTTGAACGGATCACGGGCGACGGTTCCGAACACGGGCTCCTCGAGGACCGCGACGGTCGGCTCCGCCAGGCGCTTCCCGCCGGGCACGGACTCGGGCCCGCCATTGTGCACCTCCGGGGGCGTGGACGTCGCGTCGTAGGCGAACCAGGCGGCGAAGAGAACACCGGCGAGGATCAGCGGATGATCCCGGAGGAGGGAGAGACCTTTCATCGCGTAGCCCTCTGCATTCGAGGCATTTTGAAGACGAATCGCGGGTCGAAACCTCACGCGCCGCCCGGAGATACTGTCGGTTCGCGGGCGTTTTCGTCGCGCCGCGTCTCGGATTCCGTGGAACCAACAGTCTGTTCGCCCGTACGTTGGAGTTATTTTGCGCGCAAGCGGAATTCGGTGAAAGGGGAATTCGGGACGCCGCGAGCTGCCCGGATTCGCGCCGCGGGCGGAACTTCCGCCGGAAAAATCCGGTCCGAGTCGGAAACGTGCGGAAATTCCCCAGCCGAACCCCGCCCGGGCTCGTCGCGTGTATTAGGATTCACCGAACCGCAGAACCCCAGCCCCGGCGCGCCCATGCCGTGGATCCGAGCGGCGGAGGATGTCGTGAAGCGGATGATCCGGATGCGTGGGATCAGCAGCGAGGTGAAGGGCCAGATTTGGGAGTCCGCGAACATCCTGCGGGCCGGCCGCCTCGCCTCGCTCGAGATCGCGTTGGACGACGCCTCCGTGAGCCGCCGTCACGCCGAAGTTCGCCTCGGGGACGACGGCTGGTTCGTCCGCGATCTCGAGAGCACGAACGGCACCTACGTCAACGGCGTCCGCATTGGACCCGGCGAGCACATGCTCCGCCCGCGGGACATCGTTCAGTTCGGCAAGGTCGCCGTGGTCGTCGATTCGAACGACGCCACGATGGACGGGCCCATCTCGAATCAACACGTGGTCGCGGCCGCCACTTCGAGCTACGAGGACGGCCTCCGCCGCATCGCGTTCGACCGCAACGAGATGCCCCGCGCCGGGGATCAACTCGTCGCCCTGCTTCGCGCCGGGCACCACTTCGTGAACACGCAGAACGAAGACCAGCTTCTCGACAACATTCTGAACGACGCGGTGAGCGTGCTGGACGCGCAGCGGGGCGCCATCGTGCTGGCGGAGGGGGACGGCGCCGAGCCCCAACTTCGCCTCCGCGCCCTCGCCGTGGGCACCGGCGACCCCGCGGGCCGATTCCACTATTCGAAGAAGCTCACGCATCGCGTCTTCGCCAAGGGCGAATCGATCCTCTACGGCTCGATGAACGGCGACGACGACGAACTGAAGATGACGCAAAGCATGCACGACGGCGCCATGGCCTCCGTGCTCTGCGTGCTGCTCCGAACGCCGCGGCGCCGCATCGGCGTGCTTCACCTCGATCGCGGCCTGCTGCAGAACCCCTTCACCGAAGACGACCTGCTCCTGGCGGACGCGCTGGCCGCCCACGTCTCGGCGGCCATCGAAGGCGCCACGCTCCTCCGCAAGCAGAAGGAACTCTTCCTCAAAACGATCACGATTCTCGCCCAGGCCGTGGAACTCCGCGACGACTACACCGGCGGGCACACCCAACGCGTGACCCGCTACGCGACGCTCCTCGCCCAGCACCTCCAGCTTCCCGAAGATCAACTCGAACTGATCAAGATCGGCACGCCGCTCCACGACATCGGCAAGATCGGCATCGACGACGCGATCCTGCGGAAGCCCGGCCGGCTGACCGCGTCCGAGTTCGCGATCATGCAGGAGCACACGACGAAAGGCGCGGAGATCCTCTCGACCATCCCCGAGATGCAGCCCATCATTCCGATCGTGCGAAATCACCATGAACGGTGGGACGGCACGGGCTACCCCGATCGGCTGGCCGGCACCGAGATTCCGTTCCTGGCGCGGATCGTGGCCGTGGCGGACGCCTTCGACGCGATGACGAGCAACCGGCCGTACCACGAGAACCGCAAGGGGAAGCCGCCGGCGGTGGCCTTCGCGGAAGTGGAGAAGATGAGCGGGCGCCAGTTCGATCCGCGATGCGCGGCCGCGTTCCTCGAGATTCGTGAAGCCATCACCCAGGCGATGAACGAACTCATGCCCGGCAGCGGCGACAATGTCGCTCCGACTCCGCCACCGCTTCTTGTGACCACCAGCGACGACGGCGATCGAATCCCGGAATCGACGTCCACCCAAGTCCCCGTTTAAGCCTTTGAAGCTCGCCGGAAATCGAACGAGCCCGGCTTTCGGCCGGGCTCGTGAGATTCAGGGCATCGTGGGCATCGGCATGCCCATCGGCATCGGAGCCCCCATGGGGTCCGGGGCGGGAGCGGGCGGCGCGGGGCCGACCGGATTGGCCGTCACGTCGCCCAGTTTCGTGAGCGTCGGAACTTTCTCGGTGGGGCCGGTGGTCTTGCCGTACTCGTCGAAGTCGAGGTAGAGCAGGGTGCAGCCAACGGCGAGGGCCACGAACGTGACGAACGCCATGACGCTGTACACCGGCTCGCCCGGAGCCTTCGTCGCCGGCTTGCCGCCCTTCGTGCCGGATTCTTTCTTCTTCGCCACGACTCGCACTCCCGTGGTGATTTCTTCGCCGATTGGACCAGGTCGGTCGCCTTCGGCCGTTCTTCGGGTTTGAGATCCTTCAACTTCGTGCCGGAGTGAACATCGGGTTCACTTGATGCTGAGCGGGCCGGTGAGCCCGACCTTGCCGACCGTGTCGCCGATCTTCGGCAGTTCCTCGACGCGGAGCTTGGCGACGGAGCGGCGAACGTCCGCCGGCTTGAAGGTCGCCACGGCTTCCTTCGGGTACACGCGTTCGATCACGATGGTGCCGAGGTACTGGCCGCCGCCTTCGGAGCGGAAGATGTCCAGCGAAGCGCCGTTGGTCAGGCCCGCGTCGATGCCGATGGAGAGCGAGACGTAGCCGTCCTTGTAGGCGGTCACGGTGCCGCGGATGCCGTCCGGCAGGGCCGCGGCGGGCTTGCCGAAGCTGTTGCCGGCCCACTGCTTCGCGGCGTCGGTCGCGGGAGCGGTGAGCACCACGGCGTTCGCGTTCCCGCCGGTGGACTTGAGTTCCGCCACCTGCAGGTTCAGGGCTTCGATTTTCCCTTCGGCCACAAGCCGATCGGACAACGCTTGCTTGGCCTGGTTCTCGAAGGTCTGCCGATCCTTGAGCGCGATCTCGCGATCGATCTGAAGTTGCTGGCGTTCCTTCTCCAGGGCCGTGCCGCGGTCGCGGAGCTTCTTCGCTTCGTCCGTCAAAGCCTGAAGGTTGGCCTGAAGGTCGGTCGCGTCGATGTCGCCCTTTTTGATGGTGCCGGCGAGGCGGGTGTTCTCCGCGGCGACCAGATCGTTCGCGCCCTTGAGCTTGGCGATCATGTCCGCCTGGCTCTTGGTCTTGGTCGTCTCGGCGGCGAGTTGGCGCTCGAGGGCGTCCTTCTCGGTGCGGTACGTGGATTGTTCCGATTGCCGCGCCGTCTCGGCCTGCTTGTACAGCTCGGCCCACGCGTCGCGGTCCTTCTTCCAGTTGTTCCGCGCGACGTACACCTGCGCCATGAACCACATGGCGGCGACGCCGACGATCAGGACGAACACGGACAGGATTTTGCCGAGCCAGGACATCGCCGACCCCCCTCAGGTCCCCGCGGATGCGGGCGCCGTCATTTCTTGCCCATCGAACGGAACGGAGCGAGGCGACCGATCAACTGGTCGCGGCGCCGCGTCACCGTCTGCATGTGTTCCGAGGCGTTCACTTCGAACGCTTCCAACCGGGACGCTTCCACCACAAGATTGTCGCGGATGTCCCGTTGTTTGTAAATCTTCGTCTGAACGAACACGATCTCGTCGCCGAGCGACTTCTGTTCGGCGCGGAGCATCTTGCTGAGGAGAGCTTGAGCCTCGACTTCCTTGGAGTCCGCCACGAACTGATCGAGCAGCTTGTCCGTGCCGCGAAGCGGCTGATCGTCCGGCCCGCGAACGACGGTCTTGGCGTCCTCGGGGGGGTTGAGCACGAGCAGCCGCGTGGTGGAATCCTCGGAAAGGTTCAGGAACGCGGCGCCCTTCTCTTTGCCTTCCTGGGCGTAGTCGAGGAGGCCCTTCGCTCCCTTGCTGCCGTCCAGCTTCGTGCCGAACATCTGTTCGTATCGGGTGGCGCGAACCGCCTCGACGGCTTCCATCGCCTTGTAGTTCGTGCTCCAGTTCAGGTTCGCGGACCACGCGGCCTTGCCCTGCGAGTCGATGTCCGCGGCGAGTTGCGCGAAGTTGACCGGCGCGTTCCCCTTGTCGATGCCGTCGTCCTTGGTGTCCTTGAACCAGCCCGGCCGCTGCGTGTACAGCGTCGTGCCGAACACGGCCGCGCCGATCCCGAGGACCAGCACGAGGAACACCAGCGTTTTCCCGATGAGCGTCATCGCGGCACCCAGTTCGATTCCGGCCCCGTACGTCCGATCACTTCTGCCCGTAGCGTTCGAGTTCCCGTTTCCGCAGTTCGTCTTCCATGCGGTAGATGTCTTCCAGCTTCAAGCCGATCTCGCGTTCGACGAGGAAGAGCACCTGCTCGGTGAGCGTCTGCTTCGCGAGCAGGGTGTTCACTTCCGTGCGAAGCGTGGCGAGCTGGGCGTTGAGGTCGTCCCGCTGGAGCTTCCGCTGGTTCACGAGGTCCTGATCCTTCTGGGCCTGAATCGTGAGTTGCGTGCGAAGCTCGGCCATCTCGAGCATGAGTTGGGTTCGCTGGATCGCCATGGCTCGCAGTTGCGTGTAGCGGGCGAGGAAGCGTTCCTGATCCTTCAACATCGCCTCTTCGACGCGATCCGCGATCTCGCGATACTTCCCGGCCTGGCCGTCGATCGCCTTCACGTATTGCTTGATGCCGACGATCATGGCCGTGCGCTTCTGCCACTCGGGTCGCGTGTCCATGTGGGCGAGCAGCGTGGCGAGAAGGAATCGGCGATTGGATTCGTCCATCCGCTTGTCGTCGAGTTTCTGTCGGCGGGCGATTCGGTTCACGGCGAGGCCCATCTCGGCTCGCTTGAGTTCGGCCTCGGCGGCGTTGCCGGCCGCGTCCGCGTCCTGGGCCGCCTTCTGCGCCGCGTCGCGTTGAGCTTCCAGTTCCTTCACGCGGGCATCGAGCGTGCCCCAGAGCGTCGGGTTCAGCGGGCCGGCTTCGACCACCTTCGGAATCACGCGGTGGAACTTGAGGTCCAAGGCGTGCGTGAGTTCGGCGACGTTCCCCTTCGCGGCCCAGTCCACGTAGTCCGAGCGCTCTTCGAACGTCTCGGCGAGGCGAAGCAGGGCCGGGGTGATGAAGGCGGCGCGGGCCGCGTCGTCCTGCGATTTCAGGATGCCGAACACGCGCTTGATTTCGGCGATCTGGCTGGCGACGGGCATGTTCCCGCCGATGGAGTTCGGGTTCGCGTCGCCCACGGCGTCGAAGTACTTGTAAAGCAGTTCGGGGCTGACGGTGGTGGTCGGGACGTTGCCGGGCCCGAGCACGACGAAGGGAATCTCGGTGCCGGTGAAGTCCGAGTAGCCTTCGGAACTGGGTTGCACGCGGGCAGGGAACTGCTCGGGTCCCTTGTCCTCGAACGGCAACCCGTTCAGGAGGATGAGGTGGCGGAGCCCGGCGGCGGTGATGCTCTGCCGACCCTGGTAGTCCTGGATGCCGAGGTACACGAACCCGCCGATAAGCAGCAGGTTGAGCACGAGCAGGATTTTTCCGAAGACGCCCATATCAGGCCACTTCCAAACTCGGAGGCCGCGCGAGAATGCTCTCCGTCGATTGTGACGGACGCCGGACGGTTTGCCAAGCGCGGCTCGCGGATAAACCGCGGGAGATCGGGAATCCGGAAAGGCCGCACCGATCGTGCCGATTGCGCCGCGTGCGGCCGGAACTGAACTCCGATTCACGATACCGCGACGCGATGAACCGCACAAGCAATTCCGACTGGCTCGCAGACTGGACTTTCTCCCGCGCTCGCGAGATACTGGAACTCGGAACACGAGGATTCCCCGCGATGGACGAAGCGGACGACCTTCAACTGATCACCCGATTCCGCGGCGGAAGCGAAGCCGCGCTCGAGACCCTCTTCGAACGCTACGAAGGGCCCGTGTATCGATTCCTGTTCGGCCTCCTGAAGAATCACCACGCCGCGGAAGACGCCGCCCAAGAAACCTTCATTCAGGCTCTGCGTCACTCGGACGCCGTCAACCCGTCCACGTTCCGCGGCTGGATCTTCACCGTGGCTCATCAACAGGCCATGCTCCTCAAGCGCCGCGAGAAGCGGCTGCCGGTCTCGGCGGACGATTCCTTGTTGCTCGGGCTCGTCGATCGGGAACCCGATCGCGCCTCGCAACTGGACGACGCCCGCCGCGTTCGGGAACTTTTGGCCCTTTTGCCGGATTCGCAGCGGGCCGTGATCGCGGCTCGGGTGTTCGAAGGGAAGAAGTTCCGCGAAGTGGCGGCCTCTCTCGGCTGCCCGCTGAACACGGCTCTGGCCCGCATGCACGACGGATTGGCCAAGCTGAAGCAACTGTGGGAGGCCCGCTATGCCTGAGCCCACCGAGCCGCTCGCCCTCGAAGCCACGGCCCTGCGTTACGCCGCCCGATCGCTTCCTGCCGCGGAATCGACCGCGTTTGAAGCTCGCCTCGCCACGGATCAGACCGCTCGGGACGCCCTTTCGGAAGCGGTGCGGCTCTCCGCCGCCGCATTGGATGAAACGGCGCCCGGCCCGAACCGCGGGTTCCGCCGCGCCGTGCGATCGAGGATGGTCTCGCGGCTGAGCCCGATCGCATGGGCCGGAATCGGGGCGGGCACGGTCGCGGCCGCCACGCTGTTCGCCGTTCAGCTCGCGGATCGTCCAGCGCCGGCCGCGGTCGTCGTCTCAAAGCCGATCTCCGCACCGGCCATGGCCCCCGAACCGCGGCCGATCTCGATGCCGGTCGCCAAGGCGGATGAACCCGAGGCCCCGACCGAGAACCCCGAGGACATGCGCAAGGCGGCCGAGATCTGGGCCGAACTCAGCACCCCCGAACACGTCGAGAAAACCCACGACGACGAAGCCAAACTTCAGCAGCGGTTCAAGAACCTCCGCCCCGGCGCGGGGCTCGATTCACGCGAACCGTAGGAGCGAACCATGTTCGTTCGACTGTCGGCCGCAGTCCTGTTCCTCATGCTCGCCGGCCTCCTCCCGGCCGCGGACACCCTGCCCCGTTTCACGGAAGAACGCGAGGCCGCCGCCCTGCACTTCGTCAAGAAACACTGCCCCGAGCAAACGCCGCTCCTCGAAGAACTCAAGAAGAGCAACCGCGCCGCCTACGAACTGCAAATCCGCGAAACGTTCCAGATCACGGAACTGCTCGCGGACCTCCAGGAGGACCCGAAGCGGTACGAACTCGAACTCAAGATCTGGAAGGCGGAGAACAAGGCGATCGTGCTCGTGGCCAAACTCGCGACGCCCAAGGACGACGACCGCAAGGCCATCGAAGACCAGTTGAAGGCCCTCGCCAAGGAACTGGTCGATCTCGAATTGCAGTCCCTGGAGCATCGCGTGGAGGTGCTCAACACGGAACTTGGCGTGGCGCGGGACGAACTGACCAAAGCGCGGGACAGCGTGGACCGCACGACCAAAGAGAAGTACGAAGGCTTCATCGAGAAGGCCCGGCGGAAGCGGGGCGGCTGATTTCACACCGAGGGTTGCCGATGCTCCGCTACGCGATCATCTTTCTCATCATCGCCATCGTCGCGGCCGTGTTCGGATTCGGCGGCATCGCCGGCGACGCGGCCTGGATCGCGAAGATTCTCGTCGTCGTGTTCATCGTCGTCGCGTTGGTCTCGTTCCTGATGGGCCGCAAGGGCCCCACCAGCGGCCTCTGATCGCTGGTGGATTCGCAGCCACGCTGAACACTGGATGTTGCCGAAAGCGAGCGCGGTTTCAGCCCGGCGCGAACTTGCGAATTCTGCCGATTGTGCCGTTCTTTCCGATTCTCCGGCTTGATACAACAGGGAGGCCTCTGCCCCTCACGGAGGATCTTCATGCTTCGCAACGCGCTCGTCGCGGCGGCCGTGTTTTTGGCCGCAGGTTCGGCTCGTGCCGACACTCTGCCCCTGATCGGCGTTCCCGGCACCTACGATCCCGGGGTCTCCTTCAGCTTCGACATCTACGCCCCCGGCCTCGTCGGCCTCACGGATTACACGCTGCAATTCAGCGTGACCGCGGGCGCCGCTCCGAACCTGCCGGACCTCGCCGTCACCGCCGCCCCGGCCTCCACCGCCTACCCGTTCCCGGACACCACAAACTTCTCGGCGAGCTACTCGACCTCGCCCGGCGTGAACTCCTACTTCGTCACGCTCTCGGACGCGAGCAGCGGCTCGGGCGTGGACACCATTCTGAACGTGTCCGATCACTTGGCCACGATCACGATCAGCCCGGGAGTGACCCTCAGCGGGCCGATCGTGATCGAGTTCACGCAGAACGAGTTCACCACGTCCCGGGACGTGCGATTCGATCTGCCGCCGCCGATCATCATCACGCCGCGTGAAGATCCGACGCCGCCGACCGAGCCGGTGCCCGCGCCCCCGGCGCTCGTGCTTCTCGGCATCGGCGGTCTCTGCCTCGCGGCCCGGAATCGTTTCCGCCGTTCCGCCTGATCTCCATGAAGCCGCCGCGAAGGATTCTCGGCATCGACCCCGGATTGCAAGTCGCCGGTTACGCCGTTCTCGAAGCGACGGACGGCGGACCCGCGATCTGCGATGCCGGGGTCATTCGTTCGGACCCCGCGGACGAAGCCGACCTCGCCACCCGCATCAAATCGCTCTTCGACGGCATCTCCGAAGTGATGGACGAATGGCGCCCCGCGGCCATGGCCGTGGAGCAACTCTACGCCCACTATGAGCACCCGCGCACGGCCATCCTCATGGCCCACGCCCGCGGCGCCTTCTTCCTCGCGGGGGCCAATCGCGGCATCCCCGTCTTCAGCTACGCCGCCACGAAGGTGAAGAAGTTGATCACCGGCAGCGGCCGCGCCGGAAAAGAGCAGATGCAGCATGCCATGATGCGAGAACTCGGATTGAAGGCGCTTCCCGAGCCGCACGACGTGGCGGACGCGCTCGCCATCGCCTTGTGCCACTTCGTTGCGGCCCGTGGCGCGTTCGGCGGCTCCCGCGGCGCCACCGTCACGGGCGTGAACCCCGAGGCCTTCGGCCCCGACCCGGATCTCTGAACGGTCCGGTTCCCGTGGCTCGGACTACGATATCTCGGCATCGGGATCCCGTTCGACCCGTGAGGTCCGCCATGTTCCGCACCGTGCTCGCCGCCGTACTTCTGGCCTCGGCGCCGGCCTTCGCCGCGCCGCCCAACGTCGTCATGATCCTGGGGGACGATCAGGGGTGGACCGACTACGGCTTCATGGGAAGCACGACGGTTCGCACGCCGCACCTGGACAAACTCGCGGCCGAGGGGCTGGCCTTCACCCGCGGGTACGTGCCGAGCAGTTTGTGCAGGCCAAGCCTCGCCACGATGGTCACCGGGCTCTTTCCGCATCAGCACGGCATCACGTCGAACGATCCGCCGTACCCGCCGAACGTGCCGCCCGCGCAACGGATGAAGAACGAGAAGTACCTCGCGGATCGGGCCACGATGGTGGCGCGGTTCGAGAAGAACGCCAGCCTCGCGAAGTCGCTCGGCGAACGCGGGTACGTGAGCCATCAGGCCGGAAAGTGGTGGGAAGGGAACGCGTGCCGCTGCGGCGGATTCACCGAAGCGATGAGCCACGGCGACCCGCTCAAGGGCGGCCGCCACGGCGACGAGGGCCTCACCATCGGCCGACAGGGGCTGCAACCCGTCTTCGATTTTCTCGACAAGGCGAAGAAGGAGAGCAAGCCGTTCTTCGTGTGGTACGCGCCGATGATGCCGCACTCGCCGCACAACCCGCCCGAGCGGCTCCTCGCGAAGTACAAAGCCGGCACGAAGTCCATCCATGTGGCCCGGTATCGGGCGATGTGCGAGTGGTTCGACGAAACCGTCGGCGAGTTGCTCGCGAAGTTGGACGCGAACGGGCAGGCGGCGAACACCATCGTGGTGTACCTCCACGACAACGGCTGGATTCAGGACCCGGACTCGCCGAACTACGCGCCGAAGTCGAAGCAGTCCCCCAACGACGGCGGGTTGCGCACGCCGATCGTGCTGCGCTGGCCGGGCAAGGTGAAGCCGGAAACCAGTCGCGACTTGGCGCAATCGATCGACTTGGTTCCGACGATCCTCGCGGCGACGGGAGCGAAGCCGGCGGACGGGCTGCCGGGGTTGAATCTCCTCGACGCGGCGGCGCGGGCGAAGCGAGACTCGCTCTTCGGCGCGATCTACCTGCACACCGCCGTGGATATCGCGAAGCCGGGGCCGAACGTCCGCTATCGGTGGGTTCTGCACGGGAATTGGAAACTCATCGTTCCGGACCGCGTGAACCAGCCGAAAGACGAGGTTCAACTCTTCGATGTGGCCACCGATCCGCACGAGGAGAAGAACCTCGCGGCGGATCATCCGGATCGCGTGAAGGCGCTTGCCGCAAAGCTGGATGGTTGGTGGAAGCCGTAAGCGGGTCGCGAGCGAACTCCGAATCACGAAACGTCACTTCGACGAATGACAGTCGAGCGACCCGCTTGCGGGTTCGCCTCATTTCGCCTCGAGAATCTCCTTCGCGCTGCGAGCGATTGTCTCGCAGTAACGCTCGAGCGGCAGGTCGTTCGGGTCGAAGGCGAAGGGCTGCTCCACTTCTTCCGCCGTGAGTTCGATCCCGAAGAGGAAGTACACCAGGATCGCCTGCACGACGACGGCCCAGCCGCCGAGCGAGGCGGCGAGGTGCCACGGTGCGGCGATGAAGCTCAGGATCAGCCCGTGACGCAGGAGCGCGAGGAAGGCGCCGGGCAACGGCGTGCCCCGGATGCGTTCGCAGGCTCCGCACACGTTCATGAACGCGGACGTGTGCACGTCCAGCATCTGATGGCAGTGGCCGTCCAGTCGGCCCTCCGCGCGCCATCCGTTGATCGTGGCGATGATCTTCTCCGCGAGGTACGCGGGAACGTGCCTCGGGGTCGCGGGGTCGGATTCGAAACCGGGAATCTCCTGGAGCGCGGGCGTGCCGCGGAGATGGCGCATGAGCGCGAAGGGGAACGCGGCGACGAGCCTCGCGAAACCGTCCTTCTCCGACTGCGTCAACTTCACGAACGCGTCCGCCTTCAGGCAGACGTTGCGGCTCTGGTTCGTCAGTTCGCCCCAGAGAATGCGGCCTTCCCACCAGCGGTCGTACGCGGCCTTCGTTCGAAAGCCGACGAGCACGCCGACCACGAGCGCGTTCACCACGCTGGCCTGATCGGCCCAGACGGGACGTTCGAGGTGTTGCCAGTCGTAGATGAGCCAGACGCAAAAGGTGTACGCGGCGGCGACCGTGACCGTGGGCCACAGCCGCCGCGCGATCGACGGCGGCCAGAACCACTGCAAGAAACTGGTGTTCGTCACGAACTCTCCCGCAATGCGCGTCACTTGGCCAGCGGGCGAAGCTCGGCCAACGCCTTCCGCCCGTCCTTCGCGTACTCGGCCTTCGGGTCGTCGTCGAGCAGCGCTTCCCAGAGTTGGATCGCCTTCGCGGCCATCATGGGGCGGGACTTCTCGTAAGGGGAGCCCGCGGGGACGCCGTTCACGGCGTAGTCGCCGAGCGAGCGGGCCTCGGCCAGCACTTGCTTGCGAAGCTCGGCCGCGTCGTCCGCTTCCCACGGCTTCTGCGGCTTCGCCTCATACTCGGTGAGGGTCTTGAGCGCGGCCTTTCCGGAGTCCGTGTCCGGCCAGCGCTCGTAAACGCCCTTCAGTTGCATGAGCCCGCGGTGGAGCGTGGCGCGATCGTCCAGCAACGTGCGACCTTCCTCCAGCACGGCCTTGGCGAACTCCTCCCGCGTTGGGGTCGAAGTCGCGGAGCTTCGGGTGGTCGGGAACTTCTTGGCGGCGATGGTGCGGCGAACCTTGCCTTCGTCGAGCCACTTCACGGCTTCGGTCAGGGTCGCGGCGGGCGGCATCGCGTGGCCGTGGTTCGGCACGGTCCACACCTTCGCTCGAATGCCGATGCCGGCCCAGAAGGGCCCCTTCCAGCGTTCCACTTCGCCGCGATTGAAGTCGGTGGTTCCAGTGATCAAGGCCGCGCTCAGGCGGTCGATGGCACGGTGGCGGAGCCACGGTTCGGCGCGAAGATCGCCGCCCGCGCCGAGGGGGAGCACGCCGCCGAAGTGTTCGGGCAGGGCGAAGGCGATGCCGCAGGCCATGCGGCCGCCGCCGGAGAAGCCCGAGAGGTACGTGCGATCCGGATCGATTGGCACGAGGCGGCGCAGATCGTCCAGGCAATCGAGCACGATGCGGCAGCGCTTCGGCGGCGGCACGTCGTTCCCCGCGTTCCGCACCGCGACAAACGCCAGCCCGAGTTCCTTGCACGCGGGTTCAAAGGCCTTCCACCCGCCCGCGTCGTTCCCCGCGGAGACGAACACGATCGCGCCGACGGGTTGCTTCGCGTCCTTCCGGGCGGGCAGATACAGGTCGTACTTCTGCTTCGTGGAGTCGTACCCTTTGCCGAGGTACTCCGCGGGCGGTTCCCTGAGGCTGCGGTTGGTCACGGTGAAGGTCCAGTCGAGCCGAGTGGGTTCGGCCACGGCGACGTTCGCGGTGAACCCCGCGGGCGGAGCCGATCGCGCGGCGGCGACCAGCCCGACGAGCAGCATCGGAACGAGGATCGTTCGCATCAGTTCGCGTGCCTCAGGGATCGCCACGTCTGCTCGGCCCAGGCGCGATCGGCCTCGGATTCGGCGTACACGTGGCAGACGACGAGTTGATGGTCGGTGGCCGTCACTCCGCTGAGGCGCCACACGCGGCGGCCGTCTTCGTCCGCTTCCCCGAACACCGCCTCGCCCCGCAGGCCGTCCCGATCGAGCGGTGGCACGGGCGAACCCTCCGGCAGGCTGCGCCGCCCCACGGCGACCGCCTCCACCGGAGACGGATGCGAACCGTCCGGCTTCGTGAAGCCCACGGGATGGAACCAGACCGTCCGCGTCGCGTCCCAGCCGGTCCAGGTTCGTTCGTCGTCCCAGCCGTGGGTGAAGTCGCCGGGGATCTCGATGGACCATCCGTTGGAGAGCGCGAGCCGCACGGGGCGGCGGCGGTATCCGATCGGCTCATCCGCCTCGGCTTCGAACGCCCGCTGCGTCACGGCTTCCTTCAAGGCTTCGTCCGTCGGGTTCACCGTGTGCCCGTCTTCGTCGTTCTCGATGGCGTCCAGCACTTCGATCCACTCGCGCCAGGGCAACTCGCCGGCGGGGTCCAGCTTGTACGCCGTGGCGAGATCGTTCGCGATTTGGTCGGTGAGTTCGCCTTCGTCTTCGGTGAGCGGCGGCCGCCACGGGAACTCGCACCAGAGGCGAACGAGGGCCCGGTTGCGGTAGAACTCGGCGTCCGGATCGGGCTTCCACCACGGGTAGAAATCGCGGCCGAGGTTCGGGTCGGCGTCCAAGGCGGCGAGCCACGCCCGGTCGCGTGGGCCGAGTGGCGTCAGCACTTCGCCGGGCCCGGTGAAGCCGAGGGCCGTGGGCAGCCCGATGAACGTGGGTTCCGGGCCGGTGCGATCCTTCGCCGCTCCGCCGATCGTGGCCAGCCACTGGAGGAAGTGCGCTTCGCAGGTCTGGCGGTCCGTGGTGGTGAAGTAGCCGGTCGGGTCTTGGCAGGCGTCTTCGTCCCACGCGATTTCGAACTCTTTGGCGAACTGCCGCATCCGCTCGCAGAGGTGGATGTGGTAGCCCGGCCCCGCAGGGGTGGTGACGGCGTTGGCCCGGACGCGACCCGTGCCGCCGAGGCGAAGTTCCACCGGTGTCGCCGCCGGGTGAAACTCGACGAGCAGCACGGGCTTCTCTTCGGAATCGCGAACGAGAGCCGTATCCAGGACGCTGTCGCCAAGGGCTTCGAACCAGACGGCGGCGCGGGCGAGCCACTCGCGGGCCGCGCTCCGAGTCAGCCGGTCGGGCGAGAGAGGAACGTGCCCGAGGAGTGAGAGTGCGATCGGCATGGGGCGGGTCGTTGGAGCGACGCCGGTGAGACTCCGAACACGATCAGTGTACGCGGCCTCCGGCAATCGTCGGCGGGAGCCCCGGGTTTTCCCGACAGCCGCCCCTTGACAGCTTCCGATCGGCGAGCTTACGCTCCTGAAGCCGTTCCCCTCACTGTCCGCGAGTCGAGAATGACGCTGCTGGTCGGCCTACTCATTGGCGCTCTCCGCTCGCCTCTCGTCTCGGTGGTCGACGACAAGTTGCCCAGCGACAATGCCATCCGCGCAATCCTTCAATTGGACGACTTTTTCGATCAGGAGGAGAGGAAACTCTTGATTCGCCTCGGAGAGAGAGCCCTCTCTGCCTATCACCGAATTCTGGAAGCCCCGGACGCGACGTCCGAAGACAGGGTTGCGGTGTTCGCATTCCTTCTTCAAATCAATGTCGATCGAAAGTCGTTCTTGGAACCCGCGATCGCGGGTCTGGAACACCCGAAGGGGCGTGTTCGAGAGGCGGCCGTTCGGTTGTTGGCCAAGATCGGCGCGAGCCAGGATACGCAACCGATCGTTGCACTGCTTTTTGACAAGGAATGGACGGTCGCCGTCTCTGCCGCGGAGGTCTTGTCGGAACTGGGCGATCGGAGAACGCTTGCCGCCATGAACGTCTGGCTGAACTCCAGCAGCGGCCGAAACTCCGAGCACGAGAAGCTCCAAGCCGTCCTCCGTAAGCAAGTCATCAAGAATCGCGATGAACTGAAGACGCGTCTGGAGAAGGAAAAAGCGTCCGGAGGAGAAAAGTGGTCTCAGCCGCAAATTCAACAGCCTGGCGACGTTCTGCCAACAGATCGGGAGGTTCGTGATCTGATTAACCGAGACGAGTTGTACGAATCCAAGATGAAGTTGAAGGAACTGGTTCGGCACGGAGAGAAGCTCTTTCCCATCTACCACAGGATCCTCAATGCCAAGGACGTGACGAGGTGGGATCTATGTGGAGTCTTCGACACGCTCAAGCACATCAAGGGAGATCGAAGCTCGTTCATCGAGCCCGCGCTCGCCGCGCTCGCGCATCCTCATGTCAGTCCGCGTCGGGCCGCGATGGAGTTGCTGACCAAGATCGGCTCCGTCAAGGACACCGTTCCGATTGTCGCGCTTCTTTCGGACAAGGAGTACACCATTGCGATCGCAGCGGCGAAGGCTCTCTCGGAAATGGGTGATCGGCGGAGTCTGGCGGCCATGAATGTCTGGCTCAACTCCAGCAGCGACCGCAAGCCCGACGAGGAAAAACTCCAGGCCGAGGTTCGCAAATACGTGATCCAGTATCGCGACGACCTGAAGGCGCGGCTGGCGAAGGAAGAGGCTCCCAAGAAGTGAAGGAGCCGGTCACTTCATCACTTCATTGGCTGCCGGGCCCACACCTCGAAGAAGTACCCGCTCTTCTCGGGGGCGGCGAAGGCCACCGGCTTCGGCTTGTCCGCCGGGCCGTAGCAGAGCTTCAACTGGTTCCCGGCCAGTTCGTAGATCCCGTGGCGCTTCTGGCCCTTGAGCGGACCCGCCGCGTACTCGAACACGATCGACTTCGGCTTCGTGCTCTCGTCCAGCGACACGTTCATCACCGCCAGTTTCAGCACCTTGGGCGGATTCACGTCCTTGTCCGCGTAGTAGAGGTGGTACTCGGTCTGATCGAACACGGCCGTGACCTTCTTCATTTCCTCCGCGGACATCTGCGCCTTGGCTTCATGCTCGACCTGCAGCGGCTTCCAGTTCCCCTGCACGGCCCCGAGATCGCCCGGCGGCGGGTTCCCGCCTTGCGTGAAGTTCAACCCGCCGATCAACGCGATGGCAACGATGGCCCGCCGCATGTCTCGCCCTCCGAAGAATCGGCGGCGGATATGCCGGGGGCCATGAACCGAGTCAATGCAGGAATTTACCGGTTCTTCCAGCGCGGGCGAAGTTCCAACACGGGGTTTGCCACGTATCCGGGGAGTGGGCACGCGGGATGTGCCGATGATGACTGCGACCTCTCACGCCCGGAGGGACAAGGAATGTCCCGGTTCCTGCTTGCGCTGCCGCTCATGTTGTCCGTCTCGACGTGGGGGTTCGCCGAGGACGAAGCCCCGGTGGCGACCGAGGCGCCGAAAGACGCCGCGACCGCGCCGCCGTGCGCGACCTGCAATTCCGGAACGGACTGGAAGAAGATTCCTCGCGTGCGGCCGTTCCCCCGCATCGGCAACTTTCAGGTCCCACCCGCGGGCCCCGGTTACTACTCCGTTCTGGACGCGCTGCGTGGCGACTGCCTGAACGCGCCGCCCAAGTACCCGTACCCGAGGTTCGGCCTCATTCAGCCGTCGTTCTTCGACGTCGACAATTTCTCGTACCTCGACGATCCGAAGAACGCCGAACACGACTTCTTCGACCCGCTGAAGCGCATCCATCTCGGCGACAACTGGCTGTTCACCACCGGCGGCGACGTTCGCGTTCGCTACGAGAACCACGAGAACGCCCGCCTCCGCACGCTGGACAACGACTTCACCCTGACCCGCGTCCGCGCCTACGGCGACCTCTGCTACCAGGACGACTTCCGCGTCTTCGCCGAGTTCATCGGCGCGTACTCCACGCCGCAATCGCTTCCAGCCTTGCCCACCGATCGGAACGACGCGGACTTCCTGAATCTGTTCGTGGACGTGAAGCTCGCGGACCTGGGCGGCGAACCCGCGTACCTCCGCGCCGGCCGCCAGGAGTTGCTGTTCGGTTCGCAACGGCTCGTCTCGCCGTTGGACTGGGCGAACACGCGACGCACTTTCCAGGGATTCCGTGGCTTCCGCCAGACCGAGAAATGGGACTTCGATCTGTTCTGGATGCAGCCCGTGATTCCGGACGTGGCGAAGCTCGATTCGGTGGACAACAACCAGAACTTCGCGGGAGCGTGGTTCACGTACCGGCCGAAGAAGGGGCAGAACCTCGACCTGTACTACCTTCTGCGGGACAACACGAACGCGACGGCGGCGCTCGGCATCCCGACCGGCGGCTACACCCGACACACCATTGGCGGGCGGTACGTCGGCGCCGAGGACCAGGTGCTCTTCGATTTCGAAGCGGCAGTCCAACTCGGGTCGCAGAACGCCCGCGATGTCGTCGCCGGGATGGCCACCGGCGGCCTCGGGTACAACTTCAAGGACGCCCCGTGGAGCCCGACTCTGTGGGCCTACTACGACTTCGCCAGCGGCGGCGGCCCCACCCGCGGCACGGCCAACACCTTCAACCAGAGCTTCGCCTTCGGGCACTACTACCTCGGTTGGGCGGATCAGGTCGGCCGGCAGAACATCCACGACGTGAACGTTCACCTGTACGCCTACCCGGCGAAGTGGCTCACCACGTGGGTGCAGTTCCACAGCTACTGGCTCGCGGACCGCGGCGACGCCCTGTACAACGCCGCGGGCCTGCCCATCCGCTGGGATCGCGCCGGAGCTTCGGGCACGCACGTGGGCGAAGAGATCGACGTGGTGATGAACTTCCACCTGACCAAGCACATGGACCTGCTCACGGGCTACTCGTACCTCTGGGGCGGCGAGTTCCTGCGGAACACGTCCAGCGCGGCGAACGCGGCCAACGCCGGCTTCTTCTTTTGCCAGGCGAGCTACCGCTGGTGATGCGAACCCGCCGCCCTGCGAGGCGAGATCACGGGCCGGGGAGCACGCCGATGTACGGCAGGTGGCGGTACTCGTCGTTGAAGTCGAGTCCGTACCCGATGGCGAACTTGTCCGGGATCGAGAAGCCGATGAAGTCCGGCTCGAAGGGCACCTCCTGGCGGCCGATCTTGCGGAGGAGCACGGCGACCTTCACCGACGCCGCGCCCTTGTCCAACAGATGCGAGACGACGCGAGTGAGGGTCTTCCCCGTGTCGAGGATGTCGTCCAGCAAGAGGATGTGGCGGCCCGCGATCTCGGGGAGAAGTTCGTCGCGGATGAGCAGCTTGCCGGGCACGGTGGTTTCGCCGCGGTAGCTGGAGGCGGTGAGGAACCCGATCCGCAGCGGCAAGTTGATGCGGCGAATCAGATCGGCCATGAAGACGATGCTGCCATGAAGGATGCCGACGACGGTGACCGGGCGGCCGCCGTAGGCGGCGGCGATCTCCACGGCGAGCCCGTCGATCCGTTCACGAATCTCGTCTTCGGTGATGAGCACATCCACGCGATCGGCCTCCGGTCGGTTTCACGCTGATATACCGATGGCCCCTCCCGCGGTCCGCCCTTCCTTGACACGCCGTGCGCCGAGTGTACGGTTCGGCTGCCCTTTCCCGCTCGGAGATCGAGTCATGGCCATTCGGGAGGAACTGCTGCAGCGGGCTGCCGAGATGCGGGCCAACGGTGCGACGTGGGACGCCGTCGCCAAGGCCCTGAAGCGTTCGCCGGACACCGTTCGCGGTTGGCCGCGACTCCATGCCGAGCGGTGGGCCGCGGCCCTCGAGTACGCCAAGGCTCAGACGCTCGAAGAAGCCTCGGCCGAGACGCTCCACACGCTCCGCCATCAACTCCGCTCGCCGGACGAGAAGATCGCCAACCAGGCGGCCCGCTCCGTGACGCAGCTTCAACTCGGGCTGCTGAAGTCCCGCCCCTCCGCTCCCGAGCCGGACGCCACGAGCGCGATCGTCGATCCCGCCGCCCTCCGCGTCCTCGCGCACTTCCAGGGGTTCCCCGATGCCGACCTCGAACGCTTCGCCCTCGCCGTGCGGCCTGACCTCGCGGGAGAAGTGTCTGCACGTCCTGAGCAAGACTCCGCTGTGGTCGCGATCTGATCCGAACGCGTTCATCTCGTTCTGCTTCGAAGACCCCCGCGGCGGCCCCATCCTTCAAGCCGGCCTCCATCGCGAACTTCAATCCTTTCTCTCACGGCATCCCAAGTCGCTGATCGAGCTTCCCCGCGATCACGGCAAGAGCTTTCAGGTGTGTGCGCGGCTCGTGTGGGAACTCGGCCGCGATCCCGCCCTGCGAATCAAAATCGTGTGTTCGACCGGCTCGATCGCGGCGGAGCGGTCTCGCTTCCTCCGCGCCGCCATCGCGGAGAACGAACGCGTGCACATGGTGTTCCCGGAGTTGCTCCCGTCGATTCCGTGGAGCGCGGATCGGTTCACCGTGCTTCGGCCGACGGAGATCATCGGGCCGAGCGTGGCCGCGTACGGCGTCGGCGCCGGAAGCACGGGCACCCGCGCCGATCTGCTCGTGTGCGACGACATCGTCGACGTGCGCGCCCTGCACGAGCCCGGCGCCCGCAAGCGCGTCTGCGATTACTTCCACGAGAACCTCCTGAACCTGCTCGAACCGGACGGCCGCTTCTGGGGCCTCTTCACGCCGTGGCACGCGGACGACCTGAACGCGCGGCTGAAGAAGAACGGCGCCTTCGCCCACTTCCGGCGTTCGATCGGCGAGAACCTCGAACCGGTGTGGCCGGAAAAGTGGCCGGTGGAGAAGCTGCGGGAGCGGCGCGACGAGATCGGCGTCACGTCGTTCGCCCGCGGCTACCGGTTGCTTCCCGTCGCCGAAGAGGAGACGCCGATCCGCCGCGAGTGGGTCCGGTTCTGGGACGAACCCGGCGAGTATTCGCGGATCGTGCTTTCGGTCGATCCCGCGGTTCGAGCGAGCGCGAAGGCGGACGCGACGGCGATGGTCGTACTTGGGGAGCGAACGACACCGGTGCGATTCGACGTGCTCGAGGCGACGGCGCGACGCGTGGCCGCCCCCGAACTGATGGACATGATCGACGACTGCGACCGCCGCTGGCGGCCAAATGAAATCCTCTTCGAGTCCAACGCCGCGTTCCTGGGAATCAAGGACCTGCTCGTGCGACAGAGTCGCTTCGGTCCGCGCGTCCGCGGCGTGACTCAATCGAAGGACAAGGCCGTGCGAATCGCCGCGTTCAGCGTCGCGGTGCAGAACGGCAGCGTGCGGCTGAAGGGAGACGGCGGCGGCGACGTGGACCCCGGCCAACGCCCACTCTTCGACGAGATGGTGAGCTTCCCCTTCGGCGAACACGACGATCTGGTGGACGCCGCCGCCACCGCCGCGGCTCACCTGCTCAATCAACCCGAACCCCGCATCTGGGTCTGAAGTTTGGAGGTGAGCCGGCGCCACCCGTGAATTGGATGCGGCTGCGTCATCACAGAAAGAGTTCGGCCACTTGGCACTTGAAGCCCGGGATCACGTCCTCGCCCGAGAGCGAATCGCCGGCGAAGAACTCGGAGCAGGTTCCGTCCGCTCGGCGAACCTGCACGGACTTGTTCAACGGGCTGATCACCCACATCAGAAGCGTGCCCGCCGAACGGAAGTCCATCACCCGTTCGAGCACTTCGTCGTATCCGTCGCCCGGCGAGACGCTCTCGGCGATGAAGTCCGGAGCGATCGTGAAATCGCCGTCCGGAGGTTCGTTGTTCGGAAGCCGACCCGCCGCGATGAACGACACGTCCGGCTTGCGGAGTTGTCGGGGCTTGTTCGGGAAGCAATTCCGATATCCGGTGTTGCCGAAGACCATGCCGCAGCCGGTCGCGAGGCAATGCTGATCGAGCAAGGAGGCGAGCCGGACAACGACCCGCTCGGACTTCGCTCCTATGGACTTCTCCTTCGCGACGCCGTCGATCAACTCGTACCAGTCGCCATTCGGCATGCGAAGCAAGTCGTCGGGTTCAAGCAATACCTGGTCCATCGTTCGCCCTCCGGCTTTCAGCGTACCGCAGCTTTCACCCCGAATCGAGGCAACCATGTTAGCCCCCATCACGATCCGATATTCGTTCCGACCCGCGAAGCGAAGCCTGGCCACGGGGGAAGTCGCGGACCTGTTCGGCCTGCCGGAACGCGAGCCGCCGCACGCCGTGGCCGAGAACGTGACGCTCGATCTTCGCCCCGGCGACGTTGCGCTCTTCACCGGGCCGAGCGGTTCCGGCAAGTCGTCGCTGCTTCGCGAGGTCGCGAAGCAAGTCGACGCCGCGGACGCGTTCGCGCTCGAGCTTCCCGAGCGCCCGCTGATCGACACCCTGCCCGGCCCCGTGGCCGATCGCCTCGCCCTCCTCGCCGGCTGCGGCCTTTCCGAAGCCAGACTCCTCCTCCGCACCCCCGCCGAACTCAGTGAAGGTCAACGCTATCGCTTCCGCCTCGCCTTCGCCCTCTCCCGCGGCACGAAGTGGATCGTGGCGGACGAGTTCACGGCGACTCTCGACCGACCGCTCGCTCGGGTGGTCGCCTTCAACCTGCGGAAGCTCGCGAACCGGGCCGGCGTCGGCATCCTCGCCGCGACGACTCACGACGACGTGGCCGACGACCTGAATCCGGATCTCCATGTGCGTTGCGGTTCGGACGGCATCCGAGCCGAACGGCGCGACGTAAAAAAAAAGACGTGTCGTTCGCGAACGAGCTTCGGCTCACGAACGGCTCCCGTGCCGATTGGCCGCACTTCGCTCGGTGGCATTACCGCAGCCACCATCTCGCGTACACCCGCCGCGTGATCCTGCTCTGGCACGGGAACGAACCGATCGGCATCTGCGTGTTCGGCACGCCCGCGGCCTCGCTCGCGCCGCGGTCCCGATTCTTCGGCTTGAAACATCCGCGGTCCGGCGTCGCGCTCTCGGCCCTGAACCGACAACTCTGGCTGCTCCAACGCGTCGTGCTGCATCCGACGTACCGCGGGGCCGGGCTCGCGGCGCGGTTCGTTCGCCGAGCCTGCGAACTCTGCGACGTGGACTGGATCGAGACCCTCTCCGCGATGGGCCAGGTGAACCCGTTCTTCGAGAAGGCCGGGTTCGTGAAGGTCGGCACGATTCGCAAGTCCGGCGAGGCGAAGGCCCGGCACGGCGCCTATGGTTCGGCCCGATCCCGCATCTCCGCCGAGTCGTCCGCCATGAGCCGCTTCAGCGAACCGGTGTACTACATGTTCGACAATCGCGGGAGAAACCGATTCTCCGGCCCATTCTGAAAGCGGGATGAGACTTGCCGGAACTGCGGATGGTCAGGAAGGGTTGAAGAGGGTAGTATCGCGGTGGTGCATTTCTGCGGGGAGGGTCCGTCCATGAAGCTGCGACGAACGATGTGCGGCATGCTGTTCGCGGCGGGGGCCTTCGGTCTTCTCATGATGGACCCGGCATTCGCCCAGCCTCCCGGCGGCGGATTCGGCAAAGGTGGCTTCGGCAAAGGCGGAGGCGAGTTCGGGAAAGGTGGCGGTGGCTTCGGCCAGCCCCCGGGCGGCGGCGGATTCGGCCAGCCTCCGGGCGGCGGCGGGAAGAACCCCTTCACCGATCCGGACACCGTGTTCAACTTCTTCTCCAAAGGCGCGGACGTCATCGACTTCTCCCGCATGGATCAGAACCAGAAGGCATTCGCGCGGCGAAGCTTCGAGAAGGCCGGGCTCCCCCCTCCCACGGACACCACGATCGTGTCGCGGGCCCAGTTCACGGAAGCTTTCACTCGATCGCTCGCGGCCAAGGGCATCACGCCCGGAGGCAGCCCGACCCCGGCTCCCGCCTTCGGGAGCCCGCCGGGCGGCGGAGCATCGTTCCGGATGGAAGTTGGTGGCGATCGGGATCGCGGTCGCGGATTCGGCGGCCCCCCGAGTGGCGGCTTCGGCCAGCCCCCCGGCGGCGGACCACCCAGCTATGGAGGGTACGGCGGCAACAGCAGCTTCTCCGGGAACGGCGCCTCCGGAAACGGATCGCTCGAACGTGAGAAGTCGTCCGGCCCCACCAGCTTCCGCATGACCGATCAGGACATCGAGCGCCGCTTCATCGATTCGGACGCGAATCGCGACGGCAAACTCTCCAACGACGAAGTCTCCGATCGGAGCCCGCTCAAGGCCAGCTTCCAGGAATCGGACACGAACAAAGACGGCTACATCGACCTGACCGAGTACAAGGCGTACATCGCGGTGCGGTTCGGTGGCGAAAACGCGGACCCGAACGCCGGCAGCTTCGGCAGCTACGCGGGCAACGGCAACTACGGCCGCGACGGCGGCCGCGACCCGCGCGGCGACCGCAAGGAAGAACAGCCCGTCGTCGCGATTCGCTTCGGCAAACTCCCCTCGGGCCTCCCCTCGTGGTGGGATTCCCTCGACACCGACAAGGACGGCCAAGTCGGCCTCTACGAGTGGCGCCAGGACGGCCGCGAGATCAAGGAGTTCCAGTCGATGGATCTCGACGCCGACGGCGTGCTCGCTCCGCAGGAATGGTTCCGCTCGAACACCCTGAAAGCCGAGCAGGCCAAGGCCATCGCCGCGGAAGAACAGATCGGCGGCTCCTCGGGCACGGGATCGAAGTCCGGCTCCGGCCGGCCGTCGTTCGGCACGCCCGGCTTCGGTTCCTCCGGGAACGGCGGAACCAAGGGCGGCTGGCCGCCGTCCGGTGGCAGCGGCAAAGAAAGCGGCGGCAAGGGCGACCGCGACAAGGATCAGAAGAACAACCCCTTCCGCTCCGGCGGCAAGAAGTAAGTACGACCGGCGACCCGCTTGCGGGTTCGCCACGTTTCACTTCACGACCGTGATCGGTGCGCTCCAGTGGCTGCAGCGCCCGGTCGAATCCCGCCAGCGAGCGCGGACTCGGTAATCACCCGACTCCTTGAACACATCCGCGGGAATCTCGATCCCGCGACCCATCTCCACATCCTTCCGCCAATGATCTTCCACCTCGTACCACCCCTTCTTCCCCACACGGCCGACACGCCACTCGAGTGAAGCCGCCTTTGCGCCCGCGGCGGAGGAGAAGGCCGAGGCTTCGAACGCGAGTTTCTCGCCGGGGCGTTCCAATGTCGGCTTCACCGGAATCTTGTCGTCCTTGGCTTCGAACGCGAGGTAGCCCCATCCGTAGCCGCGTTGATCGCCGTCGTTCGGGGCGTACTTCCCGCCGGGTCGCGTGTCGGTGCAGAAGTCGACGATGTACTTGCGGAAGCCGGCGAAGTCCGGAGTGGCGATCGTTCGTTTGAACCCGCCGCCGAAGTAGCCGGCTTCGGCCACGGTCTGGAAGTAAGCCCCACGCGGGTTGATCCGCGGGTGGAAGTTCCAGCGGGCTTCGTCGAGCCGCGGCCAGTCCACCGTGAAGTTCTTCGGTTGCAGCGCGGAGCCGAGGTCCGCCGCAAGTTGACCCACCTGGCCGCCGCGTTCGGAACCGTCCGCCGCGAACAGGTCGAGAATCTCGCGGGCCCGGTTGCGGTACTCGAGTTGGATCGACGGGTGATTCAGGCAGCGAACCGCGTCGATGTACCCCGGCTGGTGATGCCGCGGCACGAACATCATGTCGTTGTCCCACGGGATGGGGGCCCACTTGCCGTCCGGCCCGCGATAGTAGCCATGGTTGCCGTCCGGCCGCAGGTCGACGTTGCCGAGCAGCCGGTTCATCGCGTGGAAGCTGAAGTACGCCCGCAGGTCGAGGTTCTTCCGCCACCATTCCTCTTTCGGCTCGGAGCGCATCGTGTTGAGGAACGACTCCCACTGCTTCTGGGCGTCCGTCATGCCGTTCGGCACGTGCTTCACCCCGCTCTGCGAACTGACGGTGAGCCCGTCCGGCAGCCTGCGGTCGGCGAGTTGCTTCGGCTCCATGTCGCCGATGAGCACGTAGAGCCCCCAGAGATCGCCCGCGTACTGATCCTTGGCCGAGGTTTCCTCGGCTCCGCTCACCACGCGCCACTGCACCCACGTGGCCGGGGCCGTGGGCGCCCCCGCGAGCCGGTACGACCGCATCGAGAGAACCTCGTCCAACCCAGAGATGCCGCGATGAACGGGAAGGTACGGCGTGGAGCCGCCGGGGTTCAGGTTGAGGCTGTTCACCGGCGCGGGGAACGGATTCCCGTCGTGGTCGCGGATCGGCACATCGTGCCCTTTGTTGAACTTCAGGCCCCACTTGTTCTTCCCGGCGATGTGGGCGCTCCCCTGCCCGCGGTTGCTGAACTCGATGTGGTCGTACACCACGCCGCGGTACACGAGCGCCCCTTGCTGTTTCTGTTTGTGGAAGCCGGGATCCCACTGGCTTCGGGCCACGTCCTCGGCACGGGCCACGAGATGCAGGGATTGCAGGGTGTCGAAGAACGCCGCGGGGTAGAGCACGGGGGGCGCCTTGCCCGGTTCCCTGGAGCCGGACCACGCCGCGGGGCCCGCGTCGCACCACCACGCGAAGTTCGGGCAGGTGTCGTCCGCCGCGGGAGCGCGAACCGCCTTTCCGGCCGCGTCCGTCGCCATCACGCGGTAGCGGATGAGCCAGCGGTGTTTCTGGTAACTCGCCGGCACGCGTGCGGTGAAGACGCCGTCGTTCGCGGTCGCGTCGCCGTCCTGGCCGTCGTCCCGCATCGGCAGGTCGGTCCAGTCTTTCTCGTACGCCGGGTCCGCCTTTCGGATGTACTTGCCGGGCGGCACCGCTTGAAGCTTCAGCACGGGTTTGGTCGTGCCCGCGGCGAGCTTCGCCGAGACGATCACCGCGACATCGGGCTTCGGCTGAGCCGGTTCATGCCGCACCTCGGACACGGGCGCAGCCCCGGCGACGGTGGCGGAGGCGAGAACGAATGAAGCGGAAAGTCGGCGCATGGATGCAGGTTAACCGCCACCCGGACCCGCGACAAGCGAAGGGCGGTTCCACTCCGACGCGAACTGGTCTTCGAGTTTCGAGCTTCCTCAAATCAGGTCCGCGAACGGGCGGAGAGCCGCCGTTGTCTGCGGCAACCCCTGCCGCTCCAGTGACGCAAGATACTGCTCGACGCTCAGCGGCGGCTTCTTCAGGCTTTGCCTCTGCTTCTTGGCGGCCGCACAAACCATGCTGGGAGCCAAGTCGAGCAATTGCATGACGAACTCGTCCGGATGCTGCGCGTCGATGCCGTACTTCGCCAATGTCTCCTTCGGGAAGTCGGACAGGTTTGTAGTCACGATCACACCCGCACCGGCACGGATTGCTGCGGCCAGCACGTGGCGGTCGTCGGGGTCGGGAAGTGTGAGCGATTCGATCAGGTCTTCGTAGCCCGTGACGAGGCAGTCTCGGGTCGCGAGTCCGCTCGATCCGAGCCGGAGCGATATCCGGATAATCCGCCAGCACGTTTCTCATCCACTCGGCGTGAATGGCCTCAGTCCACTTGGCGCGGAACAGATCGGTGAGAGCAAGATACATGAGCAGACTCCGGAGCGGAGCCGGGTAGAGAACGCATGCATCGTAGACCGCTGTGAAGTGGCTCACGGTCAATAGCCCATGCCGCCGAGTTCCTGGTCGAGGGCGGACAACTCTTCTAGCGTCTTCAACCGGGCGGCCTCATTCCTCCGCTTGAAAGCCATCAAATCATGGAACAGGACACGGCGGTGCGTGCCGACCTTTCGGTGCGGGATTAGCCCTCCCTCGATGAGGTCGATCAGGTACGGCCGCGAGACGTTCAGCAGGTCGGCGGCCTGCTGCGTCGTCAATTCCTCATGCACCGGGATCAACGTCACGGCTTTCCCCTGCGCCATCTCGGTGAGAATGTCGTTCAGGAGTCGGAAGGCGGCAAGCGGGACGGCGACCGTCTCTTCGGGCGAATCGTCCGACTTGATGCGGATCTGCAGTTCCGCCTTCCGTTTTTTCGTGCCGAGCAGCTTCGACAGCTTGCGGCTCGACTCTTGGGCGAGTTTGGTGTCGGCCGGCGAGGGCGACACGGTGCCCAGTCGTTCGCCAAGTGCGCTCATTAGTGCTCTCCTTCCAACGGACACACTATCAGACAATCGAAGCAAACGCAACACCCGAAGCAGTCGAAGTCGGCGCTCGCTCCAGAGACTCTCATCAATTTCGCGGTGGCGGGCGGGGCGGGGCGAGTAGAATCTCGGCACCGGGGATTCTCCCGGCACTCGCCCCTCTTCGACCACACGAGGTTCACCCATGCGAACCCAGCTGCTCGCCGCCGCGGTCGCGCTCGTCGCGTCCGCCGCGCCCGCTCTCTCCGCGGACGCGTTGACCAAGGGCACGGTGGACGCCAAGTCCGCCACCGCGCTCGCCTTCAGCCCCAAGGGCGTGCTCTTCATCGGCGATTCCGCCGGCGCCGCCGTTTATGCCGTGGACACGGGCGACACGAAGCCCGCCGGCGACAAGCCCGTCAACTTCGAACGCATCGACCAGAAACTCGCCAGCCTGCTCGGCACCACCGAGAAGGAGATCAAAATCAACGACGTGAAGGTGAACCCGGCGTCCGGCAACGTGTACGTCGCCGTCACCCGCGGCACGGGCCAGGGCCAACCCGCGATCGTGAAGGTCGCCCGCGGCGGAGAACCCGCCGCCCTGAACCTCAAGGACGTGCCGATGAGCAAGGTCGCCATTCCGAACCCGGCCTCGGGCAAGGGCGCGACCAACTCCATCACCAGCATGGCGTTCCTGAACGACAAACTGCTCGTCGCCGGGCTCTCGAGCGAGCAGTTCGCCTCGACTCTCCGCACCTTCGACTTCCCGTTCAAGGACGCGGACAAGGGCGCGGCCATCGAGATCTACCACGGGGCTCACGGCGCCCTCGAAACCCGCGCTCCCATCCGCTCGTTCGTGCCCTACAAGGTGGGCTCGGAAGAGACCGTCGTCGCCACCTACCAGTGCACCCCGCTCGTGAAGATTCCCGTGTCCGAACTCAAGGCCGGCAACAAGGTGAAGGGCACGACCGTGGCCGAACTCGGCAACCGCAACATGCCCCTGGACATGATCGTCTACACGAAGGGTGGCGAAGACTACATCCTCGTCTCGAACACCGCTCGCGGCGTGATGAAGATCGCGGCCAAGCAACTCGCCGGGGCGGAAGCGATCAGCACCCGTATCCCCGGCACCGCCGGCGTGAAGTACGACACCGTCGAGGCCCTCAAGGGCGTGACCCAACTGGACAAGCTCGACGCGGGACACGCCGTCCTCGTCGTCGCCAACGGCGACGGTTTCGACCTGAAGACGATCGAACTGCCGTGATGCCCCCCGCGGCGCGGGCGACCACCCGCGCCGCGTTCGAGCTCGCTTCGTAGCCATACGTCATGATCGATCTGCGCAGCGACACCGTGACGAAGCCGACGCCCGGCATGATCGCGGCCATGATGTCCGCCGACGTCGGGGACGACGTGTACGGCGAAGACCCGGCGGTGAACGAACTCGAACGCCGCACCGCGGAGCGGCTTGGCCTCGAAGCCGCGCTCTTCGTGCCCACGGGCACGATGTCCAATCAGATCGCCGTCCGCGTGCATTGCCGCCCGCAGGACGAAATCCTCCTCGAATCCACGGCCCACATCTACCTCTGGGAAGCGGGCGGGCCCGCGGCCCTCAGCGGCGTCACCCAGCGCACCATCGACGGCCGCTTCGGCATCCTGGACGTGGCCCAACTCGAGGACCAACTTCATCCGGACGACATGCACTCGGTGCGGTCCCGGCTCGTGTGCCTCGAGAACACCCACAACCGCGGCGGCGGCACCGTGTACCCGCTGGAGAAGGTGAAAGCCATCTCCGCGTGGGCCCGCGCCAACGGCCTCGCCATGCACCTGGACGGCGCCCGCCTCTGGAACGCGATCGTCGCCTCCGGCATCCCCGCGAAGGAATGGTGCCGCCACTTCGATACCGTCTCCGTCTGCTTCAGCAAGGGGCTCGGCGCCCCGCTCGGCTCGGCCCTCGCGGGCCCGAAGGACCTCATCGCCCAGGCCCGCCGCGTGCGCAAGCTCTTCGGCGGAGCGATGCGGCAGGTCGGGTACATGGCCGCCGCGTGCCAGTACGCCATGGACCGCCACGTGGAGCGGCTCGCCGAGGATCACGAGAACGCGAAGCTCGTCGCGGCCGCGGTGGCGGAACGGCCCGGCTTCAGACTTCTTCCTCCGCAGGTGGAAACGAATCTCGTGTGGTTCGAAGTCGGCACACCGTGGGCCTCCGCCCGCGACGTGGCTCTCAAGTTGAAGGAGGCCGGCGTGCTCGTCGCCGCCCTCGGCAAGACCGTCGTCCGCGCCGTGACGCACCTCAACGTCTCCCGTGCGGACTGCGAGCGCGCCGCCGCCGCGATCCGCTCCCTCCAAGTGAACTGAGAAAAATCCTCGACGCGCGCCAACGATTCCCGCCGCGCCGCATTTCTACTGGCAAGCACACCTCGACACGACTTCCCCGCTCGCTCCCACCCGGAGAGATCGCCATGCGGCACACCCGCACGGGCCTCGCGTTGCTGTTGGCGGCCGCGCTACTCGGTTGTCATCGGCGGGAGAAGCCCGCCGCCATCGTGGAACCCGAGCCACCCGCTCGGGCGGTCGAGTCGTCGACGCCACCGCCCCATTGGAATTGGGACGGGCTGTTGAAGAGCCCGCCATCCGTGAAGCCGAGCGAGCCTGCGACCGAGCGGGAAGTCGCGGTCGATTCGCGACGGCCCGTGTTCCCCGATCCATCTTCGGCGATCAGTCGGCTCGTCGCCGCCAACGGCAACCTCGTTCCCGCGAACGGATCGGAGCTGATCGCGGCGTTGAATGCGCTCGGCGACCCTGTCCAACTTCCCGTCAGCTTTTCATCCGTGGCCTTGGATTCGAGTTTGAAGAAGCCACGCATCGTGTTCGCGGCCCGCGGCGAGAACGAGGGCGAACTCCACGCCCCAACCCTGAGCGGACGCTTGTTCCTCGCCGTGAACTTCGGCACGGGGCTCGAAGCGAACCACGTGCATTCCATCGAGTTCATCTCCTGGAACGCCCGGCGTCGCGGCTTCGACTTCGGTGTGATCGAGAACCTGGACCGCGAGCCCGTGTTGAAGACGCTCGACGGCGTGCGCTGCTTCACCTGCCACAAGAACCGCGGGCCGATCCTCGGTGTCGGGCCGTGGTCGAACACGGTGACGAACGACGGAGTGAAGCAAGCCGCCGAGCAACGCTTCGAACTGCAATCGAGCCGGTTCGCGCGCTACGAGATGGACGGCATCGACTGCTTCCGCACGCATGCGGAGGCGGTGGATCGCATGGTGCGGGACGCGGCGGATCGCCTCATGGAACGGCGGATCGTGGCCGCGTTCGCGAAGTCCGCACCCGGCCGGGCGATCCTTGTCGAGTGGCTCATCGATCTCTCGCACACGACTCTGCCGCCGGGCGGCTCCGCGAGGATCGCCAAGATCCTCGCCGCGTCCCGATTCACGGAGTTCGTCCAGGACGCAAGCACGATCCGCCGCACGACCGCGTCCAGCCGCCTGATCGATCCGGACCCGGAAGTTCTGATGGGCTCGCTGGCGCGGCGGCGCCCCTGGAGCGCCATCTCTCCGGCGGATGTGCTCAAGTACGACGACCTTCGCGCCGCCGGCGATCACCGGATGGGCACGACCCACGCCCCGAGCAACCCCAAGGCCTTCGAGCCGAACCGCGTGCCGATCGTTCGTGGCCTCGTGGACGTGATCAATCCCGAGATGCTCGAACGCGTGCTGGGGCTGACCGCGGGCGACCGCCGCTTCTTCGAGGACGCGTTGAAGGACGCCGCGGCCGGAGCGTCGAGCCGAACGACATGGCCGGTCACCACGCAGGACTTGGCTCGCCGGATGTTCACGGGGCCGATCTTCGAGGCGAGTCTGCGCGGCGGCGACCTGCCCGAACGCGACGAGTTCAAGGATCGCTTCGTGGCCGCGCTCCGGGAAGCGCTGCGATTCCACGACAACACCGGGCGATACTGGGTGAGCCGCGAGAGGTACGCGAGCGGGCCGCTTCCGCTGGAGGCGAATTGGGCAGTCGTCGCGGAGGCGCTCCCGACCACGGCGTGCCTCGGATGCCACGACGTCCGCAAGCCGGGCCAGGCGTTGCCGTTCAACCCGATCCCGCCGCTGGCGTTCGACCCTTTCGACGCGTCGAGTCGTGCCGCGTGGCTGAAGTCGACCGACTCTTCGCGGCGGGCCGTCACGCTCGGCCGCATGCTGAAGCGGATGACCCTCGACATGCCGCCCGCCGATTCCGCGGAGCACGGCATGTTCCGCGAGAAGGATCCCGAGAGCTTCCGCCTCGCGATCGAAGCGCTGGAACGCGAACTGGCCCGTGCTCGGCGGTAGATCCGGGGTTCGGATCGTGGTACGCTGGCGATTCCTCCTGGAGCGCCCTCATGCTGCCGAGTCGCCGCCAGTTCGTGTCCACGTCCGTCGCCGGGCTCACGGCCGCGAGTTACGCTCGCGCCGCGGATTCGCCGAACGAGACGATCCGCGTCGCCATCATGGGCTGCCGCATTCGCGGCAAACAACTGCTGCCGTATTTCGAGAAGCAAGCGAACGTCGAAGTCGCGACGGTGATCGACCCGGACTCGCGGCTCTTTCCGGACATGCTCAAGCGAGCCGAGAAGCGGCCGCCGAAGACGGAGCAGGACATCCGCAAGGTTCTGGAGGACAAATCGATCACGGCGCTGGTCGTGGCCGCGCCGGATCACTGGCACGCGCTCGCCACCGTGTGGGCCTGCGAGGCGGGCAAGCACGTGTACTGCGAGAAGCCCTGTTCGCACAACTTGATCGAGGGCCGCCGCATGGTGCAGGCCGCCCGGAAGAACAAAGTCACGGTGCAGATCGGCACGCAGCGGCGGAGCCAGACCAGCGTGGCCGCGGCCCGTGAGCACGTGCTCGGCGGCAAACTCGGAAAGGTGACGTTCGCCCGCGCGTGGATCGGCGGCGCCCGCCCGAACATCGGCGTGAAGAAGCCGAGCCCCGTGCCCGCCGGCGTCGACTACTCGCTCTGGCTCGGGCCCGCGGCCGAGGGGCCCTTCACCGAGAACCGCTTCCACTACAACTGGCACTGGTTCTGGGACCTCGGCACCGGCGAGATCGGGAACAACGGCATTCACGGGATGGACGTGGCCCGCAACGTGATGGGGCTGGATGCGCCGACGAAGATCTCCTGCGCCGGAGGCAAACACTTCCACGACGACGAACAGCAGACGCCGGACACGCAGATCGCGACTTTCGACTTCCCGAACGGGCCCGGCGGCGCCGCCGGTTGCACGCTCGTCTGGGAGCATCGCGTGTGGGAGAAGAAGGACCAGGGGCCGGAAGGGCTCTCGTACGGCATCTCGATCCACGGCGACAAAGGCACCCTGCTCTTCAACGGCGATTCGTGGTCCGTTCGCGGCGGCGAAGCGGCCTCCGCCAAGCCCGAAGGGGACATGCTGACCGCACACGTGAAGAACTTCCTCGATTGCGTTCGCGACGGGAAGCGGCCGAACGCCGACATCGAAGAAGGGCACAAGAGCACCCGCCTCTGCCACCTCGGGAACATCGCGTACCGTACCGGGAAGACGCTCCACTTCGACGCCAAGACCGAGACCTTCCCGCAGGAACCGGACGCGAACAAGTTCCTCGGCCGCGAATACCGCAAGGGCTTCGAGATGCCTTCGCTTTGAAGCGCTCGTGGCTGCCGCTCGCTTGCCGCGCTCTAAAACGCGAGCATGAGGACCTCAGTCGTCTGCTTCCCGTTCGATCAGTTCGGTTCCGCCGGAACGAGCGAGGGCGCCCTGCGGCTCATGGACGTGGTCGAGGAGATTCTCGAAGACGCGGATCGGGAATCGACTCCGACTCGCGCCCGTGCCTACCGCGAGAACGTGACGCTGAACGAGGTCGCGTTCGATTCCATGGCGGAACTGCAAGAGTGGCGCGAGACCGGACTCGAATTGGCTCGAGATCAGTTGATCGCGTCGGACTTCTTCCTCTGGCTCACCGGAAATCACCTCGGCGCCCTGCCCCTGCTCGAGGCCCTCGGCGACGGAGCCCTCGTCGTTCAACTCGACGCCCATCTCGACATCCAACAGTTCGACGACTCGCCGGAGGAACCCTCGCACGGGAATTTCCTGCTGCAGCTCGAGAAGCCGCGGCCGAAGTTCATCAACGTGGGGCACCGCGACCTGCTGATGAAGCCCGCGAAGATCAAGAAGGTCTTCGACGCCACGTTCTCGGCGGAAGACGTGGCCCTCGACCCGGCCCGCGTGCTGGCCGACATTCGCAAGCGGGCCAAGAGCGCAAGCCGCGTGTGGCTCGATCTCGACTGCGACGCGCTGGACCCGGCCCACCTTCCCGCGGTTCAAAGCCCGCTTCCCTTCGGATTGTCTCCCGCGTTCCTGCTGCAGGTGGTGAACGCGATCGGCTTCGACAATCTCGGCGGCGTCTCGATCTCCGAGTTCGACCCCGGCCGCGATCACCGCGACTCGAGCCTGCAACTGCTCGGCTGGTTCGTCGAGTGGCTCCTGGTCCGCGCCGCCGAGTCGTGATCCCGCTACCGTCATCGCGGGCGTCGCGGCTCGCGGCTACGGTACAATCATGTTTGAGATGACGACCCGCTCGCTGTTCGCCGCGGAAGACGAGTTCGAGGTTCACGCCTCGCCGGAACCGGCTTCCTTCTTCGCGGAGATCGTGTTCGATCGGCCGCTGGACCACGCGTTCACGTACGCCGTGCCGGATCGGCTCGCGGCGCAGGTCGCGGTCGGAAAGCGGGTCGAGGCGCCGTTCGGCCGCGGCGATCGCGGCATCCCCGGATTCTGCGTTCGTGTCGCGTCCGAAGCCCCCTCCCGCGCCGTGAAGTCCATTCTCCGCGTGCTCGACGACGACGCGCTGGTCGACGATCACCTCATGAAGCTCACCCGCTGGATGGCGGACTACTACCTCTGCGGGTGGGGCCAGGTTCTGCATGCGGTGGTGCCGGCGGGCGTGCGCGAGAACGCCGGCACGCGGCAGGCCATCTTCCTCGAATCGCTTCCCCCGGACGCCCTGCCCAACCCGCTCCCCACCGTGAGCCCGCAGCAGAAGGTCGTGCTCGATCGGCTGAAGCACGAAGGGCGCCCGATGGAACAGGGCCAACTCTGCCGCCTCACGAAGTGCAGCCCCGCGGTCGTGGGCGGGCTCGTGAAGAAGAACCTGATCCTCAAGTTCACCGAACGCGTGGAATCGACCGACGCCGCGGACGAAGAGACCGGTCGTTCTCCGCACATCGAGATGAACGCGGATCAGGCCGCCGCGTGGGACGCGATTCGCCCCGCCCTCGCGGACGGATTCCAGGCCTTTCTCCTCCACGGCGTCACCGGCTCCGGCAAGACGGAAGTCTATCTTCGCGCCATCGAGGAGGTCGTGCGGCAAGGCAAAGAAGCGATCGTGCTCGTTCCCGAAATCTCGCTCACGCCGCAGACGATCGCTCGGTTCCGCGGCCGCTGCGGGAACGTGGCCGTGATGCACAGCCACCTCACGGACGCGGAGCGCGGCGGCTATTGGCGCAGAGTGGCCGCGGGCCAGGTGCAGGTCGTGGTCGGCGCCCGCAGCGCCGTGTTCGCCCCCACCCGTAAGCTCGGCCTCATCGTGATCGACGAGGAACACGAGCACACCTTCAAGCAGGAATCGACGCCGCGCTACCACGCGCGGGACGTGGCGATCATGCGGGCCCGGCTCGAGAACATTCCCATCGTGATGGGCTCGGCCACGCCCAGCCTCGAAAGCTGGCACAACGCTCAGAAGGGCGCCTTCACGCTACTCAAGTTGCCGAAGCGGGTCGAGGATCGGCCCCTGCCGCCGGTGAAACTCGTGGACCTTCGCCATGAGCCGAAGACGCCGGGAAAGTTCTCCGCGATCGGCCCCACGCTCGAACTCGCGATGCGGCAGAACCTCAAGGCGAAGGGGCAGGTGATCCTGCTGCTGAATCGCCGCGGGTTCAGCACCCACGTGCATTGCCCGGCGTGCGGTCACGTGGCCCAGTGCGCTCACTGCGATCTGGCGCTCACGTTCCATCGCACGCGGGCGGCTCTCGTCTGCCATCATTGCGGCTGGGAGACGCCCCCCTTCCACCAGTGCCCGTCCTGTTCCGAAGGCGGAATCCGCTATCAGGGGCTCGGCACCGAGAAGCTGCAGTCCGAGATCGAATCGAAGTTCCCCGGCTACGTGTGCCAACGGATGGACTCGGACACGATGACGCGGCCCGGCAGCCACGAGAAGACGCTGGACGCCTTCCGCGCGGGGAACATTCAGATCCTGCTCGGCACTCAGATGATCGCGAAGGGGCTGGACTTTCCGAACGTCACGCTCGTGGGCGTGGTGAACGCCGATACCGGGCTGCACCTTCCGGACTTCCGCGCGGCCGAACGCACGTTCCAGCTATTGGCCCAGGTCGCGGGGCGCGCCGGCCGCGGCGACAAGGGCGGCCACGTCATGGTGCAGACGCTCACGCCCGAGCATCCGTGCATCGCTCTCGCCGCGAAGCACGCCTACGTGCAGTTCGCGGGCCAGGAGTTGGCCCACCGCAAGGAGCATCGCTATCCGCCGTTCGAACGGATGGCGCGGGTGATCGTGCGGAGCGAAGACTCGGACGCGGCCGGCAAGTTCGCGGACGACCTCGCGGCGGCGTTTCAGGAAGCGATCAAACGCGTGAGCGCCGAGGTGCGGCTGCTTGGCCCCGCCGAGTGCCCCGTGTTCAAACTGAAGAACCACTTCCGCTTCCACTTCCAGATCCAGTCCGCGTCCAGCGGCGCACTCCACGACGCGCTCCGCACCGTGCTCGCCATCGCCAAGCCGCCGAACGGCGTCGAGTTCCAGGTGGACGTGGACCCTTACAACATGATGTGAGAGTCAGGACTCGCTTCAAGAATCGTCGCAACACCCCCGCTCGCCGGATTCCTCGGGTGGGTCCAGCCACCGAAGCCGGGGCCACACACCGATTGGAAGCCGGCGCCATCCAAGAGCGGCTCTGCCGCCAGGATCTGTCGGCAAACCCGCCACGGATGGCACGCTTGTCGGATACGCAGCCCGATCACCAATCGCGGAGGTGGTCGTCGGCGAGGCGGCGGCTGAAGCGGGCGGCCGCGGATGGCAGCAAATGATGACTGTCCGCGAAGTCCGCGTCGGAGAAGCCGGAGGTGGAATCGAACAGCGGAGCGCCCGTCTCGCGGCTCAACTTCGTGGCGTAATCGCGAAACGTTTCCGCGGCCCCGGGCGAGTACCAACTCGCGAACGTGGGGCCTTCCGGCATCAGGACGAACGCCACTCGGATGTTCTCGCGGCGGCATCGGTCCACGGCGTCGCGCAGGGCCCGGTCGGACATCGCGCCGATGGTGTAGTTCGCGAGTTGCCGCCGGTACGATTCGCCCGCCTTCTCCGTGAGCCGGGCACGTTCGTCGTCCGGCACCGTCTCGAAAGGGTACTTCAGCCACCCGCGGCGATCCATGTCCTTCCACATGAAGTCGAGCCGTTTGGAGGCGGGCAGCCAGTCGGGCCGCACGTGATTCATGACGGGGAAGCGGAGCGCATGCCACGGCGCGACCCGCCGCCGCCGCCACTCGCGTTCCAGCGCGTTCGGGTCGTTCGCGTACGGAGCGAGTCGAAGCACGTCCGCCCGGCTCCAGCGCGGGCCCCACGCCTCGATCATCTCCTCGGCCGGGCCGCTGCCGACCAGAGCCGCGGGGAAGAGTTCGATCAGGATCGCGTCCGGCTTCGCGCCGTCGTCCAGGATGCGAAGCAGCGTCAGGAGGATCTGCAGCGGGCCGGCGCCGGTCTGCCCGAAGTTGTAGAGATCGAGCCCCGTGTGCTCCGGGCTCAGCCCCATCAGCGTGCGTGAACTGCCGATCGCGATCATCCTCGGTCGCGACTCGAGCACGGGCTTGATGCGGTGGCCGTACTCCGGGTCGCGCCACTCGGGCTTTACCGTTTCGACCGCGACGCCGAGACCGAGTTGCGCCGCGAGCAGCGAGAGAAACCCGATCGCGATCGCGGTTCGCGCACGGCTACGCTTCGGCCCGCGAACGAACCACGGCGGCATCGCGATGTTCGCCCGCAGCTTCGGGCGGTGCTGCAGCAGCTTCATGGTTGCACGGCCGCCCATTCGCGGCCGAATCGTTCGCTGAACCGCTCCGCGGCGGCTCGCGTCAGATGGTGACCGTCCAAAAACGCGGCCTCGTCGTCGAACCATGCCGAAGCGTCGATCGCGGGGATGCCGGATTCCGCGGCGAGGTTCGCGAACCACGTTTGGAACTTCGCCCGGGCCGCGGGCGGATACCACGAACGGAACGCCGGCGACTCGGGCATGGCGAACAGCACGGGCCGGATGCCGCGCTCGCGGCACGCGTTCAGGATCATCCGATACGCACGGTCGTTCATCGGGTGAATGTCGAAGTCGTCCAGCAGCCAGGCGTAGGTTCGACGAGCGACCATGAGTCGGCGTTCGCGGTCCTCTTCGGTGGTCGGTCGATTCGGGGCCGGGCTCCAGCCGCGGGGGGTCATGTGCGTCCAGAGTCGCTCCGGTTCGCCACGATCCTCCGCGAGCCCGAGATTGGCGCGCAACGAGGATCGCAGATCGAACACGCTCCGCAGCCGCGCCGCCCGCCGACGCGACGTGGCGCCCTCGGCATCCTGAATGAACGGAGCGAGGCGTGCGAGTTCGGCTTCGCTCAGTCGTTCCGGATGAAGTCGCTCTTCAGCGGGCGCTCCATCCGCGAGCACGGGCGGAAGAACTTCGATCAACGCGAAGCGCGGTTCGAGACCGGCATCGAGCAACCGCGTGACGTTGAGCCACACGCCGACCGGCAGACACCCCGATTGCGAGAAGTTGAACGCGTTCGCGGGAAGAGCCGCGGGATCGAGCCCCATTTGCGGGCGGGAGCCGCCGAGGATCGCGAGGAGCGGTCGAGTGTCGGCTCGTTTCAAACCGCGAGCCGCGTTCACCCGATGGAAGAACTCCGGTTCGCGCCACTCGGGCCGATCGGATTCGACCCGCGCCGCGAGCCAGACATGCGCCGCGATCGCCGTGGCGACCGCAAGAAGGATCGCGGTCCGCGCTCGCTGCCGTCGCGTGGTCGGAGGGGCCGGGGCGGGTGCGGCTCGCCGCGGAGCCGGCGCCTGAAGCAGGGCCGTCATGGCCGCTTCTCCAGGTTCGGGAACGCGTTCACGACCGCGGGGCCGAACCGTTTCGTGAACGTGGTCGCGCCGTCCTTCGAAAGGTGGAAACCGTCCACGAGGTAGCCGTCCGGCATCGCGTGTCGCAGGTCGATCAGCGGCACGTCCAGTTCGCCGCGCAGCTTCGCGAGATGGTCCCGCGCAAGGCGTTCGACTTCGTCCGGCATCCACGAGCGGAACTCGGTCGCCTCCGGCAGGTAGGTGAACGCCACCTTCGCCCCGTGGCTGCGGGCCAACGCCACGGACTCGCGGATGGCGCGGTCCGCCATCGGGTGAATGGTGTACCCCTGGAACTGCGGGCGGTACACCTTCTCGCAATGATCGAGCCGAAGTTTGCGTTCGGCCGGCCGGGGCGGGTAGGGTTCCTCCAGCCCCGCGAGCCAGCCCCATTCGTCGAGCGCGGCCCAGCCGAGATCGACGCGTTTGTCCCACGGTTGCCACCGCGGCAGCAGCTGCGCGATGAGCCGATGCCGCGTCCGGAAGATCGGATGATAGCGATCGCGAGTCATCTCGCGTTCCACGTCGGCGGCTTCGGACCAATACTCGCGAACGAGCGAGCGGTCGGAGTCGAACAGGCGGGCGTGATCGATGCGGGCCGGCTCGTAGTACGGTCCGTCTTCCCGGAGGAAGGGGGGCCAGTATTCGAGGACCACGGCCTCGGGGCGGAAACCGTCCGCATAGAGGCGGCGGAGGCACATCAGCTCCATGAGCGGCCCGCTGCCGACGAGCGACATGTTGAACAGGAGCGGGTCGTTCGGCGTGCCGGGGCGCGTCTCTTCCCACACGCTCGGGCGGATGCCCATGGACGCGCGCGAACTGCCGACGATGGCGACGAACGGCCGCTCGGGATGTTCGTCGAGCCGGTGGCGGAGGTGACGCACGCGGCGGCCGTACTCCGGATCGCGGAGCTTCGTGTCGGCTGCGTCCATCACGAGGAACAGGCCGACGGTGAGGAACGCGAAGGACGCGAGCCCCCACGCGATCGCGGCACGGGCTCGACGCCGCGGCGGCAGCGGCGGGCGCGGCTTCGCCGGACGCGCCGGCGGCATCCGCAACATCCGCTGAAACAGTGAAAGCGCGTTCATGGTGAAGTTCGCTGCCCCTTCATCCACGGGGCCACGGCGTCGCGGACGAGCCGCCGGGTGAACAGGTCCGCGCCGGACCCGCACAGATGGTGGCCATCCACGGTGCGTTCGTCGGGCGCCCACGAGCGGCCGTCGATCACCGGCACGTCGTACTCGGCGCCGAGGCGACTCATGAGCGCGCCGAGTTCCTTCAGCCCCTCGGCGTCGTACCACTCCATCCACGTTCGCGTCTCGGGCATGAGCACGAGGGCGGGGCGGATCCCTTTCGCCCGGCACACGTCGAGCGAATCGCGGAGGCCGTTCACGCCGCATCCGTTCGGCCGGTATCCCGCGAAATAGTACTCGTACTGGCCGAAGGCGAGGCCCTTCAGATACGTGCGGTCGCTCTCGTTGAAGCCGTCCGGCAGCCGCGTGAAGCCGAAGTCGTCCGACTCGTGGCCGCCGTTCAGCCGCTTGTTCGTCATGAGGAACCACGGGGCGTAACGGTCCAGGATGAGGAAGCGGTACTCGAAGGCGGGTGCGAGCAGGCCGCGCGGCCCGTGTACCGCGGGATCGCTCGCGGGGAAGCCCATCGCCCGCACCACGGGCAGCTCGTCGGGCCGCAGCCGGATCGGGAGCAGCCAGCGAGTTTCGGGCGGGTCCGGTCGCTGGCCCGCGAGGAACGTCGGGTGTACTTCGATCATCGCGAAGTCCGGCTTCGCGCCGTCCTGAATCAATCGGCGAAGGTACACGGCGTTCGTGATCGGCCCCGCTCCGGCCTGGCCGAAGTTGAACGCCTCGACCGGCTCGCCAAGTTCGGAGGAGAGTTGAGCCGAGGCGGCGCGGGCGTCCACCGCGTTGAGCGTGCGTGAACTTCCGACGAACAACAGCGTCGCGGCGCGGCCGCCCCGCGGCTGGAAGAACGCCGGGCGGTTTCGAAGCTGAGCGAGTTTGTCGAAGTACACCGGGTCCCGCAGGGGCACGCGCTCCGTGTGCACGCTCCACCCGAGGCCGAACTGGATCGCCAAGAACATCACGAGCCCGAGGCCGATCGAGAACTTGGCGCGGCGGCGCCGATCGCGACCCGAGGCCGGCACGGCGGGCGCCGAGAGCACGATCCCCGCGAGGCGCACGCGGATCGTTCGCCGCGGCACGCGGACCCGAACGGTCTCATGTTGTTGGAGCGTCGTCATCGCGGCGGTCCGAGGAACGGGCGAATCGCGGTGTCGTCCAGTCGCCGCGTGAAGATCGCGGCTCCGGACTTGAGCACGTGGTGGCCGTCCGTGAAGCCGGAGTTCGGCAACCAATCGCGGGCGTCGATCAGCGAGCAACCGTGCTCGCGGCACACGCCCTCGAGAAAATCATGGAGGCGCTTCAGCACGACGGGCGAATACATCGCGCGGAACTCGCTCGATTCGGGCATCATCACCAGCTTCAACGGGATACCGCGCGCCTGGCACAGTTCCGCGACATCCTTCAGGGCGCGGCTCGCGCCACCGATCGGCTTCAGGTCCGCGAGGATGGCCTCGTATTCGCCGCGGGATCGCTGGAAGCCGGAGGCGTATTCCTCGGACGTCACCGTCTCGGCGAACGGGGCGCCCCAGCCGAACGCGTCGCAACTGCGGCTCCAGTCGAATCGCAGATGCCAGGGCTGGGCGCTCGGCATGATGCGGCCTAGGATCGGAAACCGGAGCGCGTACCACGGCACGGTGACGGACCGCCGCCACTTCGCGTTCACCGCCTCGGCCGGGAAGTCGTAACGAATCACGCTCTCGAGTTCGGAGCGGGTCAGGCGGTCGCCGAAGAAGAACCGCGATTCGAGCGGGCCACCCTCGAGATCGGCGAGGCTCGGCGGCAGCACTTCGAGGAACAGCAGGTCCGGCTGGTGACCCTCGGCGAGCAGTCGCTTCAGGTAGACGACCTGCGTGACGGGCCCGGAAGCCGGGATGCCGAAGTTGAAGACGACGCCTTCGCCAAGCCGCTCGCGCACGGAGCCGGCGTCGAAGGCCGCGGCCGTGCGGCTGGTGCCGAGCATCACGATCCGAGGGCCGGTCGGGTTCACGGCTTCGAGCCGCGCGAGGCGAATCGCCTTGTCCGAGTAGCCGGGATCGCGAACGTACAGAGACGACTCCGCCGTGATGCCGAGGCCGAGTTGAAGGAGCGCGAACGCGACGAGGCCGACGATCGTGGCCCGCTTCGCGAAGCGGCGACGATCCGCGATCGCGGCCCGAACCCGGCCCCGAAGCGGAGCCGGTCGCAGCGTTCCGATGAATCGCAGGGTGAAGTTCAAGGCCGCTCGCGAATTAGAAGTCGAAGTAGATGAAGCTGCCGCCGCTGTCCGGGGCGAGAAGCATCGCGGTGCAGACGCACGCGGCGTAACCGACGCCGAGGATCGGAGCCGGCAGCCGCGCGTACGCCTTCGCCCACAGCCCGCGGCTCACGATCAGGTGGCAGATCAGCAGGAACCCCGCCGTGTACCACAGGCTGCGATTGTGCAGCGGCAGCGGCAGCCCCATCGAGATGCTGAACAGCTTCGAGTACATCGCCATCGCGCGATCGAAGCCGCTGAGGATCAGGTCCGGCTTCGCGGGGTTCGGCGGAAGGTTCGGCTGGAACAGCACCCAACAGAGGCTGACGGCGAAGAAGGTCGCCAGCACGCGAAGCCCGGTTCCGAAGGTCGTCTGGAGAGCCGCTTCGAGTCGCGGCCGCGCTTCGCAAAAGTCCTTGAACTGGCGATGCACGATGAGCAAGGCGCCGTGCGCCACGCCCCAGAGCACGTAGCTCCACGCGGCCCCGTGCCACAGGCCGCCGAGCGTCATCGTGATCATGAGGTTCCGGTAGTTCAGCCAGCGGCCGCCGCGGCTCCCGCCCAGCGGGATGAACAGATAATCCCGCAGCCACGTGGACAGCGAGATGTGCCACCTTCGCCAGAACTCGGAGACGTTCGCCGCGAGGTACGGCATGTTGAAGTTGTTCGTGAGCTTGTAGCCGAACAGGTGGGCGAGCCCGATGGCCATGTCCGTGTAGCCGGAGAAGTCGCAGTAGATGCGGATGGAGTAGGCGAGCACGGCCATCCACACCGCGCCGGAGTTGTACTTGTCCGGCTCGTTGAAGATCGGATCGCAGAACACGGCCATGCGGTCCGCGATGGCCATCTTCTTGAAGACGCCCATGAGGAAGTACTGGACGCCCACTTGCATGCGGACCCAGTTCCACCGCTTCGGCCGGCGCGTCTGCGTCAGGAAATCCCCCGCGCGGACGATCGGCCCGGAGACGAGGTGCGGCAGGAACAGGATGAACAGCAGGAACCGCGGGAAGCTCGTCTCGGCCGGGATCTTCCGGCGGTAGACGTCCACGGCGTAGCTGATCGCTTCGAAGGTGTAGAAGCTGATGCCGAACGGCACGATGAGCCCGAAGAGATCGAGCTTGCCGTAGCCGGGGTCGTAGCCGAATCCCGCGAGAGCGTTGTGGAGTTCGTTCAGGAAGAACCCGCGATACTTGAAGTAGCACAGGATGCCGAGGTTCATCGTGATGCTGACGATCATCACGGCCTTGCGGACGCCCTGCCTTCGGCTCATGTCCATGAAGCGGCCGAAGAGGTAGTCCGCGATCGTGGTTCCCGTGACGAGGAAGGCGAGTTCGTAGCTCCACGCGGCGTAGAAGTTGAAGCTGGCGAAGAGCAGCACCCACACGCGGGCCATCTGCCGGCGGCGCGGGATCGCCCAGTAGAGCGCGAAGATCGCGAGGAAATACAGCAGGAACGACTGCGTGTGGAAGAACGGCTCGGGCAGGATGTCGTGAACGATCTTGAAGTAGTCCGGAGCGGCTTGATACGCCGCCTCCTGGGCCTTGTTCTTGATCGGTTCGTGTTTGATGAGGTCGAACAGCATCGCGGCCAACCATCCGTGGTCGGAACGGAACGTAGGCCGAACTATAGCCCGCCGTGGAAAACCGGGTCAACCCCGGTGCGACGCGTGGGTGTTCCGACAGATTTCGGGCGGCGGAGCCGCCCATGGGTGGCACCGTGCAACCCCAGATTGGGCTTTGCCAAGATCTGTCGGCGCACCCTAATTCCGGTTTTTGCTTGACTCGCCTCACGAAGCGGGCTTACCATTCTCAACATCACCTTCTTCGAGGACGGCTCATGTCCTTCCAGTCGCTGGCTCGCCGCCTGTTCCGCTCGGCCGTTACCCCCCCCCCGCGGCGTAACGGTTCGCGACTCATGGTCACGCCACTCGAAGATCGCTCCGTTCCCGCCACGATCTCCGGCAACGTCTTCTACGATCTCAATGGCGACAACGTGCACACGCCTCCCGAGGCATGGGCGGAGAACTTGGCCGTGTCCTGCACGCCGCCAGGCGGCACGCCGATTTCGGGAAGCACGAACAGCGCAGGCTACTACGAGTTCCCGGGGCTCGGATCCGGCACACATATCGTGTCGTTCACGCCAGCCATGGGCTACTCGTTCGGAACCCCGGTGAACGGGTACGCGGAGATCGTACTCGGCACGTTGGACGTGACCCAGAACGCGACCCTTGTCACCTCGATGCCACCGGTCTCGCCGCCGCCGCCGGTCTCGCCGCCGCCGCCGGGCCCGCCAACTGTTGCCCCTCCTCCTCCACCTGCTGCTCCTCCACCCGCATTCCTTGTCAACACTCAAGAAGACACAGCAGACGCAAATGCGAATGATGGGCAACCACTGGATGCGAACGGAAACGTTTCGCTTCGAGCCGTGATTGAGCACTGCAACCAGATGGGCAACATCCTGACCGGGAATTTCGCGACCAATCACTATGAGGTGAGGTTCGCCGCAGACGACTACAACATCTCGCTTACCAACGCCGCGTTGCCCGATCTCAAGTCGAACATGGACTTTATCGGCCGAAACACAGGAGTCCAACGGCCGCTCGGCGCACAAGGCAACTTCCGCATATTTACAGTGACGTCAGGCACGGTCTCCGCCTTCTCCAACATGACGATAAGGTATGGATTCTCCGGTAACGGCGGAGCCGTTCTCGTGCAGGGAGAAGGCAACTTCAATAATTGCAACTTCTACATGAACACTGCGGCACAAATCGGCGGGGCGTTATGCGCCGCGATGGGTTCGAAGCTTTCCGCAACTGATTGCACGTTCGAAAACAATACGGCTCATGAATATGGCGGCGCCATCGGGATCATCCAAGTCCAAAGCGCTGCGATCTCCAACAGCATCATTATTCACAATGAAGCCTACGGCATGACGACGGGCAGAGGTGGCGGAATCTACGTCGACTCCAGCATAAATGTTTCAGTCTCCTTAACGGACATCAGCCAGAACTGGGCCAACAATTACGGCGGAGGAATTTTTGCAAGAGACACTGCTCTCATCATGAATTCCGGTCAGCTTACTCAAAACACCTGTGGGTGGTATGGCGCGGGCATCTACGTGGATGCCGACGCAATCATCGCTCGGCTCAACGATGTCTCTGTGACGGACAATCATTCGGACAAGGGTGCGGGCGCCTATGTCTTCAAGGGCGCCTTGGCTGGATCGCTTGCGGCACTGACGGGGAACGTCGCCGACGACGCGATCCCAGGCATCGCGTACAAATCCGGCGCTGAGGCGACAATCTCGATTCCGCCGAATCAGCAGACGAAAGTGGAGGATCCATGAATCACCTCAGTCGAGTCGCGATTGTGGTCTTCATGTGCGTGTCAGTCGGCGGAATCGAAGGCGCTCCGCTGCCCCGACTTGAAGACGCCAAGAAGCTCGCCGATAAATTGGGCAGCGATGCGCCGCGCATTCGTGAAGAAGCCTATCGGAAGCTTCGCGCTCGGCCCGACGCGAATCCTTGGTTGCGGCGGTTGATGGATTCGGAAAACAAAACTTGTTCCGTGCTCGCCCGAAACCTATTGGTCGAGTTCGACAATGACCGGCAACTTGAGGCGCGTGCGGCTCTCGAGCATGCCGTTCGGAGTAATCGACTGGATGCCGTGATCGAATGGCATCAATACTGGCGTCCCAAAAAAGGCGAGGATCTTTGGTCGATTGTCCCGCCAGCTGGGAAGGCCGGATTGGACATGCACGCCAGACGATCCTCGGACGATCATGCGAGTCCGGTCGAATCGATGCATGCGAAGACACTCGCCTCGGAGCGTTCGCGATTCTACGATTTCACCTCCGGATTTGACCGCAAGATGACGGAGAGCGGCGTCTGGCACGTTCGAGCAAGTGATCGGTTGGTTTGGGACGGCAACACGCTCGCCTTCGCTAGCGTGGGTGGTCCCATCTTCGGAGGCTTTTCGACGGGCGTTCTGCACTTCGCTCTTGGGTCCATAGAAGCGTTCCATTACTCCGGATCTTTCGTGTTCTTCGAAGGTCGCCTCAGTGGTGGGTCTTCCGCGGATGGTCGAACCACTCCAGCGATCCCTTTGGATCGCTGCGTGGTCGTCGGCCGCGGCGATCTAGTTGGAGCGTCTGCGGATCAGTCGATTATTCTCGTGGACGGCGACATCGATTTGAGCACTGTCATGGTGCCTCCGGGAAAGGTCATCAGGAACTCGCTCATTCGCGCGAGTGGCGAGATCCGACTCCCCAAAAACTTGATGCTTGAGAATTGCACGATCGAGTCTCATGCGAAGAACCCGACCGCGCCCTACAGGCTCTTCGAATTGGAGGATTGCGGACTGAGTCTTGCAGACGACGAAGAGGGCTTGGTCGTGAAAAAGGTAAGGCCCGGCAGCCCGTTCGGGAACAGCGGGTTGATCCGCGGCGATGTCATTCGTGGAATCGACGACCGTGCTCCGGGAAGTTCCGAGGAGTTCCGGAAGAAGTTGAGAAGAGCTTCGATTCGGCAGGGTGATTGCCTGCTGACGGTTGTTCGTGGACGTGAGACGTTTGACCTTCCGGCATACTTCCCACTCCCGAAATAGCCAAGAGGATGCCAACTTTTCGACTCCGGCATTTCATCCTTTTGAACAAATGTTCCCCGATCGTGAGTGCTTCCGCCGCAATTCAATCCCATCGTTCAGGCCGCACTCATGAAGGAGTCTGCGGAGCGAGACGAGAAGATTCTCGCCGGGCTCCGAGCAAAACTGAGGTGGGAAGAGGAACACACGGCTCCACGGCCTCGTCCAGTCCTCTCGCCGCGGATCAAGTGACTCGTCAAAGTCGAACTTCAACCACCTCTCCGCAAGGCGTAATGGGCCGAGACCCGTCGACGTTGTTTCGGCGCAACGTCAAGGCTTGGCGGTGGTTGCCGCTCGCGGTTGAAACTTCGCCCAGCTTGTGTAAACTGCCCACGCCCGATAGTTGCCCCTCCGGCGGCGTCTCTCCCCTCCGACCGGGCGATCCCTCCGCGAGGTTTCTGCATGGCCGGTCGACCGATCCGCGCGTACACCGTTCTGCCCTGCCTCCCGGAACGCCTGCAGCCGCTGCACAAGCTCGCGTACAACCTGTGGTGGTGCTGGAACTCGGATGCGGTTGGCCTGTTTCGCCGCGTGAACGCCGATCTCTTCGCCGCGCTCGATCACAGCCCCATCCGCCTGCTCGGCGCCACGGAACAGACTCGCTTCGAACAACTCGAGCAGGATGCGGGCTTCCTCGCCCACATGGATCGCGTCGTCGCCTCGCTGGACCGCTACACCTCGGCCCGCACCTGGTTTCAGGAAAGCTGCCCGGACGATCAGGACACGAAGATCGCGTACTTCTCCGCCGAGTTCGGCCTGCATGAATCCGTGCCGATCTACTCCGGCGGCCTCGGCGTGCTCGCGGGGGATCACTTGAAGTCCGCCAGCGATCTCGGCCTGCCGCTCGTCGGCGTGAGCCTCATGTATCGCGAGGGGTACTTCCGCCAATACTTGAACGTGGACGGCTGGCAGCAGGAGCGATACCCGGAGAACGACTTCTTCAGCCTGCCGATCGTGCTCGAAACCGGCGCGGACGGGAAGCCGATCCTCGTGGGCGTGCCGCTGCCGGGCCGCGAATTGAAGCTCCGCATCTGGCGCATTCAGGTCGGCCGCGTGCGGCTGTACCTGCTGGACGCGAACATCCCGGAGAACCGCCCCGAAGACCGCGCCATCACGGCCCAACTCTACGGCGGGGACCACCACACGCGGATCCAACAGTAGATCGCGCTCGGCATCGGCGGGCTCCGCGCTCTCCGCGCCCTCGGGTTCACGCCCACCGTCTGCCACATGAACGAGGGACACTCCGCGTTCGCGGCCCTCGAGCGCATCCGCACCACGATGGAAGAACACAAGCTGGACTTCGCCGCGGCCTTCGAGGCGGTGAAGGCCGGCACCTGCTTCACCACGCACACCCCCGTGCCCGCCGGGAACGACGCCTTCCCCATGGCCCTGATCGAGCAGTACCTCGGCGAATACCTGCACCGCATGGGCGTGGACCGCAACGCGATCGCCGCCCTCGGCCGCCAGCACCCCGGCAACGAGAGCGAACCCTTCGGCATGACCGTGCTCGCGCTCAAGACCGCGAACACCAGCAACGGCGTGAGCAAGCTGCACGGGTCCGTCTCGCGGAAGATGTGGCACGAAATCTGGCCCGGGCTCCCCGTGCCCGAGGTGCCCATTGCGTCCATCACGAACGGCGTTCACACGCAGACGTGGCTCTCCCCCGAGTTCCGCCAACTCTACGACCGCTACCTCGGCACCCACTGGGAAGAGAAGCCGACGGACTTCAGCATCTGGAAGCGGGTGGAGCAGATTCCGGACGAGGAGCTGTGGCGCACGCACGAACGCCGCCGCGAGCGGCTGGTGGCGTTCGCGCGGAAGCGGCTGAAGTCGCAGTTGAAGCGGTGCGGGTCTCCGCAAAGCGAACTGACCGCCGCCGAGGAAGCCCTCGATCCGGACGCGTTGACCATCGGCTTCGCCCGCCGCTTCGCCACGTACAAGCGCGGCGACCTCATCTTCCGCAACGAGAAGCGGATCGCCGAACTCGTGAACCAGGCGGATCGCCCCGTCCAGTTCATCTTCAGCGGCAAGGCCCACCCCAAGGATCAGGGCGGGAAGGAACTCATCGCCCGCGTGGTGCAGATGAGCCGCAAAGCGGAGTTCCGTCGGCGGATCGTCTTCATCGAAGACTACGACATGAACGTGGCCCGCTACCTCGTTCAGGGCGTGGACGTGTGGCTGAACAATCCGCGGCGGCCGCTCGAAGCCTCGGGCACCAGCGGAATGAAGGCCCCGGTCAACGGCGGGCTCAACCTCTCGATCCTCGACGGCTGGTGGGTCGAAGGGTACGACGGGGACAACGGCTGGGCCATCGGCGCCGGCGAAGAATATGCCGACCTCACCCTCCAGGACGACGTCGAGAGCCGCTCGCTGTACGACCTCATCGACCGCGACCTGATCCCGCTCTTCTACACCCGCGGCTCGGACAATCTGCCCCGTGGGTGGATCCGCCGCATGAAGCGATCCATCTCCACGCTCGTGCCGATGTTCAACACGAACCGCATGGTCGAGGAGTACGCCGAACGGTGCTACCTGCCGAGCCACCGTCGATTCTCGAAGCTGTCCGGCGGGCACCTCGCGGCGGCGAAGGAACTCGCGGCATGGCGGGGCCGCATCCGCGGCGACTGGGGCCAGATTCGAGTCGAGAACGTCGAAACGCCCGGCGGCGACACCCACCGCGTCGGCAGCGTCTTCCCCATTCGCGTCACGGTGAACCTCGGCCAGTTCCACCCGAACGACGTGGAAGTGCAGCTGTGCCACGGCGTGCTCGATTCCCTCGGCGAGATCGCGGAACCGAAGGTTCTCTCGCTCTCCGCCGAAGGCACGCCGATGAACGGCGCCCCGCAGACCGCGGTGTTCGGCGGCAAGGTTCCCTGCTACTCCAGCGGCCAGTTCGGATACACCGTGCGGGTGCTGCCGAAGCACGCGAACCTGCCGCACCCGTTCGAACCCGGCCTCGTGACCTGGGGCTGATCGGTCGGGGAGATCGCATGAGACGGACGGCCACGGACGAGGCCCCGAAGACGCTGTTCCCCTCGAGCGCGTTCGCGGGGTTCGGGCCGAGCCGTTTCCGCCCCGCTGATGAAACCGTCGTCGGCCGTCGCATCAAGGGCCGCTCGCTTCTCCGCGGCGTTCGCGATCATGCCCCGCGGCTTCCCGGCGTCTACGGCTGGTTCGACTCCCGCGGCAAGAGCTCGTTTACATCGGCAAAGCGAAGTGCCTTCGCGCCCGCCTCCTCAGCTACTTCCGCGAGAACAGCCGCGACCCGAAGGCGGGGAAGATCGTCGAACGCGCCCGCATGCTCGCGTGGGAACAAACCGGAGACGAGTTCGCCGCGCTGCTTCGCGAGTTGGAACTCATTCAACGCCTGCGGCCGCGCTTCAACGTGCAGGGGTTGCCCGGCTTCTCTCGACACCACTACATCTGCATCGGTCGCGCGCCGGCCCCGTTCGCGTTCGTGTCCAAGAACCCGACCGGGAAGGAGGCCGCGTGCTACGGGCCGCTCACGAAGTGGTACCGCTCCGAAGACGCGGTGCGGCGGCTCAACGACTGGTTCCAACTGCGGGACTGTTCCGGCTCGGTGCCGATGGCGTTCGCGGATCAGGCCGATCTCTTCCCGCTGGAACGGGCGCCGAAATGCCTGCGATATGAACTCGGCACGTGCTGCGGGCCGTGCGTCGGGTCGTGCACGCGAGCCGACTATACCGACCGCGTGAAGCGGATGAAGGCGTTCCTGGACGGCCGCGATCGCGGCCTGATCCGCACGCTGGAAGAGGGCATGGAGGCGGCCGCGGAACGCTACGAGTTCGAGAAAGCGGTCGGCCTGCGGGACCGACTCAAGACCCTGCAATGGCTGGACGACCGGCTCGCGTTGCTCCGCCGCGCCCGCACGATGCACTCGTTCGTGTACCCGCTCACGGGCGACGACGGCGTGGAACGGTGGTACCTCATCCATCGCGGCCAGGTGCGGAACGTGATCCGGCCGCCAGTGTCGGACGAAGCTCGTGAAACGATCCGCAGCACGTTCGCGGAACCCGCCGCACCCACCATCCTCGGCCCGGGAACGGTGGACAGCGTGCTCCTCGTGGTGGCGTGGTTCCGCCGCAACGCCGAGGAGAAAGCCAAGCTCCTGACTCCGGACTATGCTTAGCCGCGAGGCGGAGTCCGCGGAGCCGAGCGCGGCCGGCTCCGTGGCCAAACCAACGGGTGCTCCATGCTCGCGGACAACATCTTCCTCAAGATCATCGACAAAACCATCCCGGCGAAGATCGTCCACGAAGACGACCGCTGCCTCGCGTTCCACGACATCGGCCCGAAGGCGCCGGTGCACGTGCTGATCATCCCGAAAAAGGTGATCCGCACGCACGACGACATCGCCCCGGACGACGCGGCGCTGATCGGTCATCTTCACGTGGTCGCGGTGAAGCTGGCGAAGGACCTCGGCCTCGGCGCCGGGTATCGCCTCGTGATCAACTGCGGCGAAGACGGCGGCCAAACCGTTCCCCATCTCCACATGCACCTCCTCGGCGGCCGCCCCCTCGGCTGGCCGCCGGGGTGAGAGTTTCATTCGCGGACCATATCGAGTATTCTCAACTGCATGTCCACCAAGAACGCGATGCGAGGCCGGTTCACGCCCACGATCGTCCGCGGCGCTCCGCTGAACATGCCCACGGCCGAGGAAATCGAAGCGGATCCCGAGGCCGCCCTGAGCCGCCTGCCCAGCTGGGAGGATCTCCCGCACGACGACGGAGAGCCCATGGAGACGCCCTGGCACCGACAGCAGATGAACCTGCTGATCGAGACTCTCGAGGAACATTGGAGCGATCGCGACGACGTGTTCATCGGTGGAAACATGTTTGTCTACTTCAGCGAGAAGCAGGAGTTCAACAAAGACTTTCGCGGGCCGGACTTCTTCCTGGTGAACGGTGGCGTCGAGAAAGACAACGGGCGGCTCAGTTGGATCTCGTGGAAGGAGAACGGCCGGCTACCGGATTTGATCATCGAGTTGGTGTCCAAGACGACGGCGAAGATCGACCGCGGCGAGAAGCTCGAACTGTACATGAAGCAGTTCGCCGTGCAGGAGTGCTTCTGCTACGACCCGGACGGCGAGAAACTGCAGGGCTGGCGACGGACGATCGGCGGGAAGTACGTCGAGATCGAAGAGACGGCGGACGGCCGCATGTGGTGCGACCAGACGCAGCTTTGGCTCACGCGGTGGACCGGCCGCCACGCCCGGCGGGAGGCGACGTGGCTGCGCTTCGCGACGAAGGATGGCTCGCTCCTTCCCACGGGCACGGAGAAGGCGCAATCGGCCGAGGCCGAGGTCGCCAAACTGAAGCATGAACTCGCCGCGCTCAAGAAGAAGAAAAAGTAACCCCTCACGAGCCACTCCATGCGGTCGTTCGCTCTCCCCGTTCTGCTCGCGATATCGGTTCCCGCTTCGGCCGCGGACCTGCGTGTGTGGCCGCCGGACGTCGCCATCGGCGGGCCGAACCGCACTCAGCATCTGGTCGTGACCTTGGACGAAGCCGGCCGCACCGTTTCGGACGCGACCGCGAAAGCGACGTACTTCTCCTCCGATGCCGCCGTCGCGAAGGTGGACGCGAGCGGGCTCGTCGTCGCGGGTTCTCCCGGCGACGCGACCCTCACGGTGAAAGTCGGCCAGCAATCGACCGTGATCAAGGTGAAGGTCGCAGCCGGCGGAACGTGGAGCTTCCGTCATCATGTCGTGCCCACGCTCACGCGCGGCGGCTGCAACTCGGGCGGCTGCCACGGCGCCCTCGCCGGCAAAGGCGGCCTCAAACTCTCGCTCCGCGGATACGACGCCGAATTCGATCACTTCACGCTCACCCGCCAGGCTTCGGCCCGTCGCGTGGACCTGACCGCTCCCGCCGATTCGCTGCTCACGAAGAAAGCCGTTCGCGCCATGCCCCACGGCGGCGGCCGCCGCTTCGAGGAGAACTCGGACTTCCACACGCTCCTGCTCGACTGGATGAAGGCCGGAGCGCCCGGCCCCGTGGAATCGGACGCGACCCTGCTCCGCCTCGAGGCCTACCCCCGCGCTGCGCTCCTCAAGCCGAAGGACTCGCTGAGGGCGGTCGTGCGGGCGGTCTATTCCGATGGCCGGGTCGAAGACGTGACCCGCTGGGCGAAGTTCGGCTCCAGCGAAGAACTCGTCGCGAACGTGACCGAGGACGGCCTCGTGAACGTGATCGGCTATGGCGAAGCCGCGATCAGCGTGCTCTTCGGCTCCCGCGTCGCGACGCTCGCCGTCACCTCGCCCTTCGACAACGACGTGAAAGCCGCCGCGTTCGCGGCTTCACCCAAGAACAACTTCGTGGACGAACTCGTTCTCAAGAAGTTGGAACTGCTCCGCCTCCCGCCTTCGGCCCAGTGCTCGGACGCGGAGTTCATCCGCCGCGCGTTCCTGGACACCTGCGGCATCCTCCCCAAGCCCGAAGAAGTGACCGCGTTCCTGAACGACCCCGATCCGAAGAAGCGCGTCACACTCGTGGACAAACTCCTCGAACGCCCCGAGTTCACGGACTACTGGACAATGAAGTGGTCCGACTTGCTGCTCGTTTCGAGCCGCAAGCTGCCGCAACCCGCGATGTGGGCGTTCTACCGCTCGATCCGCCGCGGCGTGGCGGACAACGAACCGTGGGACGCGTTCGCCCGCAACCTCGTCACGGCCACGGGCAGTTCCCTCACCCACGGCGGCGGGAACTATTTCGTGATGCACAAGGACATCAGCGACCTCGCGGAATCGACCGCGGTCACGTTCCTCGGCATGAGCATCACCTGCGCCCGCTGCCACAATCACCCGCTGGAGAAGTGGACGCAGGACGAATACTGGAGCTTCGCGAACCTGTTCTCGCGGGTGGCGTTGAAGACCGGGGACCGCACGGGCGAAGTGATGGTGCAGAGCCGCGGCGAGGGCGAAGCGCTCCACCTGCGCCGCGGCGTCGCGATGCCGCCGACGCCGTTGGACGGCAAGCCGCTCCCCGCGGACAGCCCGGCCGATCGCCGCGCGTACTTCGCCGAGTGGCTCACGTCGCCGGACAATCCGTACTTCGCGAAGGCCCTCGTGAACCGCGTCTGGAAGAACTACATGGGACGCGGATTGGTCGAAGCCGAGGACGATCTCCGCGAGACGAACCCGGCCTCGAACCGAGAACTGTTCGATGCCCTCGCCGCGGACTTCATCCGGAACAAGTTCGACGTCAAACATCTGATGCGAACGATCCTGAACTCGGCGGCGTACCAGCGGTCGTCGAAGCCGCTCGCCGGCAACGCGGCGGACGATCGCTTCCATTCCCGTTACCTCATCCGCCGGCTGCCCGCCGAGGTGATCCTCGACGCGTACTCGGACGTGAGCGGCGTGCCGACACCTTTCAACCAGATCAAGTCCAATGCGGGGGACGCGATCACGCCGATCGCCACGTACCCGCTCGGCACGCGGGCGGTTCAGATTCCGGATTCGCTCGCGGCTTCCCGCTTCCTCGAAGCGTTCGGCCGGGCGGACCGCGTTCAGACGTGCTCCTGCGAACGGACCTCGGACGCCAGCGTGACCCAGGCCCTGCACCTGAACAACGGCGTGACGCTGAACGACAAACTCCGCGGCGAGAAGTCCGTGGTTTCAAGCTGGCTCGCGGCCAAGATGAGCGAGAACGAGATCGTCGACCGTCTGTTCCTGACGGCGCTCTCGCGGCCGCCGTCCGCCGAAGAAAAGGCGAAGTTCGTGAAGATTCTGGCGGAGGCGGCGAAGGACGGAGCAGCGGCCCGCCGCGAGGCGATCGAAGACTTCGTTTGGGCCGTGCTCACCGGCCGCGAGTTTCTGTTCAACCACTAAGCGGCGGCGAACCCGCAAGCGGGTCGCGAGACGGCGAGATCAACACACGACGTCGCGTGTACCGAGTTCGTTTCGCGACCCGCTTGCGGGTTCGCATTGGAGTTCCGCTCATGGATCCGTTCAATCCGAGCCCGCCGAAGCCGCCGCCCCCGCGCGACGATCAGCAGAACGAAAGCCTGTTCAGCGGCAGTGTGGAAGCCGGGGCGGACGCGGTCGACGTGGCAAACGAAGTCGCGGACGGCGGCCTCCTCGGCGGCATCGGCGACGTGCTCTCCGGCGGGGTGGATCTCGCCCGCGGCGCGATCTCCGGCACCGCGGACGTCATGTCCGGCGTCGCGGCCGGAACCGTGGACGTGGTCGGCGGCGTGGCCTCCGGCGCGATCGACATCGCGGGCACGGTCGCCGGCGGCGCGGTGAACGCGCTCGGCGCCGCGGGCGAAGCGATCGGCACGGTCGCCTCGAACATTCCGGACGCGCTGGGGGCCGTGGGCGACGGCGTGGGCGCCGTGGTGGAAGGGGCAGGGAGCGCCGCGAACGGCTGCAGTTGTTCCCTCGCGATCGTGCTGTTCTTCCTCGCGGCCGGGTCCGCCGTCGCCGCCGTTCTTCACTGATCGCGCTCCCGGCTCGAGGCCTCCGCGGGAACCGCGTGAGTTCGGCCCTCCCGGCCGTATGATAGCTTCGCAGCCGCCTCCGATTGGTGATTTCCCGATGGCCCGCCGTCCGACCAAGATTCCCGCTCTGCCCGAACATCACATCGCGGATCCCGTTCAACTCGCGCCGTGCCTCGAACATCTGGCGCGGGCGCCGATCATCGCCTTCGACACCGAGTTCGTCGGCGAGGACGCGTACCGCCCCGAGTTGTGCCTCGTTCAGATCGCGACCGAGGCCGGGCTCTATGTCATCGATCCGTTCTCGTGCGGCCCGCTCGATCGCTTCTGGGAGATTCTCACCGATCCGTCGAAGACCGTGGTCGCGCACGCCGGGCGGGAAGACATCCGCATCTGCAACTTCGCGGTGGGGCGCACGCCGAACGTCTTCGACGTGCAACTCGCGGCGGGGCTGATCGGCTACACGTACCCGATCGGCTACGCCGGCCTCGTGCAGGATCTGCTCGGCAATCGCATGTCCAAGGGCGAAACGCTCACGGACTGGCGGCGCCGCCCGCTTCAGCCCGGCCAGATCCGCTACGCCTTCGACGATGTCCGCTTCCTCATCCCCGCGTGGAAGAAGATCACGGACCGCCTGAAGAAGCACGACCGACTCGCATGGGCCGAAGAAGAGTTCGACGGCTTCGTGAAGAAGTCCGTGGCGGACGACGCGACCCTCGAACGCTGGCGCAAGGTCAAGGGCACCGGCGGGCTGGACCGCAAGGCCCTCGCCATCGTGCGTGAAGTGTTCACCTGGCGGGATGGCTTCGCCCAGCGCGTGAATCGGCCGCCACGCATGCTCCTGCGGGACGACCTGATCGCCGAGATCGCGAAGCGGGCCCCGCGAACGCTCGAAGACCTGCAGATGCTGCGCGGCCTTCCCCGCGGCGAACCCGAGGCGATCTTGGACGCGGTTCGCCGCGCCCGCAAACTCCCGCCCGAAGAGTTGCCCGAACTCGAACCACGGGACAACGATCCGACTCACGTCCTGCTGCTCGCGGGGCTGCTCGGCGTGGTGCTCGCGGACCTCTGCTCGCGGAAGCGGCTCGCATCGAACCTGGTCGCGACGGGTCAGGATCTCAAGGCCGTGGTGCGGGCGCGGGCCTCGGGCACGGACCTGCCGGACGTGCCGCTCGCGCGCGGCTGGCGCTCGCGGCACATCCTGCCCGAACTGCTCGCGGTGCTGGATGGCGGCCACGCCATCCGCGTGGTGAAGCCGAACTCGCCGGCGCCGCTGAGCTACCTCGCGACGAGCGAGGCGCTGCCGCCGCCCGACGACGATCCGGACGACGAAGACGACTGAATCGCTCATTTCGCGAGCACGTCCACGGCGAAGAACGCGTCCACGGGCTCGCGGCCGCTGGAATCTTCCACGCGGATCGGGATCACGTGTCGGCCCGGCTTCGCCCCTTCGAGCACGGTGAAGGTCGTCCCCAGGGTTCGCGTCGCGCCGACCGTGGAGTTCATCCCGGTGTGGAAGTCGTTCACGATGCCGCGGCCGGAGGCATGCAGCGTCAGCGCATCGCCGCGCGGGCCATGACCGGCCACGCCGATCGTCACGGGGAAGGAGTCGCCGGGCTTCGCCGTTCGGAGCACGGGTTCGACCGTGACGCGGTGCGGCGTCCAGTCGTGCAGGTGCTTCCCCGAGACGCAGAGCGCGTCGCACGCCTGCCCCGCGGCCTCGCCCCACTTCGCCCGCCGCCGATAGTCCTCGGCATTGAACACGTACGGCCCGCCGTGCTCGGCCAGCACCCACTCCGGATTCGCCTCCAGCACGGTCTTCGCGCTCGTCCCGTACGGCACGGGCGAACTGCGGTTCAACCCCATCCAGCCGCCGGTGCCGCTGAACTGATCCTGATGGAAGAAGTTGTCCGCCGTGAAGAAGCACCGCTTGCCGTCGATCGTGGCCTCGATTCCCGAGGTGTACCACGACTGCCCGGGCAGGTGGTGAAACTTGAACGTGTAGCCGCCCCACGCGGCGGACTCGCCGTCCTTCAGTTCTTTGGTGAACCGGATCGGCCGCAGGTCGAGGAACGGGGCCCGCACGGCGAGAGGATCCTTCAGCGGAATCGCGACGAGATCGAGGCTCCACACCTCGCAGCGATCGCGGCCGTTCAGCACGTGGATTCCGTCGAAGTGGTCGTAGTGGGCGTGGCTGAAGGCCACGAGTTCGACCGGCCCGAGCTTTTCGTCCTTGCGGAGCTTCTCGATCTGGTCCGCGCTCCGCTGGCCCCACGGGTCGAGCACGAAGATGCCGTTCCCCTGCCGGGACTTCAGCACGTACGTGTTGCCCGTGATCCAGAGGTGGTCGCCGAGCTTGGCCCACGGCTTGTCCCCGCCGCTGGCGATCTGTTCCTTCGGCACGAGGAAGTCGTAGGCGGGTTGGTTGCCGAGTCGCTGCTTGGTGAAGCGTTCGAAGCTCTTCATGAACCCGGCCTCGTCCACGTTCCTTGCGGTGGCTTCGAGCGCTTCGGGGATGTCCTTCGTGACGACGGGCCCGTGCGCGGGGCAGAGGTGTGTCGCGTTCCGTTTCGCGAGTTTGCGGAGGCTCTCGGCCGCGGGCTTGAGGCCCACGTCCGTCCAGTGATCCCAATCGGTGGTGAAGGGCGTCCAGAGTTTGCCGGCGGAGTGAATCGCGTCGCCCGAGAAGACCAGCTCGGGCCCTTCGACGTCGTCCGCCTTGCGGAGGTGGAAGGCGAAGTGATCGCGCGAATGCCCTGGCGTCGCGACCGCCGTGATCGACCACTCGCCGAACGCGAGCTTCGCCTGATCCACGAGCGAACAATCGACGTCCGGCACGCCTTCGGGCAGCACGAAGTACGCCGTCCGCGAGTTCCTCAGCGGGATGGAGTCCTTCCAGAACCTGGCGACGTTCTCGACCGTGAGCCACTCCGCGGCTTCTTTCGACGCCTTCACCCCCGCGCCGGCCTTGCGATACTCGGCGGCGAACTCGGCCGAGTCGCGATGGTGATGAGTGAGGAGCACGACCTCGACCGCGTCCACGTCGAGTTCCGCGAGCGTCTCGGGGCGGGCGGCCGCGTCCACGAGCAGGGCTTTCTTGCCGCTCACGACGGCGTACGTGGCCGGGCCGTTCCCCTTGCCGCGATACACGCCGGGCACGACCTCGACCCAGGAATCGAGCTTGGCGGGTTTCGTGTCCGCCCGGCTGAGCCAGACGATGAGCCCGACCATGCCCAGACACGACGCAGCCAGCAGAACGCGAGCCCGCATGGGAGAGGCCTCCGAAGCTTTCCGGAGAAGATACTCGGAAACGACTCAGGCCGCGAGTCGCGGCGCGGGGATCGGCGGGGTCGAAGCAACGGGCTGACGCGAACGGGCGATTGCGTGGAGTCCGCCGGCCCAGAGCGCGAGCGTGGCCGCGGCGCCGAGGCCGCTCTCGCGGAGGCGATCGAACACCGGCCCGGGGAAGAGCGGAACGCACGTCGCGATCGACCAACCGAGCAGCAGCAGAAGCGTGCGACGGTCCGCGATCGCCGAACCCGGCCGTTCCGCCAGGCTCCGGAGCCAGAGCCCGGCCACGAGCGGATAGGCGAACGCGTAGTAGTGCATGTGCGAGACCGGCGTGGCGAGCAGCATCACGGCGCAGGCACAGCCAAGAAAGACGAGTTGATCGGCGGGTGACGGCCCGAGCTTTCGCCAGCCGACGACCGCCGTGGCGAGAATCATCGCGGCGGCCACGGCGAGGTGGGCGAAGTTCGCGAGCGGCTCGGCTCGCGTGGGTCGCGTCTCGGGATCCGGATGAAGCCACGCCTGAGCCGCGGCACGAACCGATTGGCTGTCCGTCGCTCCGATGCCGTGCAACTCCTTCGCGCGAACCTGATCGCCGTGCGTGTCGAAGACCGGGCCGAGGACCACGCGGGCCAGATCGGCATTCAGGCTCATGGCTTTCTCCGGCCCCCACACGAGGGACGGGATCACGCCCACGAACAGAGCCACCGCGGCCGCGGCGCCGAGAAGCCCGCGACCGTCGCGTCGCACGAGCGGCACGAGCACGAGAAGCGCCGGGATGATCTTCACGATGGCCGCGAGCGCGAGCCATGCTCCGCCGAGGGCGCGGCGACCACGCGTCGTCGAGGCGAATCCGGCGGCGATCAACGCGACCACGAACGTGTTCACCTGCCCGCGGCCCAGCGTGTGGCCCATCGAACCGATGCAGAAGTACAACGGCACGAGGCGGGCATACCACCAGCCGCGGGAGCCCGAAGCCAGATGCGGCAGGACCGCCCCCGCGAACGCGTGGGCCGCGTAACCGATCGCGACCACGCTCAACAAGTACCAGATGGCGACGGACGCCGCGAACGGCAGGTAGCCGTCCCGCGGGAGGAACGGATACGGATCGCCAAGCGGGACCATCGCGACGGCGAACACCGGCGTGTACGCGAAGTGCCAGCCGTTGTTGTCGATCACGTCGTAGATTTCGCCGCCGGAGCGCACCGCCCACCCGGCCCGCGCATAGACTTGGAAGTCCGTCTTCGGATTCATCATGTACGCCGAACGGAGCGTGATCAGCGTTCCGAACGCGACGAGCAGCAGCCCGCCGAGCGCGAGCCCCATTCGTTCCCATCGGTTCAGGCGATCGGCGAGCATGGCGGAATCCGTTCCGGAGGGTCGTTCGTCCGGCGGGAGTGTACCGGGAACCCGGCCGCGTGCGAACCCCGGATTCCCGCCGCGCCGGGTGTGGCGGCGGAGCCGATCTTGGGTGGCCCCGCCGCGCCCGGCGCGGCGGCGGAGCCGCTCTTGGGTGGCACCGCCTTCTTTCTAGCCGGTGTGGCGGCGGAGCCGCTCTTGGGTGGCACCGGCTTCTAGCCGGTGCGTGGCCCCGGCTTCCAGCCGGGGCTCCTGTCGGGGGCAACTTCCTTCGAAGTCAGCCACCCTCGGAAGGAGCACCGGCTGGAAGCCGGAGCCGCCCACGCCGGCCGCCGGGGTCTATACTGTCTGCATCCGTCGATGTCATCCGGAAGGGAAGGTCCGCATGTCGTTCCGCCTCCTCGCCGCGCTCCTGATCGCGTGTTCGCCCGCCGTCGGATTCGCCGCCGATCCCGCGGCCCGCGCCAAGGCCGACGCGGACCTCGCCCGCACCGCCCGCACCATGTTCGCCGGCGTGAAGCCGACCGTGCTCGAGAACGGCCTCACCGTCTACCTCCTGCCCGTGAAGAACGCCCCGACCGTGAGCACGATGGTGGCCTACCGCGTCGGCAGCGCCGACGAGGAGAAAGACCAGACCGGCCTCTCCCACTACCTCGAACACCTCATGTTCAAGGGCACGGACAAACTGCTCCCCGGCGACGTGGACCGCGCCACGCAGCGCAACGGCGGCTCGAACAACGCCTACACCTCCGAGGACATGACGGTCTACCACTTCGATTTCGCCGCGGACCGCTGGCAGATCGCGCTCCAGATCGAAGCGGACCGCATGCGCAACGTGAAGATCGACGCCAAGCATGAGTTCGAGCAGGAGAAAGGCGCCGTGATCGCGGAACTGGCGGGCGGCGAAGATCAACCGTGGGGCCTCGAGTTCAAGAAGGTGCTGCCGTTGCTCTACCCGAAGGATTCGCCCTACTCGCACCCCGTGATCGGCGAAGAGAAACACGTTCGCGACGCGACCGCCGAAATCATCAAGCGGCACTACGACAAGTGGTACCACCCGAACAACGCCTCGCTGATCGTGGCCGGCGGGTTCGACGCCGACGCGGCCCTCGCCAAGATCAAGGATCTCTTCGGCTCCATTCCGAAGGGCGATCTGCCGAAGCGGAAGGCCCCCACCTTCCACCCGGAACGAAAGGCCGCGAGCCGCCTCGAATTCCCCTCGAAGTTCGACGTGCCCCGCGTCATGCTCGGGTTCAACACCGTGCCCGTCGGCCATGCGGACGACCCCGTGTTCGACGTGATCTCGAACATCCTCGGCGACGGCAAAACGAGCCGCCTCTACCGCAAGCTCGTGGAGACGGACCGCCTCGCCTCCGAAGTCTTCTGCTTCAACAACACCGGCCGTTACCCCGGCTGGTTCTCGGTGAACGCCGAGTTGCTCAAGGGGAAGGACCGCGCGAAGGCCGAGGCGATCCTCTTCGCCGAACTCGAGAAGCTGGCCGCGGAACCGGTGAGCGACGAAGAACTGACGCGGGCGCGGCGGAAGATTCTCGCAGGGTTCGTCTTCAATCGCGAGAGCGTCCACAGCCTGGCGGACTCGGTGGCCAAGGCCAGCATCTACACGAACGGCGGAGACGCCTCCGCGTTCTACGGCGACTACCTGACCCGCCTCGCGGCCCTCACCGCGGACGACATTCGCCGCGTGGCGAAGACGTACTTCTCGAAGAAGGACGCGTCGATCGTCTGGAGCGTGCCCAAGGACGAAAAGAAAACCCAAGCGGCGGGCGAGAACGAGCCCCGAGCGGCGGGCGTCCGCTCCCAGTGGGTTTCAGGACACGGAGGGCCGACACGCCCCGCTCGGCAGCATCGCGCCGAGCCCGCGGGCGGAGCGGCGTTCTCCCTCGCGGCCGCGAAGCGAACCGTTCTGCCGAACGGCCTGGTCGTCATCACGCTCGAGGATCATCGGCTGCCGGTCGTCGTGGCCAGCCTCGCGATCAAGGACGTGCGGCTGCGCGAGCCCGCGGACAAGGCCGGCATCGCGACCTTCACCGGCGGCCTGCTCGAGGAAGGCACGGACAAACACACCGGCGCCGAGATCGCCGCCCTGATCGAGGACACCGGCGGCGAGATGAGCGTCGGCGCCGGCGGCGCCAACCTCAAAGTGCTGACCCCGGACACCAAGCTCGGCCTCGGACTCTTCTTCGAGTGCCTCGCGAAGCCGAACTTCCCCGCGGACGCGCTCGACCGGCAACGCGAACAGCAACTCTCGGCCATCGACGACGCCGAGACCCAGCCGCGGCAACGCGCCAACGCCCTCTTCAAGGCGATCGTCTACGGCGAACACCCGCTCGGCCGCTCCGGCCTCGGCAAGAAAGAACTCGTCGAGAAGTTCACCGCCGCGGACTGCAAGGCGTTTCATGCGGCGGTCATCGCGCCGAACAACGCGATCCTCGTCCTCGTGGGGGACTTCGACAACGCCGCCATTCTGAAGACGGTCGAGGAACTCACGAAGGACTGGAAGCCGACGAACGCGGCGAAGCCGCAGCCCGCCGCGCCGCCGAAGGCCGACAAGGTGAACCTCCGCGTCGTGAGCGATCCGAACGCGGCCCAGGTTCACATGTACCTCGGGCACCTCGGAATCACGCGGCAGGATCCGGACTACTTCAAGCTCCTCGTGATGGACAACGTGCTCGGCACCGGCCCCGGCTTCACGGATCGCCTGAGCGCGACCCTGCGGGATCGCCAAGGGCTCGCGTACACCGTGAACGCCACCATCGCCACCGGAGCGGGGAACGACGTGGGCACGTTCACCGGGTTCATCGGGACCGCGGCCAAGGACTTCATCGCCGCTCGGGACGGGTTCGTCGCCGAAATCGCCCGCATCCGCGACACGGAGCCAACGGCCCAGGAAGTGGACGACGCCAAGAAGTACCTGCTGGGGAGCCTGCCGTTCCGATTCACGACGACGAGCGCGGTCGCGGGGCAACTTCTCGCCGCGGAACAATATGGGCTCGGGTTCGATTTCCTCGAGAAATTCCGGAAGGAAGTCGAGTCCGTGACCCCGGCGGACGTGCAGGCCGTGGCGAAGAAGCATTTGAATCCGAAGGCGCTGACGATCGTCGCGGTCGGCCCCGTGGACGCGGCCGGCAAACCGCTCGAACGCAAGAAGGGGAAGTGAACTTCACCCCCCTCCCGCACGTAGATTCATCATGAACTCGACGCTGAAGATCCTCGTGCCGCTCGTGCTGCTCGTCGGCGGCGTGTTCGTGCTCACGTACTTCACGCAGTACACCCCGACGGACGACGCCGACAAGGGCGGTCCCGAGGTGGTGACCGCGAAGAAGCCGCTGCAGTTCTTCTCCAGCCGCCGCGCGTGGCTGCCCCGCGAGATCTACGACAAGGCCCTCTCCATGGGCGACACGCCCCCCGGCACCCTCGCGGACGTCGCCTTCTACGGCTTCTACGAGCCCGCCGCCGATCCGTACTCCGCCACCTTCTGGTTCAAGAACGAAAGCCCCGGCCCGGTGAAGATGCAACTCAAGGCCGTGAGTTGCACCACGTGCAGCGGCGGCCGCGTCGCCCCGATCCCGAACGACGTGGCGAAACAGATTCTGCAGATGACGGCCGTCACCGCGCTGCCGCAAGGGTTCGTTTCGGGGTTGCCCGCCGGGATGGTCGGCCCGGCGGCGAACCTCGCGTCCGAACGCCTCACCTGGCAGTACCACAAGTACGACAAAGCCCCCATCGACATCGTCTACGAGGTGCCCGCGGCTCCTTCCCCATCCGCGGACAAGTGGATCTCCGAGCAGTGGGCCATCCTCGAACTGCAGTTCCAGGCGAAGCCCACGCCCGGCCTCCACGGCCTCCAGGCGGACTTCATCACGCAGCTCCAAGGCTCGCCCGATTCCTTCGAGGAGAAGTTCGGCCTCGGGTACGTCACGTCGCCGCCATTCGAGATGGACAAGCTCGCGATCGACGCCGGCGAACTCACCGACGGTTCCTCCAGCCAGACGCACGACGTGCTCGTCTACTCCGCGACGCGGACGAACCTCGCGGATCTGACCATCGCCGTGCAGATGCCGCTCGGCGTGGACGGCGAACCCGGCCCGTTCGTCGCCGCGGGCAAACCCGTGCCCGTCCCCGAGTCGCGATATCTCGAACTCATGAAGCTCGGGAGCGAAGCGAAAAAAGGCCCGGTCCGTTTCCGCTCGGCGTTCATCGTTCCCATCACGATCAGTCCGAAGGTCGGCGACGCGAAGATGGACATCGGCCGGCTCGAACGCAGCGTCAACTTTCGACTCGGCTCGGAGGTGCAAACCGTCCGCGTCACGGGTTCGATGCGCGGCCCGATCTATCTCGCCGGGTCGAAGGAGATCGGCTTCGGCAACTTCCACTACGTGGACGAACAATCCGTGGTCGTGAAGGTCGAATCGGAGCGGGCCGACCTCGAACTGCGGATCGTGCCCGAACTCACGCAGCCGAAGACTCTCAAGCTGGACCTGAAGCGCGAACCGAACATCGGCGACCGCGGCCTCTACAGCCTGAAGGCGACCCTCCCCGGCCGCGAACAACTCGGCGAGATCAAGGACGGCGTCGTCGTGCTCGAGGCGAAGGGCCCGAATCCGCTCCGCCTTCGCATCCCCGTGACCGGCCGCGGCCGCTAGTCGCGGCCTGCGAGCCCCCCAATCCGCAGAATCGATTCGCGATGAAGTTTCGGCTCGGCTCCGGTCGATGAATCCCTCGCGTGCGCATGTTCACACGAGGCGGGGCGCCACGGATGGTCACCCGGATCGTCGGGATTCTGTTATTGACCGCCTTCGCGGCGCCGGGATGTGCGCGCCGCCAGTGCGTGCCCGAAGCGCTCTCCTCCCGCAACGATCTCGTTGATCTCACGGCGTCACCCGAATCCCGTGGGCGAACCGACACGCGCGCGCTGCGCGAGGTCGAGGCCGAATACCGCAAGCGAATCGATGCCCGACGCCCGGCGGACGCGAAGCCTTACAACTTCCTTGCGCTCTCCGGCGGAGGGCTCTACGGCGCTTTCGGCGTCGGCGTTCTCAGCGGCTGGACGGAGAACGGCGAGCGCCCCGGCTTCGACGTCGTCACCGGGATCAGCACCGGCGGGCTCATCGCCACGTTCGCCTTCCTCGGCCCGCAGTACGACGAACGCCTTCGGGCGAACCTGCTCGGCGTCACCCGCTCGGACTTCATCCGCGGCCGCCCCGCGATCCACCTGCCGTTCGCCGATTCGCTCTACACGTCCCGGCCGATGGCGAAGCGGATCGAGCAGGAGATCACGCCCGCGGTTCTGGCCGAGGTCGCGGCCGCGCACGCCGCCGGCCGCCGGCTCTACATCGGCACCACGAACATCGACACGCATCGCCTCGTGATCTGGGACATGGGCGCGATCGCCAGTCGAGGCACCTGCGAATCCGCGGAGCTGTACCGCAAGATCGTGCTCGCCTCGAGTTCCGTTCCCGGCATGCTCCCGGCCGTGAAGATCGAAGTGGAGATCGACGGCCGCCGCTACGAGGAACTGCACGTGGATGGCGGCGTCTCCGACGAGGTGATCTTCCGCGCGTTCATGGTCGCGGACCTCAACCGCGCCCGCGGCCGCGACGCGGCCTACGCCCCCGCCGGCAGCACGCTCTATGTCGTGAGCAACGGCAAACTCTACGCGGACACGACCTGCACCCGCCCGTACTTCACGAACATGCTCTCGCAGTCCATGCGGTCCATCATCTACGGGAAGACGCGGGACGAACTCTACCGCATCTATCTGAACTGCCTCGAGACCGGAGTCGAGTTCCGCCTCACGGCCGTGCCCCAGGAGATCGTTCTGGAGATGACCGGCGGCCTCGGCCTCACCACCGGCGATCAGCAGAAGCTGTTCAACGAGGGATTCGCGATCGGCGCGAACACGAAGATGATGGGCGCCGGCTGGCGCGACCTTCCCGCCGGCGTCGAAACCGCGGAACAAGTCCGCCCGCGCACCGGCACCCACTTCACGAGTCCATGACCCGTCGCCCGCCGCGCCGTCGAAGGAACCCGGCGACGATGGACTTCCCGCGCCGCGTTCCCAAGATGAACCTCGCCACCAGGAGTTTCCCATGCGCGTGAATTGGACGGGCGTGTTTCCCGCGGTCTGCACTCAGTTCCACCCGGATCAGTCGCTGAACGTGCCGGGCACGCTGGCTCACGTCGACGCGATGCTCGCCGCCGGCATTCACGGGCTCGTGATGATGGGCTCGGTGGGCGAGGACACGACGCTCGACCCGGCCGAGAAGAAGGAACTGCTCAAGGCCACGATCGCGCACGTGGGCAAGCGGGTTCCGATCCTCACGGGCGTGGCGGAGTACACCACGGCCGGGGCCTGCCGCTGGGCCGAGGACGCGGCCAAGCTCGGGGCGGACGGCCTCATGGTGCTGCCGCCGATGGTGTACAAGACCGACGACCGCGAGACGATCGCCCACTTCCGCGCCGTCGCGAAAGCCACGGACCGGCCGATCATGGTCTACAACAACCCGCCCGCCTACAAGGTGGACATCACGCCGAGCATGTTCGCGGACATGGCCGACGAGCCGAAGTTCGCCTGCATCAAGGAATCGAGCGACAACCCCCGCCGCATCACGGACATCATCAACCTCGTGAAAGATCGCTACGTGCTCTTCGCCGGGGTGGACGACCTCTTCCTCGAGTGCATGATGCTCGGGGCAGTGGGCTGGGTGAGCGGGCTGGTGAACGCGTTCCCCGCCGAGAACCGCCTGATCTGGGACCTGGCTTCCGCCGGAAAGTGGACCGAAGCCCGCGAAGTGTACCGCTGGTACACGCCGCTGCTGCACCTGGACACGCACGTGAAGCTGGTGCAGTACATCAAGCTGGCGTCGGCCGAGTGCGGCTACGGCACGGAACTCTGCCGAGCGCCGCGGCTGCCGATCGTCGGCAAGGAACGGGACGAGGTTCTGGCGATCATCCGCGCCGCGATCCGGACGCGCCCGAAGCGCACCGCGTGAGCGATCAGTATTCCTGCAGCAGGCGCGTGCCGTCCGCGGCGAACCAGCCCTGACCGTCGATCTGATAGACGCCGTCGGTTCGGGCCGCGAGGAAGCGGCACGCTCCGAGCAGGAGCGACTCCAACGCCACTTCATCGACCGCGTCCAGCGGTTTCCTCAGCACGAAGAGTTGACGCGTCTGGATGACGCGTTCCATGAGTGGCCCGCTGTTCGGGCTGTAGTCGCAGGTTTCGAGCAAAGCGGCGTGGGCGTTCAGGTCGTCGCGAATGTCGTCTTCCGCGGCGAGATACCGATCGAGGCGAACCGGCGTGTTCAGCCCCGGGAGGTGCAGTTCGCCCGAGGTCCAACCGAGGTCGTCGCCTTTGAAGTGCGGCACGACGGGGAGGCCGGCGGCGTGCAGCGTTTCCGCCACCGCCGCCGGCAAGACTTCATTCTCTCCGCGACCGAAGACGCGATACCACATTCGTCACTGGTCCTTCTTCTCGACCTTCTTCGGTTCCGGATCCTTCTTCTCGTCCTTCTTCGGCTCCGGGTCCTTCTTCTTGGGCACGACGCGGCTCGTGCGCGGAAGCAGTTCCGGCATGTTCGCCACGCGCACGCTCGTGACGGCGAGGACCTGCGCTCCCTGAATCAGGTTCGGCGCCTTCGCATGGTCGAACGTGTCCGTCTGCGAGTGGTGCGTGTAGCGGTACTCGTCGATCTCCTGCCGGCAGGCGAAGCCGGGAACGGAGGAGGCGCCGAACGACTGGTGATCGCTGCCGAAGAGGAAGCCCGCGTCCAGCCCGACCCAGCCGTCCATGCCGACGAGGCTCTTCAACTCGGGTTCGAGAAGTTCGACGAGCTTCGGCTGGTTCATCGTGGCGAACCCGGTGACCTTCCCGGTGCCGGTGTCGTGAACGATCGCAAGCGAGGTCTTGGCCATCTCGTCGGCGTGTTTCTTCACGTACTCCTTGGAGCCGTGGAGGCCCTGCTCTTCGCCGGTGAAGAGGGCGAAGCGGATGGTGCGTTTCGGGCGGTGGCCGGCCTTGGCGAGCGCGGCCACGGCGCGGGCCGTTTCCAGCACCACGCAACTGCCCGTGCCGTTGTCCATGGTGCCGGTGGCGAGGTCCCACGAGTCCAGGTGCGCCCCGATCACGACGAACTCGTCCGGCTTCTCGCTCCCTTTCACCTCGCCCACCGTGTTGAACACCGTGATCGGCCCGGGGATGAACTTCGCCTGAATCTCGACTTCGACCTTGGTGACGGCCGGAGCCGGCCGCATGGCGAGACGGTAGAGCATGGCGAAGTTTTCATGCGGGATCACGGCGACGGGGAGCTTCGCCTGGGCGGCGCGATCGCCGGCTCGCCATTGGCCCACGGCCATCAGCAAGCCATGCACCTTCGAGCCCATGCCGGCGTCCATCAGGCGGCAGGCCACGCCCTCCGCGTGCAGGAACTCGTCCAGTTCGCGGCTCGAAATCAGCGGGCTGACGCTCGCCCCCCGCGGCTCGTCTTTCTTGGGTTCGTCCTTCTTCGCGTCGTCCTTCTTGGGTTGCTCGAGGTCCGCGATCACGGATTCGATCGCGGCCTTCTTGGGTTCGTCCTTCTTGGGTTCGTCCTTCTTCTTCGGCGCGGGGGGAAGGGGGCCGTACTTCGTGTCCGTCACCGGGTTCACGTTCACCGGCGGGCTCGCGATCACCACGGCGTTCTTCAGCTTCCCCTTGTACTTCTCGAAGTCCGCCTTCGAGCGCAGCCGCAGGAGCACGACTTCGCCGGTCACTTTGCCTTCGGTGCCCGGTGTCCAGCCCACGGCGGCCATCGGGCAGCGCACCTTGGTGTCCGGATCGACCACGGTGAGCAGGGCGGGGCCGCGCTCCCAGCCGATCGGGATCTCCCACGGTTCGAGCTTCACGTTTTCGAGGCCATACTCCTTCATCTTCTTCATCGTCCACTCGTTCGCGCGCTCGAGTTGCTTCGAGCCGGTGAGCCGCGGGCCGATCGTGTCCGAGAGGTATTCGAGGTTCTTCATCACCTCGCTGCGGTCCTTCACCTCGGCGAGGAGCGTGGCGTCGATCTCGGTGGCGGTGAGGGCGACGCGGCGGACTTCGCCGACGCCACGCGGCAGCGGAGCGACGTCCGCCGCCGGGGCGACTTCGATCAGGGACAGGCCGAAGAGCGGCAACGCGATCGCGGCCCAGACGGACCGAACGCGCAACGGGGAACGGAGCGGCATGAATGACTCCAGCGAGTGGGGTGCGAGCGCGGGGAGTAGAGTATTCTCAGCGATCCCCCGAGCCGGGACAACGCCCCGCCGGAAGAAACTCGACTGGACACCGCCCCGCCGCGGGCTCTACACTGCACGTTCGCGGACTCTCTCGACCCGAACGCACGGACGCGCCCCGGGAATGAATCTCGTTCATCTCACATCGAGCACCTTCTTCGGCGGCCCCGAGCGGCAGATGCTCGGCCTCGCCGAACACCTGCCCGATTCGATCCGCACCACGTTCGTCAGCTTTGCTGAAGGAGGCCGCTGCGAGCCGTTCCTGGAGGTGGTTCGCTCGCACGGCTTCGAGGCGTTCACCCTCCACAACGACTTCCCGAAACTGCTCGCCACGGTGAAGGAACTCGCGGCCTCGCTGCGGACCTGCGACCTGCTCCTCTGCCACGGCTACAAGGCGAACATCCTCGGCCGCCTCGCCGCTCGGCGAGCCGGCGTGCCGTGCGTCGCCGTCTCGCGAGGCTGGACCGGCGAGAACCGCAAGGTGAAGGCGTACGAGTGGCTGGATCGCCGCCACCTCCGCTTCCTGGACCGCGTCGTTTGCGTGTCGGACGGACAAGCCGAGAAGGTGCGGCGCTGGTGCGGCGTGCCCGAGTCGAATCTCCGCGTGATCCGCAATTCGGCCCGGCTCTCCGCGTTCGAACGCCGCGACCCGGACGCTCGCCGGAAGCTCCTCGAACTGTTCCCGCCCGGCGTTTCCGTGTCGCAGGTCGTGCTCGCGGCGGGGCGGCTCAGCCCGGAAAAGGGCTTCCAGACGCTGCTTGAGGCGGCGCCCGCGATTCTGCGGGAGAATGTCGGCCTCGTGCTGTTCGGCGAGGGAAGCTTGCGGCCGGACCTGGAACGCCGCGCGGCGGAACTCGGCGTCGCGGATCGCTTCCGAATGCCAGGCTTCCGCTCCGATCTCGATTCGCTCATCGGCGTGGCCGAGGCCGTGGTGTTGCCGTCGTTCACGGAGGGGCTGCCGAACGTGGCCTTGGAGGCGAGCGCGGCCGGCGTGCCGGTCGTGGCCACTGCCGTGGGCGGCACCCCCGAGGTGATCGCGGACGGCGAGACCGGCTTCCTCGTGCCGCCGGGCCAACCGGCCGAACTGGCCGCGAAGTTGAATCACCTGTTGAACGACGCCACCCTGCGAACGCGATTCGGCGACGCGGGCCGCGACCGGATGCGCGAACGATTCACGTTCGCCGGCCAGGCCGCGGCCTACGTGAAACTATTCGACGAATTGCGAGCCGCGCCAGCCCCGCTCCCGCGGGCGGCGTGATTTGAGGAACCGGATGTACGCCACGCTCGAACCCGCCCCGCGGCTCGCACTCCGGCCCGTTCCCGCGAACGAGCCGGTCCGCGTCTGCTTCATGGTGGATCGCCTGAGCCGCGCCGGAACCGAGACGCAACTTCTCGCCTTGATCCGCAGCCTGGATCGTTCCCGCGTCGAACCCACGCTCGTGCTGCTGGACGGCGCCGACGATCTCTCGCGGTCCCTGGAGCCGGCCGATTGTCGCGTGTTGCGATTGGGCGTGAAGAAGCTGCTCGGTCGCGGGGCGATCCGCGCCGCGGGCCGACTCCGCGAGTTCTGGCGAAGCGAACGGCCGGACGTGCTTCAGGCGTACTTTCTCGACTCGGCCTATTTCGGCGTGCCGCTCGCCCGCTGGGCCGGCATCTCCCGCGTGCTCCGCGTTCGCAACAACCTCGGCTACTGGCTCACCCCGCGGCACCGGCTGATGAACCGCATCATTCGGCCGCTGGTCGATCTCACGCTCACGAACACGGAGGCGGGCAAGGCCGCGCTGATGGAACGGGACGGGCTCGCGGCGGATCGCGTCGCCGTGCTCGAGAACGGAGTGGACACGCATCGCTTCAATCGGTTCCTCCTGCCGGACACGTCCAAGAAGCGCGTGCGGATCGGCTGCGTGGCGAATCTGCGGGCCGTGAAGAACGTCGACGGGCTGATGCGGGCCGCGAAGCTCGCGCTCGACCGGCACCCGCACCTCCGGTTCGAAGTGGCGGGTGAAGGCGAGGAACGTGGAACGCTCGAGAAGCTGCACGCGGAACTCGGCCTCGGCGACCGTTTCGTGCTGAAGGGCTCGGTGGCGGACGTGAGCGGCTTTCTCCGAACCGTGGAAATCGCGGTGCTGCCGTCGCACTCCGAAGGAATGTCCAACGCGCTGCTCGAAGCGATGTCCGCGGGGCGGGCCGTGATCGCGACGGACGTGGGAGCGAACGCGAAGCTGGTGCGTCACGAAAAGAGCGGGCTGATCGTGCCGGCGCGGGACGAAGCCGCGATCGCCCGCGGCATCGAACGCTATCTGGAGCAGCCGTTGCGGGCCGCGGCGTACGGGGCCGCGGCGCGAACGCACGTCGAAGCCGAATACAGCCGCGAGGCCATGACCCGTCGCTTCGAAGACTTCTATGAACGGCTCGTGGCGCCGACGCCGGTTCGCCGAGCGGTCCCGCGGGTTCGAGCGGCTTGATTCACCCGACGATCACATCCGGGTCCGGGAGCGCAGGCATACGCTTCGGCAGCTTCACGACCATCACCGAGCACGGGGCCTCGCGAACGACCTTCTCCGCGACGCTGCCCATTCGCAAGCGCTCTTCGCCGGTGCGGCCGTGCGTGCCGATCACGATCAGGTCGATCCGGGATTCCGCCGCGAAGCGAGAAATCTCGGTCGCGGGATCGCCGACCAGAAGAACGTGGTTCACCGCGATCCGCGTGTTCCCGGGCCGCATCTGCTCCAGTTGTTCCTTCCAGCGTCGGCGCTCGTCCGGAGTGTCCTTCGGGGAGAGCACGTAGAGGAAGGTGAGGCTCGCGCCGTGGGCTTCGGCCAGGCACACCGCGTGGAAGTACGCCTGGTTCGAGTACGGCGAGAAGTCCGTGGGGTACAGGATCGTGCGGATCGGCGTCATGGCGTGGCTCGTGCCGGGAGAGACGGACGAAATCCGGGGACGCTCACACTGTATCAGCGGGGCCCCGCCTTTGCCAAGTCCGTCCGAGTGTCGGATGTGGAACCGGCGTCCTCGCCGCTTCTCCTGTCGGTGGTTGGCAGACTTCGAAGGAGGTTGCCCCCGAAAGGAGCCCCGGCTGGAAGCCGATGCCACCCACCGGCTACTGTCACTCGCGGTAGCGTGGTATTGGCGAACCGGCGAGGTGAGTCGCCGGGTTGCACTTCCAACCCGGCGACTCACCTCGCCCCTTCGCCAAGACTGCTTGCGTCTTTGTCAATCTGGCTGTCAGTATAAGCCGGGGCCACCCAAGAGCGGCTGCGCCGCCAAAAACCAACGGCACACACCCGAGTGTCGGTTCAACGATCCGGTATCTGAACCACTTCGCCGTCCGCGACCGAGATGAGGCGGCGGAGGTTCTTCTCGTCGATCTGACCGCGGCGGAAGGTCCGCGCGGTGCCGTCGGCGAAGCCGACGACGAAGGTTCCGGACGTGCCTCCGAGCTTCGGCAGCGGCTTGACCCCGTCGTACACGAGATCGTCCGGCTTGGACCACGGAACGGACTCCTCCGCCTCCGCCACGAGGATCGTGTTCGAGGTCCCGTCCGTGAAGATGGCCGGGAACGCGGGGCCTTTCGTTTGCCCTTCCAGCAGCCACGGCCGATGTTCGGGCTTCACGTCCTTCGGCCCCACGAACCCGCGCCAGTACGTCTCCCACGGTTTGGCCGCGGGCCGCCCCGGAACCGTGAACGCCTTGATCACCAGTTGGCTCAACGGCTTGTTGTTCGGGCTGTCCCACGGCTCATCGAGCTTGAACCGCTGGTACAAGGCGCTTTGCTCCATGTACGGCAGCAGATGCACGCGCCAACTCAGGAGCGGCTTTCCGTCCTTGTCGTAGCTGTTGGACGGGAACACGACGTTGACGTCCGCATAGTTGTGCATCGCCAGCACGATCTGCTTCATGGTGTTCTCGGCGGCGGTGGAACTGCGCGCGGCGAGGGCCGAATCCGGCACGGCGTTCACCAGAGCGGCGAAGCCGGCTTCGAGGTTCAGGTCCAGCTTCACGATCGCGGCCGCGCCCTCGGCCGAAACCTTCGCTCCCTTCAGAGTCTTGCCGATCCACTCGAACAGCGGAGCGGTGTCGCTCGAACCCACGGGGCCGCGATCGCCGGCTTTCTTCTCCTGGGCCTGGGCATACCCGGCGAGTTCGTCGAGCTTCGTCTTCAGGAACGGGGCCGCCTTCTTGGCCTGGGCCGCTTCGGCGAACGCGAGTCGCAGCTCGGCCACGCCGGCCTTCTCTCCAAGGTCCGCGGCGAGGACCGCCGTCTCGGCTTGAAGAAGCGGCCCGCCGACGGGCAGCGGCAGGGCCGCGATCGAGGCCACGTCCAGCCCGACGGCGAGCGTGTGTTTGCCGGCGCCGTCGATGGCCGCGGCGAGGCGACCCTTCATGCCGTCCAGTGCGGGAAGCCGTGCGGGGTCCGCCGCGGCGGGAGCGAGAAGCACGGTGCGGGCATCGATCTGACGGAGGTAGGGGAACTCGGAGCCGGACGCGACGACGATCCCTTTCGGCGCCGGGGTGGGCTTGGACGTCGGCCGTTCGAGCGACTTGGCCACTGTGTTCGCATCGAGGTTCTTACGCCCCGCGATCAGCACGAACGGCTCGCCGGGAAGTGAGGGATGCCAGAAGACGGTGAGCCGGGCGATGTCCGCGGGAGCGACGCCGAAGAGCGACTGCACCAGCCACGCGAACTCGGCCTTGCCCCGCGCCTCCCGCACGGCGGCGAACGACGGATGCTCCCAAAGCTTCGCGACATCGAGCGACACGAACGCGACCGAGTCCGGCGGCGCGGCCGCCTCGCTCCGCTCGACGCCACGCGTGAACAAAATGGAACCGACGAGCGCCACGACGCCGAGCAAGCGAGACATGTTCATCCTCCGCACAGGGGACGACACCCGTGTTGTAGCGTTTCACGCTCGAACTCGTCGATGTTCGGGCTCGCGCGACACGAGCGCCGTCCACGTTCACTTGTCGGGTCGGCGGTTGGGCGGAGAATGACGGGGTGAACCTGCTCGAAGAATTGTCCGGATCGGCGTTATGGACGGTGGCCGCGGGGACGGCCGCGCTCGGGCTTGTGGCCGGGGCGGTCGGGTCGTTCGCGGTGCTCCGTCGGCAGAGTTTGCAGGGGGACATGGTTTCGCACGCGGCGTTGCCGGGGCTCGGCGTCGCGTTCCTGCTCGGCGCCCGCGAGCCGGTGTGGCTCATCGCGGGCGGGGCGGTCGCCGGGTGGATCGCGATGCTGTGCGTGAACGCGGCGCATCGCGGCTCGCGGGTTCCGTTCGACGCCGCTCTCGGCGGCGCCCTCGCCGCGTTCTTCGGACTCGGGCTCGTGCTGCTCACGTACATTCAGCGGAACGTGCCCGGCGCCGCCATGCACCCGCTGGATCGCTATCTCTTCGGTCAGGCCGCTCTGCTTCGCGACGAAGACCTTTACGCCATCGGCGGGTTCGGCGCGGCCACGCTCCTCGTGCTCGCTCTCGGCTGGAGTTCGTTCCAACTCGTCGCCTTCGATCCCGAGTATGCCGCCACCCTCGGTTACCGCGTCAAGCTCCTCGAACTCCTGCTCACCACGCTCACCGTGATCGCGGTCGTGATCGGCTTGAAGGCCGTGGGCGTGGTGTTGATGACGGCGTTGCTCGTCGCCCCGTGCGCGGCGGCGCGGCAATGGTCCAACCGCCTCGGCGGCGTGGTTCTGCTGGCGGCTCTCTTCGGAGCCCTTGCCGGGCTCGGCGGAACCGTCGGCGGGCACCTCGCCGGGCGCGGCGTGCCCACCGGGCCGGCCATCGTTCTCGTCGCCACCGCGATCGTGGGGCTCTCGCTGCTCTTCGGCGCCGCCCGCGGCGCCATCGGGAGGCGCGTGCGAAACGCGAACCCCGCATGAACTTCGAACTCGAAATCACACTGGTGCTGGTCGCGGTCGCGGCGGCCTGTGCGCTGCCCGGCACGTTCCTCGTGCTCCGGCGAATGTCGCTCGTGTCGGACGCGATCGGACACGTGCTGCTTTTCGGAATCGTGCTCGCGTACTTCGTCACGCAAAACGCCGATTCGCCGTGGCTCCTGGTGGGGGCCGCGGCCACGGGCGTGCTCACGGTCGCGCTCGTCGAGGCGTTGCAACGCACCAAGCGAGTGAAGGAGGATGCCGCGGTGGGGCTCGTGTTCCCGGCCCTGTTCGCGGGCGGCGTTCTGCTCGCCTCCCTGTATCTGCGGAACACGCACCTCGACGTGGACCGCGTGCTCATGGGGAGCCCCGAGTTCGCGCGTCAGGCTCGGTGGTCGATCGCCGGTTGGCCCGTGAAGCCGCTCGCCGTGCTGATCGTGGCGCTGCTCGCGAACGCGGCGCTGCTCGCGAGCTTCTACAAGGAACTGAAGCTCACGACGTTCGATCCCGCGCTCGCGGCCGCGCTCGGTTATCGGCCCGCGCTCGTTCACTACGGGTTGATGGCGGACGTGTCGTTCACCGCCGTGGCGGCGTTCGACGCGGTCGGCCCCGTGCTGGTCGTGGGGTTCTTCGTGATCCCGGCCGCCGCCGCGCTCCTGCTCTCCACGCGCCTGAGGTTCGTGCTCCCGATCGCGGTCGGCCTCGGAGCGCTCGGCGCGGTCGTGGGCACGAAGGTCGCCATCGTGCTGGACACGAACATCGCGGGGACCGTGGCCACGGCGTTGGGCGCGATCTTCGCGGTGGTGCTGCTCGTGGCGCCCGGTCGCGGCGCGGTCGCACGTGCGCTGCGTTCTCGCCGGCAGACGCGCCGCTTCCACGAGACGATGCTCGCCGTGCACCTGTTGCAACATGAAGGCACGCCCGCGGAGGCGGACGAATCCCGCATCGCGGATCTGCATCGACACCTGCACTGGCAGCCGAGCCGCGTCGCGACCGTGCTCGCCCGCGCGGAACGCGCCGGCCTCGTGCGCCGCGCCGCGGACTACCTTCGCCTCACGGACCTCGGCCGCACCCGAGCCCGGGAAGTGCTCGCCCCCTGAGGACGGCCATGGCGACGAACGCCGAGGACCGCGACTTCATCGTGCGAATCGGCCGCACGCGGCCTCCGCTCGCGGAGGCGGATCTCGCCCGGGTGCGGTCACTGCTCGGGAGTCGCTCGCTGCCCGTCTCGCTTCGCGTGCTCGCGGCGGCACGGGCGTTCGCCTCGCTTCCGGACACGCCCGAGGCCACGCTCCTCGTCGCCCGGCCGCTCGTCGCCGGGCTCTCCCCGCTTCGCAAGCTCGAACGGCTTCGACAGGTTCAACATCAGCTTGAAGATCACCACGGGCTCGATGCGCTGATCGAGCGTCGCGAAGCGCGGCTGAAGATGGACTGCCCGCGCTGCGGTCGCCGATTCCCCCGCGAGACCATGGTTCGGCACCTCTGGCACGAGCACGGCCTCACGCTCGAACGGGGCAAAGTGCGGAGCCCGCGAAGGACCGTTCGCGAGTTGAAGGACGAACACGCGGCCTCCCGCGACACCACCGTGCTCGACCGCACCTCGCTGCTCGCGGACGACGCCGCGATCCGCGCCTGGGTCGCGGCGTCCGATCCGGGCGCGGAAGACGTGGCGCCGCTTCGCGAGGCCGCGGCCGAACGCGGGTGCGGGTTGTGCCCCGGATGCCTCGCGGAGCGGCCTCCCGCGGTTCCGCCGCTCCCCGCGCCGCTCGCCGTCTCCGCCACGCGGCTCGCCGGCGACGGCGACGCCATCCAGATCCATGGTGGCGATTGGTTCCTCACCCTGACCGCGACCGCCTCGCATCGCCTGATCCACTTCGCGCCCGAGACGGCGATCGGCACGCGCGGGGCCGCCACACTCGCCGCCGGATTCATCCTCCTGATCGCCGGCGCGATCGCGGTGTTCGGTTCCCGGGCGTGGGCCGCGCCGAGCGTTCTGCTCCGCTTCGTCCTGCTGGCGGCCGCGAGCTACGCGCTCATTCGCGTGTTGCGGCCGGTGCGGAAGCGGACCGATTCTCGCGTGGTGGACGCGGCCTGGACGCACCTCGTGCCGAAACGGCTGAACGGGAACCATCCGGGCCGCTGGCTCGCACGGCTCTGCCGAACGAGCCTCGGTCTGGGAAGCCCCGAGTCCCGCGCATCGCAATTGAAGGAGATCCTGGCGACCGCCGAGGACGACGACGTGGCGTTGCTCGCCGCGGCCTCCGTGCTCCAGGCGGGCGACCGCGCCAGACTTGGACACGACCGCGCGGCTGCGATCGCCGACCTCGTTCGCTCCGGGTTGCGGGGCGAACGATCAACCGCGTTCGCGGAACGGGTCGCGGAGTGTTTCCTGGAGAGCGCCCTGAATCCGGGAACGCCCGAGCGGGCTCGCGTTCGCACGTTGCTGCTCGCGGCCGCGTTCGAGGTCGGATTCATGCCGCGGGATCTGAGCGCGCTCTGGTCCGCGGCGCCGCATCTGAAGCGGCTGATGGGCGTCGAGCCGTTGCACCGGCTCGCGTTGCTGCGCGGCGTGTGGTCGATGCAGGCGGGTCGCGGATGGGAACGCATCGCGCGGGCCGAGTCCGTCTTTGAACTGTGCCGCTCGTCGCCGAACATCAGCGGCCGGCTCCTCGCGGACTTCCCCGATTTGCTTCTCTGCCACCGTCCGGACCCGGACACCGAGGCGGCGCTCGGGCCGATCCTGATCTGCACCCGCGGAATCGTGGTGGGCGGCCGGATACTCGCGGATCCGACCACGAAGGCGAGCGTGGATCGAATGGCGGGCGGGCGCGTGGAGTTGGTCTTCGGCCCGCACCGCTTCCCGCTGGAGCGAACGCCGCCCGGCGACCTTGCGGGCACGATCCGCGAGTGGCTCCGCTTCCGGGCGTGGGCGTTGCTGCCTCTCCTGGACAACTATCTTGTGCCGAGTACGCCCGCGGTCGCGGCTCGGGCGCTGAAGCCGCTCCGCTCGCGATGCCCGCACTGCGGCACGGAGAGCGCCATTCACCTGGGTGAGGTGGGCGTTCCGACCTGACTCGTGCCGATCACTTTTTCTTCTTGCCGGCGGGGGGCAAGTCCGGAGCTTCGCCGAGGGCGGCGAGTTCCGCGGCGGCCTCGGCTTCTTCCTTGGCCGCGAGGGCCTCCGCCGCTTCCGCGTCGCCGGTCTTCGGCTTCCGCTTCTCGAGCACGATCTTCGCGATCTCGTCCCGAATCGCGGGGTTGTCCCGCAGGAACTGGGCGGCGTTGTCCTTCCCTTGGCCGAGGCGTTGTTCCTTGTAGCTGAAGTGGGCGCCGCTCTTGTCGATCACTTCGTCTTCGAGGGCGAGTTTGAGCACGTCGCCTTCGAAGTCGATGCCGCGGTCGTGCAGGATCTCGAACTCGGCGTTGCGGAACGGCGGGGCGATCTTGTTCTTCACCACTCTCACGCGGGTCTCGGCGCCGATCGTCTCGTCGCCGTCCTTCACATGGGTCACGCGTTTGGCTTCCATGCGAACCGAGGCGTAGAACTTGAGCGCGAGGCCGCCGGTGGTCGTGTTCGGGTCGCCGTACATCACGCCGATCTTCTGGCGGATCTGGTTGATGAACACGAGGCAGGTGCGGCTCTTGTTCACGGTGGGCGTGAGGATGCGCATCGCCTGGCTCATCATGCGGGCCTGCAGCCCGACTTTCGTGTCGCCGATCTCGCTGTCTTGGATCTCGTTCCGGGGCACGAGCGCGGCCACGGAATCGATCACGATGATATCCACCGCGTTGGACTTGAGAAGCATTTCGGCGATGCGGAGTCCTTCTTCCCCGTAGCTCGGCTGGCTCACGAGCAACGCTTCAAGATCGACGCCGATCCGCTTCGCCCACGTGGGATCGAGGGCGTGTTCGGCGTCGATGAACGCCGCGACCCCACCGGCCTTCTGGGCCTGAGCCACCGCGTGCAGCGCCACGGTCGTCTTTCCGCTCGCTTCCGCTCCGAAGATCTCGACGATACGGCCGCGCGGCAGCCCGCGGCCGCCCAGGGCGATGTCCAGGCTCAGCGAACCGGTCGAAATCCCTTCCACGTCCTGAGCGGTCATCTCGCCCATGGACATGATGGACCCTTTTCCGAATTCCTTTTCGATCGCGGCGAGCGCCGTCTTCAGGTCGCGGTTCTCGCGCGGGTCTTTATCCTTGGCCATCGGGCTTGCCCTCGTGAATGCGTCGGTGAAAGAAACCTAATCGGGCACGCCACTGAACGGAATGTCAGTAGCGTGCCGCGAGCCCGGCCACTCGCCGCTGATTATACGGGTTGCCCTTCCGGTATAATGCCGGGAGCCGACACGAGCCCGAAATGACCGCGACCGCCGAAGCGCCGATCACCGCCGAGACCGTGTTCCGCGAGCACGCGCCGCGCATCTTCCACATCGCCCGCCGCATGCTCAACAACGACGCGGACGCCGAGGACGTGACTCAGGACGTGCTGCTTCAAGTGATTCGCAAACTGGACACCTTCCGGGGCGACGCGCAACTCTCCACGTGGCTCCACCGCGTGACGGTGAACGCGGCCCTCGCCTTCCGCGAGAAGCGCGCCAATCGACAGAAGCACGAAACCCACGACGCTCCGGACGAACTTCTGGAAACGGCCCCGACCGGCTCCGCGGTGAAGCGCTGGAACGTGGAACCGGACGAGCCCGTGCTCGAGGCCGAACAAACGGCCGCGATCGAGAGGGCCATCGGCGAACTGCCCGGCCCCTTTCGGGACGTCTACGTGCTGGCGGACGTGGAAGGATTGCCGAACGACGAGATCGCGGGAATGCTCGGGCTCAGCGTGCCGGCGGTGAAGAGCCGGCTGCATCGGGCGCGGCTTCGCATGCGGGATTCGCTCGCCCCGCACTTCGAAGGGGGGATCGCCCCATGACCTTCACCTGCGAATCGCTTCGCGAATTGATCTTCGATCACCACGCCGAGGAACTCGTGGTCGAGGTGCGGGAACAGTTCGACCTGCATCTGGTGGCGTGCGTGAACTGCCTGCATCTGGTCGAATCGTATCGGCACACCGTCCGCGTGGTGCGCCGCATCCCGCGCTGCACTCTTCCCACGGACGTGGAAGCCCGCCTCCGCGCCGCGTTGAAGGATCACCTCGAAGGCGAGTGACGGGCCGTGTCGCCAAGCCCATGACGGGAGTCACGGGGTCGTGTCGATGACGAGATCGGCGTTGGCGGCGAGGGTCGCGGCCGGGGTGATGGCGAGGCTCGCGTCGTTGCCCGCGGCGTCGCGGAGAGTCGCGCCGCCGAGCAGCGTCAGGCTCGTCGAATCGAGATCCGCGCTGTTCTCCCCCGCGGCCACGGTGTAAGTCCCGTCGTATTGGGCCGGGTTGGTTCCGTTCTGCGTCAAGTCCACCGTCGCGCTCGTGTCCAGCAGCAACTGCAGCGTACCGCCCGCGAGCGTCACCGCTTCCGAAAACGTCACCGCGATCGCGATCGTGTCCGTTTCGCCGAATGTGCCCGAGGACGGCGTGGCCGCGATGCCGGTCACGGTCGGAGCCGTGGTGTCGAAGGTCACGCTCACGACGTTCGAGGCCACGTTCGGGTTGTTCGCCGCGTCGGTGGCGCGGCCCGCGAGCACGGACACGCTCACGGGGCCGTCGCCGGTCGGCGTGATCGTCAGGTCGAAGGCCAACGATCCGGCCGGAGTGAACGACGCGACGTTTCCATTCACCACGGTGATGTCGCCCTGCACGAAGCCCGTGACCGGTTCGTCGAACTCGATGCGGAAGGGGATCGGCGCCGTGGCGGTGGGCGAGGCCGAGGTGGTGCTCACGGTCGGCTCCGGGCCCGTGATGTCGATCACGAGCGTGGCCGTCGCCGTGGCGGCGTTCCCGAGGGTGTCCGTGGCGGTGGCCGTGATCGTGAACGAGCCTTCCGCCAGATCGGTGGGCACGGTCGCGGTCCACGACGTGCCGCTCACCTGAGCGTTGAACGTCTGCCCGCCGACGTTCACGGAGACGGTCGCGGTCGATTCGCCGACCGTTCCCGTGATCGCGGGCGTGCGGTCGCTGGTCGTCTGTCCGTTCACGGTCACGGTCGGGGGCGTGCGGTCGAACGTGACGCTGCTGGCGGTGGAGGCGGTGTTCTTGTTGCCGGCGGCGTCGAAGGCCGCGTTCGCCGCGACGGTCACGGTCACGGGGCCGTCCGCGTTCGGCGTGATGCTGAAGGTGTAGGTGCGGCCGTTCACGCGGGTCACGGCTCCGGCCAAGCCATTCGTCACGGTCAACCCGGCCGAGGCGAATCCGTTCACGGCTTCGCTGAAGGTCGCGGTGAAGGGGATCGGCGTGCCCGCGGTCGGGCTCGTCGCCGTGGTCGTGAGCGCCACCGTCGGCGCCTTGATGTCGTACGCCGTGGTGATCGGCAGGCCGGGGAGCAGCGTGGCCGAGATCGTGGCCAGGGTGGCGGCGTTGAACGCCTTCGGGTCCGGCGGGTTGTTCGGGCCGTTGGTCGTGGCGAGGTCGAGGTTGCCGGTGGTGTCCGCGTTGTAGGCCACGGCGAAGGCGCCGTCGCGGAGGTTCGCGTCGTAGGCGAAGAAGTTCGCGGAGACGGTTCCGTTCAACCCGCTGAACACGGAGATGCGCGGGCCGCCGAGCGTGGCCGCCGCCACGATCACGTCCGCCTTGTTGTCCGCGTTCACGTCCCCCGTCGCGACGAAGACGCCGCCGAGGAACGTCGATTCGAACGGGGCGAAGGAGCGGAGCACGCTGGAATCCGTGCCGCTGAACACGGCGACGGCGGACGCGACGTTCGCGCCGCTGCCCGCGATGAGGTCCGGCGTGCCGTCGCCGTTCACGTCTCCGGCCGCGACCGTGATCGAGGCGGCGCCGGTGAACGGAGTCAGCGAGCGGATCACGGAGAGATCGGAGAACTTGAACGCCTGCAGAAGGGGTTGTCCGTTGCGGATCGAACCGGTGACGATGTCCGCGAGGCCGTCCTGATCGATGTCGCCGGCGGCGACGCTGACGCCGGCGCGGGACGCTTCATCCCCCGCGACGAAGCTCTTGAGGAAGCTGCCGTCCGTGCCGTCGTACACGTTCACGAGTGGGCCGCCGCCGGCGCCCGCCCCCACGACGATGTCCGCCGTGCCGTCGCCCGTCACGTCGCCGACCGCGACGTTCACCCCGCCGGTGAATCCGGGGAAGGGGCTGATCGTGAACTTCTGGGCCTTCGTGTCCGCGTCGAAGACGGTGACGAGGGCGACGGTGCCGGGCTGGGAACCGATCGCCGCGATCCCCGCCGGCGTGAGCCGATCCTCGACGCCTTCGAGATTCAGAATGGTCCGGGGCTTCGTGCCGAGGTTGCGCGTCCATTTCCGCCAGAACGATGCGATCACGATGCGACTCCCGGTAATCTGGGGGGCTTCTCCTAATTTAAGACGAGATTGCGGCTTCGGAAGATTCTCGGGACAGCGACGACGGCGAACGGCGATCCGAGGCCGAATCACCGCTACAAACGGAAGAATCGGCGGCTCAGGACGTGGCGCGGGCGATGCGGGCGAGGCAGCGGTCGCGGCCGAGGATCGCCAGAGTCTCGTACATGCCGAAGCCGACTTCCTTGCCCGTGACGGCGACGCGGAGGCACTGCGTCACCGGGATCGGCTTCGCCCCCTTCGCCTGGATGAAGGTTTCGACCGCGGCCTTGAGCGTCGGCACGTCGAACGGTTCGGCCGTCACCACGATCTGCCGCAGCTCGCCGATCCAGGCGGAACCGGGCTCCTTCTTCAAGTGCTTCTCGACGGCCTTGGGCTCGAACGGAAGCTGCTCGTTCGGCGTGAAGAAGTCCACGTAATCGAGAATGTCGCCGGCGACTTTGATCCGTGGCCCGGCCGCCTCCACGATCTGCTTCACGATGGCGCGATCCGCATCAATCCCGGCCCGCCTCAGGAACGGCAGCACCATCTCGACCTTGCGGTCGAGCGGGACCGCGATCATGTACCGCTCCTGGAACGCGAACAGTTTCTTCACGTCCAGGCTCGCCGGGCTCTTGTTCACCCGCTCCAGCGAGAACAGATCGATCATCTGTTGCAGGGTAAAGTCCTCGCGGGTCTCGTCGAAGGACCAGCCGAGCAGCACGAGGTAGTTCAGCACCGCGGCCGGCAGGTAGCCGACCTTCTCGTAAAACGCAATCAGCACTGGATTGAACGAGTCAGCCGACACTTCCGGTCCGAACTGCTTCAAGATCCGCCCGCCATACTCGAAAACATCAATGAGTCCGGGATCGTTCAGCATCGCGAAAATCGTGGTGCGATATTCCGCTTGATACTTCTCATCGTCCGGAGTCCACGGTCTTCGCTTAGCCAACTCGGCGAACACTTTAGACATCAGCATGTCGACAACACCGTTCAGATGCTCTTGTGTCTTCGGAACGCCATGCTCCGACATTAACGAGAACGCCTGACGCCTTACTTCGGAAGTGAATTCGAGTGCAGTCTTCCAAGACTCCTTGCCAATCACTGCGTGGCCGTGGTCGTACACCTTCTTGAAATCGGGGTTCTTTAGGTACTGCGCGATCTTCCGCTTGCTGAGTTTGTTCTTGCTGCCGGGCTCGGCGACGAACGGCACGTGCGCGTACTCGGGGCGCGGGTAGCCGAGGCTCTCCAGGATGAAGATCTGCCGCGGCGTGTTCGAGAGGTGCTCCTCGGCCCGGATCACGTGGCTGATCTTCATGTCGAAGTCGTCCACCACGTTCGCGAGGTTGTACGTGACGGTGCCGTCCGACCGCTGGATCACGGTGTCCTGCTCGCCGCTCCACGGCACTTCCACTTCGCCGCGGATGTGGTCGGAGAAGCGGCACACGCCCTCGCGGGGCATCTTCAGCTTCACGGCGCCGGTGCGGCCCTCGGCCTCGAATCGGGCGCGGTCCGCGTCCGTCTCGGCCATCCACTTGCGGCTGTAGATCTTCGGCCGCTTCTCCTTCTCGGCCAGTTCCATCTCGGCCTTCGTCTCCTCGGGCCTGGCGTAGTCCCAGTAGGCGTGGCCGGAGGCGAGCAGTTGGCGAACCGCGTCCTGATAGCGGGCGAGTTTCTGGCTTTGGTAGTACGGGCCGTGCGGGCCGCCGACGTCCGCGCCTTCGTCCCAATTCATGCCGAGCCAGCGGAAGCCGTCCAAGATCGGCTGGAGGGCTTCCTTCACGTTCCGCTGCTGGTCCGTGTCGTCGATGCGCAGGATGAACTGCCCGCCGTGGCGTTTGGCGAACAGGTAGTTGAACAGGGCGGTGCGGACGCCGCCGATGTGGAGGTAGCCCGTGGGGCTGGGTGCGAATCGCGTGCGAACAGTCATGCGGTCATGATACGTTCGGGGTGGAGCGGGACATTCGCGAAGGCGCCTGCCTCGTAAGAAAACCGCATCGGGAGGGGGATCGTCATGCCGAGCGTCGCCGAGATCGCCGCGGGGTTGGATCGCTTCGCGCCGCCCGCGCTGGCCGCGGAGTGGGACAACACCGGCCTGCTGCTGGGCGACGCCGCCGCGCCGGTGTCGCGGATTCTCACCTGCCTCACGCTCACGCCGGACGTGGCGGCGGAAGCGGTGGCCGCCGGCGCGAGCCTGGTCGTCACGCATCATCCGATTCTGTTTCGCGGGGCGAAGCGGCTCACGGCGGATCGCGGGGACGGCGCCATCGTCTGGCCGCTGGCCCGCGCCGGCGTCGCCGTCTATTCCCCGCACACGTCCTTCGACAACTGCCTCGGCGGCATCAACGACATCCTCTGCCGCTGTCTCGGCCTCGGAGCCGTCACGCCCTTGCGCCCGAAACTCGCCGCCACGCGGTTCAAGCTCGTCGTCTTCGTGCCGGAGTCGGATCTGGCGAAGGTCTCGGAGGCCGTCTTCGCCGCGGGCGGCGGCGTCATCGGGCAATACGAACAGTGCAGCTTCCGACTTGCGGGGAAAGGCACGTTCTTCGGAACGGACGCGACGAATCCCGTGGTCGGGAAGAAAGGCCGCCGGGAAGACGTGGACGAATGGCGGCTCGAAGTCGTGGTGCCGGAGTCGAAGCTGAGCGGCGCGGTGCGGGCGATGCGGGCCGCTCACTCCTATGAGGAGCCGGCGTTCGACGTGGTGCCGCTGCATCCGAGCCACGATGGCGGCGAAGGCCGCGTGGGCGATTTGACCGAGCCGTGCGGGTTGAACGCGTTCGCGGAACGAACCCGCGCCGCGCTGAACGCCGGCTTCCTCACGCTTGTCGGCGACGAGCGTCCGATCCGCCGCGTGGCCGTCGCGTGCGGGGCCGCCGGCGAGTTCCTCCCGGACGCGATCCGCGCCGGGGCCGACGCCTTTCTCACGGGCGAACTCCGATTCCACGACGCCCTGACGGCCCGCGCCGCCGGTCTTGCCGCGATCGTCCCCGGCCACTTCGCCACCGAACGACCCGGCATCGAGGAACTCGCGGAGAAACTTGCCGCGGAGTGGCCCGGCGTCACGGTGTGGGCCAGCCGCGTCGAACGCGATCCCGTACGCTGATCGGAGTCACTCCGGAGTCGTCTCGGCTTCGTCGCCCGCGATGGTCGCCATCGCGAGGATCACTTTGCGGTCCACGCGTGGAGTGAAGATGCGGATCGAGCCATCCGCCACGGCCCAGTTCGAACTGTCCGGATGGTTGCCTCCGAATTGCGCGTCGCGTCCGATGAAGGGCGTGGCGTCGTCCGTGATTCCGCGCACGGTGGTCGGGCCGCCACGCAGCCACGGGCCCAGGTCGGCGGAGCGTTCCCCGAAGAGCAGCGACTGGCTGAGCCCGTCCCGAATCGAGTCGAAGGGCGTGGGCGTGTCGTAGCGGAAGCAGCCGGCGCGGGGCGGCGGCGGCGCGGGCGGCACGAAGGCGAGCGTCGCCGCGTCCGCTCCGACTCCGGCGAAGCCGAGGTACTGCGTCGGGGCCGGGTCTCCGCTGCTGAAGCTCGGCGGGTTGCCGGGGCAAAGCAGCGACGCGAGCTTGCGCTTCGCCGCCTCGCGATTATTCGGGAACTCCCAGAGTTGTTCGGCGTCGATCGTTTCGAGAATCTCGACGGCCGGTTGGCGGCGTTGGTCGAGGGTCGGGATCGCGGCGGGGACCCAGCTGAGCCGCGCCTCCGGCGGCGTCCCGGCTCGCACGATCGTGCCGGCGGGAATCGCCATCGGCCGCGGCCGCCCGGCCGGCGCCTCCGGGCTCGCGTGCCACGCCGCGAACGCCGCGAGGTCCTTCAGGTTCTGCTGGCAGCCCACCTGCTCGGCCGCCGCCCGACGCTTCGGCAACGCCGTGATCAGAACCCCGATCGCGAACGCGACAAGGAAGGCGCCCAATCCCACGATGATCCACGGCTTCATGAAACCGTTCTATTCACGCCCCGTGGCGGCGGTTCATATCTAAAGGGGCATCACTCGCGAGGACGCACCATGAGCGCTCGACTGGCCCACAACGTCTTCTTCAAGCTGAAGGATCCCACCGAGGCGAACGTGGCGGCGCTCGTCGCTGCGTGCAAGAAGTACCTGAACCTGCAACCGGGCATCGTCTTCTTCGCCGCCGGCCCGATCTGCAAGGAACTCGACCGCGAAGTGAACGACCAGAACTGGGACGTGGGCCTGCACTTGGTCTTCGATTCGAAAGCCAGCCACGACAATTATCAGGACGACCCCGACCACGTGACGTTCGTGAACGAGAACAAGCCGACATGGGCCGGCGTCCGCGTGTTCGATTCCTACGTGTGATGAAGCCGGACAGGCGCCACTCGTGACGGCAAGTCAGGCCGCGACCCGCCGAACGTTCAAGTGACGCACCGCGCGGCAACGGGTTACAATGACCGAATGACCACCGTCGGCATGGGCCCACACATCTTGGATCGCATGGAGCGGGCCGTGGCGAAAGTGCGCGAACGGCTGTTGCGTGCCACTTCGGCATTGAACGCCGCCAAGCTTCCCTATGCCGTGGTGGGCGGCAACGCGGTCGCCTCATGGGTGGCGACCGTGGACGAAGGCGCGGTCCGCAACACCCGCGATGTGGACCTGCTCGTTCGCCGCCGCGACCTGCCCGCGATCACGACCGCGCTCGAAGCCGCGGGCTTCGTGTATGGCGAACTGCTCGATGTGATCATGTTCCGCGACGGAACGGACGGCAAACCCAGCGAAGCGATCCACCTGTTGTTCAGCGGCGAAAAGACGCGGGCCGATCACCTCCTGCCCGCCCCGGAAATCGAGACTGTCGAGGATCCGGCGAGCTTCCAAGTCATCACCCTGGAATCGCTGGTCGTGATGAAACTGATGTCGAATCGGGACAAGGACCGCACTCACCTGCGAGACTTGGTCGCCATGCAACTCATCGACGAATCGTGGCTTCCGAAAATGTCCGGCATACTGGCTGAGCGGTTGAAGCACGTCCTGGATACGCCCGACGGATGATCAGTTATCATGGATGGTTGAAGGCGCATCGAACGAGGCTCGCGAACATGGGAAAAGTACTCGTCACCGCGAAGATTCAAAATCTCGAGGATCTGTTCCGCGTCGGGCTGGGGCAGCTGTCCGCCGACCAGGTTCGCTTTGTCGAAGTGAAGGATGCGCTCGTCGATACGGGCGCCACGGGGTTGATGGTGCCCAGGAAACTTGTCGCAGCGCTGGGCGTTCGCCAATTCCGCACGCGAACGGCGAAAACGGTCGGCGGCGACGATTCGATGGGCGTTTATCAGGCGGCTCAACTCACGATTCAAGGTCGCGACTGCACCGTGGACGTCCATGAGATTCCGGACGATCTCCCGGTCCTGATCGGACAGATCCCGTTGGAGGCGCTCGATTGGGTCGTCGATCCCGTGAATCAGAAGTTGATCGGCAACCCGGCGCACGGCGGCGAACACATGATCGATGCGTTTTGATCCTCAACTCTCTCCGGCGAAGCCACGCCGCATCTGGTTCTCGGTGATGCATCGCGGCAACACGAACTGCAGCAGATAGTCCGGGCCGCCCGCCTTCGAGCCGATGCCGCTGAGTTTGAACCCGCCGAACGGCTGGCGGTCCACAAGCGCCCCGGTGCACTTCCGGTTCACGTAGAGGTTCCCCACGCGGAAGCGCTTCTTCACCGCGGCGATGTGCTCGGGGCTGCGGCTGAACACGCCGCCCGTCAGGGCGTACTTCGTGCCGTTGGCGATGCGGATCGCGTCGTCCAGGTTCTTTGCGCGAATCACGGACAGCACCGGGCCGAAGATCTCCTCCTGGGCGATGGTCGCGTTCTCGGGCACGTCCGCGAAGATCGTGGGGCCGACGAAGAAGCCTTGCTCGGCGAGCGGGCCGAGGTCGGCTTCGTAGGCGAGTCGCGCTTCACGCTTGCCTGTCTCGATGAACGTGAGAATGCGTTCGCGCGATTCGCTGTCGATGACCGGACCGAGCGACGCGCCCGGTGAATCGGCTTGTGCGACTGTCAGACTGCGAGTCGCTTCGACAAGCCGATTCACGAACTGGTCGTAGATGCCGTCCAGCACGATGGCGCGGGAACCGGCCGAACACTTCTGCCCGGCGTAGCCGAAGGCCGAATCGACGACGCCCTTCACGGCTTCGTCGAGGTCCGCGTCGGTGTCCACGATCACGGCGTTCTTCCCGCCCATCTCGGCGATCACGCGCTTCACGAGATTCTGCCCGCCGGGCGTGCGGCTCGCCTGCTCGTTGATCAGGAGGCCGACCTTCAGCGATCCGGTGAACGCGATGATCGCGACATCGGGATGGTTCACGAGCGTGGGCCCGATCTCCTCGCCGACGCCGGGCAGGAAGTTGACGACGCCCGGCGGCACACCCGCGGCGAGGAAGCATTCCATGAGCTTCGCCGCGACCGCGGTCGATTGCTCGGCGGGCTTCATGATCGCGGTGTTCCCGGTGGCGAGTGCGGCCGCGGTCATGCCGCAAAGAATGGCCAGCGGGAAGTTCCACGGCGCGATCACGACCGCGACCCCGCGGGGATCGTGGAAGTAGCGGTTGTCTTCGCCGGGCACGTCGCGCGCGGACTCGGACCCCTGCAGTTTCACGGCTTCGATCGCGTAATAATCGCAGAAGTCGATCGCCTCGGCGACGTCCGCATCGGCCTCGCGCCATGGCTTGCCGGTTTCGAGAACGATCCAGGCGGCGAGTTCGAAGCGGCGTCTGCGGAACTGGTCCGCGGTGCGATGCAGGAACGCGGCGCGGTCCTGAACCGGGGTCTCGCGCCAGGTGTCGAACGCGGCCACGGCCGCGGCCACGGCGGCGTTCGCGTCGTCCGTGGTGGCGAGAGCGAACTCACACACGTCTTCACGCACATTCGATGGATTCATCCGGATCTGGGATCGCCGCACGTTCATCGTGCGATTGCCCACGATGGCTTTCGTCACGCGGTCGAGCCCGGACCCCATGCTCGCTCGCACCAGCTTCAACGCATCGTGCATGGCCGCGCGGTTGGCTTCCTTCGAGAAGTCCGTCGGCGGTTCGTTTTTGAACATCACCGAACGGGGGACGTGATCCCCCCGTTTCTCGACATGCTCCGGACATGGGGGGCTTACGCCCCCCGCTCGAGGTACACTTGCGGGGTTCATCAGCAACACCTCTTCGGACACGCCTTCCGCGAAGCCTTGGCGCAGGAACGAATCGTTGGACGAGTTCTCGAGCAGCCGCCGCACGAGGTACGCCATGCCGGGCAGAAGCTGGCCGTACGGCGTGTAGATCCGCAGCCGGTACCCGAGCGACAGAATCGCGTCCTTGATCGGGTCGGCCATGCCGTAGAGCATCTGGAACTCGAAGCGGTTGCGGGGCACGCCGAGCCGCTCCGCGGTCGCCATCGCGTGGGCGATGCTCCGCAGGTTGTGGCTGCCGAACGCGGGGACGAGCCACTCCACGTTCTGCAGCAGGAACACCGTCAGCTTCTCGAAGCTGGCGTCGCTCTCGGGCTTCTTCGTGAACACGGGCACGGGCCAATCGTTCTGCGCCGCGATCACCGTTTCGAAGTCCCAGTAGGCCCCCTTCACGAGCCGCACCCAGACCGGCGTTTTGCGTTCGTTCTTCGCCCAGTCGAGCAGCGAGGCGAGGTCCGCCTCGGTGTCGCGGAGATACGCCTGCATCGCGATGCCGACGTTCGGCCACTCGCGGAACTCGGGCTCCGCGAGAATCTCCTTGAAGATGCGGAGCGTCGTGTCCTTGAAGCTGTACTGCTCCATGTCGAAGTTCACGAACGCGCCGGTGGCCTTCGCGAGTCGCAGGATCGGGCGCAGGCGGCGGCACACCGCCCGGCTCGTGCCTTCGGGGTCGATGGGGTCGAACTGCGAGTACAGCGCGGAGAGTTTCACCGAGACGTTCACGCGCGGGATCGGGCCGCGGTCGTCGCGATCGATGCGCGGATCCTCGGGCCAGCGGTTCACGTCCGCCTCCAACCCATGGAGCAGATCGAAGTATTGCTTCTGAACGTGGTCCGCTTCCGCCTCGGTGATGGTGGCTTCGCCGAGGAGATCGATGGTGAAGGCGAGGCGGCGCGAACGAAGCGCTTGGATCGCGGCGAGGGCTTCCTTCACGTTCGAGCCGGCGATGAACTTGCGGGCCATCTGCCGGGCGCCGGTGCGGGCGGCGAACGCGAGACCGGCGCTCAGCAGCCCGTCCTTCGGCAGCAGCTTCATCCCGCGGCGCACCCACCACGGCAACTCGTCTCCGGCCTCCGCGAGGTACTCCCGCAGGTGCCCGGACACGTCCCGGCTCTCCTTCAGGTACGGCAGCGTGTCCACGAAACGGAAGAGTTGCACCTTCAGGGCCGGGTCGTTCATCCCGAGGCCCATCAGCTTGTCTTCGACCCACGGCTTCGTGAGGATCACCGGCCCCTGGCGGTCGATCCGCGCGAACAACTCCCGCCCGTATTGCCGCGTCCGCTCTTCGAGGTCGGCGAGATTCATGGAGCATCCACGGTGTCGAACGACGACCGAACGGGAGAGGACGTGCGGGGGCACGGTCATCTTATCGAACTCCGATTGGCGGCAATCGCCGTCATCGCACTTCGACGGAACCGCAGCCGGGCGATTAAGATGGACCCGACACCGAGGGTGGAAGCGATGCTCGCCGCGGACCGCGTGAGACAGTTCCTGAAGGATCATCGCGCGGCGATGGTCGGGGCGTCGCCCGCCCGCCCGGAGGCGCTCGGGGACGCCGCGGCCGAGGAAGCCGCCTTCAATTACACCTTCGACGTCGAACGCGAGATGGCGGAGTGGGCTCCGATCGCGAGCGGCGGCACGGCCGCGCCCGGCGAACACCCGGTGCGATTCATCGACGGTTCGCACGTCGGGGAGCCTGTCGCGTGTCTGCGGTCGCCCAAGGGGCACCCGATCCCGCTGCACCTCGCCCAAGTCGGCGCCATCGCTCTCAAGTTGGAGGGAAAGTCGTTCACCCGAGAGCATCACGAGGTGAAATCGGTGCTCGGCCTCGTGAACGCCCATCTCGATGAGGAAGCGCTCAAGCAGTTCGAGGCGGACCTCGCGAATCACCCGGAACTGAAGCTCGAAGCGCTCTTCGCCCGCAAACCGCAGGACAAGTCGCCGTTCGACTACGAAGCGATGCGGGTGCAGGCCTACGCCCGCTGCCAACTCGAGATGCTCAAGCTGGAACGCGACGCGCTCCGAACCAACCGCGACGACGCGACCCTGGTGGACGGCCAACTCGGCGGACGAATCGGAGAGGACGAGGCGAGCAAGATGAACGCGCTGCTCGTGGGGCTCGTGAAGGCGCCCACGCCCGCTCCGCTGCACGATCGCGGATGGAACGCGCTTCACGATCTGAAAGCCGGCGAACGCACGCCGTACTTCAAGGACTCGCGGCAGACCGCGGGCAAAGTGACGGAAGCGCCGCTCGCGTGCTGGTACCTGCGGCTCGCGGGCGGCCCGCGACTCTCGCCGACTTGGGGCGTCGTTCGTGTCGACGTGCCCTGGGTGCATCTGGAACGGCACGCGAGCGAACCCGAACGCACCGCCTTCGCCAATCGCCTCTCGCATTGGTTGGTCGGCGCCCGCTGCACGGCCGAGAGCTACGCGCGGATGCCGATCTCGCTCGAACCGATCGTGCGGGCCGAAGCCGCGCTCAAGCCGCTCTTCCTCCCGACGAGCGTGCTCGTGAACCGCTTCTACCACCAGACCGGCATCCGTCCCTGATCAATCGACGAAGAGGAACTCGTTGCTGCCCAGCAGCACGTGGGCGTAGCGGGTCCAGGCGTCCGCGGCGGGCTTCGGCCCGAGATAGGTCGAAGCGAGCGTCACTTCTTTCGCAGTCGGTTCGCGTTGGAACAGGATCGCATATGCCCGGCGGATGCGGGCCTCGCCGCCGGCGGGCGCGTCCGCCTCGAGTCGCTTCGCGAGGTGGGCCGCTTCCTGACGCAGCAGCGATCCGTTCATCGCGAAGAGTTGCTGAAGCGGAGTCGTGGTCGGGATGCGGCTCGCGCTGTGGTTCAGCGGGTCCGGGAAGTCGTGGAGGCGAAGCAGGTCCGTGAGGTCCCGGCGGCGAACGGCGCCGTAGATGGTGCGGCGGCGGTTGCTCGCGTCCGTGAGTTCGATCGGCGCTCCGCCGAGTTCGGTCCGCAGCGTGCCGTTCGTGGCGAGCATCGCGTCGCGCCAGGGTTCCACCTCCAGGCGGCGGCGGTTCATCCGCCACAGCCAGCGATTGTCCGGGTCGATGGCCTGCTTCGCGGCGTCCGGTGCGCTCGACTGCCGGTACGCGGCCGAGAGCATGATCTCGCGATGCAGCCACTTCAGAGACCACCCGGCGGCCACGAACCGCGCCGCGAGATCGTCCAGCAGTTCGGGGTGCGAAGGCTTCTCCCCCTGGCGGCCGAAGTCGCTGGGCGTGTCCACGAGCGGGCGGCCGAAGTGATGCTTCCACACGCGGTTCACGACGACGCGCGCCGCGAGCGGTGCGCCGTCCGTGGTGATGGCGCGGGCCAGTTCGAGCCGGCCGCTTCCCTTCGAGAACGGCTTCGCGCCCTCCTTCGAGAGCACGGTGAGGAACTGCCGCGGGACGACGGGTCCGGGGCGGTTCGCGTTCCCCCGCGTGTGCATCGCGATGTCGTGACCGACGCCGGATTCGTATTCGAGTCGCGTCTTGTTCGGCCCTCGGGAGACGACCGACACGTGGGCGTCCATGATGCCGCGGACCGGTGTCGTCTTGTAGCCGGGTGTCTCTTCCAGCTTCTTGATGCGGGCCGCGAGTTCCTCGAGCCGGGTCTTCGCGTCCGGCGGCGCGGGCTTCGTCGCCTTCAGCGCCTTGATCTTCTCCTCGAGCCCCGCGATTTCATCCACGGCTTTCTGAACCGCGGCGGCTTCGGCATCGGGAAGCAGCGGCAGATCGATCATGCGAACGCCCGCGATCACGCCCGCCAGCCCGTAGTAGTCGCGAGTCGTGATCGGGTCGAACTTGTGATCGTGGCAGCGGGCGCAGGCCACCGTGAGACCGAGGAACGTGCTGCACACCGCGTCGATCTTCTCTTCCCATTCGTCCGCGACGATGGACTTGATCACGTCCACGTCCAGTTGAAGTTCCTTCCAGTAGTCCGGGCTTCCGCCGAGGAACCCGAGTGCGGCGCGTTCTTTCGGGTCGAGCCCGGGGAGCAGGTCCGCGGCCAGCTGCCGCTGCACGAACTGGTCGTACGGCAGGTCGGCGTTCAGCGCCTTCACCACCCAATCGCGGTAGGGCCAGCCGTGCCCGCGGGGCGTCATCCACGATTCGGGCATGTCGCAGTACCGGGCGAGATCCAGCCAGTATCGGGCCCAACGTTCGCCGTGGTGCGGCGAACTCAGGAGGCGATCGACGAGCTTCTCGTACGCGTCCGGTCGGTCGTCGCGAACGAACGCTTCGACTTCTTCGTGAGTCGGCGGGAGGCCGATCAGATCGAAGTGGGCGCGGCGAATCAGCATGCGGCGATCGGCCGGTTCGGACGGCGCGAGCGACCGCTGCTCCATCCTGGCGAGAATGAACGCGTCGATCGGCCTCCGCGGCCACTTCGTGTTCGCCACCTTCGGAGCCGGGTGGGTCTTCAGCGGCTGGAACGACCAGAACCCGCGGGCTTCGGGCGATGTCGGATCGGTCGCCGCCGCGACCTTCGCCCCTTCGGGATAGACGGCTCCGTCGCGAATCCACTTCTCCAGAGTGGCGATCTGTTGCGGCAGGAGTCGCGACTTCGGCGGCATCCGCTCCGCGTCGTCCTTCGATTTCACGAGTTCGATCAGGTGGCTGGCCTCGGGCTTGCCGGGGACGACGGCCGGGCTGGTCTCGCCACCGGCGAGGATCGCCTCGCGGCTGTCCAACGCGAGCCCGCCCTTCGTCTTCTTTTCCTTCACCGAGTGGCAACTGTGGCAGTGTTCGACGAGCAGCGGCCGCACCTGTTTCTCGAAGAACGCGACGGCACCGGGATCCGCGGCGGAGGCGGGAGCGAGAAACGCGACCATGGCCGCGAGCGCGATCGAAGAACGCATGCGAATCACTCGGCACGTGGCGAGACGAACACCGTCCTAGGCAGGACATGTATCGTACCGGAACCGACCGGCCAGGTAAACACGGTGCCGGTGCTCCTTCCGAGGGTGGCTGACTTCGAAGGAAGTTGCCCCCGACAGGAGCCCCGGCTGGAAGCCGGGGCCACCCACCGGCGAGGACGCCGGTGCCACCCAAGAGCGGGGCCACCCACCGGCTCGAAGCCGGTGCCACCCAAAAGCGGCTCAGCCGCCAAAATCTGTCGGCGCACCGGCGCACCCATTCGCCGGTTCGGGTTGACCCGTCCCGCGGGGACGGTATTGTTCGCCGCTCGATTCTCGGGGGGGAGAATGCGCATGGGTCGCGGGTTGCGGTCGGTCGTCGCGTTGTTGCTTCTCGCTGGGGCCGCACAGGCTCAGCCGCAACCGCCCGGCGGCGGCGCGTTCTTCGGCGCCGCTCCGGACGCGAAGTTCGACGACAAAGCTCTCCTCGGCGCCCCGCCGCCGCCGCCCAAACCCATCGTCGTGCCCGATGGTTCCCCGCCGACGCCGCCGCCACGAATCTGGACCGGCGGTTTCGAGTTCGGCCTCAACGGCAGCCAAGGCGACATCGACGTTCTCAACATCCGCCTCGGCGCCCAAGCCGATCGCAAGACCGACCGCAACTCCTTCCACTCGGACTTCCTTTACACGCTCAACACGCAGAGCGGCATCGTGAACCAGAATCAGGCGCTGCTCAACGCGCGGGACGAAATCCTCTTCAGGGATTCGCCCTGGAGCATCTTCTCCGCGCTGCAGATGGAATACGACGAACTCCGGAGCTACGACCTCCGCGTCGGCGTGTATGGCGGTGTCGGGTACAAGTGGTGGGACAACGGCAAGACGCTGTTCAAGACCCGGGCCGGCGCCGGCGCCGTGCGCGAGATCAACACACGCGACGGAGTCGCGGACCGGTGGGTGCCCGAAGCCGTCTTCGGTTTCGACTTCAATCACGCTTTCACGGATCGGCAGCGCTTCGTTTCCAGCGTGGACGTTTACCCGAGTTTGAGCAATCTCGAGCATGTCCGTGTGCGAGCGCGGGCCGCCTACGAGGTGATGCTCGACCCCGAACACGGTATGGTGCTCCGCCTCGGCGTGCAGGAGCGATACGACAGCCAACCGGGGAACGGCGAGGCGAACGCGCTGAACTACTTCGCCACGCTGATGTTCAAGTACTGACGGCGCTCACTTCTTCAGGTCGGCCCAGAGCCGGTTGGCATCGGCGGTGAGGCGGCCGAGTTCGTCCCATTCTTCCACCGTCGGAAGGCGCTTCTCGTCCAACCACGACAGCACTTTGCTCAGGGACTGGCGTCTCGCTTCGGCAAAGGCCTTGGCCTTGGGATCGGAGTCCGGTTCCTCCAGCCGCTTGAGCGCTTCCACCGTTTGAATCCAAAGTTCGCCGATACCCGTCCGAACGGACTTGGCCCGCTCCGGGTTCCAGTTCTTCGGATTGGTGATGAGCAGAAGCCCGGCCGCGTCCACCCGCGGCTTCACCGCTTCGGGGCGAAGGCTCTCGAGGTACGGCCACGGATCGGGGCGAGCGGGAACCGGCGGCGGCACGCGATAGGGCGCCCAACTCGGCGCGTGCTTCATGGCCAGGAGCAACCCGAGGGCGCAGGCCGCGGGGAGGGCCGCCGTCGTGAGGATGGCGCCGGCGCGACGCCAGCCGATTCGCACCTGCGATTCGTTCAGGAGAATCGCGAGAACGAACCCGGCCGCGGCGCCGCCGAGGTGCGCTTCCCAACTCACGCCGGGAAGCAGGCTCACCGCCAGCGAGAGCAGGATGCCGAAGCCGAGCCGGCGGAGGAGGTCCGCCGCGACCGCGGGTTCGAGCCGCTTCAGGTTCACGATCACCCATGCGAACACGGCCATGGCTAGCCCGCAGAGCGCTCCGGACGCCCCGACCAGCGTGACCGAATAGTGCGTGTTCGGGTCCATCGGTCGCAGCCCCATCGCGAGGCAACTTCCGGCGAACCCCGAGACGAGGTAGAGCAGGAAGGTGCGCCAGCGGCCCCAGAGGTGCTCGGCCACCGCGCCGACCATCACGAGGCTGACCACGTTCACCAGGAGGTGCCAGATGGAGCCGTGAACGAAGCACGAGGTTCCGAGCCGCCACCACTCGCCGGCGAGCAGTTCGTTCGGGGCGACCGCGCCGAGCCGCATCGCGACGGAACGGTCGCCATCCGCGAGGAAGGATTTGATCCCGAGGCCGAGCCGCCCGGCCGCGACAACTCCGACGAAGTACCAGAGCAGATTGGCGTACACGAGCGCAGGCGTGACGACGGGCGGAACGTCGGGCGGGTCGTCCGGGAGGGGATCGTTCGCGGGCGCGGGTTCGATCGGGCGCGGTTTGCCGGTCGCGGCGGCTTCACCGTCCGCGGTGAGGGCGTAGCCCTGACCCACGCCGCGGATCCAATCGACGACGCGAACCAACTCCGCGGCCCGCAGCTCGTTCAACGGCGGATCGAGAGCGTCGCGCGGAACGCCGGACTCGTCCGCGTGTCGAGACGGGAACCACGGAGCCCCGGCGGCGCCGATCCACGCCAGAACCTGCTCGGGTGTCGGTCGGCCGGCTTCGCTGCCCCGTTCCATCCGGGCATTATAATGCGGGCATGGCGTCCGAACGGCTGGCGATCTCCGAGGAAGTGGCGGCGGCGATCGCGGAGCGGCGGCCGGTCGTGGCCCTCGAGTCGACGCTCATCGCGCACGGGTTGCCGTGGCCCGTGAACCTCGAGACGGCTCACGAGGCCGAAGCGACCTTGCGGCAAGCCGGGGCCGTACCCGCGACCATCGCGGTTCTCCATGGCGTGCCCACCATCGGATTGAACGCGGTTCAACTCGAAGAACTGGCTCAGGCGAAGGACGTGCTCAAGGCCGCGCGGCGAGAATTGGGAATCGCGATCGCCCAGAAACGACTCGCGGCCACGACCGTTTCCGCGACCATGGCCCTGGCCCACGCCGCGGGCATCCGCGTGTTCGCCACCGGCGGCATCGGCGGCGTTCACCCCGGCGACGCGATGGACATCTCCGCCGACCTCACGGAACTCGCCCGCACGCCGGTCCTTGTCGTGTGTGCGGGGGCGAAGAGCATCCTCGATCTGCCCCGAACGCTGGAGGTTCTCGAAGCGCTCGGCGTGCCCGTGCTCGGCTTCCGCACCGATCGCTTCCCGGCGTTCTACGTCGCGAGTTCGAACCTGCCCGCGACGCGGGTGGAGTCCGCGGAGGAAGCCGCGGCGGCGTTCGCGGCACACGTGCGGATGGGTGGCGGCGGGGCCGTGCTGGCGCAACCGTGCCCCGCGGATGTCGCGATTCCCGAAGCCGAGTTCGAGGCGGCCCGCGCCGTGGCGGAACGCGAAGCCCGCGCCCGCGGCATCGCCGGCGCCCGCCTCACGCCGTTCCTCCTCGCCCGCCTCGCCGAGATCACCACCGGCCGCACCCTGGTCGCCAACCGCGCCCTGATCGTGAACAACGCCCGCCTCGCCGCGGACGTCGCAGCCCAGCAGCTATAGAGAACCACGCTAAACTGCCTCCCAAATGCACACGACTGAATTTCGCATCCCCGTGATTGAACTGTTCGCGTGTTCGCGGGGTCCGCGATAGCGTGATAATTGCGGCATTGGTGACGACGTAGCAGCATCCGGACTCGCGGGTGTCCCTCCGACGATGCGTGTCTGTGCTTCCACCATTAGAGGCTATCGAAACCAACGCGGAGAAGATACTCGAATGTACCATCGTAATACTCGGGCCTGCGAGTGTGATCGTTCTTCTCTCCTTGTGGAACGACAATGACCATGCCTTGACGAGCACGAGTCAGCAAGACGCGATACGCGTTCTTGAGATACGTTTGTCGCTCAGGCATTCTCATTCGCTTCCAATTGTCGCCCACGAAGTTCCAGTGCTCCCAACCATTGCGAACTCGTCGGAGGTCTGCATCCCATGTCACACAGGCCCAGTCCAACTCCAGCCCCTGAACGCGATACTCGGTTGCGGCATCCTCAAGGAAGTACGACGAACGCACGTCATTCTTGCCATGCAGGAACCACTGAACTGGATCGACCTGAAAACGTACGTCGATTGCGTGCGGTCTCAACCGGTACGCGTGAGAAGATGCAACGAGCCCGAATCGTTCGCTGCCTCGCGCCTGATCGCGCAACCACTGCTTTGCCTTGACCAAATCGCGTGTAACGAGAATTGGATACCGATCTCGAAAGTCATTAAGTGTCCGTGCTGCAGCCTCCTGTTCGAGATCAAGAACTTGTTTCACAAGCAATGAGACATGCTCAGCCCGAAACGACCGAATAGAAACTCTCAAGTGCAGATTGTCTTGTATCGTGGTGTTTTGAAGCAACCGTGCTCGCTCAACAAGTTCGCCAGCGCTGTACTCGGAATCAGTCAAGCGGGAGGATATGAATGCTCGCCATTGCGGGAATGACCTCGCCAGCGCGTCAAGCCACTCACGGATGCCAGCCTCGCCGGTGTTTATCTCCTGCCCGCCACCGACAAGGCAGATGATAACGGCCCAATCGTGATGTCGATCAAGACACGAAATCAAGAATTCCGGCTCAGACATCTCGAAGTCTGCGTGTCCGCGATCCTTCATGAATCGTGCTGTCTGCCGATGGTTCCACGCGCGTTGCGCTTCATCGAAGATCGCCACGTGCTCTATTGGCGGACGACCGATGTCGGTGAGGCATTCGGTGCGAAAGTGGTGTACGTTCTGAATGAACGCTTTCACCTCGCTGCGAGCAGCACCGATCTTCAGCCGCGTGTCAGCAGCGGATTCGGACCGGGCCATTTTCGCGGGGTGGCCCGGGCCAAGGCGCGCGCGGCCGATCGCGGGCTGGCGCGGGCCAAATGCGCGGGTCCGTCGCGGCTGATCGGGGCGAAGG
>Ga0169931_10000123_pt1 | contig 117095 bp, 94 predicted proteins | sample Kivu_15m_20L_FD_129675 | JGI IMG/M metagenome (GOLD analysis project Ga0169931, IMG submission 129675) | Freshwater microbial communities from Lake Kivu, Western Province, Rwanda to study Microbial Dark Matter (Phase II) - Kivu_15m_20L... | ecosystem: Environmental > Aquatic > Freshwater >... | reverse complement strand
TAACAAAAGAAAATATGCTACATTGTCTAGAGAAATCGTAATAATGTTTTGGTAAGGGGTCGGGCTTGTTTCTTTAAAGCACACTCATCAATAATAATTATTTTTGTTTATGAGAAAATACTGAGGTGAAGTTATGATGGAAATGGATAAGCCTGCAGATAGAGCATATAAATTGGTACCAGGGAATGGCGCGGTCTTTGAGGAAGGCGGGCAAAGGTTCTATTGGAACTGCGCTGACAATGGCACGGTAATTGAGCGAGACTTTCAACGATTAAAGGAAGAGTATGGCGACCGTCTGGTAGAAATGAGAGAGTTTGCTGGGGTAGTCATGCAAAAGTGGCGAGCATAATAGCAGATCGCCTGGTATGTTTCTGTGCTGGCTCGTGCCCTTACCGAAGAACAAGTCGCAATAGTAGTCTTACCAACAGTCTCACTTACTCTGAAACAACGCAGAAGCAACCACCACATTCTTAATGGATGTGGACTGGTTGCTTTGTAGTTTTATAACTTCGCTGAAATGTAGAAGAGCATCGGCGATTTTATTGATCTTATCTTCAATCTCATCGGCATTGAAAGCATCTTTTGAAAGTGCGGCTATTCTTGCGGCTCTTGAATTGATGGCGGTTGACGTTGAATTGTGTCTTGCGTTCTGACCTACAGCATAGGCTTTAGAAAGCAGTTGGCTTTCATTGATAACGGTGTCTTCGCTAATAAATTCTGAGAACTTTTTTCTTTTCTTCATTTTATCTGTATTGAAATTAACAAGACATCTCTGTCGTCATCTGCGTGTTCTTTGGCTTTTTTGCTAAAGGCACTAATTTTGGATTGCCGATGTGGAGCAGGGTCAGATCGCATTACACATTCTTGGATGATTTCTAGATCATCAAGTTTGGTAATATCTCGGATGATGTCAGTTTTGGATACTTTCTTCGGCATACTTTAATCTTTTTCTGAAATAAACCTTTGAAGCGAACGATGAGAGTTCTTAAGGCTTCGGCGTTGCTCAGTCATCTCTGAATATTGATTTAAGTCTTGATCCATCTGGCTTCTAAGATAGAAGCGAATAAGACCTAATCGGGTCAGAAATCTGGAGGCTGCTAGGGTATCAAGTTCCTGAACCCACTCTTTTGGAACAAGTAGTCTTATCTGGGCTGTATCGTTATTGCTGGATGTGGAGCGCATATGCTTGTTTAATGAGATTAATTTTATACTCATTGTGTATTTATACGGCGTTCGTTCTTCAACTCTCTGTTTTTTCATTTCTAGGTAATAAAAAACCACTGCGGTTCTAAAGACCGCAATAAATTCAACCAACCTGAATAACCCTCACATTGCGCTTACCCCATGTTTGGGTGGTTGCGAGGGTCATTTCGCCAATACTGTGAGGCAACGATAAAGTTCTCGTAGTTTGGTTGCTGCCAGACATCTTTTAGCGAGTAGTTAGTTGTTTGGAAAAAATCGTGATCTGTTTTGATGGGGGCAATCTTTACGTTTCCTTTTTTAGACACCCTCCACAATGCTTTAGTGGCTTCAACTTCAAATCTTGCGTGATGAAGCGATGGAACGACAAGAACCGCATGGTAGTGGATGTTAGTTGAAAGGTGTTCGGCAAAACAGATTGCCTGAATACGTTTGTTTTTTGGAAGACGGTAAAAATACTTAGTGCGGTTTAACTTGCGTTCAAGATTAGAAAAGAAGTGCTTGATAGTCTTATAGCAGGCTTCAGGTGATTGATAGTTATTAAAGACCAACGTACCCCAATGCGTTGGCTTCAATGATCGGCAAAGGTCAATGAAGGCTTGTCGTGTTGTGCTTCTCTCGGCAAATAGTATCTCGTCTGTAAACATAAAACTCTCCAAGGTTAATTCTCAATTTTATTTATACAGAAAGTGTCTATTCGGGCGGTTTTTGTTGAAGTTAATTTCAGGGGCAAAACCCTAAAGAAATTCTCCAGAGGTGGCGAAGTAAATGACTGCGACGCAGTGCGTCGTTTTTATTTTTACTAAAAACTGGAGGAAGTTTATGACAAAAAGTGTAATGGTAGATTATCGCTCAAAGTTTATGCGGCATATGTCTGATGCTTGTATGAGCGTTGTTAAGGCGTGTCAGGTATTGGCTGAAGCAAACAAAAATCTCTCGGTAGATGATTTCAAGAAGTTATGCTCTGAACTAAAAATTGAGAAGAGAGACAGCGAGAGGCTCGTTAGAATTGGAAATGATCAAAGGCTTAAAGAGGAACAAATTCAGCAGAGACTACCAAATACGTGGACGGTGCTTGATCGCATTTCAAGTCTTGAAGATGAGCAGTTTGAAAAGGCACTGAAGCAGGGTGTGATAAACCCCTTAGCAACAAGAGCAAGTATTGATGCTTTTAAAAAGGCTGCGACTGGCGAACAGGTGCCAGAGAAAACAGATCAACCAGATAACGCATATCGTATTGCTACGATATGGCTTGATAAATCAAAAGCAACAACTGAAGTTGTGGAGAAGATTACCAAGCGTCTGGCAGATAAATTAAAAGAACTAGAGAATGAAATTTCTGCTGGAGAGTTGGTGCTTACAGATCACGGTGTTGCTGAAAAATTGAAACCAAATCAAAAGCAGATAGAAAAGGCAACGGCTAAGCGTAAGCGTAATGAAGAGAAGGCGCTTAGAATTCTGACAAAGGCTGTCAAAAAAGCTGCTAGACTACAAAAGCAGAACACTAGCGTTCATCATTTTGATGTTGATCTGAAAGAAGCAATCAATTGTCTACCTGATTATGAAACCGTTCAAGCAGCAATCAGCACAGTTCACTTAAAGGTCAATCTTGATGAGTGTATTGAGAACCCTGAAATTGCTGAAGAGTTCTATAAGAAGATGGTGGAGCGTGAGAAAAAGGGTCTTCCAGTGCTATAGGATGAGCTAGGACGATGGTTCTTTATCAGAGACGGGTTTACCCCCGTCTCTTTTTTTATCTGCTTTTTAGAGAACTGATAATAAAATACAGAAATTCTGACACTCGTTGCTAACTCATCTAGGACACTGGGCTTTTTGAAATTGAGGACTTTAAGAAGGAGGATCTAACCTCAGACTGATAATCATACGATAGATATTTAAGACGATATGACAATCAATGAGGTAGATTATGCTCGGTAAACAAGCGAAGGTTTTAAATGACAGTCAGGTAAAGGCGATACTCAAATTTCTTGAGAGTTCAAAAAGGAATGCTCTTCGTAATCAGATAATGTTTCTGCTTTCATTACACGGCTTACGAGCAAAAGAGATTGCTGATCTGGAGGTTTCAATGATCGTTGGCTCTACAGGTGAAATTGCTGACGTAATCGCTTTAGAAGATAAAGCATCAAAAGGGGCATCAGGGCGAGTGATACCGATTAACAAGGCACTTAAAAATTTACTCACTGAACTTCTGGCTGGCAAAGATCAAGCAGGTTATGTCATCACAACAGAGAGAGCAGAAAAATTCAGTGCTAATGCGGTGGCTGTTTACTTTAAGAGGCTTTATAAAAAACTTGGGCTTGTTGGTTGCTCTTCACATTCAGGACGCAGGACGTTCATAACCAACTGTGCCAGAAAAATCTCGCTTGCTGGTGGCAGTATGCGTGATGTGATGAACTTGGCTGGTCATTCTAATCTTCAGACTACCCAGAGATATGTAGAGCAGAACCCAGAGGCGCAAAATAGCGTGGTTAAAATGCTTTACAGTTCAATCAACTGATCTGCGTTCTCATTATATTCTCAATGATGGCACGGCTTGCTTTTACGATCAGGACGTTCTACTTTTCAGAGTGAGTGAACCGAAGGATGAACGAATGAGAATGGGCATCTATTCTCATTGTGTTCTCATTTGAGGATCGCTGTTAGAACTAGTTGAAACGATTGTGTTTCTAGTTCGCACAACTTTCTTAAAATCCCGGGGGAGAAATCCCGTGTCGGTTCGAGTCCGACCTTGGGCATTATCGGCACTCTCGTTTTCGTAGGAGTAACGATCGCATATGCGCAATCACAGTATCACCTTGGCCGCTCTTTTTTTCCTCCTTCTTTCTGCGCCGATTGGGGTCCACGGTGATGTGCCTCCTGAGCCTGCGAGTAAGGAGATGCGCAGCGTGATGAGGGCTCAGTTAGATCTCGGCGTTAAACTCGTACACGCCTACAACAATGACGCAAATGTATGCGTCTCGCCGTACAGTATCCATGCTGCCCTCACACAGGTTCGCTTGGGGGCTAAGGGAGCGACTGCACAGGAGCTCGATAGCGTTCTCTTTCCTGACGGCTATTCGTTTGGCGTCTTGCAGGGGTATGCCATGCTCAATCGTACACTCGTTCAGCAGCACGAAGGGCTGAAGGTGGGACTCGCAAATTCGGTCTGGGTTGAGAAGAGGACACAGCTCCTCGCCAGCTTCATGAAATCCACCAAGAGCTTCTTTGATAGTGAGCCGGGTACCTTTGATGGCTCCAAGCCTGAAGAGAGTGCTGAACGGATTAACAGGTGGGTGGCGAGCAATACCGCAGATCGCATTCAGAATCTGCTGTCTTCAGATGCGATCGGGCCAGATCTCGTAGCGGTACTCGTTAACGCCCTCTACTTTAAAGGCTCGTGGGTAAAGCCGTTCAAACAAGACGCAACCATACAAGCCCCCTTCTGGCTCTCCGCATCCAAGAGCATCGACGTACCAATGATGCGCGATACCCAGACGCTGGCCTACTTTGAAGACGAACAGTGGAAGGCGGTTGCTATGCCCTTCACAGGTGGATTATTCGAGTATCTTGTCATGGTGCCGAAGCGGAAACTAACGGCCGAAGAGGTTGCACGGCAGCTTGAATCTAAGGCGATTGTGAGATGCATTGAAGGTCTCTCGTCACAGCGAGTCGAATTTTCGATGCCGCGTCATGAGCTGAGGTACAAGCGAAATCTAGTCGATGAGCTTAGTCGTTTGGGCCTCTCTCGGGCTCTGTCTGGCGAAGCGGACTATTCCGGCATGGCAACAGAACGGGTGTCAGTGGGGAGGGTGCTGCATGAGTCGTTCATAAAGGTTGATGAATACGGGGCAGAGGGCGCGGCTGCTACCGCTGCCCTGATGGAACGCATGGCTGCCTTCACGGCAACACCGAAGGTTCTCGCAGCTGATAGACCCTTTGTGTTTGCGATCATCCATCGTGAGAGCTCAGCGCCGCTGTTCTTGGGTGTGCTAGGAGAGCCCAAGGTGTAAGGTGCCTCATACTGCTAGGAGAGCGAGGCTAGGCGGTATTCTTGTTGTCAGCTAGAGATAGGTCCGGTGCCCCCAGGATGCCGAAGCTGGATTAGCCAGCGGCTAAATTCATGACTATCGTCATGGAAACTGGGTTCGGTCCTGGGGCATAAGTCAGCAAAACTATCGGGGTGCGAGATGATGGCTAGTGGTCATCAGTGGTTCCTAGATGGTGAGCGACATATGCGTGTATTTTCGCCTCGCGCTTTTATAGTTCGCCACACCTTACCTCTTGCAATCTTCGATAGTGGTCGCAGACTCATAAGCGTTTGCGGGACAGATGACTGATCGAGAGATAAAACGCCATGACACCTACGCAGCGCACCCCTGAGATTTTACAGCCACCATTTCAATCGGGTTCAGCCGAATCATCGGAGCAAGACACGTATCGACTCCTGATACGCACCGCCAGTAGACTGGAGGCTGAGCTCAATCGGGTTTTCCGGCCCTTTGACCTTACCAGTGCAACGTTCAACATCTTACGAGCGCTCGAGCGTGCAGGGGGCGAGGGTCGTTCATGCGGAGACATAGCCCAGCAATTGATTGCTGAGGTTCCTGATATGACACGACTACTGGACAGGCTAGAGCGGCTTGGGTATGTCGTTCGTGAACGTAGCCGTGTCGATCGCCGGATGGTCAAGGTGTCGGTTACTGAGAAGGGTCTTGATGCAGTACGGGCGCTCGAAGACCCGGTGCGCGAGTGCCATCGGCGGCAACTTGGGCACATGAAGCCTGAGAGGCTTGAGCAGCTGCAGAGTGCACTTAAGGAGATTAAGCCTGAGGAGGTACTTGAGTCAGAGCTAGAGACGGGTAAGGCCAGTGAGGCGCGCGTTGCCGGCAGCCATTAATTTTCCCCGTTGGCTGGATCTTCAGGCCATCGGTGCTTGGGATAGCGTCCTCTGAGCTCCTTACGAACTAAGAGATAGCCGTTTGCCCAAAAGCTCGCGAGGTCCTGCGTGATCTGCATCGGTCGACGCGCAGGCGAGAGGATGTTGAGTGTAATCGGTATTCGCTTCGGACCTATCGTAGGGGTAGCACGCCAACCAAAGAGCTCCTGAATGGTAGCTGATAGAACTGGTGGGCTCGCTGCTGCATAGCAGATCTGTCTGCTGCGGCCCGATGGAAGGTTCAACGTTTCGGGCGCGAGTTCGTCGAGTAAACGTTTGTGTGACCAACTGACAAGCGAGGAGAGTGCGCGCTCAAGAAGCTCTGACGAGAGAGCCTGTAGGGTTGCACGCTCCGGTAAAAACGGCGCCAACCAGTGGCTAAGGCTCACTCGCAGCTGTTGATCGCTTAGGTCCGGTAGCGCAGCATCAGGATAGGTGGAGCGGGCCCAGGCGAGGCGAGACTTAAGACCCTGCGATTGAGGAGTAAATTGAAGTCGTGAAAATCCGGTGGAGGTTGCCAGCCATTCGATAAGGGCTACCTGCATCTCTGTCTCGCTCAGTTGGTGGTGTTGTTCCTCGCGAAGCACGATATCACCGATGCGCGTGATAACACGCGCCGTGAGTGCCCCCCTGGTTTCGTCAAATGAAACGACACGTTCCCGAGTAAGGAGGTGCTGCAAGGGACCCAAGAGCAGGTCTTCGTGGAGTTCAGCGGCCAGAAATATACGCGCATCGTCGAAGGCATCCTGGAGCGAAGCAATAACGATATAGTGATGCTCTCGTAACGGGTCATCACTACGTAAGGTGGCAGCGCCCCCCGATGCCATCAGATATTTCCCTGAGCCCGGTTCGCGCCGTTGAGCGATCCTATCTGGAAAAGCGAGACACAGTAAGAAACCGACCTGATAAGCATCAGGAACCTTACGAGTGTATCCCGATTCTAAGGGCTGGAAAGGGATCTGTTCAATCCGATCGAGCCACCGTTTTTTAAGCTGCCTCATACGATCAATCGCTGGCGAGCTTCGTGTTGCTTTGGAAACGACCTCCACACGGTCATTAAGGCTGACGCTGCGTGCCGTTGACGGAAAGATATCGCGTTCCTCAAGCAAGGGTATAAGTGTGGCCGCTATGTCGTGCAGCTCGTAACGCCGAGCCTCAAGGAGCATCCTGCCAAAGCGAGGGTGAGTCCCAAGCTGAGCTATCACTTTTCCGAGTGCAGTAACACCCTGTTGGTCAAGAGCGCCTAGTGAAGTGAGGGTTTGGACGGCGATGTCAAGCGCTGCCTTTGGGGGAGGGGTTATCCAGCTGAACTGAGCCGCATCGCGCACACCCCATGTGGCGAGATCAAGAACCGTTTGGGTTATATCAACCCGAAGGATCTCGGGCTCTCGTGCCGGCCTTAATGTCGCATGGTCATGTTCGCCCCAGAGCCTTATACAGACACCGGGAGCGGTGCGTCCGGCTCGACCGGCCCGTTGTTCGGCCGCATCTCGGGATATCTGTTCAGTCCTTAAGCTCGTTATTCCGTGAGAGTCGGTGCGTGGTACCTTGTGCAGACCGCAGTCAACGACGACTCGAATTCCCTCGATCGTGAGGCTCGTTTCAGCGATTGGGGTGGCGAGAACTGTTTTTCGCACACCGTGTGGATCAGGTGTCAGGGCTCTCTGTTGCTCGGCGTAGGAGAGATCTCCATACAGGGGAACGATGCGCGCCCGCAGATCGCCCTGCTCTAGTAATGAGCGAGTTTTCTCAATTTCGTACACACCAGGAAGAAATACCAGGATATCCCCTTCATAGCGTTGTGCGGCGTCCTTTACGATGCGCGCTGTGTGGTCCCAGAGCGAGTACTTCGACGTGTTGCACTGATAGTACACTGATACAGGATGTGGAGTGCCTTCGAAGGAATAACTCCAGCTCTCGTGCGCTATCGCGGCAGGTAGGCTACCCGTGAGGGTCGCAGACATAATCACGATACGGAGGTCATCGCGTAGAACAGAGCTTATCTCGTGCGCAAGCGCTAATCCTATATCAGCGTGAATGCTGCGCTCATGAAACTCATCGAATACTATCGCGCCTACGTCCCTTAAATCAGGATCAGAGAGGATCTTTCGCGTAAGGAGGCCCTCAGTCAAGACCTCGATCTGAGTACGTGCGGTCACCCTGTTTTCAAGTCTGATCCGGTATCCCACCGTTGTTCCAACCTGTTCACCAAGGAGCTCTGACATGCGGGTGGCAACCCCCTTGGCAGCGATACGACGGGGTTGCAGCACAAGGATCTTCTTACCCTCAAGCCAGGACTGTTCTGCAAGTGCGAGGGGAAGTAGTGTCGTCTTACCGCTGCCGGGAGAGGCTTGCAGTACGGTGCAGCGATGTTCGCCGATGCCCTGCACGATCCGATCGATGTGTGTGAGGATCGGCAGAGAGCCGGCACGGCTCCGCCATGAACTGTCCATCGTTCGCTAACTCCGCTCGATGCGAAATACGTGCGGCTTCCAGGCGGGGACATCCAGAAACAATCCACGCTGCTCTAGGTCGCTCCGTTCACGTACGTAACGCTCACCGGAGAGAAGGTCCGTAAAGGTGGTATGCGAGCTGCTCACGATCCGTTGCGGGAGTTCAATGAAGGTCTGTCCCTGATAAGCAGCAAAGTTCACCGCAATCAGGAGATCCCCTGAGGAGTGCTCCAACAGGTATACGACGAAGTTGTTAGTCGTCGGGTTACCCTCCCAGGCTGGATGACAGGCGAGGAGTGACCACGCTCCAGAGGTCACAGCTGCTGAGGTAATGATCGGTAGCAGGGCGTCATAAAGGCGAGTGATGGCGGGATCGAGCGCTTCATCGGGCCCGCGACGGAGGTGTACTGGGATGCGAATGCGCTTACCCTCTAACTGTCCATCGTGAAGCAAGCGTAGTCCCGGCGTGCTGAAGGTAAGAATAGCCGCAGCGAGGTGCTCTTGTGTGTTTAATGTAGAGGCTATGCGTGGCTCGTCGTGGTTTTCAAGGAAGTGAGCCATGTGTTGCAGATACTCAAGCGGTGCTCTCAGGTGGGCACGCACCCCTTCAGCGTTGTGTGAGAGCAGTCGATCGTAGAGCGTTTTATCGTAGGTGTAATCAAACCCGTGTTGCTGTAAGCGATGCTCGTAATCCCAGTACACCTCTGCGATAAAGAGAAAATCGGGGTGAAGTCGGCGTACCCTCTCGATTGCTTCTGGCCAAAAGAACGGGAGCGAGAGTCCTTCATACCCAGAAACGTGGCCCCAGGTGCGCTGAAACACCTCGGGCTCAAGCAACATCGCCATATCACACCGTACGCCGTCGCACGACTCCGCGAGTTGGGTTAGCTCCTGAACCATCGCTTCCCGCAGCTCTGGGTTAAAGTAATTAAGTTGCAGGGTATCGAGCCATCCTGGATAGTTGGGATCCCTGCCGTAGGCCAGCACCTGTCCCGTCTCGGTCGCCGTCCAACGCAAAGGATCACGCTCGAGGTCTTCGTGCGTTCCGCTGATGAAGAATTCCGGGCGTTCGTTTACCCATCGATGGTCAAGAGCCACATGGTTTGGAACGAAGTCAACGAGAAGCTTTATACCTCGTTCCGAGAGTCGCTCGCGGAATCTTCGTAACGCACTATCTCCGCCGAGGCGCGGATCAACGGAGTAGTCAAAGACGGCGAAGGGGGAACCTGTGATGTCCTCATCTCGGAGATCCTTGAGTGCATGGAGGTACTCCACCCTCCAGGTCTGATTACTGCGCGAGATACTCGGGCTCGCTTCACCGAGCGACCACACACCGAGCAGCCACACCCAATCAAAGCCCCGTGACGCGAGGGTGTCGAGGTGTTGGTCTGGTACATCATCGAGGGTCGCATGTGGACCGAGACGCGTGAGAGAGGCGCGGGTGTTTAGCTGAAACAGGGTAGGGTTCATCGCTCCAAGGAGGATACCGTGGAGCGCGTGCCCTATCAATGGACTTATCCAGTGACGATTACCGTCTCCACTGCCGTTGATAGTCAGGACCACGGGAGTGTGGCGGACTCGAGGGCGCGATCATCCTTACCCGTAAGGGGGTCGAGAAGTCGATACCCAAAACGAATGCATCTCCTGGCCCAAGTGAGGGGAGGTGTCCTAGGAGGCTCTGATTGCATGCGCCGCTGGCACGTTCGATCGTTGCTCGGTCCTGATCGTTCACTAAGCGATGAGCGATGAATGTGCCTACCTGACTCATGACGTCATCGGGTATGTCGCGTGGCCGCTGCGTTGCGAGACACAGCGTGAGTGCGTACTTTCGACCTTCCTTAGCAATGACGTTGAAAGCCTCAAGCGGAAAATCAACTGAGAGGTCTGAGAGCTTGCTGTTGAGAGCCTGGTGCGCCTCGTCGAGCAGTACTACCATTGGTCGTTTGCGAAATTCCCCCAAGCGGCCCCGCTGCAGTAGGAATCGTCCAAAAGCATTGGCGACTATCTCGCGGGTCCTAAAGAGCGAGGGAAGGAATTCAAAGGATATTCGAAGCACGCTGATGTTTGGATCATCAAAGAACTTCGTCATGACCTCAAATATCGAAGGTTCGTTAGACGGGGAAAAGATACACCGCAGCTCTTCTGCCGCCAGGATGTCGTTGATCCGGTTCATGAGGGGGACACACTGGGCGTGATCATAGGCGTTTGTACCACCCCAATAATCAATCTCGGTCTGACTACGGGTCGGATCAACACACTCGTATTCTAGTTGTAGCGCAAGCTTCTCGATATCAAAAACGTTTAACGGGGTGTCGATGTCAGCTTTGGAGACCTGACACGCAGCGTCGAAGGAGACCTTTGATTTGTGTGCCTTGATCATAGCTCCGTCGGTGCCGAGTCGAGGCTCCAGTCGTATGAGCTTTAAGGTCTTTATCGCGGAGCGAAGCTTAACGAGTTGGTTTCCTGCACTGGGGCGAAATATCGCAACGAGGTCCGCTTCAGTGAGCTCCGAGTATGGCAGTGACGCTTCACGAGAGCGCGGAGTGTCGCGGGTAGCGGAACCTAAATGCACATGAAAAATCGAACCTTCGAGCGTCTCATACTCGCCGGTTGGGTCAAGGAGGATGAGCTTCGACCGATGCCGCGCACACTGTTCGACTATGCGCGCAACCGACCAACTCTTTCCGGCACCCGATGTGCCGAGCACCGCGCAGTGCCTCCCAAGGATCTTCTCCGGGCTGAAGGCGAGCTCTATGTTTGGGTACATCGCTGGGTGTGCAAGATCGAGCACGAGCTGGTTGCTCGTATCAGCAAAGACATCGTGTCGGTCCTCGATCACGGCTTTGATGACAGCTGGATGGGGGCGAAACGCCCGACCCCTCAATACCGGAGAATCTGATACGCCAGGGGTCAAGGTAGCCTTCTTGGGATTTAGGGTCGCAATTATCGAGACGTGTACTAGGGTTTGGATGCCCTCAGGGGTATTGGTTGCCGAGATATTGTCGACCTCGCCAACCAGCGCCATCGTATTTCCTTCAACGATCAGGACCTCTCCTACCTTAACGGCCGCACGCTGCGCCTGAGCGTTGAGGGAGATGACAACCGTGGTGTTTGATACCTCAATCGCTTCCCCCAGAGAGCCTGAGCTCACCAAGCTCTGACCGTTTGTTGGGGTTGCAGGGGTACGGGTTGGTTGCTCAAGGCCGGTAGTTTCCATGGTGTTCCTAAATCGGGGCGCCTCGCGTTGTTTTCATCTCTCTCAACAGATCGTATCTGTTATCGACATTTCTGAGTACTTCCATAGGGCTGAAGGCATCAGATCGGCTTAATTGGCTCATGGCGCGAGCGCGAGCAGCGACTGGGCTGCGTATCTTGTTGATATCTTGATATTTTTCACTTTAGAGCTTGTTTTGTTCGGCAATCCACCGTTTACCACTGAGAGCTCCTGCGGAGCTTAAGCAGCGTCTATGCTGCAGGAAAGGCTTCACACCCTTAGTGAAGCAAGGCAAAACCCTCCCTGCTGCGAAAGTAGATCGTGGTTTGCTCTTTAATTTTCGCAACGGGAAAAAATCCTCAATATATCGAAGACTTCGGTGAGCTTTAGTCGAGTCGGGGATCCATCCCGGCCTGCGCTAACGCTTCGGCGAGGCCTTGATGCTGTAGGGCCCGACATAGCGTTGGCTAAGTCGGGTGCGGTTTTTCCCCGTAACGAAAAACGAAGATCAACCCAACCTCTACTTTCTCGCTACGGGTAGGTTTTGCCTCGCTTCCTTAGGTGGTTGCGCCGGCATAGAGAGCCGTGTAAGTAGCTTTGAGCGATGCACGTAAGACAGGTAAAATGTCGAGGCGGCTGCCGTTGTGCAATAGCATCAGCTTCCGCTACCGGCGTCATTGTAATGTCGAACGGTTGTGTGCCATCACGTGCTTTTTTCCCAGGAGCGTTGGTTGTATGGGTTTAGTTAAGGACTTTTACGCGTCTACTATCGGTAAAAAGGTCGCTATGGCCCTCAGTGGCCTCATGCTCGTGCTGTTTGTGCTCGGGCACATGGCTGGTAACCTCAAAATATTCGGTGGGACCGACCCTACGACGGGCAATTATAAGATCGACGACTACGGCGCATTCCTACGGAGCTTTGGCTCAGAGATGTTGGGCCATGAGGGCTTCCTGTGGATTGCGCGTGTTGTTTTGCTGGGGGCTGTTCTGCTTCACGCTATTAGCGGTATCCAACTCGCCAGACTTAACCGGGTCGCTAAACCTGTTGGGCAAGCGGTTAAAGCGTACCGGTCAGCTAATGCGGCTTCGTTGACTATGCTCTACGGTGGTCTGTTCCTGATCGTCTTTATCGTTTTCCACATATTACACTTTACTACAGGGTCGCTGCCCTTCACGCCATTTGTAGAGGGGAAGGTGTATTCGAATGTGTGGCTGGCGTTTAGAAGCTACGCTACGGCGGGGTTGTATGTGGTGTCGATGGCTCTGTTATCGTTGCACTTATATCACGGAACGTGGAGCATGTTTCAGACCCTGGGGGTCGATACCCCGCGCTGGAACAGGGGTATCCGTGGGCTGGCCAAGGTGGTGGCGGTGGTACTCTTCGTCGGCTTCTCCTCAGTCCCTGTGTCGATTGCGCTCGGGCTGCTTGAGGCGCCCGTTGTTCGCTAGAGATGTTCCGAGTTCAACCCAACGCTTGATCGCAGTGAGAGAGATATGCAGCTAAAGCTAGACTCGAAAGTTCCCGCAGGACCACTTGAGCAGAAGTGGACTAAACATAAAGCACACATGAAGTTGGTCAATCCGGCCAATAAGCGCAAGCACTCGGTGATCGTTGTTGGAACGGGACTCGCGGGTGGCGCAGCGGCAGCCTCTCTTGGAGAGCTTGGCTATAAGGTTAAAGCGTTCTGTTTCCATGACTCCCCGCGGCGCGCACACAGCATCGCGGCTCAGGGAGGGATAAACGCCGCCAAGAACTATCGCAACGACGGCGATAGCGTCTACCGCCTCTTTTATGACACGGTCAAAGGGGGTGATTTTCGCGCCCGGGAAGCAAACGTGCACCGCTTAGCGGAGCTAAGTGTAAACATTATCGATCAGTGTGTTGCTCAAGGTGTTCCGTTTGCTCGTGAGTATGGCGGGCTACTCGACAACAGGTCCTTTGGCGGTGCGCAGGTCTCGCGCACCTTCTACGCCAAGGGGCAGACCGGTCAACAGCTCCTGCTCGGTGCCTACGCTGCGCTCAATCGGCAGATCCACGCTGGTGCTGTCGAGATGCATACGCGATCCGAGATGCTCGACCTCATCATGATCGACGGCAGGTGCCGCGGCGTCGTCGTGCGCAATCTTCGTACTGGAGAGATCTCCAGCCACATCGCAGATGCGGTGGTGTTGGCTACAGGCGGTTACTCGAACGTATATTTCCTCTCTACCAGCGCCAAGAATTGCAACGTGACGGCGATCTGGAGGGCGTATAAGCACGGTGCAGGGATGGCGAACCCGTGCTTCACCCAGATCCACCCGACAAGTATTCCGGTCTCAGGTGAACATCAATCAAAGTTAACTCTCATGAGTGAGTCGCTTCGTAATGATGGGCGCGTCTGGGTGCCGAAGGCCGCTGGAGACAAACGCTCTCCGAGCGCGATCCCGGAATCAGAGCGTGACTATTACCTTGAGCGAAGATATCCGAGTTACGGTAACCTGTCGCCCCGCGATATCGCGTCACGCGCTGCAAAGGAGCGCTGTGACGCCGGATACGGTGTGGGGCCGATGGGCTTAGGGGTATACCTGGACTTCTCCGATGCCATTAAGCGCCTAGGGGTAGACACGATCGCAGCGCGGTATGGAAACCTCTTTGACATGTACGCCAATATCTCGGGAGAGAATCCCTATGAGGCGCCGATGCGGATCTATCCGGCGCCGCACTACACCATGGGTGGTTTATGGGTAGACTACAATCTGATGACGACGATACCGGGGCTCTTTGCGGCCGGTGAGGCCAACTTCTCCGACCACGGTGCAAACCGACTCGGAGCGAGCGCACTGATGCAAGGCTTAGCGGATGGCTACTTCGTCATTCCGTACACGATCGGCGATTACATCGCGCAAACTAAGAGCGCCGCCGTTCCCACCGATCACCCAGAGGTCAAAGCAGCGCTTGAGAGGGTGACGCGGCGAACTGAGCGTTTTTTGGGGATGAGAGGTAGAAAGCCCGTTGATCATTATCACCGTATCCTCGGTCGCTTGATGTGGGACAGGTGCGGTATGTCGAGAACGGCACAGGGGCTGCGTGAAGCGATCACCCGGATCGCTGAGCTACGTGAGGAGTTCTGGACGAACTCATTTGTCGGAGGATCAGGTACCGAGATCAATCAGGAGCTGGAGAAGGCGGGAAGGGTCGCTGACTTCTTTGAGTTCGCTGAGTTGATGTGTATCGACGCTCTCGATCGTAACGAAAGCTGTGGTGGACACTTCCGCGAGGAGTATCAGACCGAAGATGGGGAAGCGCTGCGTAACGATGCGGACTACTGTTACGCCGCAGTGTGGAGCACAAAGGAGGGCGGTGAGGGGCACGAGCTCACCAAGGAGCCGCTTACCTTTGAAAACGTTGAGTTAGCCACAAGAAGCTACAAGTAGAGGGGTAACGATATGAATCTTACGTTGTTTGTCTGGCGGCAGAGGAACGGACAGGAGGACGGTAGCTTTCACCGTTTTGAGTTGCAGGGGGTGAGCGAGGATTCCTCGTTCCTTGAGATGCTCGACCTACTCAATCTACAGTTAGTTGAGAAGGGTGAGAGCCCTGTAGCGTTCGAGCACGATTGCCGGGAAGGGATATGCGGCTCCTGTTCGATGACGATTAACGGTCGACCGCACGGCCCAAAGCGCCTGACAACGGCGTGTCAGCTTCATATGCGGAATTTTAGCGACGGCGATACGATCTATATCGAACCGTTTCGAGCCAAGGCTTTTCCCGTCATTAAAGACCTAGTTGTTGATCGCTCCGCTTTCGACCGCATCCAGCAGGCTGGTGGATACATCTCGGTCAACACCGGCGCGGCTCCAGAAGCTAATTCGATACCGGTCGAGAAGGATCTCTCGGATGAGGCGTTTGACGCAGCTGCGTGCATCTCGTGTGGTGCCTGTGTTGCGGCTTGTCCGAACGGCTCAGCGATGTTGTTTACATCAGCCAAAGTTGCCCACCTCGGTCTGCTGCCCCAGGGACAGCCAGAACGTTCCTCGCGCGTGCTCAATATGGTGCGACAGATGGATGCAGAGACCTTCGGCGGGTGTACGAACCACGGGGAGTGTCAGGACGCCTGTCCTAAGGGGATTAGTATCAAGTACATCACCCGCATGAACCGGGACTTTATCGTAGCCAACATCAAGCGTGGACTCTCCTTACGCGGCAAGATGCAGTCGCAGTAGGTCTGGAGCGCGGACTTTCTAAGTCCGCTTACTGCTGGGATCGGGGTGCTGGTAGTTGGCGGAGCTGGAAGCTCCGCGCTCCTGGGAACTCTCGCCTGCGACCGGAGCGCGGACTTTCTAAGTCCGCCGCCTTACAGGTCAAATGACGCGAATGCGTTGTTTCGCCCTCCTTCCTTAAGGTACACTCTCCGACGTATACCCATCAGGAGTTATCTATGTCGCTTAAGCCTCTGGCTCTTTTCAGCGGTTCTCTTCTTCTTTCGGTCCTGCTCTCAGGCTGCTTCGGCGGCGCTGTGGCACCTCAAGGTGAGGTTGGTAGTGTTGGGGCGTGTAATCCCCTCCCGTGTATCAAGATTGAATTCGATGCACCACCTGAGCTCCCTCAATCGGTGCCGGCGCCGGTAAGGGATCGCATCACCCGCGACGTTTCAGCCGTGTTGTACGAGCCCCTGGATGAAGAAGCAACCGAGGTATCGCCAGGAGCGCTCAAGCAGCAACTTGCGGCGCGCCTCACAGAGGCTACCGCAGCGGGGGTTAGCGATGCTCCGGTCGATTGGGCCTTGAGCCGTCGCGCAGCGCTGCTCTTTACAACCGGTGAGATCGCAACCGTTGCGATCACTGACAGTGGATACCTCGGCGGCGCACACGGATTTAATGATCGTACCCTGTTGTGTTTCGATCTTCGTGACGGAAAACGTCTGACCCTCACTGAGCTCGTAAGCGATAGCTCACGCGGTATCTTGCAGCGGATCGCAGAGGCTGAGTTTCGGCGAGTGAAGGGGATAGCTGCCGAGCGTCCGCTGCAAGAGGAGGGGCTGTTTCTCGGCGAAGGGGAGCCGTTTAAGGTGAGTGAGAACTTTGGGGTCGTGGAAGGTGGATTACTACTGCACTACAACCCGTACGATATCGGACCGTTTAGCATGGGCGAGACCGACCTATTACTTCCGCGCGAGGTAGTGGTGCCGCTCCTTAAAGGGGGTGAGACCGCCGCAGTTGCACTCTTCGGGTCCCTTGATCCTCAGGGCTAAGGAAGTGACGTGAACGGATTTATTCGGCCGGGTGTTCCTGCCCTGGTCCTCGCCCCGATGGACGGTGTGACTGACCACCTCATGCGCGAGGTGTTGTGCGGACTGATGCCCTTTAGCTTCTGCGTGACTGAGTTCGTGCGGGTATCTGGGCTCGTCCCCCCGGACCACGTCCTGCTACGCGAGGTGCCCGAGCTTGAGAGCGGTATGCAGACTCAGAACGGGGTACCCGTATCGCTCCAGATCCTAGGTGGCAACCCTGATCGCATGGCTGCGACCGCTGCGCGTGCGGTAAGCCTCGGTGCGCGCGCGATCGATATTAATTTCGGATGCCCCGCGCCGACGGTTAATCGTCACGATGGAGGAGCGACCCTCTTACAGTATCCCGAGAGGCTCGAGGCGATCGTAGCCGCAGTACGAGCTGCTGTTCCTTCGCCGATACCGGTGTCGGCTAAGTTACGGCTCGGATGGGATGACCCGCGCGCGATCATCGTTAATGCCGAGCGAGTGGAACGCGCAGGTGCGACGTGGATCACGATCCACGGTCGCACCAAGATGCAAGGGTATACCCCACCGGCATATTGGCGCCCGATCGGTGAGGTACGACGAGCGCTCGGTATTCCGGTGGTAGCCAATGGTGAGATCTGGTGTCGTGAGGACCTTGAGCGTTGTCACGACCAGACTGGAGCGATCCATTTTATGATCGGTCGCGGCGCGTTAGCCGAACCGGGGATCGTACAGGAGTGTGCCACGTTCCTTGGGCTAACAAGCGCCCAGAGCGGCAGAGAGCTCTGCTCGGGCTACCCAGCGCTCTGCGGAGATAATCCAGCGCGCTGGTGGTCGGTGTTGCAGAAGCTGATGAGGGTAGGCAGCTCCTATGGCGTCAAGGAGAGGTTTCTCCTGGCGAGGGTAAAGCAGTGGCTCGGATACGCTCACCGGCGCGGTACGATCTCGTGGTTTGATCAGATTAAGCGAGTTGAAGGGATCGAGCAGCTCTCTGAGATCTTTGCGCGCCTCTCCGGTATCGACAGTATACATCGAGCCGATAGCACCTTGAGCCAGTGCCCCGCACCGTTTCAGGGGGCCATCAATGATGGATAAACTCTTTTCGCTGGCGCGTGAGCTCGCAACACCCCGGAGTTGGTCCGCTGGGGTGGAGTTTGCTCGCACCGCAGATTTTCAAGAGCAACGCAGCCTCGATAGCGACGAGCGGGTGTTTCGCTTGGTGCAAGGGCCCCGTGACCGCGTGTTAGTGGTCTCGCTCTCTGAGGAGAACGAAAGCTGGCAGTGCGACTGTGGTGAGGATGAGGATCCGTGTCGGCACGTGATTGGAACCTTAATCGCGCTCCGTCAGGGTCTTCAGGGGCGTGCGCTCGTACGCTTGAACCGGAGCGTCCCAGGGCAGGTTCACTATTGCTTCTCGCGCCAGGGGCGGTTCCTCTCCTTTGAACGCCTTTTAGTGTGGGAGGAATCACGTCGCTCCGTAGCGGGGACCCTCTATCAAGCGCTTCAGGAGCTCCCAGCCAGTAGTCCGGGGGTCGCTGTAAGTAAGGAGGAGCTCCAGCTGGATCACATCCTGATTGGGAAGAAATCTGGGATCCTTGAGCCTCGCACGATGAGGCTTCTGATACCGGCGCTGGCCGAGCTACGTACGATCGAACTCGACGGTGTCGCGATCGCCGCCCAACGCGGTGTGGTAACGCCACTGGTAGCGGTTACCCGCGAGCCGGAGGGGTTTAGGGTGCGGCGTGAGCTCGACGCTGAGGTGCAGGAGGTGTTTGATAACGGCGCTGCCATACGCGCCGGGGCTCTGTGCGGTGTGGAGGACTCACAGCTAAGCGCTGATGAGCTCGCACTGCTTGGCGACCCGGGCACCCTGTTTCCGATGGCGAAAGCCAGTGAGCTTGCTTCCAGGGTGATCCCGATTCTAGAAGCGAAGGTGAGGGTAGAGCTTCGAACAGCTGAGCTTCCGCGAGCGCGCAAACTACCGCCCCGTGTCGTAATCGAAACGATCGCTGACGAACGCGGGGATCGCCTCACGGTCGTTCCACACCTGGTGTACGGCGATCCCCCGATCGCAGAGCTTCAGGGCGAAAAGCTCCGCTACCTCTCACAGCTAGAGGTGCCGATACGTAACTCACTTGAAGAGGCCCGTCTGGTGCGTGAGGTTCACAGTAGGCTCTCATTGCGCTTTGATCAGGCCAAGGTGTTCTCAGGGGAGGCCGCCGTTCGTTTTTCAGGTCAACTCAAGGGGTGGGAGACGCGTGGTTCCGGACAGACCCTCTTTTCTCCGGCGACGACACTGACCCCGAAGGCTATTGCAGATAGCTCGCAGCTCTCAATCCTCTTTGAAACAGATGACGGACGGAGCGTCGATCTAAAAGCGGTGATTGCGAGCTGGCATGCAGGGGGTAGCTTCGTGCCCCTTATTGAGGGTGGCTGGGGCACCCTCCCGAAGCACTGGCTCGATGAGCACCGCGTTGCCCTTGAAAAACTGATGCAGGCCACGAGTGATGGCGAGTCAGCGGCAGCGCGCCTTTTGCCGGAGGTCAGCGAGCTGTGTGATGCGCTCGGGGTGCCGGCACCGGAGTACTTTCAACGCTTGCGGGCGGGATTAGAGCAGGTCACGGCGATACCGGATGCCGAGCTGCCGAGCGATCTCAGCGCCACACTCCGTCCGTATCAGCGGCACGGCGTCAACTGGCTTACCTTCCTGCGCGAGTTCGGTCTTAACGGCTTACTGGCGGATGACATGGGTCTCGGAAAGACCCTGCAGGCGATCTGTATGGTGCAGGGAAAGACGTTGGTTGTATCTCCGACCTCGGTAATTCACAGCTGGCGCGATCAGATCGCACGTTTTCGGCCCAACCTACGGAGCTCTCTGTATCACGGAGCGAATCGCAGCCTCGCGCCCTCGGCCGACGTCACCCTAACAACCTATGCTGTGCTCAGGCTCGACATCGATCAGCTGGCGGATTTTGGCTGGGAGATGGTGATCCTCGACGAGGCGCAAACGATCCGTAACCCGGATAGTCAGGTTGCACGTGCTGCCTACCGCCTCCAGGCACCGTTTAAGATCAATTTGAGCGGCACCCCAGTAGAGAACTCACTTGAAGATCTATGGAGCCAATTTCACTTCCTCAACCCGGGGCTACTCGGCACCCGTTCTGAATTTGAAGAGGGTCTCGCGCGCCAGATACGAGCCGGAGATCCCGCTGCAGCGCAGAGACTCCGCGGGCGCGTGACCCCGTTTATCTTGCGAAGAATGAAACGTGATGTTGCTACCGAGTTACCGCCGAAGACTGAGGTAGTTTTGGCGTGCGAGCTCAGCACCGAGGAGCGTACGGTGTACGATGCGGTCTTAGGGGCATCCCGTGGGGAGCTGTTGGAGCGGCTCAATAACGGAGAGGGGATCTTCTCGGTGCTGGAGGTATTGCTACGCTTGCGGCAGGCGTGTTGCCACCGTGCACTCCTACCAGGCCAGGTGGCGGAATCGTCGAGTAAGATTGAGATGCTCCTAGAGTCACTGAGCACCACGATCGAAACCGAGCACCGAGCACTCGTATTCTCACAGTGGACAACCCTTCTTGATCTGGTCGAGCCGCACCTTGAGAGCCGCGGCATTACCTTCAGTAGGATCGACGGCACAACTCAGGATAGGTCTGGGATAGTTGAAGCGTTTCAAGCTGCCGCTGGCCCACGTGTGATGCTCCTCTCGCTGAAAGCTGGGGGGCTAGGGCTCACCCTGACAGCGGCCGATCACGTCTACATCCTTGATCCGTGGTGGAACCCGGCAGTAGAAGATCAAGCAGCCGATCGCGCCTACCGGATAGGCCAAGAGAATCCGGTGATCGTGCATCGCCTCGTGGCGCACGACACGATTGAGGAACGGATCCTTGCACTACAGCAGCGCAAGCGCGAACTCCTAGGGGCGGCGCTTGGTGAAAGCGGCGAGGTGTCTTTATCCCGTGAGGATGTCTTGCAGCTTTTGAGTTAAGGAACCCATGATGGGGCTTTAGACGAGTAAAGGTACAGTGCTCAATCCTCCCGGTGAACAGAGAGGGCCGTGAGATCAGCGCAGGGACTCTGGGCAAGAGAGGCAAAACGCTCCCTGCTGCGAAGGTAGGTCTTGGGTGGCAAGGAGGAAACCTTCATCATGGAAAAACCATAATAAAATCCTCTTAAAAAACCGGAAAACAACCTCGGGAAGAACAACCTTTCGATCGTCTCCCCGAGGTCTTTGGCAGCCGCTTAAAAAAAGGGCTATTCCTTCTCCTCCTTATCCTTCACCTCGCCCCGAAGGATTCTTACTTCCTTCGGTGCCTTGATGGAGATAGAGACGTGGTTGCCCTTCACTTTTTGAATGGTGATGACAACGTCGTCTCCGATCAGGAGTTTCTCGCCCTTCTTCCTCGACAGAACCAGCATGATGGTATCCTTTCATTCGCTGGAACCTGAACGAACTCCCCTAAACATGAACAGCCATGCTTAGAAAAGAGTTCCTAACGGATGCGGCCCTTCCTTGAGAAGGTTCCTTCCTCCGCCATAAGGCATCTGATTACTATAGACGGTTATGGCCTGTTTAAGCCACTGAGGCGCACTAGTCACCCAAACTCGTGAATCCCAGAGGCGTTACAAGGTCACACCCGTAGCTGGAGGTCACATAACCGAAGTAGGGTAAAAGAACGGTTGAGGGTTGGTTCTATGGGAACGGTGTCGGTTCCGTCGATAGTCGAGCGCGCACAGGATACTGCATCCAGCTCTATACGAGCGCAGTTAGGAGCCACCTCCAGCGACTCCGTAACAGTTCGCGCCTCCGCTTCCTCAGCACAAGTGGGATACAGAGCCCTTGAGATGGCCGAGACCGCCATCGCCGACGCACTGCGAGGTCTTAATGGCCCTTCAGAGTTCGGGGCCACGTTCAAAGATACCATCAGAGCAGCCATATTGCTTCAGTGCGGTGAGATAGCCGAGCAGCAGCAGCAGCAGCGGGCTAAGCGCGCCGAAGAACAGGAAAAAGACGGGCCGTCTGAAAAGAGAGCTGCAAGCGTAGCGGACCCAAGCCTAGAGCCTGAAAGCTCCCAATACGGATTCGGCTCAGGTCCACGCCTCAAAGAAGCACCACAGGTAAGTCAAGACCAGGAGCGCGTCAAGAGACGTGAAACCTTTGCACTCTAGAGCTCCCCATACCCCCTGCAAGAACCCCCTAGACCTCTTAAGTCCAGTGTTGCTCGAGTACGGATCTGCATGCAACAGTATGAGAGAGATCCCGCATAACCAAGAGCAGCGGGGAGAAAGACCCCAGAGATAGCCGCACCCCGGTTACCCTGGAACCACGCGCCCCACAACATTAGGTTTCTCGCAAAGTATCTGTTATGGCCACCTTCAATAGAGACGTTCACCTCACAGCTGAGTTCGTAAGCTTCCTCAAAGCGGGATTTTACGGGCAGATAATCTTTGAGGGGGCGCTTTCAAAGATGGGGGCCTCGGTGCTACCGGAGAACTACCTTGAGACTGCCCATCGGGCCTTCGACAAGATAGAGGTGTGGTCTAAGGACCTGATGCGAGAGATACCGATCTTTGCAACATCGTGGACCGCACCGGAGACCTTCGATGCGATCTCCGCCATGGGCTTCATGCGCGACCTTAAGAAAGACCTGGTCTATGTGATGCCGAAGATTGAAGATTCCCTGCACGTCAAGGAGCTACCTCGAGACAGGGATGCCGTGAGGGTCCTGGCGGCGGGGTTGCTGCGAATAGCAGCGGTGAGGCTCTCCTACGTAGAGAGCCTCTACAACGCCTTCACAGCGCTCAAAGGGCGTGAGCAGGCCGATGCAATAGCCCTCGAATACGCCCCTGCTAAAGACTACTTCGATCGCGCCAATCTGTTTATTGCAAGCTTTTCAACCCGGTCGGAATACGACGAGCTCCAGTGTCAGGAGCTACGAAATGAGGCCTCGATCGTTCCGAGCGATATGCGGGCGCGGATCCACGACTGTAACGTGCTGCTTAACGTATACAGCAAGGAGTTCACGTACGAACTAGCCGAGATCCCACGCGACGAAGCAGAGCTCTGGATCGCAAAAAGGATCCCGGCAGTTGCTGCTGGGTACTGGCGTGCATATGCGTTTTCTCCAGATGATCTGGTCGAGTGGAGTCAGGTAGGCATCAATGGCGCACCGCTGGCTGCGACCTGGCGTCGGGCGGGCTTCTTACCCGAAAGCGCAGTGCGGTGGATCCGAGAAGGTATCCCCCCGTACTTGGCAAAAGAGTGGGATCACGCCGGTTTTGAGCCCCCCCGCGCAGCAGCGCTACTTAGGCGTGGGGTGACCGATCCAGCTAAGGCCCCGGAGGCAAGAGGGGGCGCCGAGCAACCTGAGAGCGAAGAGGAAGACGGGATGGTTGGCTAGAGCCAAGGCCTCACGTTATGACCAGCTGCAGAGTACCCGTCGTTGGGCGAATTTCAATCAGAGGCTAAAATATACCTAAACGATCTCAGACCGCCACCACTCCTAACACCGCTATTAGGCATATTTTTTTCACAAAACCGACAGCTTAGGTATCACAGCGGCGCCCAGGGCACATAACCCCTATAGACCTTTTCTCTTGGAGTCTGGCGTGTCCGAAAACAAGCACCGTCTGAGATCGAACCTCTGCAGGCAGCGTCACCCGCGCGCTCGCGTGCTCGTGCTCGTGCTCGGAACCGCGATTCTCATCATACCGACTCTGTCCCTTGCTGAGGACCTGAAGGGATTTTGGGGGCGTGGTGAGGCTACGAACTGGAAGAAGACACCGAAGGGTAACTCCTCAGCGCAGCTTGAGTATCGGGACTATCCACTCTCGATCGATCAGGTAAAACAGCTCGAAGCCGAAGAGCAGGCGGTCGAAGAGAAGGTTCGGCAGCAGCTTACCCAAAAGTCGCAGGAGCAAGGGCTCCAACAGCTTGCGAGTACGAGCGCACCTGGCAGTGAAGCTCCCCAGCAGGAAGGATCTAGCAAACCGCTGTCGCGCGAAGAGATCATCGCGCGCTACGGCCCACCGGAGGAAGAGCGGCCGATTCAAGCAGAGAAGGACGCACCGCGAGAGATGAAGGCGCTGATTGAAGCGATGAACAGCGGCGATAAGGAGCTCGCCTTTAAATACGCCGTAGCCCTGGCACGTCGAGATGCTGAAATTCAAAAGGTTGTCTCCAAGGTGACCGACTATCGACTCATTGCGGCCGAGGCCATTGGCCTACGTCCCGAGCAGGAGATCGACCCGGAGAAAGAGGTGGACCCGATCCGGCTCGAGGTGAGGGAGTATATGGAGCAGGCGCGTAAGGCTGAACTCCAGCGCAAGCTCGACCTTGAGAAAGCTATCAAAGGGACCGAGCAGGGCGAGCTTGATGATAGTTGGCAGGTCAAATCCGGTAGCGCCGGCAAACAGCAGATCCAACCTGGAGAGATCCCGGTAGACCCGGCAGGTAAGGTGCGACTCCTAGTCTTCTTCGATGAAAAAGACCAGAAGATTAGAGACTTAACAGCTCCACTCCAAACGATCTTAGCTGCCTTTAAGTCAGACCGGGACGTATCACTCCTGGGCTTTACCCGCGGAAGCTACGCCACACCAGGCCTCAAAAAGGTAGCCGCCGCCACATCATTCCCGTTTCCGATACTTAATGGAGAAGCACTTGCCCTGGATCTACGGATACATAGGTATCCCACATTTGTGTTCGTGGCCCCAACGACCAAGGAGCGGTACAGGTTAGACGGGCTCAGGACCGCAGAGGAGATTGAGAAGGTCATTCGCTTGATGAAGGGGGGACGGTAGTGAGGGGTGGTTTGGCTGAGACAGGTAGACTCATGAGAGTGGTGGTTTTGGTCGCCATTGTCTTCGTTGTCGGCCAGCGCTATTTAGGGTTTGTTGAAGTGGCGTGGGCGCAAGACGGCGGTGGCGGTACCGACAAGTACGTCTCGGACTCCAAAAATCAACTCGTCCGCAACTTCATGCGAAGCGCGGTGAACCGCAATATCAATCAGGTCGGACGCTCTGGGTCCGAATATGCACCTGGGCAGAAGTTCAATCTCCCACCCCTGCCTGGCGAGCAGGGTGGCCTTGAATCAGGAGAAGAGAGCAAGGTGGTGGAATTTCTTATTGAAAAGGGCAAGATCCCAGATTACGGGAAGAACAATCGTTCGAGTGTCAACGTTGTCTTGCCGCCACTTAGGGCTTTTCAGCAGATTTCGGAATCGGCTGATATTAAGGACATGTTCAAAGCGATGGTTGTTGCAAAGGTGCCTGTACTCTTTCAGACCTACATGATGGTCGAAAACGGTGCAGCTACCGGTTATATCGGGGGACTAAACGCTGCATCAAACGTGCTGGCGAATACCATGCAGACACAGGACTTCCAGCTGAAGCTGCTTGAATTGACCGACGATACTGGGAAGATGAAGGAGGCTTTCATCCAGAAACTCAGAAAAGAAGGAGCAAAAACGCAAAGCTGGCCAGCAGCCCTGTATGCCGCAGTTGGTGATTCTACAGATTTTAATACGGTAAAGGGTGATAAACTTGAGATTAAAAGCGATGCCAAAGCCTACGATCTGAAAGGGCTTCCTGTAAAGGACGGCGAGGGTGATGGCGCAAAGAGGCTTCTGAGCGACCTGTTGTTTCTTGATACGGAGACCCAGAGAGCTAGCACACAGGAACAAAAGCACAGCAATGAGGATCTTGAGACCCTAAAGAATGAATTTAAGCGTCTCGTTGGAGATGTCGAAATCGAGCTTGCCCCTGCTACAGACACGAAGGGTCCACCAGATGGCTGGCTAAGAGTGGTGAACACGAACTTTATAGCTCCCCCAGCAGAAGGTCAGCGACGTGGTGTTGCTCTTGAGAACTGGAAAGAGGTGCAGGTCGCCTGGGAGAATATCAACTCGATACTCGCAGATCGCTGCAAGTTCCCGAATGAAGCTCGTAACGAAAACAAAGAGCCGCAGAAGAAGATTGTAGCAGCGACATGGAAGGAGCTGGGAAAGGCACAGGGGCGTGACAGGGATCCGTGGGAACTAGCGAGCTCGCCGGACATTCCGTTAACTATGAGCGCGGTAGAGCAGCTTTTCAACCTGGTCAAGAAGACCGGCTTTACTGGCGGGAACGACTGCGAAAAATTGCGGCTCAAGTACACTGACATTCCAACACAGAGAGACACAGAGGAGGAGCAAAACCTTAACGACTGCGAAGACAGCAAGAGTTGTTTCAGGAATCGGCTGATCCTGCATATGGCTTTCATGATAGCTCGGTCGAGGACGTTGCATACCTACAAAACGATGTACATCGTTGCAAAGCGCTTTGCTACCGACCCAGCGCTTGACCAGCTTGTAGACCGACAATTTCTTAGGGTGTTGTCGAACATGAATATCGAGCATGAGCTGCAGCGCAATAGGACATCGTGGGAGGAGTTGTCAGGATTTCTGGCCAGTTACGTTCAGGGTGATTCAAGTGCAGGTGCTCACTTGAGACCGGAACAGGCCTCAAGCTCAAGTCCTAGTTCGGCAAGCACAGGCGGCAAGACAAGGTAGGAGGATTGCATGGAGTTTTTGGCACCTCTTTTTCACACTGCTCTGAACTTCATAGGTATGATACGAGCCGCCATGCTTGACCAAGGAACTACCTATAACGCACTTACTGAGTGGATAGGGTTCGCCATTCAGGGGGGGGCCGTTTCATGCGGAGAGGACTGCCCTGGCAGTCAGTTTACCCAGATCGCGGCAGCATGGGCCAATATAGGATACGTAACGCACTCTGATCTCTTGACGTACATTACAACTACGAGGTTCGGATTGTGGGCACCACTAATCTACATTTGCGCCGCATTAGGAGCGTTAGTTGGTGTAGCTATCAATGCGCCACTGCGGAGTTACATGTGGTTCATGCTGGGACCTGCAATTTATGCGTTCCTGATCGAGACGACAACGCAGGTTCAGGGGGTCAGTTGGGTTGTTGCCAACCAAGAGCAAGATATGACCGATGTCTGGCGCAACGCTGAGGTGGGGCTTGCCAACACCGATGCCGCTGCACGGCGAAAGGTACTGACGGTAGACGCCAATGGCCCGCAAGGTCGCTACGAAGTGGCGATGCCGATGGTGTTCCTAGACGAGCTGTTTAGCGCAACGACGAATCTCATCATCGAGTGGTTAGGCATCTACAGGCATGAGGGTACAGGGAGTGAGAGCAGTAACCTTGGTCGCCCTGAAGGAACGCCGGATGGACCTTGGTATCTCTTGTCCTCCCTCAAGTGGGGTATGGTAGAAAACATCGTTGGCGTAAGCGCAAGGAATCCCGATTTTAGAGACGCGTTCGTGACGTTCTTGGGTTCTGAGTGTGGTGAGGAATTTAAGAGGGGTATCGATTCGGGGAAATACATCAGTGCAGGTTCACCAAACGGAGCAAAAAAAGTAGGGTCGGTTACCGTAGAGAATGAGCCAAACATCTTTCGTGATATCGCGGGTCGCATTAGTGGGCTTTTTGGCGGGCCGGGGAGAAGTCAGTATGAAGCCTTTCAAAGGAATCTCGATGGCGTTGGGATCCCCACGCCCCGATCCGTCGGGCGGATCCTTTTGGAAGGGGATCAGGTGGGTCAATTCGGTCAGTTTGCGAAGAGTTATAGCGGAAATACTCCCAACGGAGGAAAGAGCGAGTACGTAAAGAACGGTCATACTCAAGGCATAGTGTGTTCAACATATCTCTTTACCCTCGTACAACAGATACGATTCGAGGCCGGTCATTGGTACTGGCAGCTGGTTCGCGGTTCCCCCAACGGACTTACTCGTGAGCAGTTTCTTCGAACCCTTTTTTACGGGTGGGATATACGGCCCGATGCGAGCGGACCGTATGCTTCAGCTCAAGAGCTGAATGCCTTCGTGAAGCACCTGATGATGATGTATGTGTTGCGTAACGAGCTGTTGTATGCACCGCAGATTACCGAGGTCAATCAACGCTTCGCACCAGCAGAGCAGAGCCGTAGCTTTTCTGAGGCGTACGTGCGAACCATGGGCTCGAAGGCTAAGTATCAAGAGCTTTATAACTGGGCAGTCCTGATGCCCCACATGCAGGGGATCCTGGTGTACTTCCTGGTGATCGCATATCCCTTTGCCGCAATGGTCATGGTGCTGCCGGGTTACTACAAGACTTTCTTCACCTGGGTTTCTTTCTTCGCCTGGGTGAAGTTGTGGGATGTGGGATTCGCCGTTGTGATGGTGCTTGAGCGCAGTGTTTGGGCCATGATAGGCAACAACAGTAACATGGCGCGCACCGGCAATATGCTCATCAGCACTGCCAAGGATGTGGGTGGTATTGCGGTTTCCTGTGGTCAGGACAGAACCGGGGAGAAAACGCTAAGGGCTCTCTGTGCAGTCCCGCAGGTATGCTCGATCACCGATATGGATGGTGATACCTGCAGTCCTCCTGGTGCCGATCAAGACCAAAAAAAAGCCTGGAAGTTGCTCGACACCCTGCTTACTCTCGGAGCAGGTGCCGATCTCGATCTCGCCAACGGCTACTACATCTACATCATGGCAGCTCTGTACTTCGCAGTCCCTGCGGTGACCGGGCAATTAGTTCTTGGAGCTAAAGCTGGGGCAGCTAGCATGCTTAACAGCGCTATCGGCGGGGTGTCCGGTGAGGCTGGTAAGGCTGCGCTCACTGGGTATCAGCATCAGGCAGTTAACCAGGCGTTAGCAAACAAAGAATCCCTTGGCCAGGCGGCTGAGCAGAAGGGGTATCGGCAGGCGTTTACTGGGGCGGATGGTAAGTCAAGGAGCTTTGCATCTGGGGTACTCGGTGCGGAAAATGCAGTTTTAGATGAGAAGCTGCAAGGAGCCACCAAAGGACTTGAATCTAGTCAAGCGAAGACCAAAGCGGGCCTGATGAATAGTAGTTCAGCCGCCTACGAGAACGCAGCGGGTTTTGGTAAAAAATTCGTAGGGGACATACCCGGTGTCAAAACACTGCTAGGCCTGGGCTCACAAACGAACAAGGGAGGTGGCTCGGGTGGTGGCCAGAGCGACGGCTACGGACAAAGGGTACTGGATAACGCAATGAACTACGCCGGGTACAATCTCAAACGAGATGCTCTTGGGGAGAGTGCGAAAGCGGACCAAATTGCACTTGGTCTGTCGGGCGAGCAAGAAGGTCACAGACTGAGAGCAGAAGGACAGTCAGCATACGGTAGGAACCTGGAGGCAGCTGCCAGACAGAACGCACAAATGGTTGCCTGGGAAGACAAAAACAAGTTCGCCTCGCACGCGTCAGCGATGGCAGGTATAGCAGGAATGAACACGGGAGCTCTCTCCCCTGGCGCTAAGCCTTCGGATATGCGCGGCATGGCTATGCAAGGGGAGCTAGACGGATACACCCCTTTCTTTGGATACGCCTCTAAGACGACAAACGCCAAAGGACAAGCCATGTATTCTGGTGGAGGTTATCTAGGACAAGCACAAGGTATGGTAAAGCAGAACGAGGATGCAAATAAAAACCTAAACGGCACATTTCAAAACGAAACTTGGTATGGCTCGTTCTCCACAGCAGCGGGAAATTTGGCCAGTTTGGGGTACGACGAATCCGAAATCAGGGGCAGCGTAGATACCATGTTGAACAATTTTAACAACAAAATTGTAAACGGCGAAGATTAATAGATCATACTCCTAAAGCAGATCGTGAAGATGTCTTCGAGTTTGTGGTGATTGGGAATTTAGTAAGATGACGGTGATTAGCGGGCACGATCAAAGGATTAACTCGGCGATCGCAGCCCTATCGCACCAAGGCGAGACGGATAGAGCTTTTCTCGCTCAATATCGTCAATTCCTGCTCGAACTAGCAAAAGTACCCGCCTTGGACCTAGGACGTGATAGCAGACGTTACACCTTTTACGAAGAGGCGATGCACATCCCTATTGATTATCTGAAGCATAGAGATAATTTTGACAGCAGCGGCAATCCTGCACCAGGGCAGGGGCAAACCATCATAGAGGTCATAAGTCGTATCGCGCAGTTAGATGATGTTAGTCGAAAACAGGAGGTCCTCAAGGAGCTAATCGGTGAACTGGCTAATCCCTGTACGAGTACACAAGATGAGCACGGAACCTGTGCTCCCGAGGCGATATTCAATAACCTACTCCTCGACAATCCAGCTGAGTGGACGCGAATAGTGAGCGCTCTGTTGATGCACAAAAAAGCGCCGACGATCGGCGGGCCCGAATTAAAGGTAGCAGACGACGTAGATGAGGTGGACATTTCCTCGCAACGGACAAAGATAGCAGCCTATTTCCAGTCGGCCATCCTAGCCACCTTTCCGCCCGAGGGGTGTAAGTATCAGAATAAGACTGATAAATATGTGGATCTAGAAACTAACAAGAAACGCCCGAGTGGGATGGACCTGTTTCAGATCCGAGCAGCTCGAGAGGCTGTGTTCGGGGAACCCCAACAGATCTGCGAGACCGAAGATCGATGGATAAAGCGTCCTCCGGTCGGCGGCCTCTACACTGTTATCGATTGGACAAGAGGTAGCAAAGGCCAGCCGCCGTCAAGCCACGCACTGGTCGTATTGGGCTACGACCGCCAAACGGATAGCGTCATTTTTCGCAATCCTCACGGCAAGACGCAATTTCGTACTGGAGACGATATATTCGATCGAGGTCCACGGAGGAGGTGCTACGACGCAGAGATGGGCGTAGAGTCGATGTCACTCAAGGATTTTAAAGCATGCCACCCCCGATCTTTGCTCGGGGTTTCGGCTCTAGAAGCCTACAAGAGTAGCTCGGATGTCCACGCCCAGCCTGCAGTTCAGCCTGCTGAGTCAAAGCATGCTGGGTTTATCGGTAAGCTCCTCCCATTTCCGAAAACAGTTCCGCAAGTCGCGGGTTTGGCAACCGTCACGTTAGGGGCAGTGGTGTTTCTGTGGCAGAAGGATAATCTCTCGAATTGGGCCTGGCCCCCCGTCGATCCCGCAGGTAAGTCTTCACCGCTTGATCCTCACCCCGGGTTAAGTGCAGATGTCGATGATCACGTTAAGAATCTCTTCTCGAACGAAGAAAAACTATTCGAGGCGCGCCAATGGAAGGCCGTTTTCTCGCGGAGCGTGGAGGAGGAGCCATTACCAAAAGCCGTCACTCAGCAGCTGGTAGCTGCGCGATCGGCGATTAGTAGGGACAACATGCGCGTATGCGATAGTCATAATTTGATCTTCATTCCTGCTGAATTAGATATCGATGATTTGTTGAAGCTGGCGAATGAGCTTAACGTGGACTTCCAGGTTGGTCTCTCTCTAACGGGCCTAAAGGTCCGTGAGGTGGTAGACGATCGCGTTCTGACCTCTACCGATAGGTGGGTATTGTTGCCATCACAAGAGCAGCTAGATCCGCAAGTTCGACAGAGATTCCGCGGTCTGAGTGACGCAAGTATGAGGTACGCTCTAGCTGAGGCTTATCCGGACTACAGACCAGCATCCTTTGCCGAAACAGTCCTGTCCACCTTAGTAGAGATTCAAAGAGGAGCTAATCCTAGTGATTTTACTGTATTGTGCACCGATATGACGGGCGGTGTGCCCCTATGCGTAAGCTACAACGCAGCTTCTCGTTCGTTTACGCTCGGAACCCCATCGGATTTCAGCCTAGACGAGGTAAGCCTTGCTCTAGCCCGCGTTACTGACTAGACGATAGAAAACACAAGAGTAGAGAATAGGACGATAACGGTATGCAAACATCAACACATGGACCAGATGACGGTAAAGTCAAAGTTACGTCCCGCGCTCCAAGCGACACACTAACGGAATCCACAGGACATGAGGCTCCTCGTCCGAGCGAAGACTTAAACGTATCTTTCAAATTGAAGGGACCCATCCCGATAGCGCGGAGCCACGACCAGTACAAAGATAAGCTGAAAGAGCCGGAGCCGGCGCCTTCTCAAGCAGCGTGGCTGACGGTCCCGATCAAGCGGCTCGATCCTTCTGGGATAATAGAGACTGCTCGCGAACTTCGTAACAATTTTAAGGATGACCCGAGATTTAAAGCTACGATCCAGAGGCGAGACAGGGAGTCTGCGTCGGAATATATTGAAAAGCCGGGGCGCTACATGGTGACGAGTTTGGCGTTGCAGGCCTGCATGATCGCCGGTGGACTGATAACAGCTGGGGCCATCAACGTGACGCGTACGGCAATTGCTCAAGACCTTATTAGTGGTGCGAATCCAGTTGGAACTCCGGCGCTCGCATTCAGCGCCCTAACGAGTGGTATTCTCGCTGCTGGGCTTGCATACCTTACCTTTAGAAGCACCACCCATTTGTCAAATAGATTTAATGATAAGCTGACTCAACCACTCAAGGAGGCCAAAGCTGACCGGGCCGTATGGGACAAAATGGAGTGGGCCGCGGTTCTCATCACAAACATCAATAACATGAATCCGGTGTTCTGGAAGAGGGGAAGTGCTTCCTTCTGGCAATCCGGCAAGGAGTTCCGTATTTCCCACAACCAACAGACGGTCCGCGACGCGGCGGCTGATGTGTATCAAGAGTTAACAAACCAGGATAATGTCATCAAGGACCAGTTAAAAGACTTCCAGTTCGACCAAAAGGTGGACCCCAAGATTGGGAAGGGAAACGTCCCAGCAACGAGCGAGTTTCTTGAAAATCTCAAGGAAAGATGGCTATTCGTACCCACTCAGCTCGCAAACGTGACTTACCTCGTAAGCGCTGTTGGCGCATTTGGCTCGGTCGTGAGTATTCCGACCATTTACGCCCATGCGGATAAGTTCAGTGCCAACAACTACGGGCGGTTTTTAGGTGAGCTGGCAAAATTGGCGTGGAATAGCGTTTTTTAAACTAATGACCGCAGCGAAAGCTTTCAGTAACTTCACGCAACATATAGTGATTCTCAAAAGTCCTCTAGCGAAATAAGAGGAGAGTTTTGCACCACGAAGACCACGAAGACCACTAAGGGAATAGGTTCTGTAGCGCTGGATACCACTCTTGAGAGGGATTGTGTTAAAGTTGATCAGCAACCCTAATGGTGCGTTCGCTAACTTCATGTACGTAAGGATTTGAGCCTAGTGGATCTTTAGGAGCGTATCAACGGCTTTGAGCTCGACCACTACGCAGAGTCACACCTTGGCGCCACCGTTTTGTAAGCTTGCTCCCTGCTCGACGAGTCGCGCCTTTGAGAGCTTTCGTGAGAACAGGAACGGTATGCTTGCGCGTCAACCCGATTTTCTTCTTGCTTTTCCAATATTCTAGTGTAGCGTCAGCGCCGATTACGTTTCCGAGAGAAGTTCCACAACACCTTTTTAAGGAGAAAATATGAACTCCATATGTGAATCACAGAGTTTAGAGGTTGAAAGCGAAGCCAGTAGTTTTGACCCCTGTGTAGAGAACAAAGGGGAGCGGGCGGTATCTCTCTACGAAGTCCGAGAAAGGATGGGTTCAATAATGCCTGAACTACTTGACCGATCGATGAGAGAGCCAGCCTTTCGGGAATCGCTACTGTCAGATACCCGCATAACGATTGAGTCATTGATGTCAAGCAGCGAGGGGAGGTCGGTACGTTTACCTGATTTTCTGGCGATCAAAGTCTTTGAGGATTCAGATGCCGTTGTGAACTTAGTCATCCCTCAAGGTGAAAGCCTTCGAAACGTTTCGGAGGCAATGCAGCCTGGCTTTTTAGTTCCGATGGCTAGAGCGTTTACGGTCAATTAAGCGGTGATTTCCTTGCAGCGTCTGCTAGCACCAAATCTATCAATCGTGTCCCGGCAGGTCGCAAGCAACGTTGTTCAACTGCGCCAAAGCTCGCTCTAAGTCGATAACGGTGGCGCGCTGGTCTGCAGAGTTTCTAAAACGGTCCATGTATCCCATCTTGAGGATTGCAAAAGCACGGGCGTCTTCGATGTCTTCTAGAATGCCCTCTGCGGCAAGATACGAAACGTCTTTATTTGTAAGCGGATAGTGGTGCCCGTACTCCGTGTGGAAATACACATCCATCTGCTCGTGGTCAGAAAGGCGGACCATCTTTAGTTTAACCGTGCCCCACGTGGTTTCTGCGGGCTGTCGGGGTTCTCGTGACATGCTCATGATAGGTAACTAGCACTGCTTACAGCGCTAATCAAATACTATCTCTCTGATTCGATCTCACGGCGACATTCATGCACTGTTTCGTGTAGCTACCGCTGCTTTTCGCTCTTGTTTTTTCGCGTGCGGCTCTCACGCCAGGGGATGAGGGTCGTTGGGGAGGTTTTTTCTTGGCTGTGGCTCTGCTGAAGGCATCGTCAATGCAGGTGTACGAATCGAGCGGCGTAAGGGGTGGCTGATATGTGCGGACGGCGGGGACGCCGTCCGTGTTGGAACAGCGTAGGCATTTCTTTACAGGATAATCTGCCAGCAGCCTCTGGGGTGCGGAGTCGATGCAGGTGTACAAATCGAGCGGCGTTTGGGGATGCTGATAGCTGCGCACGGTGGAGGCCAAAGCCTACCGTCAGTGGTGAAACAAACAGCTCCGGCAGGCTCGCTTCTGAGATTGGACATCATGTGGGTCTAATAGTTCATTCCTGCCTCTAGACGCTCGAGGATGTGCTTAGCTGTACCTATTTCGTATGCAGGGCGAGGGAGCTTTCCTATTTAAAGATTCAGAATGTGCCAGTCCGGTATTTTCGCTTCAGTAGTCGGCGGATTTGTGTTAGCTATCCGTGGTTCCCTTGAGCTCGCTGACAGCTCGCAACGAGAGTCTCGATAAGGTTTTCACGGTCAGTACAAGTGCGGCGTTTCTGCGCATTCGTATAGCAACGGGGTGAGTCATGGCCTGCCACAAAACTAACTCACATGTCTCTGTGTATGCGCTCGCAGTACTGGTCTTGGCGCTACCTCTCTCGGTGTCTGCCGAATTTTTTCGGGACTGCGAGTCTGTGCCGGGTGAATACATCGTTAAGTTTAAAAAGGGTACCCAACTAAGCAGTTCAGGGGTGGGTAGCAATCCGGTAGTAACGCGTGTGAACGCTCGGCTGCAAGCGCGTGTGGTTGATACAGCGGTCGAAGTTTCAAAAAACTTGGAGATGATTAAGAGTCCTCTGTCGCACGAGCAGGTTAAAGCCCTCGCCGATGCTTCACCGTTACGTGATTCCATCGAGTATATTCAAGCCAATTGCATAAATAAGTTGTTTGACTACCGTGTCAAGGGCACGATACGCGACCCAGCTGCAGTGGAGAGCGGGCCCTTTCCTTCGACGATTGTTTTATCCGGAGAGGAGAGCACCACAAAGGTTCCGATCTTTCTCTCGCTCTCTCAGAAGCAAGGATTATCCCTGTTTTCTAGCGCCTTTAGAGAGATGACACAGAACGGTTCGGTCGAACGACGATTCGTACCGCAAGAGCTTGTTCACTCCGATACCTCGTTCCCTCCAGATGGCCGCAGTGATCTAGTGGCCTTTGGCTACGTCACCCGATTTAGCGAGCGATACGTGAGGTTTGATGACTTTCCTGGATACGTAATTCTTGCGAGCAAGGGTAATGGACAATACGATCCACCAAGATTCACGCAACTCTCGGACTCTTTTTCCGACTATGTATCGGGCGTTGCCAAAGGAGATCTGAACGGCGACGATAGGGAGGATTTTGCGGTCGGTCTCTCTAAGACCTCGAGCGGGAAGCTAGCTGTGCTCCTTTCTCAAGACAGCGGATCGTATCAGCAGAAGGTATTTGAGCTCTCCAACTCAGTAGGCGACGTCCAGATCGCGGACCTGAACGGTGACGGAAGATTGGACTTGGCGGCATACTCGTTTGAATTCAGATATAGTCTGGATGCGAACGGGTATGACGGACGGGTAGAGTATTTTATCAATCAAGGCTCTGGAAGGTTTGCTCCCCGTCAAGAGATCATCAGCCCCCCAGAGCAGTACCACTTAGCGTTTCGGGCCAGAGATCTAAACAGGGACGGCGCACCTGATCTCATTATTAGTGGCCCGACGTACCTTGCCTGGGCCTTCAACAACGGAACGGGGAGATTTGGAGGCTACAACACGGTTGATTTGGCGAAAAGATTTGGCGATGACACCAACTTTGAAATTACCGAGATGGAGACCGGCGATGTAGACGGCGATGGCATACAGGACATCGCGCTGTTTGGCGCATATACGCCGCCGGACTCATCGAAGAAGAACCCGATCCTTACTTTCATCAAGCGTGGCAACGAAGGGCAGCTCGCGGCAGTAGATGGATTTTTGGTGAGTAAGAACGAAGATCATTACGACGACACCGCCTCGTTCGCTGACTATAACGGAGATGGGCGTCTCGACAGCATCGTCTCATTAGGAACCACACAGAACGTGATGGTATTTGCCAGTAGGCCTCCTAAGGGAGATGAATTCTTTACGGGGATTGAGCGCGACGACTTTTATCAACAAATTATCGGTTCACGTTTGCAACGCGGAATTGCAACAGACCCATACGGAGTGGCTCAAGTGCGGATTCGTCTGTACGGCCCCAGTGGTGAGGGTTTTGCAGTCACAGACAGTAACGGGAACTTTGAATTTCCGCCCCTTCCAGCGGGAACCTATACCGCCGAGGTCAAAGCACCGCAGTATTTTTTCCCGACGCTTCACGGAAAGCAGTTCACGATCTCTAATAATCTGTCGGGCTTACTATTCTTCGGGAAGAGAAAACCCCTCCCACCCCCTTTAGCGCCACTGACTCCCCCAGCCAACCGCCCGAATGATTATGCGTTTGATCGGCTGTGGGGCCTTCACAACTACGGTCAATTTGATGGGAAGGAGGATGTTGATATCAACGCCCCGCAGGCGTGGAACCTCTCGAAGGGTGAGGGGGTCGTTGTCGGAGTGATCGATTCGGGGGTCGCAATCGCTCATCCTGATTTGGCGGCGAATGTCTTTCGGAATACCGGGGAGATCGGCGGCAACGGCAAGGATGATGATGGAAATAACGTGATCGATGACGAGTTTGGATACAATCCGTTTACTGGCGGAGATCCCTACGACGAGGACGCGCATGGCACCCATGTAGCAGGCACGATAGCAGCGATAAGTAATAACGGGGAGGGTATTGCAGGAGTGGCCCCGCTGGCGAAGGTCATGCCGGCGAAGATTGGGGAGGGGCCGTGGGGGTTTTTGTCGGACGCAGCGATCATTAAGAGCGCGAACTATATGATCAGCATGAAAAAGCGCGGTGTTAATATCCGCGCTGTCAATGCCTCTTACGGAAAGATCTCTGAGTGTGGGCCAGCCGAGCGAGATTACGTGTCAGCTCTTAACGACAATGGAATCCTTTTCGTCGCAGCTGCCGGCAACGAGGCCTCGAATAACGATACCACTCCCACATCACCAGCTAACTGTGAAGTGCCGAACGTTATTTCAGTCGCAGCGGTTGATAGGAACGGCTACCTGGCTAGTTTCTCAAACTTCGGAAAAGCAAAGGTCCATGTGGCAGCGCCGGGCGTTGAGATATCGAGTCTCTATCTCAACGCCGGATACGCCGATCAGGAAGGGACGTCTATGGCCGCACCGCACGTAGCTGGGGTGATCGCGTTGGTGGCATCGCGCTTTCCAACTATGACAGCGCTTGAGATCAAGGCCAGGATATTGGCGACCGTCAAGCCGCTCGCGAGCTTAGAGGGCAAAGTCATGTATCCCGGAGTTGTTGACGCCTTTGCGGCATTGTCCAGCAGTGGCGGTGGTGGTGGATCTGGTGGCGGTGGTGGAAGCACCGGCGGTGGTGGAGGTAGTTCCGGTGGTGGAAATGGGAGCGGTCTCGGCGGTGGCACCGCAACGGGTGGAGGCCAGGCGACCGCTCGGTATAATCTGCTATTCTCATTTGAGCAACAGAAAGCCGGAGCACTAATCAGTTTTGATACTCAGTCGAATCCCGTTCAGGCCAAGCAGGATCTCAATACCTGCACGATGTCTGTTCTGTTCGGGCAGGGTGAAAGCGCGGCTAAGGCTACATTTCGATCACTTGGAACTGTCGTTGCGGTGCAGGGCACTCGAACGCTCAACCTGAAAGGGTTTAAACAACCTCTTGAAGCACCAAAGAAGCAGGGTTCGAGGGGAAAAGGTCGGATTCAGCCCCTTTTCCTACAAGCTGCTGCACGTTGTGACTCGGGGCGAGTTTCCCTTCTCTCCCAGGCGGTTCAGGTTAAAACATCACGGGCAAAAACAGCGCTATCAACGAAACGCTGGATCCAGCGCTTGGCAGGACAGTTAACCCGACAATAAGAGGTGGCTCTTTTTTGCCGAAGACGAAGTAGCTGCCGATTGCAGCCATCCGAAGCAGAGGAGCATTTTTGTTACGCACTCTAAGTCCTAGGCTGGACCGCCCTTTGGTCTCTTGACCTCTGAAGAGGTGTTCGTTTTATACGCAGTAGTTACCGTACTGCGCTCTCAGCGAGCTCTCTCCTGAAGCCACCTCTGCGTTTCGTTCTGCAGAGCATGCAGAACCTGAAGCTGCTCGGTGACGGCGCTGCGGGCGGTGCCACCCTGGGTGGTGCGGCGGTTAACGACCGTTTCAAGCTCTATGGCTTGATATATATCGTCTTCAAAGAGGGGGGAGATCGCGGTGAATTCTTCGAGCGAGAGCTGGTTTAAGTCTTTGTTGTGCACGATACAGTGCCGTACGAGCTTCCCTACTACTTCGTGGGCTTCGCGGAAGGGGAGTCCTCTCTTCGCGAGGTAATCAGCGGCGTCGGTGGCGTTGGTGTATCCACCTGCGGCGCTTTTACGCATCGTGCCGGGCTTGACGGTCAGGGTGCGGATCATATCGGCCGTGAGGCGTAGAGAGCCTAGGACTGTGTCGAGGGTATCAAAGACCCCTTCTTTGTCCTCTTGCATGTCTTTGTTGTAGGTCAGCGGCAGCCCCTTCATGACGGTATAGAGCCCCATCAGAGAGCCGTACACCCGACCCGTTTTACCCCGGATCAGCTCAGCAAAATCGGGGTTTTTCTTCTGGGGCATGATACTGCTGCCAGTTGAGAGCGAGTCGTGTAACTCGATAAAGCCAAACTCGCCACTCGACCACAGCACGATCTCTTCGCACAGCCGTGAGAGGTGCATCATAATCGTGGCGCTTGCGTTCAAGAATTCGAGGGCGAAGTCACGGTCGCTTACGGCGTCCATGCTGTTAGTGTAGAGGGCGTCGAAGTGTAGCAGCTTTGCAACGAGCTTGCGGTCTATCGGGAAGGTGGTGCCAGCGAGTGCTCCGGCTCCGAGGGGAAGCACATTGACGCGCTTCCAGAGGTCACGCAGACGATCGATGTCACGCTGACACATCTGGGCATAGGCCAAGAGATGGTGCGCAAAAAGCACCGGCTGTGCTCGTTGAAGGTGGGTGTAGCCGGGCATGACGACATCGAGGTTTGCTTGGGCTTTCTCGATCAGGGTGTGTTGCAGGGTGAGGCTGCTTCGCACTACTTCAAGCAGGTTGTCGCGTATGAAGAGGTGAAAATCGAGGGCTACCTGGTCGTTTCGACTGCGCGCTGTGTGGAGTTTTCCCGCCACGGGACCGATCAGGTCGGTGAGGTGGCGCTCGATGTTCATGTGGATGTCTTCATCTTTAGGGTTGAATTCGAGTTCGTTGCGTGTAAGCCGCTGCAAGAGGGTTTTGAGCCCCTCTACGATGGTAGTGGCTTCGTCCTGTGCGATGATGCCGGTGGCTCCGAGCATTTCGGCGTGGGCGATGCTGCCCTGTATGTCGTAGGGAGCGAATCGGTAATCAAAGTGGATTGAGGCACCGAATGAATCCGCGAAATCATCGGCGCTCGCTGTGAACCTGCCACCCCATAGCTTCTTCATGTGCATTTTCCTCGGGTAGTTCGTGAGTGAGAGGTAGAATACGGTAGTGTTAATCCTTCATCGTCTTCGCATTGGTGACTATATCGGCCGGTATAAAGATCTTGGTGCCGGGTGTCAGCTTGGTGTCTTCGGGGAGGTTGTTCTTCTCCGCGACTTTCTTGGTGTTATCGCTTGAGCCTGAGTACCAGTTTGCAATCGAGGTTAGGGTCTCTGTGGGGGCTTTCACGGTGTGTACGACATCGCCGTTCGGTGCCCGTTCTGCAAACTCCTTAGCCTCGATCAGGGCGCGTTGATCGAAGTTCAGCGGGGTTGCTGGTGCTGGCGTTGCTGCCTCCGCGCCCCCTTGACCTGTAGGCTTTTTGATCGGGCGTGGTCTGGGGGTTGGGGCCGGTGTGGGGGTTGGTACGAATGCTGGTGAGATGTGTTTTCGTTCGAGGGCTATGGCCTCCTGCCCGAAGATCTCCTTCCTCCCGAAGACCTCCACGACTGCTCTGTCGGTCGCGGGGAGGAGCGAGACCTGCCTAAAATTCTCCCGCTCAACCGCATAGGGGCCGCGGATGTTCCACTCTCTTGTCTTCGTGGCCTTATCGACCGAAGGCGTAGCGATGAAGTACTCCCTGCGTCCGGAGTAATACAGCCGAGCCTCGGCTGAACCTTCACTTGGTCCACGCAGCTCTATAGCTTGTGGTGCTCCGCGCTGCCGCAGGAAGTTATAGAGGTAGGTGCTACGCTCCATCTCTTTGCCGAGGAAAAGATTTGAGCCGACGTAGGGGTTATCGGAACTGACGGGGATGAGCCCTTGGTTGAGGAGCGGGGCGATGTGGGGTGAGGTCGTGCTACAGGCTAGCGCTGCCAAGGCCGCGACTACCACTGCACACAGGCAGAGTTGCCTTGGCGTGAGGAGGAAGCGTCTATCGGAGCGGTGGAGGTCGTGGCTCATGCGTATTCCGTGCAGCAGGTGTTCTTGTCACCTCTTAAGAGTCTCTTTTTGAGGATGGTTTCGTCAATCCCGCTTGTGTGGGATTGACGCTGGCTTTCGGTTGTGTGCACGGCCGACAGCACTCAAGTAGCTCGCTCCTCCCGGTAGGGGTAAGAAAGCTGCCATTCGGCTGTTGCCTACCACCGGAGCGCGGACTTTCTAAGTCCGCTTAATGCTGGGGTTGCGGTGCTGTTAGTTGGCGGAGCTGGAAGCTCCGCGCTCCGTGGGGGCAGACGGCTGGCGCTTGGGGTTGGTGCTACCAGCGGAGCGCGGACTTTCTAAGTCCGCTTAATGCTTGGGTTGCGGTGCTGGAAGCTCCGCGCTTCCCAAGGAAGGGTTTTGCCACCCTTTGCCAGAGGGGCTACACTGGTAGGAGGGAGCAGCTCTTAGCTGACCTATCACGTGTACCCTGAAGGCAGGTTTTCATGCGGATCGTCACCTTACAGCCTTTTCTAACCGATGTGGTCTCCTATCTCGGGCTTAGTGCGGACTTGGTTGGGGTTTCCCATGAGTGTTATCTGCCTGCTGAAGGAGCGACCCCTTGTGTGGTTACAGGTGGCCCTTCATCGGCTGGTAGCAGCCGGGATCACAATATCGAAAAACTTGCGGCTGGGCTGGCACGGGTCTCGGTCGATATCGAAAAGCTCTTCGGGGTCGCTCCCGACCTCGTTCTCACGGCGCTCTCTGATCCGGACCCAACCCCGTTCTGTAACTGGGCTGAGGGTGTATTCGAGCGTGAGCTTGGGAGGCGGGTGAGGGTGCGTTCGTTTTCTATTGGCTCGCTTCAGATGATGTATGAGGCCTTTGAGGAGATCGGTGCACTGGTTGCTCGAGCACGTGAGGGGCGCGAACTGGCGAATCGAATTAAGGCTCAGCTCATGGATTGGGGAGACAGCTTCTACGATCGCATGAAAAACAAGAGGGTCACGGTACTCTCCAGCATAAGCCCCCTTAAGGTTGCTGGACGGTGGATCCCTGACATCGTTAAGACCGCCTCAGCTCACCCGCAGAGTATCGCGGTGAACGAGCTCGATAAGGTTACGAACTGGGGAGAGATCGCAACGTTTAGGCCCGATGTTATCGTGGTCGCTCCGGAGGGGTATTCACTGCAGGAGAGCGTTAAAACGATGCAGGGCCTTGAACGGGTGCCTCAATGGGGGGATCTGCCGGCAGTGAAGCGCGGAGAGGTCGTATTCTGTGAGGGCAGGGGGTTGTATCGTCCGGGGCCAAAGATCATACAGGGCGCAGCGGTGCTGTTTTCCGCGATTGCAGGGCTTGAGAGTGGCTATATCACCAAACGAGATGAGTTTTTCAGGTTGCGTTTCGTGGAGCTTCATCGTCATCGGTTCTTGTGATACCGTTCGGGTTCAAACTACAGAAGAGGTGCCTCACTATGCAGAGCACCTCTACGAGGGCGGGGATAATATATGGGGCGTTCTCAGGGTTCGCTTGAGTGGTTTTCAGTGTGCGGCGACAGCGATGCTGGGTTAGCTGCTCGAAGCGCTGCGCGTGTTGCTGAGGTATGCAAACAGGACGGCTGTTCGACTCAGGAGCTTGAGCACGTCGAGAACCTCAGGTTATCTCCACACGAAGGTGGCTTCTCGACATCGGCGTACCGTTTGGAGCTCTTACAGCGCTTGTGTCAGATCTACTCAATCGATATCAAAGAACGTGAGATATCCTCGCACCGAAAGGTTCTTGGTCCCTGCATTGTGGCGGTGAAGAAGGTCTTGTTCTCCTTAGTAAAGGTGTTGCTTGGGCCAACCTTCAAGCATCAGCGCGATTTTAATGCAGTCACGGTCTCGCTGCTCATCGATCTCTGTAACGAGTCGCAACAGATGGCTCGTACGAACAGTACACAAAAGACAAGCTAGTCGACGCACCACAGGTCTTCGAAGCGCGACTACCTCTCAGAGGGTGATACGTGAGCAAAGAGCTCTTTGCTCACGATAGGGTTACTAATCTTCCAGATACAACCATCGATAAAATAGTGGTGAATGTTGATTATCGCGGATAGAACGAGCCAGGCCGGATTAGTACCGAATCCGTCGTGCGAGGTTAGCCACGGAACCACGACGAAGACCACGATGCTTGCCGCCACCAGAGTTGCCGCGTAGACGAACCAGGTGCTCAAGGCTCGGGTTGAATCGCTCTGCTCGGTGGTGGCTCTGTTAAGTTCAACGCGCGAGGGGAAGGGCAAATACTGAAGCGCATGAAAGATCTGAACCCAGAAGATCGATTGGGGATAAATACACAGGAATGCATACCAGACGTGGATCGCCATATAGGGCGTCACTACTCTCAGAGCGAGCGGTTTTTTGCACCGATGAGCGGCACGAAACATCATGTACGTCGCACACCCACATAAAGCCAGGGCTACTATGCTCAAGAGAAAAAGCAGCGTTGAGAGAAACGTACCATACCCTGAGGCTATCTCCGGAATGAGCCGGAGCGCCCAAACGATGTGCCATGCTGCCAGCACCTTGAGTGAGGCTTTTATGCAGCCACGCTCCGTCTCGTCAAAGCGAAGCTGTTCGAGCTTCGCAAAGGTGGCAACCATGCCCCACACCTGCCCGGTGTAGTGCAGCGCCAGATAGAGCGAGGCAACCACGAGTAAGAGTTGTATCGGTAATCGGAGATCTGGATCGTAGGCGCATGCGCCGAGCGCTAGAGCACCGTAGGCAAGTAAAATCACAGGGACACCTACCGAGGCCCAGGGATAGGAGCGTGCAAAATCTTTTGACGAATAGAGAAGCCGGTAGGAGGCCATAAAGTGCGTGCCGTTAAGAACAACGGTAAGCACGACGAAATCCTGTAAGACAAGGTCAGGTGATATCGATAGGCTCAGGAGAGCTACTGCAGCTAACACACCTATCGAGAGCCCACCTGATAAGATGAGGTCTATACTTGGGGTTATAATCGCTTTGGGGTGAGCTTGATCCACTATCGGGTTCCACACAGACGGTCGTGCATGTGCCCCCGGTGTGCGAGGGGGCACGGTACATGCGTCGATATCTTCCTACAGAGCGATCGTGCGGAGCAAGGCGCAAAGCTGCCTTCTGAATCGGTGATATCTACTTCTGCTAAGGAAGCATCAAGCGCCCGAGAGCATACCCCACGGAATAACCCACATTGTGAGATAGCCACATTGCATCTCGGCGGATGGCAGGATGCGCGGCCATAAAGCTTACCGTTGAGCGGTTGTCGTACGGACTCGTGCGCCGGAACTCAGAGTCGGCAAAGGCCCGGGCAACATCCCGTGCAACCCGGTCGGTCATAGAGGGCGTACAGCCCGCGAGGCTTACAGTGAACAGGAGTACAGGGGCGATCAGGCGGTGCATACGCTTGCATACTATCACAATCCTCGATCTAATCCGAAACTGAGCTAAATCCTCTCATAATCGAGGTATTTGAGGGTTCAGGGAGCGCCAAAGTCGCGCATTGAAGGCCTTTGAAACAGGCTAAGCGCAGGGTTTCGTTAGCCAGCCCTGCGGATGTCGATCACTATCAGGATAGCACCGCTCTGCACGAGCTGGTCAGGCCGTACTTCGATCGACGAGACCGTTCCGGTACATGGGGAGCGTATCGGGTGCTCCATCTTCATAGAATCGAGGATCAGGAGGGTTGTTCCTTCCTGCACGGCCTCACCTGCTGCCACATGAACCGCTGCTACCCGACCCGGGATGTGCGCTGTCACGTGCGAGCCACTATCTGATGTTGTGTTTGTCGCGCCGCCACACTTTACATTAAACTCCTGCAGAGCCCAGCTTCCATGCGGGAGGTGTATCCACAGGGTAGGCCCCTCGCGTGTAAGCGCAACGTCGCTGGCCGGGTCGCCGTCGATCGTAACCTTGGCTGTTATCGTATCCGAATCGTTCATGCGTAGATCGCGAATCGTTAGTTCGTGGCTTTGAAGCTCTTGGCTCGAGAGGTCCTCTGCGCTGAGTAGCGATACTCGTACCGTCTGGCCGATGCGAACGGTACGCGACGAGATCGTTGCGTTTGCGGTTCTTGTGGTCCAGGGATAAGGAGTTGGCTGCATGCGGGTAGTATCGAGCCACGGACTGTGGGCTACCCAATCTGATTGAGCTGTACTGACCCGCAAGCCGGCAGCCACCGCATGCGCCAACCTCAGAGCGTTCTCGGTATCGGTCGTCGACGGAAGGAGGGACTTTGTTCCTTGAACCGAGTGCTTGACCTCGAGAAACTCCGGAGTCGAGAGTAGATGCATGAGTAGTGCGCGGTTAGTGGAGAGGCCTGAGATCCGGGTGTGAGCTAGTGCATGGAGCAGCCCAGCTAAAGCCTCTTCCCGAGTTGCCCCGTGAACGATTACCTTTCCAAGGAGCGAATCGTAGTGGTGGCTCACCACTGAGCCTTCTGTGATACCGATGTCGTTTCTGACCGTCGTTCCTGCAAGCGGTTCGGTCGGGAGGATAAGCTCGCGTACGGTCCCGGTGGAGAGTACGAAGGAGCCATTCACAAAATCCTCGGCGCATATTCGAGCCTCAATCGCATGTCCTAGCGGGATGGGCTGCGCATGGACTCCGCACGCGCTCAAGCTCTCGCCCTGCGCAAGGCGTATCTGGAGCGCCACAAGGTCGAGACCGGTAACCGCTTCAGTAACCGGGTGTTCGACCTGTAGCCTTGTATTGACCTCAAGGAAATAAAACGCGCCGTCCGGCGCATACAGGAATTCAACGGTTCCGAGGCTCGAATACCGCGCTGCTTGGGCCAAGCGAACCGCTGCGGCGCACAGCTGGGCATCGGTCTCCGATGGTAGATTCGGAGCGGGTGCTTCCTCGATTATCTTTTGGTTGCTGCGTTGTAGGGAGCAATCACGGGTGCCCAGCGCAAGCACGTTCCCGTGGGTGTCTCCGACTATCTGTACCTCAATGTGGCGGGCAGGTGCGATGTAGCGTTCGACGAAAACCTCCTCACTCGAGAAGGCCTTGAGTGCTTCGCGGCGAGCACTTGCGAGTTCAGCACCGATATCGGAATCAGCGTGCAGCACTCGCATTCCACGACCGCCACCCCCAGCGGCAGCTTTCAGTATGAGCGGAAATCCGGTCGTCTGTGCGAAGTTTCGAATCTCTTCCGCTTGACTGGATAGGTCGCTCGTCGTGAGCAGGAGCGTCGGTGATACAACGACTGAGGCTTGGTGTGCGAGCTGCTTAGCGGCTGTTTTGCTTCCGAGCTGCCGAATGGTGTGGGCGGTCGGGCCTATAAACTGGATACCAGCGGCGCTCAGCGCTTCCGGCAGGAGGGGATTCTCCGACAGGAAGCCATACCCTGGATGTACTGCATCAGCCCCTGAAGCTGTGGCCGCGGCGACGATGGCATCGACCGAAAGGTAGCTGTGTGGGGCGCCAAGAGCGTGCGCGCAGGTAGCCTCCCCTACGTGCGGGGCGGACCGATCGGGATCGGTAAACACGGCAACCGACTCGATGCGCAGAGCGCGACAGGTACGGATTATCCTGCGCGCTATCTCTCCACGATTTGCTACCAAGATCCTTGTGATCGGCCGTGCAGCAGTCATACGTATCTCATTACATCCTAAAGGTGCCGAAGGTGCGCGGATGAGGGCCGGTCTCAGCTGGAGTCAGTGAGAGAGCTAGTGCCAGCGTATCTCGTGTCTCCTCTGGTTCGATAATCCCGTCATCCCACAGTCGCGCAGTCGCGTACAGCGCTGTCGTTTGTTCGAGATAGCGGCCACGTATCTCTTCATAGTAGCGCTGCTGCCCGTCTTCGGTGAGAGTTTGTCCTTTACCACGAGCGCTCTCCGCTCGCACCTGGGTCAGGACGCTGGCAGCTTGCTCGGGACCCATCACTCCGATGCGCGATTGAGGCCATGACCACAGCATACGTGGCTGATAGGCGCGCCCGCACATGGCATAGTTACCAGCTCCGTATGAGTTCCCAACCACAACGGTGTATTTGGGCACTCGCGCACAGGCCACGGCCGTCACCATCTTGGCCCCATCCTTGGCGATGCCGCCGTGCTCGTACTTCTTACCTACCATGAAGCCGACTATGTTTTGGAGGAACACCAGTGGAATGCGCCGCTGATCACAGAGTTGAATGAAGTGCGCGGCTTTCTGCGCGCTCTCTGAGAACAGGATCCCATCGTTGGCTAGAATTCCCACTAAGAAGCCGCCGATGTGAGCGAAGCCGCAGATGATTGAGGTTCCGTAGTTAGCCTTGAACTCATCGAGCTCGCTAGCGTCGAGGATACGGGCGAGGATATCGCGGATCGGGAAGTAGTTTTTCGGATCTGCCGGGAGTAGTCCTGGTATCTCGCTCGGATCGTACAGAGGCGCACGAACATGCCCTCGCGCAAACCTCGCAGGGGTCACAAGCGCAAGCGACGCAACGCTACGGCGGGCATGCCGCAACGCATCAACGTCATCACGAGCGAGGGTGTCGGTAACACCGCTGATGCGAGAGTGAACATCACCGCCCCCGAGCTCCTCAGCTGTAACTTCCTCACCAGTGGCGGCTTTCACAAGCGGTGGTCCACCGAGGAATATCATCCCCTGGTTTTGAACGATGATAGCCTCGTCGCTCATCGCAGGGACGTACGCACCCCCTGCGGTGCAGGAGCCTAAAACAACAGCGATCTGCGGTATGCCGAGCGCACTCATCTGCGCCTGATTGTAGAAGAGACGTCCGAAGTGCTCGCGGTCTGGAAAGACCTGCTCCTGGAGCGGCAAGAACGCACCTCCGGAGTCAACCAGATAGACACACGGTAAAAGGTTCTCAAGCGCTATCTCCTGCGCTCGAAGATGCTTCTTCACTGTTAGTGGAAAATAGGTGCCGCCCTTCACGGTTGCATCGTTGCCGATCACCATACAGGGGCGTCCCTCGATGATCCCGATACCTGTTACGATCCCCGCGCCTGCTCGCACGCCGTCATAGACACCACTACCTGCGAGTTGAGCTACCTCAAGGAACGCAGAGCCTGGGTCAAGCAGGTGCGCGATGCGATCACGCACGAGGAGCTTGCCGCGTTGCAGATGCCTCGCAGCAGCCGGATCGTGTGGAGCCACAACTGATTCTTGACGGACCTTGCGGAGCGCCGAGCGGTGCACTTCGAACGCCTGCGCGTTGCTGCAGAAGACGGGATCGGACGAATCCGTTTGAGATTGCAAAACCATACTATCGTCGAGGTTAGGTGGGGGAGTAGTTCGACGTCAATTGGAGAAAACGGAACGAGGCTACTTTCTCTGCCGCGAAACGGCTGCTCAAGGCTCTGTTAGGGTGTTTAAAGTGTGAGCGCGCTCAGTATTTCTCTACCAGTTCTCAGATAGTTGAGTGCTAAGCTAGTCTTTCGCAACAGCGGTTTAGCCATTTATTTTTGCGAGAACCTCCCAGAAGAGTACAATAAAGGCTCTTCTATAGACCGCAAGCGGGGAGGGTAGTGTGTCAGGCAAAGAGATTCGAGACGTAGGCGGGTCGCTTACCGTAGTGAGGCCGACGATGCCGCACCTTAAGCACGGGGTGTGCTACGTCATGTTTGCGTTCGAGGTAGGGATGTCCATCAACCTCGATCGCGCTGCTGCGGAGCTGAAGCAGGAGCAGGGGGTCGAACGAACTAAGTTCCGGCGTAACAGGAGAGCACCCAAGTATTTCGACTACGATCCGCCACCCCTCAGACTGCAGCAGCACGGTCAGCAGATAAACGTCGGAAAGTTTTTTACGAAGCCCCAGGCTGAGTTGACCCTCTTTGATTTCGGCGCTGTATCGGTCATGTATGCCGTTGATATGTCGGGACCCTTTGGTCACCTCGTTGAGCTAGGGGAGGTGCTCTACGACAACGCGTTCCTGTTACACGATGCCCGCCAGCGAGTCGAGCAGCTCATTCGAGAGATCGGTGAGGCCGTTGCACGTCCGCGTGTAGGTGACTCAGTTGAAGATTTCCTCGTGTATCACTTCGAGGAGTTTGAGGGGGACCATGGAGGTACCGCGCTGCTGGAATCACATCAGCGCGAGTTCGCACGGTTACTCCGAGCCGAGGGGGATGACTTAAGCGATGAAGAGGTAAACGAGGCGGTTGGTACGCGAACCTCATACGGTCGCAAGGACTGCGCTGTGATGGATTGGAACGGGGCGCTCTTCTTCGGCGAGAACGTCGAGGACGTCGTAGCGGTGCTTGAATTTTGTAACGTTGAGTTTCTTGAGATGCGCTTCCTCGATGAGCAGCTCGATGATTACCTCGAGCGCGCATATCAGGTGCTCACAACGGGCAAGAAGACCGATGGAGATCTCCACAAGGTTGCTCGGTTGCAGGTCGACTCGGCTCTGCTGTACGAGGCGGTTGAAAACGCGCTGAAGCTCCTCGGTGATCAGTATCTGGCGCGGGTCTATTCGCTCGCCTCGTCAAAGTTTCATCTTCCAGAGTGGAATGCGAGCATCCTACGCAAGCTCGATACCCTTGATAGCATCTACCAGAAGCTCTCGGACCGAGCGGCCCAAAGGCGTTCGGAGGTGCTTGAATGGATCATTATCTTTCTAATCCTCTTTGAAGTGGGGCTTGAGGTGTGGGATCGCTTCTTTAAGAGCTAATCAGTAGCGCGCCCCTTGCTCTGGAGCGTAGCTAATGTTTCTATAGCCAGGTGCGTTTCTCAGTTCTCTCCTCAGGTAGTAAAGCTAACTGTACCTTCGTTGAAGCAGGAGGTAAGCGGTTTCTCGTCGATTGTGGTCTCTCTGGCAAGCAGGCAGAGCTCAGGTTGGCTGAAATCTCGGTCGACCCCGCCTCTTTGAACGCAATCCTCGTCACGCATGAGCACGCAGACCATATCCACGGCGTGGCCACCCTGAGTCGGCGTTACGGGATCCCTGTGTATGCAAATGCCGGCACGATGGAGCGCATCGCCAAGCCCCGCGGTAGGGAGATCTTCGTTACGGGGCAGGATTTTTCCTTGGGAGGGGTTGAGTGTACGCCCTTCAGCATCGCTCACGACGCAGTTGACCCAGTTGGCTTTTCGTTGCGCGCCGAGGGGTTAAAGCTCGTTGTTGTGACCGACCTTGGGCGAGTAACGACCCTCGTTCGTGAGCACGTTCAGGGCGCAAACGCTATACTGCTCGAATCGAATCACGATCAGGAGATGCTACAGTCGTGCAGCTACGCCTGGGAGCTCAAGCAGCGCATCGCGTCAACGCACGGGCACCTCTGTAATGAGGCGGCCGGGCAGCTCCTTGAGGATATCATGCATCCGGAGCTGTTCCACATAGTTCTTGGTCATTTAAGCGAAAACTCAAACACCCCGGGGCTCGCGCTCGAGTGTGCCAATCGTTACCTACAACGGTGTACTGAGAGGGCGATAGGGCTTCAAACCCTCCTGGCGGGCTCGATGTATCAGAGTTTACCCTGCCTTGAGCTTGATGCCGAGGGCCCTGGCGCGGTAACCTGCGAGTCGAATCGAGCCGTATCGGCTCGTTGAGTAATCGAAAGGCAGCTCTCTACTCATGATACCCCGCTACACAGATCCGGAGATGGCAGAGGTGTGGTCCGACGAAGGCCGCTATCGTATTTGGCTCGACATAGAGCGCTATGCGCTGGAAGGATTAGTGCGGGTTGGTAAAGCCCCTCAGGAGGCGCTTACTGCCTACAACGATAAGGCTAGCTTCTCGGTCGATCGCGTTCTTGAGATTGAGCGCGAGGTAAAGCACGACGTAATCGCTTTCCTTACCAACGTAGCCGAGCACGTCGGGCCCCTGGCGCGGTTTGTACACCGCGGGATGACCTCAAGCGATGTGGTTGACACCTGCTTAGCTGTGCAGATGCGACGGGCGGGACTGATGATCAAGGCTGCGTTGGAGCGCGTCATGGCGACCCTGAAACAGCGCGCAGTTGAGTTTCAGAGCACCCCGTGTATCGGGCGTTCGCACGGTATCCACGCTGAGCCCACGACCTTCGGGGTAAAGCTCGCTGGGTGGTATGCGGAGTGTCGTCGGCAAGAGAGGCGGCTAAAGGCGGCGATCGAAACGGTTTCCGTCGGGAAGCTCTCCGGCGCTGTTGGTACATACGCCGGAATAGATCCGAGCGTAGAGGCACTTGTCATGCAGAAGCTTGATCTTGTGCCTGAGACGGTCGCGACCCAGGTCGTTGCGCGCGACAGGCACGCAGAGTTCATGGCGTGCCTCGCCGGGATAGCCTCCTCGCTTGAACGCTTCTCGGTAGAGATAAGACACCTTCAACGCACGGAGGTCCGCGAGGTCATGGAGGGCTTTAGCCCCGGGCAAAAGGGCTCCTCTGCCATGCCTCACAAGCGCAATCCGATCTTAAGCGAGAATCTGTGTGGGCTGGCCCGTTTGGTGCGTTCGTATGCGGGCGCTGCTTTTGAGAACGTGGCCCTGTGGCACGAACGCGATATTAGCCACAGCTCCGTTGAGCGGGTGGCCGTTCCTGATGCCTGTATAGCGCTTCACTTTATGCTGGGTCGATTTGAAGGTTTGGTGCGTAACTTGGTGGTGTCACCGGAGCGGATGCTTGAGAACCTTGAGCTTACCCGCGGGACCGTTTTTTCAGGCCATCTCCTGCTCGCCTTGGTAGATAAAGGGATCTCGCGCGAGGAGGCCTATGCTATCGTTCAAAAGCACGCATTGGCTGCTTTCGATGGTGGCGCTACCCTGCGGGAGCGGTTACAGCACGACGCTGCGATTACGGCCGTGATGACCCAAGAGGAGATCGAGGGGGTGTTTGATCTCTCGCGCCACCTACGGGAGGTGCCACGGATTATAGCTCGAGCGTTGGCTTCGTAATTTTTTTTCAAGAGGGGATCGTATGCGTTTTCAGGTACTCGTGAGGCTCAAGACAGGTGTGCTCGATGTGCAGGGTAAGGCGATAGAGACGGGGCTCAAGGATAAGCGCTTCGAAGCCTTCAAGAACGTTCGAGTCGGCAGGGTGATCGAGTTTGAGGTAGACGGAGTGGCGGGCGATCAGGCCCGTGCGCAGGTAAACGAGGTGTGTAAACTCCTCCTTGCTAACCCGGTCATCGAGGAATACGAGGTGAGGGAGGTCGCGTGAAGGTCGGGGTAGTCGTTTTTCCAGGTACGAACTGCGACCAGGACGTGCTGCGCGTCTACGGAGAGCTACTGGGCATGCAGGCTTTCCCGGTATGGCACCGCGATACTGACCTCAAGGGGGCCGATCTAATCGTGCTACCGGGTGGCTTCTCATACGGGGATTACCTACGCACCGGGGCTTTGGCTAAGCTCTCACCGGTGATGGAATCGGTTAAGGGGTTTGCGGATCGAGGCGGACGGGTGCTTGGTATCTGTAACGGGTTTCAGGTGCTGTGCGAGGCTGGACTTTTGCCGGGTGCGCTCCTTGAAAACGTCGGGCGGCGCTTCCTCTCGCGCTTCGTACACATCACCGTTGATTCTACGCGCTCTTTCTTTACGAAAGGTCTTACTCAGGGGCAGGTGATTACCTGTCCGATAGCGCACTTTCAGGGGAACTACTTCGCTGATCCTAAGACCCTTCAGGAGCTAACGGACAACGGGCAGATAGTCTTTCGATACAGCACCGCTCAAGGTGAGGTTAGGGTCGATGATCAAGAGGTGAACGTAAACGGTTCGTGCCTGGCGATAGCTGGGATCAGCAATCGTGCTGGAAACGTAGTTGGTCTGATGCCTCATCCGGAGCGTGCCGTTGAGACCCTTATCGGTTACGCAGGTGGCGATACCGGTTTAGCTCCGTTTCAGCAGTGCGGCTAGCCTGTAAGCTGAACGGCCCTACAACTGGAGCGCGGACTTTCTAAGTCCGCTTACTGCTGGGATCGCGGTGCTGGTAGTTGGCGGAGCTGGAAGCTCCGCGCTCCATGGGAACTCTCGCCTGCGACCGGAGCGCGGACTTTCTAAGTCCGCTTGCTGCTTGGGTCGTGGTGCTGGTAGTTGGCGGAGCTGGAAGCTCCGCGCTCCATGGGAGATACGCGAGAGCGACCGATTGTTTAAGCGCCAGAGTGACCAAACAATAACCCTGCCTAACGTCGCAGGGCTCGAACCAGTAGCCCTGAACCCAACAAAACTACCACAACACCGGCAAGTACAAGCCCTCCCCAGCCCCACACACTCAGGGGCTCCTGCAAAGTGACCTGGACGGGGGATGCCTCGCCCGAAACTCGCAGGGAGCTCGCAACGGCCTCTAAACGGGGCCGAGAGCTCTTAAATCTATCGGCTGTATCGAGGATAGTGAGGGTAAAGGTGCGGCTTGCGCCGTCTAACACCACGATGATCGCCATCATGGGGGTGGCTCGAGTGGTGTAGCTGACGAGGGTCTGAAAGGCTCTAGCGTGCGTCTCATGCGCGATCGTGTGGCTCTCAATGACCTGTGCATCGGTAAGCCCAACTCTCTGATAGCTTTGAATAATTGATTCTGCACGCGCGGTCACAGACGCGCTTGTGCTGCCGGATACGAGCCCCTCCCACGTTACCGTTAGGGTTGGAAATCCCCCGTTTTTATTGCGAAAAGCGCACATAACCTCACGATGCTGAACGTCTACCTGCTCCCAGTCAGCGTCGAGCAGAAAGCTCACTTCACCCCGCGCGCCACAGCGGGTATGACCGTGCTCTGAGTGTGCATCCGGGGGTGCTACCACTACCGATATCACGGCACAAAGCGCGAGTACGAGCGCTTGAGCGCCTCTCAGAAATGTGCGCAAGCTATTTCGATCAAGCCTCTCTACGCTGATTTTTCGGATGATTTCTGAGGGAGTGCTGCACATTTTATATTGATCTATTCTCACAGATATCTCTATCATCCGCGATGTCAGATGCGTTCCGCGAGTGTTTTTGTCGTTTTTCTTTGAAAATCGGCCGAAAACGCCCGCTCGTCTCGCCAAGAGAGGAACGTTCTGCCAGAAGAGTTCGTGCTGTGTGAATGTAAGCGCTAGTCGGAATGCTCCCACTACGACGGTTTGTACTCACACTCAACGGCCACAGTTCCTTCGAAGAGGGGATGAAGTTCCTTAAGGGTCTGAACAGCGCTTGTACAGAGCAGCTGTTTAAGCTGAGAGGGTGGTCTTGAAGCACGGTTTGTAGAGGTATTGTACGTACCATTTTAACGAGGAGAACTAACGTATGGCAAAGAAGCCAGCGAAGTCCAAGAAGCCCGTCAAGAAGATGATGGCTGCCAAGAAGGCTGCTAAGCCAGCCAAGAAGGCAGCTCCAGCTAAAGCTGCAAAGCCAGCTGCGCCTGCTGCGTCAAAGGCACGTGTTGTCGCTAAGCCGCGAAACACATCGACTTTGAGCTTTACGCAATCGGAGTTCGTTGAGAACATCCGTGCGTTCTGCGGTCTCAACAAGCGCTCTCAGGCTCGCGAGCTGGTCGAGGATATCGCCCTGTTTGTTACTGAGTCGCTCCGCAAGGGCTACAAGATCCCCCTCATGGGTCTCGGCAAGCTCTATGTTCGTGAGACCAAGGCTCGTCAGGGCCGCAACCCTGCAACGGGTGAGGTTATCAACATCCCGAAGAGAAAGCGTGTGAAGTTCACACCTGCTAAGGCTCTCAAGGAGAGGGTGCTGTAGTCCTTTCGTAGGATTGTTTCGCCGCAAAAAGGGGTGGGTGGACGTATCGTTCGCTCACCCCTTTTATTTTCAAGGCTGACATACACCGCGTGAGTAGTCTGTTCTAACGGTCGAGCAGGGGAGCGCGGCGAGGGTGAGAGGTATCAACGGGCTCTCCCTTGCTGTCCTGAGGGTTCACTCTGTTCACTGTGGTGCAGTTGGTTGTGTTTTAGGCTACATTAGGGCTGCTATGAATAATGAAGCAGACACCCAAGCACAGCGAGACAGCGAACCGAGTCGCGAGGCGATCGTTGAGGCACTCAAGACCGTAGAGGATCCCGAGCTTTTCCTCGATATCTGGTTCCTCGGATTGATCTACAACATCGGTATCGACGGGAGCGATGTCGTGATCGATATGACCTTCACCTCACCGATGTGCCCAGCAGGACCTCAACTTAAACACGACGTAGAGACCAAGGTAGGCGCAGTAGCTGGGGTCAAGAGTGTTGTCGTTAACATCACGTTTCAGCCGCCCTGGGAGCCTTCAGATGAGGTCAAAGGTCTTTTGGGGATGATGTAGTAATGCTACCGGGTAACGATGGGGTGATACGGTGAAGATTACGCACGAACAGGTGGAATTAAAGGATCTGGTCAGGCGTTTCTTCGGCGAGAAGATAACCTCGGAGTACCTCCGCAGCCGCATGGCATCGGGCGTTCGCAGGGATCCGCAGTTACTCACTCAGCTCTCAGAACTGGGGCTTGACGAGGGGTTTTCCGGCGAGAGCGCGATGTTCTCAATCGTTGAGTTGGCGCTGATCGCCGAGGAGGCCGGTAGGGTGTTGTTACCCGAGCCACTCGTGGAGCGCATCTTTGGCTCGCGCTTAGCACCACGACTGCTCTCGGGGGCTGACGCCGAATCCTACCGCCAGGTGATTGGTGAGGTAAGTGAGGTGGCGGTTGCCCCAGCCTTAAGCTGTAGCTTGACTCCTTCCGAGGGCGGAAAGCTCTCCGGGGAGGTGGTGTGGGGCTTTGGTATAGAAGGTGCGTCACACCTCCTTGCGTTCGCAGATATCGGCTCTTCGCGTTCAGCTCTCGTACTCGACCTCGCACGTGGTGGGGTGTCCTCTGCCGAAAAGAGCTCCGTGGACCTCACTGCTTCCCTGAGGAGCGTTACGATCCTCAAGGGAGAAGTAACATACATCGGTCAATCAGGGGCAGAGCTGCTTGAGGATTGCTTTGAGATCCTCAAAGCAAGCGAGGTTTTTGGGATGTGCGAGCGGGTCGTTGAGATGACCTGTGAGTACGTTAAGACTCGTGAACAATTTGGGGTCCCGATCGGAGGATTTCAGGCGATCCAGCATAAGCTTGCCGATATCTATGCCCAGACCGAGTCTCTCGGTGCGTTGTGTCGCTTCGCGGCATGGACCGTGCAGCACAGCTCAGAGGACCAGCGACGATTAACGGCGCGCGCTGCAGCGTTGCAAGCAGCAACGCTCGGTCCCCAGGTGTGCGAGGTCGCCTTGCAGTGTCACGGAGGCATAGGCTTTACCTGGGAGTATGACCTGCACCTATTCTTAAGGAGGGCTAAGGCTATCGAAGCTGGATTTAGCCTCTCAGAGGAGCGGGCACAGGAGCTCCTTGTTCGCGCGCGTTGCTAGTAGCAGGATTTCGCTACAGATTTGTCATCTGCTCGAGATCCCTTAGCTTAAGGTTTTCATCCCGGGTACACTAGCGGCTGGCAGGAGCAAGGGGCTATGAGGGTCGTTGATATTCCATCCACGCAACACACGTGTAACGGCCAAAAGTTGGTACTGCCCGCTCGTCCCCTCGACCGGAACTCCAGTGTGTATGTTGTAGCGCCGAACACTGAGTTTAAAACGCAGGAGGGGTACCCATGGGCCTCGCCGTTCTATCATGGATTAAAGGTTCTACTGGCGAAGTTTCCACCGCCGATTGAGCTTCCACAGTCCGTCTCGGTGTATAGGACTGATAAACTGCCCGGTATGGATAACAACATAGAGGGTAAACTGTGGACGCTTACCTGGTCAGAGAAGGCACACATCGTGCTTCATGGCGTAGAGTATGGAGCGCGTTGCTCGTTTACGGTCTACCACAAGTACGACAAGAACCGTTCTGAGGCGAATTGGAGGGTGTATGTGGTGGTTAAACCTGATAGCTCAAGCCTTCCTCCCCGTGGGTTCTCGGAGTATGAAGCGTTAGGCACCGTTGTGCTGAAGCTTGCGAGGCCGGCTAGCTGCAGGGCTCCTGGTTCAGAGATTAAGGAGGCACTCGTGACGACCGGCCACAATCCACGCAAGAATAACCTTGTGCGACCATCTAACGGACTAGGAGACCTTGCCTCTTGCAAAGATACCTACGTAGTCCTCGATGCACACGAGTTTGAATGGGTCTCTGCCCATGCAGAGAGCCATGCTCGCGCGAAAAAACAAAGCTCGAACGCTGCAGCAATTCTCCTAGACAGGGAACATTTTCTGACGCAACCTACTGGATTTAGGTTCACTGTCGCGAGTTCTCTTGACTGGTTTTACGACGAGATGCAAGATTCGGCTCTGATAGGGATTCCCAAAGCGACCTTGTTTTTTCCGCAAGGAGACACGGTGGCGCCGTTGTTGAAACAGATAGCAAAGAAACTTCGAGTCAACGAAGCAAAGGTGCAGGGAGGAGAGCAGCGTGTTGCCTTATCGCTGTCTGCGTTCGCACATTCGCCCGTTGACCTCGATGGTACCACAACGCAGTGATGGTCAACACGTGAGAGGCGACGGAGAGATCTATGAGCGGGGCTGATATCGGTACGACAAGAGATGATGCAGGGCGTGTCATCAATGCGGAACCAAACCCATTCGAGAAGCTCAAGGCGCCCTGCGCTGATGAACGCCGGCGAGAGCTACTCGCCTCTTTGGAGAGTTCGCTCAGACAATTTTACTATGACCGTGTTAGCTTGCCGCTCTCGTTTGTGAGCCCTTTAACTCCGAATAACGAGGGTGGGCTGTTTAAAGTCGTGCCGCACGATGAATGGAATTTTTGCAGCACGTTCCCTCCTGCAGGGCATTCCGACCCATCAAGCCACACACCTTCCGAACAGATCCTCGATATGGGCGTCGCCCTGGGCGGAATTCTGGCTGTGTTCCCGGCTTCTTCTGACCTTGCACAGCGGGCCGCTGACTCGCTCTCTCAATTCGATTCGACGCTCGGGCCGCTTATTTCACGTGTAGTAATCAGCCAAACCCAAGAAGACTTTCCCGAGGAGCAGATAGTGCCGATCCTCGCCAAGACCGTTACGGCTGAGAGCACAGATATGCTGGAGAAGATCGCTCGTACCTGTAATCTCCCTCACGTCAGGGTCGACGCGCTAGTTGCCATTGCAAGGCGAGACTTGGAGAGAGCACAGCAGTTGGCCGCGGACATACAGGGTAATCTTGATCTCGGTACTGTACAGTGGATAGCTGAGGAGCTAGATCAGGTCAGAAGCAGTAGCCTACCGATCCTACAGGCAGCATCAGCTCAGGGTAATCCCCTCTCACTCTTTGTTGACCCCGACCAGCAGGAGAAATTTCGCAAAGTCGTCCTGGGCAGCGCTTTGCTGGCTATGCCTGGTCCTTTAGATCTTGGGCGTCTGTGTCAATGGTTTGATGCAGGGATACTCGCGAAGTTCCTTGAAAGCCTACCGGTCGCAGATCAGCAGCAATCCAGCTCCAGAGGATCTCTCTTCTTTCAGGCGGTAAGAGACGAAGAAGGCGACGTATTCCTTCGGACAGTACCCTCAATCTGATTCGCCTTTGGGCACGTAGTAAAACCGAGTGGGTAGTGTGGCGCAACCCTTGGCCGGAACGTGCGACCACACAGGGGGAGATAACAAAATTTGGGCCCTCCCGACTTTCGAGTGGGTAACATGCGGTGTCTTTCACAAAGAGAGCAGCGAGGACAGAGAGGTCAGCCAGGGGGTATTATACCCATTTTCTTATGCCACTTACCCTCGCTCTGCTACCACTCTCTTTGAATCACCCCCTTTTTTTGCTCGCGTAATCCGCACAACGGTCTTCTGCACATCACTATGCTGCCTTGACATCAGCGCAGCACTCTCGCAGGTGTTAGGCAACGAGCTAAGCGAACCCGTACTCAGTCTCAAGCAATTCACACCAGATGTGAATTATCGTGATGTGAAGCTCCTGTATACGCTCCGTGTCGCTTGCCGGAATTACTAAGGCAACATCCGCGAGCGTTCGAAGCTCGCCGCCATCTTTGCCGGTTAATCCGACAATCTTGGTTCCTCTCTTTTGAGCGGCACGCGCTGCATGCAGGATGTTTTTAGAATTACCCGAGGTGGAGATCGCTACCAGGGTATCCTTATCGCCACAGAAGGTCTCAGCGTAACGCCCAAAAGCTTCTTCGAATGAGAAATCGTTACTCCAACAGGTGAGAGCACCTGGGTCGAGGAAGTGCAGAGCTCTGATGCCGGGGCGATTGCGCTTGTAGCGCGCTACGAGCTCCTCACAGAGGTGCATCGCGTCACACGCAGAGCCTCCGTTGCCGCATGCGTATATCGTACCGCCGCCTCTCGCGCAGGCAGCAAGAAGCGCTGCTGACTGAGCGATTGCAGCGACCAGAGCGTGGTCATCTCGTACGAGCTGTTTGAGGCGTATCGATTGGTCAAGAAGAGATGTAATTGCTTGTGTCATGAGCCTCCGCATGTAAACTGCTCGAAAAGTAGCATGAAAAAGGTGTTTTTTCACCTCCCTCAATCGAGGCCGGCTAGCCAAAAACGGGGAGTGGCGCTCAGATCGTTGTTTAACTAGAATCCATAAGGTTTCAAAACCTGGGGTACTTAAATTATGAACGAATACAAGGTCTGGCTGGCTAAACTCATTACGATAGCGCTCATCATCATCTTCGTGGTACCGCTCGTAGGTGGGGTTGTGTCGGTTTTGGGCAAGGGGATCGGAGGCTCCCCCGTGGCGGTGGTTGAGCTCCACGGGATGATAGAAGATGCCACTGAAGTTCTTGGGCAGCTCTACAAACAAGCCGCTGACAAGGAGATACCAGCGATCGTGCTGCGGGTTGATTCACCCGGTGGAGCTGTCGCCCCCTCTGAGGAGCTCTACCATGCAGTCAAGAGACTCAAGGCTCAGAAGCCGATCGTTGTATCGATGGGTTCCCTAGCTGCATCCGGCGGTCTCTATGCGTCATTAGCTGCCTCTAAGGTGTTTTGCCAACCGGGAACCCAGACCGGCTCGATCGGAGTTGTGATGCAGGTCCCGAACTTTACCAACATCGCTGATAAGGTGGGCTTTTCCATGATCACGGTTAAGAGCGGCGCCCTCAAGGATGTCGGTAATCCCTTTAGGCCGATGAGCGATAGCGATCGGGAGTTTTTAGAGAATACAGCGCAGAAGGTTCACGGAGCGTTTATCCAGGCTGTTGTCGAGGGACGCAATCTGCCTGAGGCAAAGGTGCGTCAGTTCGCAGACGGTCGCGTGATTATCGGCACTGAGGCTAAGGAGCTTGGTCTCGTTGATGACTTCGGTGATATCTATGATGCCGCGCGCGAGGCGCTCAAACTGGCTAAGGTTGATCTACCTGCAGGCGAGCAGCCGCGCTTGGTGTACGTCAATAAGAAGAAGGGTACGATAGCCAAGCTCCTTGAAAGCGCCTCTTCGCTCTCGGAGATCGCCACTCAAGGGGTCGCTCCTACCTTTAAGTATCTGGCCTACTAGACTGCGGTAATCGTTAAAGTAGGAGGAGCTGTGAAGGGGTTGTGTGTTGCCGGGATAGGTACCGAGGTCGGCAAAACGGTTGCTTCGGCGGCGATCTGCGAGGCGCTCGGATGGGATTACTGGAAGCCGGTTGCTAGCGGGCTTGCTGATGGCCCAGGTGATGGTGAGATAATCACCTCGCTCATTCATAACGGCTCTCAGCGGGTCCACCCATCGAGATACCTCTTTGCTCGAAGCCTATCGCCACACGTAGCATCAGCGCTTGAAGGGGTCACGATCGCTCTTGATGAGCTCCAGATGCCGCAGAGTACGCGTCCAATCGTAGTGGAGCTAGCCGGTGGGGTGTTCGTACCGCTCAATGACAAAGACACCAATCTCGATCTAATCACCTCGCTGAAACTTCCGGTGGTTGTGGTCTCGCGCCACTACTTAGGTAGCATCAACCACACCCTCCTGACCCTTGATGCTCTACGTAATCGAGGTATATCGGTGCATGGTGTGATCTTTAACGGTGAGGAGCTTCCCGATACTGAGCGGATCATCTGTGCCATGGGGCGGGTGGAGATACGGGGGAGGATCCCGCAGCTCGCCGAGGTTTCGTGCGCTTCAGTGCACGAGGTAGCGAAGACCCTTAGCGTACGCTTATGAGTACCCTCGTTGAACGCGATGCGAATTTGGTCTGGCATCCATTTACGCAGGTTGAGCTCTCCGATCCGCCGCTACCGGTTGTTTCAGCTCGTGGAAGCACCCTGGTGCTCGAAGATGGGACCGAGCTGATCGATGGCATCTCTTCGTGGTGGTGCAACACGCACGGTCATGGGCATCCTGAGCTGTGTCGAGCAGCGTCGCAACAGATGCAGAAGCTTGATCACGTGATCTTCGCGGGGTTCACCCATGAACCGGCAGTAGCCCTGGCAGAGGAGCTCTTAAGGGTCCTCCCGCACCGCTACGATAAGGTCTTCTTCACCGATAACGGTTCGAGCGCCGTGGAGGTTGCGCTCAAGATGGCGGTTCAGTTCCGGCACAACCGCGGAGAGCGTCGCACCAAGATCATAGCGCTCGACGATAGCTACCACGGTGACACCTTCGGCGCGATGGCGGCGGGGGCACGCGGGCTCTTCTCGGCACCCTTTGAGGAGCTGTTGTTTCAGGTTGAACGGCTCTCCACAGAGGGTTCACAGAACGACCTTGACCGCTGTCACGCACTGTGCGCAGCGGGAGATGTTGCTGCTTTTATCTTCGAGCCGCTCGTTCAGGGAGCTGGTGGCATGAAGGTCTATCCGGCTAAGGTGCTCGATGGCTACATGGAGGTGTGTAAGGCGCACGGTGTCCTGTGCATCGCGGATGAGGTGATGACGGGATTCGGGAGGACAGGGCCACTGTTTTCGTCTTCAGCGCTACGGTATGCACCCGATCTGATCTGCCTTTCAAAGGGTTTGACGGGGGGAACGTTACCCTTGGCAGTGACAGCCTGCCGCGACGAAATCTTCGATGCCTTTCGTTCCAAGGATCACACGCGAACGTTTTTTCATGGACACACCTACACCGCAAATCCGATCGCCTGTGCCGTGGCTCAAGCCAGCTTAGGATTAACCACCTCTGAGGCGTGCGCCGAGCGTCGAGCAGCAATAGAGCGACAGCACGCAGAGTTTGTTCTTCGGCTTAACGCCCTAGAATCGGTACGCAATCCTCGGGTAGCCGGTACGATCCTGGCCTTTGACGTGCGCGATGGAGGCACTGCTGGCTACACGAGCGATGTTGCTCGTCAGGCGGCACGTTTCTTTACTAAGCGTGGGGTGCTGATGAGGCCGCTCGGTAACGTGGTCTACTGCATGCCCCCGTATTGCGTGTTAGATCGAGAGCTTGTGCTTGTATACGGGGCGCTTGAGGAGTTCTGTTGGGCGCTGCGTTAGAACCTTAAGGGAGCAAGGCAAGACCTACCCGTAGCGAGAAAGTAGAGGTTGGGTGGGTGTTCCATTTTCGTAATGGGAAAAACCGCAGCCGGCTATATCAAGGCTATGTCGAGCCCGATGGTATAAATGCCTCGCCGAAGCGGTAGCGCAGGCGGGCATGTATCCGGGTAGATATATTCAGGATTTCTTTCCGTTGTGAACATTGAAGAGCAACCAACGATCTACTTTCGCAGCAGGAAGGGGTTTTGCCTCGCTTCCTTAAGCGCCTTATGTGCGCGCCTGAGCAATAACGATCTGAAGTCGTAAGGTTTTAATCAAAACAGCGGGGCGTCAAGAGCGTATGGCGGAATCTACCCTACAAGCACGTCAAGATCAGGATACTCGCGGCAGCGCACAACCTAGGCATGCCGAGAATCCGATTCAGGGTGCACAGGGCCCTGTGATCGGTCGCCCGAGTGTCCTTCGCGCCCTCAATAACGTGGTAACCAAAGCGGCCTTCGCCGGGGTCTTAATGGTCGGCACAGCGCCAGCTCAGGAACCTCAAGGCGCGACACCTAACCCAGCCGCCGCTCCTGGCAACCCTCCAACTCAAACGAGTACCTCAGAGGCCATCGAGCTGTTCAACGTACTGGCCAAGTTGCACAACAAGGCCCAGGAAGGAGCTGATCCACAAAAGATAACGACCGCTGCTGCTGAGTGGAGTGAATTTTTGAAATCCCATCCGAGCGATCCGCTCGCGGCCCAGGCGCATCACTACCGCGGCGTATGCCTTCTGATGCTCAAGGAGTACGCAGAGGCGACGAAGCACTTTGCGAGCGCGAGCGCGGGAACTCTTGCCCCACAGGTGCGCGAGGAGACGCTCTTTAATAGAGCACTCGCACAGTACCTCGCCGCACCAAAAGAAAACGTTACAGCGGCTCAGAGTCAGCTCTTTAAGGATGCTTCGGCCAGCTTTCTTGCGTACCTGCGAGAGTTTCCACAGGGTCGCCTCGCTGACCAAGCGACATTCTGGCAAGCGGAGGGGGCCTACCGTCTGGGTGATAGGGAAGCTGCCATAGCAGGTTACACAGCCGTTCTGGCCACGTTCCCGGAATCGCCACTACGCGCCGACGCGCGCTATAATTTAGGCGTTGCTCAACAGGAAGCTGCACGTACCGATGATGCCCTTGCGACCTTCACTGATTTCGCCAAGCAGCATCCCGAACACAAGCTCAGCTCGGATGTTACCCTCCGCCGAGCGGATCTTTCATTTGAGAAGGGTGATGTTGCAGCTGCGGCCACCTTGTACGAGGGTTTGCGAGCAACGCAGGGCTTTGAGCATGCTGACTACGCTGGTATGCGACGTGCGGCGTGTCTCGTGCAGCTCGGAAAGCATGCGGAGGCTGCGGCAGCCTGTGAGGATGTGGCGATCTCCTTTCCGACATCCCCACTCCTGAACGAGGCACAACTCTCGGCTGGTCGACTCCTCTTGAAGCTCGATAAGCTGCCGGAAGCGACACGCTGGCTGGAGCAGGCTGTAGGGGGTGCTGGCAAGTACGCTCCGGAGGCCGGTTACTTACTCTCTCAGATAGCCCTACGCCAAGCCGATGCGAGCCTCGCGCTTGAGCGCTCCGAGGCTGCCTTGCGTGTGGTGTCAAACGCGCCGGAGTTTGAGGTGCCTCTCAAGATGGCGCGAGCTGACGCGCTCTATGCGTTACCTGAGCGACGGGTTGAAGCGACTGCTGCATACCGAGAGCTCTTTGAACAAAACAAGAAACACGCACAGGCCCCGGAAGCGCTCTACAAGGCGGCTTTTGGTACCATGGAGCAAGGAGACTATCCTGAGGCGATCAGGCTCGCGCGGGAATTTTCAGCTACAAGTAAGGGCCACTCCCTTAGTGCCGCGGCGCAGTTCGTTGAAGCTGAAAGCGCGTTTCAGATCAAGGATTTCAAAGCTGCTGAGGGTGCTTATGCAGGACTGCTTACGAACAACCCACAACATCCCGATCGTGAATCGTGGCAGGTGCGCTTAGCTCGCGCACAGCTCGCGCAGGAAAAAAACGCTGAGGTCCTCACGACCTTAAGCTCCGCTGATACGATTCAGACCCCAGAAGTTAAAGCTGAGGCACACTACCTGGCAGGTCGGGCACACTTTGCTACAGGAGCATGGAGCTCAGCGGTGGCGTCCCTTACCAAGGCTTCTTCAGGGTTTCCTGAAGCCGATGCAGCCCTTCTGTACTTGAGCCGTGCCCACGCAAAGAATACCGAGGACCCTACATCGGGCACTCAAGCTGAAGCGGCCCTGACTCGGCTGCTGAACGATTTTCCGAGCTCCGAGTTCCGTGACCAGGCGCTTTATCAACTCGGAGAGCATGCCCTCAAGCGTAACGACCTCAAGGCGGCCTACGACCGTTTTAATGAGGTTACAGCGAACCACAGCGCCTCGCGCTTGGCCCCGTTTGCGCTTTATCAACGAGGGATCATCCTTGCTCAACAAGGGACTCACCAAGAGGCCGTTACGGTGCTCACGGAGTTTATCGACGCAAACAAAGACCATGAGCTCGCTGGATCAGCGCTCTATCATCGCGGCCTTTCTCGCCGCAGGAGTGGTGATATGGCCGGAGCGGTGAGCGACCTCGATACCTATCTCGGAGCCCCCTTTAATCCAGCAGGGGTAGCGCGCTCACATGCCCGCTTCGAGAAGGGGCTCGCTCTCGTTGAGCAACAGAAGCTGCCAGAAGCAGCCGAAGCGTTTCGCTCGGTATTGACCGATCACCCAGACTACGTACACGCTGATCAGGTTCGATACGAGCTTGCATGGGCTCACATGAATCAACAACAGACGGACGAAGCGATCGCTCAGTTCACAGCGCTCGCAAAGGAGCATCCTAGGAGCCCCCTCGCTGCTGAAGCCCTGTACCACGTGGGAGAGGATCATTTCAGCAAACGCCGCTATGCAGAGGCCGCACAGACGTACGCAAGCGCACTCAAGAGCCCTGGAGCGCAGGCCGATGCGGCATTGAGTGAGAAGGTGGTGTATAAACTAGGGTGGGCGCACTTTAACCTTCGTAACTATGACGCGGCACTTGAGCAATTTTCCGCCTACCTCACCAACAAGCCAACCGGCGAGTTTGCGTCGCAGATGAAGTTCATGAAGGGGGAGACGCTCTTTAAGCTCGGAAGATTTGCCGATGCATACCCTGTCTTTGTTGAGTCCAGCGAAGCTAAGGAATTCTCAGAGCTAAGCACCTTCCGAGCTGCTCAGTCGGCAGGTGCCCAGAAGATGTGGCAGGAGAGCCAGGCTGCCTTTGAAAAGCTGCTTACACTGTTCCCTGAGACGCGCTTTCGCTCCGAAGCGGGCCTCGGTCTCGGGCGAGCGTTTGAAAATACCGGTAACATCGCTGCCGCCCACGCTCAATACCTCACGGTAGCGGCTCAGACCGCAGACGTATTTGGGACACAGGCGTTACATGCGAGCGCTGCTCTCGATAAGGTCAATGGAAAGCTTACCGAAGCGCTTCTGAAGTTTGACAGAGCGATCGCACGCGGTGAGGTTGTTGACACTATGAGCCCAGAGCAAAAAGAGGTGCATTACCAAGCCCTCCTCGGCAAGGCTCAAGTGCTTGAGGCTCAAGCTAAACTCGATACCACCACTGAGAGCGAGCGCACAGGATGGCGCAAAGAGAGTCAAAAGCTCTACCAGCTGATTCTACAGGACGGCCCTGAAGCTCTCAAGAAAGAGGCACAAGCTGCGTTAAGAGACCTGCCGTAAGGTTTCGCGACACTACCCACTCGATTTCCTTAAGCGTCAAATGACCTTTGACTATGGTCATTTTGAGTGGTTCGCTCATAGAAGTGGAGAAGATATCAGTCACTTCATCTGCTCGGGGCCTGCTCAGAGTCTGACCCTTTATTGAGAAGAAAGGCGACCCAAGCCATGGGGAGGAATAGGGAGCCTTTGAAGAAAAGATAGGTGATCAGAAATCGAGCGATTTCAGCTTTCGTTATCATACTACTCGGTACTGCAAAAAGTTTTTGGCGCTTACAGGTTCTTCAGTGGGCAACGCGCAGCGTATCTCCCAAGCAGGCTACTGATTGGGCCTCAAACGACCCGCAATCAACTCCACCTCCTCGATCTCCTGAAGCGCTTTTTCTCGAGCACGCACAGCGTACTCGAGCTCTTTTGGATAATTTCTCACCCAAAAGGCGCCCGCATTATGCCAGATCACCGATGCCTCGTCTACAGGACCACCTCATGGTACCGCCAACAGCGCGGTCTCTACCTGCGCCGGGCACACATGAGGAGAGTTTGGGCAAGAGAGACAATCAGTAATAGGCTCATCGGTGTCGAGCATATGTCCCTATTTCGAACGCAAGGGGATAACGTTGCTCGTTCGGCTACCTCGCCCCCCGCGAAACAACGCGGATGTGTTGTGTTGCCTCGCTTCCCTAGCACGCTGCTTTCTGTTACCTACCACCTTCATTTCGGAGTATCTCTGCCTGCTGTAGCAGCCACTGTTTTATCCTCTCAGCGGAGATCACACCTCCGAACGGCGGGAGCTTTGCAATAAACTCAGCCTTAAACTCTCCGGCTAACTTTACGGCGGCCTCCGATGCGCTCGAGCGTTGGTTGCGCGACCAATAACACTCCTTTATCGGCTGCGGATCTGCGCCATCAGACCCGGGCGGCAGGAAGTAATTAAGGATGTTGAGCGCAAAATCACTCGGCCCGGCGCCACTGTATCCCCACTCAAAGGTCGAACTGTGACTCCATACGGTCGATGGAATATTCGACACGATGTAATACTCATCCTCGGAATCCTTTGCTCGACAGACAAACACTCCGTGAGTCCTTGGATCAACATTAAGGAGCAGTTGACGATGCTCGCGCGGATGCGTCAGCTCAAACGGGCGCGCTTTATTGATAATCAGCTCTCCATCGAGATCATCCCGCGAGGGCCAGTCTAGCCAACGTTCATCGCCTTCGCGTGTCTCCTTTTCGACCTCGTACGTGGCTGCGCAGCGGGCAAGAAATTCTTTGATACTCTCGGGAAGTGTCTTACCGAAAAACTCTGAGTATTCCTCATTATCGAAGGAATCAGCGAAGACCGTGCTAGGGGGTGGTGCCGCGCGCTCTCCCGAGAGCACCTGCCTGAAGGACTCGGGGAAATCCCAGCTAAGAGCCTCGTAATTAAGTGTGTGTTCGGGCGCTTCAGCTTGGTGCACGCGGCAACGCCGCTGTATGAGCTCATCCTGAATCGAACCTTGAAGATACTGCAACAGGTCATTACTGAGGCGTGGCGGTGCTGAAAGGTAGGCGCGCAGAGCTGCCGCGGAGCCTTCAGCCCAAGAGTCAAGCAGGGTGTCATCATCACGGCTGATCTTGATAGCTCTGCCGTCCCTGTCGAGGTGTCCCTCAGGCGCGAACTCACCCGTGAGCTGCTCGGGTGAGCCGGGTTCAAAGATACCAAGGATGAGCTCTTGCGCTGGCAGGTCCGAACGCTCAAGCGCCCGTAATAACCCCTCTGCCAGATACTTAAAGGTCGGCGCCATCGAATACGAGGTCATTAAGTCGCTGACCGCCACCCCTAGACGGGAGCCATCAGCTCGACTGACAACAACGAGTCTGGTTTCATGCACGTTTCGATCTGGCGCTGGGGAACGGATGGACTGCTCGTGTCGGTCCTCTCCCGACACATAACGCACCCGTTGGTCCAGCAGGATAGTGAGCTCCCCAACGCGCTTTACACTACCGAAAACGAGAGGCTCGTTACCGAGATAGTCACCTCGCACCGGAGGGTAACCGTCCCTGATAAAACTATGATAGAGCGCAGCGCCCTCTTGGGTCGTATCGTTAAAGAGCCGACTGAGCGCTTCGAGTCGATCGCGTTGATTGTGCGGCACCTTAGCAGCCAGCTCAAGGAACGTAGAGAGGTGCGGAACCAAGGAGACTCCCGCAACCTTCATGAAGCGGCATGTGTCTTGAAAAAGGGTGACCTCTTGGGGTAAGGCAACGCTTTCCTGCAACGCTGTGACTAATGCATTCGTAGACGCAGGATCCTGGAGAGTAGCCAAGGCATGCACAGCTGCAGTGAAAACGAAGGGTTCATCTTGGTTGCTTTCCATCAGTTCTACGAGAGCATCTACGACCCCTGGCACCCCTCGCCCGAGACGTCCGAGGGCCAAAGCGGCAACAGTTTTTAGGTCACTGGATGGCTGCTGTAAGGCCCTCATTAAGGACTGGGCTGCAACCCCGTGTGGATCGTAGTTGAGGCTTCGAAGATAGCCATACGCATCGCGGGCCTGCGGGCCATTAGTTGCGAGTTGGTCGATCGAGGCATCAAGCCTCTGAAGGTACCCTTGCTTGTCTAACATATTGATCTTCCAAATCAAAACTTCCGAGAAGAGGGTGTACATGCCAGACACAAAGCCAACACCCACCGATAAGGATACAGAAGTGTAAGGGCTAATCAACTAGCTCTCAACCACCAGCGGCACCACGATCACCTCGGCCCCAGTGAGCTTTTCCTCGACTTCTTGGGCTATACAACGAGCGATGTCGTGCACTTTACCGAAGGTCTGTAGAGGTGCAAACGATATGAAGATCTCAACGAAGATAACCTTACCGGTTCTGCGAGAGCGCACCTTCGATGGGCCGATGTAGTGCTCTCGGTAGCGCTCCAGAACGTCGCGGATCGGGCCTTGGAGTGACTCCTCGAGCGCACAATCGATCAGGTCAGGCACCGATGAAGATACAAGAGCGTAGGCTGACCAGAGCATAAACAATGAGAGCAGCACTGATCCTACGCCATCGAAATACACCGTCCAGCTAAACGTCGCGAAGAACAGTCCTGCTCCAAGCGAGAGCGCAACAACGAGGGTCGCCATCGTCTTTGCGCGGAAGAGGCGCCACTGTGCGTCTGATACAGGGGAGCCCTGTCGAGAGAAAGAGATGTAGTTGGCTACCCAGAGGAATGAATTGCCGAACAACGAGAGCACTGCCAGCGCAAATCCGAACTCTGAATTGACAACCACCTCAGGCATGATCAGGCGACGGATTCCGGAGATGAAGCACAGCAAGAAGGTTACAAAGAGTGCGCCCCCTATCGCGATGCACGAGAGCTGTTCGAGCTTGCCGAAGCCGTAATTAAAGCGTGAGCTATCGGAGCTCGCTACCTTACGGAGGATAAGCCACGATACAAAGATAGCCATAAACTCTGTCGAGCATCGCATCAGATCAGCGATCAGGGTCATGGAGTTCGACACGATCGCGGCGTACGCAGTCGGGATCAGGGAGAGGAACGTAGTAACCACTGCCAGGAGCACGAGACGCTCACGCTGCAGCGTTTCATCTCTACCCTTGGCCTGTAGCTCGCTCATATCTGACACTCCATCAGGGTATCGACTCAAAACGCGCGGTAAAGTGGCGCAAGAATGGGGGTTCGTAGGTAAGTCGCATCCCTTTGAGCTGCTCCTTGGTTGCCACAAGCTCCTGCATCCCCTCAAGGATATAGTCAAAGTGGCTCTGAGTGTAAACCCGCCGCGGAAAGGCGAGTCGCACCAGCTCCATCGAAGCAGGAACGAAGTGCTTAGCGTTTCCATCAGAGGTGGTGTACTTGCCGAACATGACCGAGCCGATCTCACAGCTACGAACCCCTTCGGCCACATACAGTTCGCAGGCGAGGGACTGACCCGGAAACTGATGCGGCGGAATGTGTGGAAGGAAGCGCTTGGCGTCGATGTACACGGCGTGCCCCCCCGCCGGTTGCACCGTCGATATGCCGAGTCTATTAAGGCCCTCAGCCATATAGCGCGTGACAGCAAGGCGGTACTCAAGATACCGCTCATCAAGGACCTCCTCAAGTCCAACGGCGAGCGCTTCAAGGTCACGTGCTGCTAACCCTCCGTACGTTGGAAAGCCCTCAGTGAGAATCAACAGCGACCGTAAGGTATCGACCCAGGCTTGAGCTCGCAGGGCTATAAAGCCGCCAATATTCACGAGACCGTCCTTCTTAGCGCTCATCAGGCAACCATCAGCGAGCGAAAAGATCTCCTGAGCTATCTCCCGGACACTTCTCGCGGCACAAGCCGGCTCGCGTTGCTTGATGAAAAAGGCGTTCTCGGCAAAGCGACAGCTATCGAGGATAAATGGCACGCCGTACTTGCGATAGAGCGCCGAGGCTGCGCGGATATTCTCAAGCGAGGCAGGTTGTCCGCCCCCCGTGTTGTTGGTGATAGTCAGCATCCCAAAGGGGATCTGTTCGCGCTCATCACACAGGAAGCGTTCAAGCCGCTGAAGGTCTATATCTCCCTTAAACGGATGGAGGCTTGCAGGATCCCGCCCCTCGGGTATCACGAGATCCACCGCCTCGGCCCCCATCTGCTCGATATTAGCTCGCGTGGTGTCGAAGTGGCAGTTCGAGGGGATCTTCATCCCTGGCTTGACCAGCGCACTACACAGCAAGCGCTCGGCCGCTCGACCCTGGTGGGTCGGTATCACGTACTGGTAGCCGGTCAACGTGCGCACCACCCGTTCGAACTTGGCGAAGCTACGCGAGCCAGCGTACGATTCATCCGCCACCATCATCGCAGCCCATTGAGCTGCACTCATCGCCGTGGTACCCGAATCGGTGAGGAAGTCAAAGGTGACGTACTCTGCTGGGAGCAAAAAGAGATTAAAGCCAGCCTCACGCAGGAACTGCTGTCGCTGCTCCCTGGTATGGAGCGCCAGCGGCTCGGTTACCTTGATCTTAAACGGTTCGATAATTGTGCGATGAGGCACCATGAGGAGATAGATTACCATGTTCACGCTCGGGGCGTCATGGGGTATGTTTCTGAGCGCGTCTTGTTCAAGGAGACCGGTATGACACTTCAGCAGATATTCCCCGTTCCGTCGGCGTTGTCTAAAGATACACTCATAACTTCCGCTACCTATGAGGAGCTTTATAGGCGCTCGGTAGAAGACCCGGAGGGTTTCTGGAGCGAGCAGGCCCTGGCGCTGCTTGATTGGCGGAAGCCGTGGGACTCAGTGCTGGCGTGGGATTTCTCAACAGCTCGGGTACGCTGGTTCGAGGGGGGAGAGCTGAATGTGAGTGAGAACTGCCTCGACCGGCACCTGACAACGCGCGCGGATAAGCCAGCGATCGTGTGGGAGGGAAACGAGCCCGGTGAGACCCGCACCCTTACATATCGGCAGCTTCACGCCCAGGTGTGCCAGACCGCAACACTCCTTAGGGAGATAGGTGTGCGTAAAGGTGATCGGGTCGCACTCTACCTTCCGATGGTACCCGAAGCAGCGATCTGCATGTTGGCGTGCTCCCGTATCGGTGCGGTACACACAGTCGTGTTCGCCGGCTTCTCAGCCGAATCATTACGAGATCGGATTAACGATTGCGGCTGTAGGGTGCTGATAACCGCAAACGAGGGGCTCAGGGGAGGAAAGGGGATTCCACTGAAGGAGACCTCAGATGAAGCGGTGTCTCAATGCCCAACGATCGAGAAGGTAGTGGTGGTCAAACGTACCGAGACTTCGGTCTCGATGCACCCAGGGAGGGACATCTGGTATCACGAGGCGCTGCAGGGGTTGGCTGGGATCGATAACTCCTCACCAGAACCCATGGCATCAGAGGATCCTCTCTTTATCCTCTATACCTCCGGTTCAACCGGAAAGCCTAAAGGGGTGCTTCATACGAGCGCTGGGTATCTCCTCCACGCAACCCTTACGCACCGATATGTGTTCGACCTGCGTGAGGATGATGTGTACTTCTGCGCCGCTGATGTTGGGTGGGTGACGGGTCACTCGTACGTAGTGTACGGACCGCTCAGCAACGGTGCTACTACGGTGATGTTTGAGTCTATTCCGACGTACCCGGATGCGGGTAGGTACTGGGATACGATTGAACGCCATAAGGTCTCGATCTTCTATACAGCTCCGACAGCTATCCGCGCCTTAGCCAAGGAGGGCGATCACTTCGTGAAGCGCTACAACCGTTCATCACTCAGGATTCTTGGTACCGTCGGAGAGCCGATAAATCCAGATGCGTGGCTCTGGTATCACTCGGTGGTGGGCGAGGGGCGGTGTCCAGTCGTCGACACCTGGTGGCAAACTGAGACCGGCGGGATCCTGATCTCACCTCTGCCTGGAGCGACCCCCACAAAGCCTGGATCGGCCACGCGACCGCTCTTTGGCGTTCAGCCGGTGGTGGTTGATGAAGCTGGCAAGGAGTTGACTGGCAACGGTGTTGTAGGGCGTCTGTGCATGAAGTTTCCGTGGCCCGGAATGGCACGCACAGTCTTTGGCGATCACGAGCGTTTTATTCAGACCTACTTTGCTACCTACCCGGGGCTGTATTTCACCGGCGATGGCTGTCGCCGGGACGAAGATGGCTACTACTGGATAACCGGTCGGGTAGATGACGTACTGAATGTGGCAGGGCACCGCCTTGGAACCGCAGAGATAGAGGGTGCAATCGTACGATCGGGCTTAGTAGCGGAGGCCGCAGTTGTGGGAATTCCGCACGAGATCAAGGGGCTCGGTATCGGCGCCTTCTGTGTACTGCGCGACAAGATAGCTGCCGGCAGTGATGTAATACAAGGGATAGTGCACACGGTGCGGGAGGTGATCTCTCCGATTGCGGCACCGGATTTTATCTGGTTCGTGCCTGGATTACCAAAGACCCGGTCCGGTAAGATTATGCGTCGGATTCTGCGCAAGATCGGCGAAGCTGAATATGAGAGCGTTGGTGATGTGACGACCTTGGCTGATCCAGCTGTTGTTACGGAGATCATCCGCATTGTGAAGGCGTCAAGGGGGTAGGCTGAGAGAGCCACTACGCTCCGAGCTGTTTTGCAACGTACACCAACACCACTGCTGTAAATCCAAGCCAGAAGATCGTCGCAACAAGCGCCTTTCGGTTCCTGGAGCTCCCGAGCGATTCTGAAAGACGGGGCTTGCTGGCGATCCGGTGCCTGCGCTCATCGCGCTCGCGCTCGTTTGACTCACGGCAGCTCGCACACAGTCTAAAGGTGGTACCCTCGAATGAACCGCATTGGTAACATCCAGGTTCCTCTGTCAGATCACTCATCGATTTAGGTTATCGTAAAGGCCTGCTCAGGGCTAAATTTAGTTTTACGTTGCTTGGCACCTTGCTTGTATCGAACCCGATATTTTGCGGTATAGCTTCCGCTCCTTAGGCCACGCAGGGTAAATTTATTGGCTTTTGTTCTTCTGATGAAGTTCTTCCCATTACCGCTTACCCGTATCTCATATTCAGGCCTCTTGCGTGCCTTGGCAGTTGACACCTGAGCGCTCGATTGACGTAGAGATCGTGATGCACGCGGGAAGATGAACTTTTCCATGAGGATCGTGACGCTTCTTTCGACTACCTCAAGGACAGGAGGGGACGGGACGGTACGGTTGCTCGGTGCGCGCAACGGCTCAATCCCCACACCGAGCATCTTTGCCGCTTGATCGATCGTTGTGACGGTTGTCCCATCAGTCTGATTGATTGCAAGGATTCCGCCGTCTCCGGGGGAGTCGAAGGAAACGTAGAGCAACCCATTTGTATCGTCGACTGCGATACCTGAGCATGTCTTATCACTGAAACTAACAAGCGTCAGTGGCGACGGTTGTGACAGCTGGGGATTGAGTCTTTGGATTGACGATATCTTCCCCCGCTGACAGAGATACAACAGCCCAGTTACCTGACTAAAGGCGATACTCTCGATAGAGGTTCCAACAACATCATCGGCCTGACTGAAGACTGTCTCCTCCGGAAACTCGCCGGTCGTAGACCCCCGGATTCGCTTGATCGCGCTACTCTGCTCCTGACGAAAACTCTCCGACTGACTCCAGTAAATGTACGTACCTCCGTCCCACGCCAGATATTTTGGAGTGGAGGTCTGCGAGATCTGGTAAAGCTCTACCGGATTTTTTAGTCGGCCATCTGCTTGCGGGACGATATTCCAGGAAAAGAGGACAGAGCTGCGGCTACCCCCGAGAAAAAAAAGGGTCCTGCTCGGGGAATCAAAAGCTAAACCCGTCTTAGCGTTCACGCTCTCTAGCCTCGAACTGGGTCCTCTAGAGTCAACCACGCCGATACTTCCATCTTTCACAACGAAGAGCTGAGGAACGATCGGATCTAACACCAGCGCGGTCAGCCCCGCGCTGCTCGCCAAAACACTCTGATTTAACCCGGTGTTCGCGCTACGGATGACGCTTTGTGTAGCACCGTCATCTCGAAGGAAGTATACATTAGACTGCGCCTGGGCAGCAGCACTCAAGAGTGCCCCAGCCGCGAGCACGATCGCCATGGAGCGCCTGCTATAATGGCCCATAAAACTCATACACCCTCCGAACCGTTCACCCAAACAATTTTAGCACGTGGAACACCCAGCACCAAGGTGAGTTCTTGACGCGTCACTTGGAATCGAATTCAAGGTGTCCCTCCCACTCCTCATCAGGTGCTTGGCTACTATAGTGAGCGATGTGGCGCAGATAGAGTTGCGCGGCTTTTTCAAGCCGAGGCTCAACGCTTACTATGGTGTTGAAACATCCTTGAGCCTCTTCCCATTTCCGTCGTCGAAAATGAGTGAGTGCCTTTTGCCACGTTTGAGCAACATCGTCCGCAAACGAAGTATCAAAGAGACCGTAGATCGCCGTTGCCTCCCGTTTACCCGCTGCCTGAATCAGGCCAAACGGAAGAACCGTAACGCCCGGCAGTTCGCCGAGCTCCCGGCGCGTTGATTCGGAGATAATCAGGGTAGAGCCGAAGTACTTATTAAGCCCCTCGAGTCGAGATGCAAGGTTAACGGTGTCGCCGATGGCGGTGTAGTCGAATCGTCGCGCTGAGCCAAGATTTCCTACCACCATCGGTCCGGTGTTGATCCCGATCCGTGTAATGAGCGAAGGGAAACGTTTGGAGCGGTTGAAGGTGTCGACATTCCGTTGAATCTCAAGCGCCGTGAGGGTCGCCAAGCGCGCATGTTCCGGCACCTTGATAGGGGCACCCCAGATCACGAACACGGCATCACCGATAAACTTGATCAAGGTACCTTTTCGCTCAAAGATGACGTCCATGACCTCGGTGAAATAGGCATTGAGCATCGTTGAAACCTCGGCTGGCAACATACCCTCAGTGGTCTGCGTAAACCCAGCGATATCGGTGAAGAGCGCAGTAGCATGCACCCCTTCGCCACCCAATTCGAGTGCCTTAGTGCTGCGACTCATCTCCTTAGCCATCTCTGGCGAGAGGTAGAACTGAAAGGCGCGTTCGACCTGCTGTTGCGAGCGCACCGTGAGCACGTAGTACAGCAAGAAGTTAATCAACAACGCGAGCGGGATGATCGCCGAAACAAGCGAGAAGCCCGGTAAGAAGAATCCGTTCATAAAGCTCAGATAGCCAGCAACGCTCCAGGTCACGATCAGCCCCACACCGAGCGGCGCAGCCCAGAGGGGCTTGAGCACAAAGATCCAAAACACCGCTATAAAGGTCACTGAGAGCAATACAATGGTCTCAAGAGCCCCCGATGCACGGGTGATCCAATCGTTTGTCAGTAGGTTTGCAGCCGCAGTGGCGTGGATCTCAACCCCGAACATCGCATCACGATGGAACGACGAGACGTGAAAGCTATCGACGACACCGGGCCCCAACTCCGATCTCAGAACGAGCCCCACAAACACCACCTTTCCCGCAAACGCCTCCCGTGGCACGGGGTTCTTTGGGTTCATGAGTTGGTGATAGGGGAATGTCTCTACCGTACCGGGAGGTCCATAGAATTTGATAAAGTCTCGGCTACTCGGAAGTTTTGGCGACTTTTGGCTGAGCCCAGCGCCAGCGAGAGCCAGGGTAGGGATCTCTTTGACGAACTTCGATGCGTTGTCATCGTCAACGAAGAAGCGTCGCACGTATCCGCCGTCGCGTGGAACACGCACTAAGGCAGCAGTCTCGGCAGCCTCTAAAAAGGGTGTGTGCGGTTCGTTTAACTCCTCATAGGCGTATCGCCCTGCCGCAGAGCTCTGCTCACGAACGCCGATATCCGCACCGAGTACGGTCGGTATCTGCGCGATCGACTCAGCAAGCGCGGTGTCTGCTGCAGGATCCGGTCCCGGATCGATGAAGAGGATATCCATCACGACCCGTTGTGCACCGAGCTCCTTTAACCGTTTGAGGAGCTCAGCGTGGAGCTGCCGCGGCCACGCCTGATTCATCGGCACGCCAAGCAGGTTGTAGGACTGCTCGTCCATAGCGACGATAGCTACCCCCGACGGCGCAGGGAGCGGCCCACGTAGCCATGCCCAGAGATCGAGCGCCAGGGGCTCGCGGTGCTCGCCGAATGGGGTGAGGAGTATGACCAGGTAGATCAGCGTGGCGATAATCCCGGCGAGTGTTGCGAGTAAGGTTCTTTTCATTTTTTCGTATTAACCACCGTTATCAAACGGCGATTTTCTCTATGCAAACCCGCGAGGGATGCGGTAGCTCTAACAGCTATAGCAGAAATCAATCCCCGGGGTGAGGGGGATTATAGCGTTAATTTGCCTTGAGGATTTGCTGATGCGTTTCCTTCTAGCACTCCTACTAATCCCCGTCGTCGTTCTGACCAGCCCCATGGCTCATGCTGAGGTAATAGCACGGATCGATTCGGTCGAGGGAGATGTCGAGTATCGCCGGAGTAATGAGGGGACCTTCGCAAAGGCTACGCCCGGCATTGAGCTTAATGCTGGGGACGTTCTCCATACCGCTCGAAGTAGCCGGGCGGGGATCATCTTTGCATCGGGTACACTCCTGCGGGTCGCACAGAACACAACCCTTGAGGTCAAGGCTGAGGCCACGCGCGAGGATTCTATTTTCCTCAAGGCAGGCAAGCTCTTTGTTTTCAATCGCTCCGAAAAGGAGCTCCCGATCATTCGCACACCGGGTGTCACCGCGTCGATTCGTGGAACGGAGGTGGTCGTTGAGGCGCTCCCCGAGTTAGGCGCAACGGTTGGGGTGATCGAAGGAGCCGTACAGGTTCGCAATGATGCAGGCACGGTAGATCTCGGTCCGGGTGAGGCAGCGAGGGTCCTAAAGGGAGGGGCTCCTATCAAAGAGCTCCTCGTTCGAAGTAAGGACCTCGTGGAGTGGGCTCTCTACTACCCCGTTGAGATTCCACTGAGCGCATTAGAAACCGCTTTTACCTCACCTCGATCAAAAACGGCGATCTCAGCGGCACAACAGGGTGACTATGAGAAGGCGCTCAAGGGATTAGATTCCAGTACCGACGAGGGGCTCCTTGGCCAAGCGGTAGTGTTGTATCTGCAGGGTAAGAGCGGTGCCGCTGAGGGGGTGCTTGCAAGCAGAGCGTTTGACACCCTGCCAGAGGCGCGAGCGCTCCGCGCTGCATTAGCATTGAGCCTAGCCGGTGATGTAGCAGCGATGGAGCGCGATCTCCAATCGCTCGATACACAACGGGTATCGCCTCAGCTGCTGGCATCAACGGAAGCGATGCGAGCTGTCTCTCTGCTCGTAGCAGGCGATCTCAAGGGCGCCGAGAGCCTCTCTGAGAGAGCCGTAACACGTTCAAGCGCCAGTGCCGATGTAGCGCTCGCGCGAGCGAGCGTGCTACAGGCGTCCGGCAGACTCGCCGAAGCCCAGGAGGCGTTAAAACACGCGCCGGGCACCGTTGGAATCCATGCCAAACGAGCTGAACTACGGTTAGGGGAGGGCGATCTCGATGGGGCGTGGGAAGAGGGATCCGAAGCGCTCACGATAGCCCCCTCAAACAGCGAGGCGCTCTCAGTACTAGGGTTTGTAGCGCTCGCTCGCGGCGAGCTTGATCGTGCAACCGATGCCTTTGATACGGTCGTAGCGTCGGGTGTGCCATCTCCGCGAGCGCGGCTCGGCCAAGGACTGATCAGTGCGCGGCGGGGCGATCTCGAACGGGCGAAGGACCTAATCGCACAGGCAGCTGCACTCGATCCGCAGGTGGCGATATACCGGAGCTACCTCGGCAAGGCGCTATTTGAGGGTCGCGAGGAGGAACGGGCGTTGAATGAATTTAGCTTGGCGATCGAGCGCGATGCAAATGACCCGACTGCATATCTGTATCGGGCGTACACGTATCTAGCACTGAATCAGCCCGTGCAGGCCTTATCCGATGTGGAAGCTTCAATAGAGCGTAACGATAATAGGGTCGTCTACCGTTCGAGTCTGCTGCTCGATCGAGATGAAGCTGTACGCAGCGCGGGCCTTGGCCTCGTGTTTAGCGGCCTTGGATTTTCTAATACTGCGCGTATCTCGGCGCTCGGCTCAATAGGTAAGGATTACGGGAACTATGCGGCGCACCGCCTCTTAGCGGACAGTTATGCTGAATCGCCCTTTTATCTCGACGATGCAAGCCGTTCAGAGGCTGCTATCACAAAACTGCTCTCGCCCTTGAGTTTTAACCTGCTACGAGTGGGCTCGTCGACCACCCCTGGAAGTAATGACTACAACGCTCTCTTCGATCGCTCCGAAAACCGACAGGGAATTGACTTCGAATACGAGAGTCAATTCGATCGTATATTTTCATCCGCATGGGGGGTCGGTAAAGGTGAGGAATATGGGTATTTAGCGTCGTGGAAGAGCGATATGACGCAGGGCTCAAAGCACGGCTCCTGGGGGCGTCAGCACGAAGGTGAGGTAGCTGTACAGTGGCAGCCCTCCTGGGATACGCGCATCGTACTCGATGGTGTTGGTACGTACTTCTCCCAGTACCAAATCGAAGGGCCAGAGGAGTTCTCACTCGATAGAGGTGAATTCAATGCGGCGGTGATACACACCTTTTCGCCGCACTTGAGGGGCTTTATCGACGTACGTTACGGTAACCCACGTCAAGATTTCATCACGAACGGCTTACCGCGGAACGTTGTGATTTCGTCGGTCGCACAGGGAGAGCTGATCGACGAAGGCACAGAGGTGGCTCCGTTCGACGAGCGCACTCGGGAGCGTGTCTCACAGACCAAGAGCACAGCTCAGCTGATCTACGACACAAAAGCTGCCTCGATCGTCCTTGGCTCGACGTATCTCTCCTCGGATGTGGAGCGCGAAGAGTCGAGTACCATCCCAGGAGGGTCTCTCGATATCCCGTTTGATGGTTCGATCAATGTCGATTCAAGAGGATATGACGATTTAGCTGGATACGATCTCTACCTCTATCCGATCTTTCACATTACAAACTCACTCGATGTAACCGTTGGGGTAAACTTCACCGAGATCGATATCGCTGATACCGATACCGCGCCCTTCGTTGACGGAACCTCTCGAGTTTCGCACGTCTCTCCTAAGCTCGGCGCACGGTGGGAGCCGTGGCAAGGTGGGGCGCTGCGCGCGGCTTTCTACGAGAGTCTTCGAAAAACCTCACGTGAGGATAATCTTACTCTAGAGCCTACCCAGGTCGGAGGTATTAATCAGATCTTCACCTCGCTACCAGGGACCCTTGAGCGCACCTGGAGCATCGGATTTGATCAGAAGGTGTGGACGAGTACGTATCTGGGCGTCGAAGGGGCACGACGACACCTGAGCACACCGCTCGTTTCATACGACACCGCACTCGAAGTAAACTACGACTCCGCACAGATAGTACGTGGCGTATCCGGCCCTGAGGATCTCGATATCCACAGCGATGTCACCAATCTTCGTGGCTACACCTATCAGGTTCTCTCAGAGCGCTGGGTCGCCACGGTTGACCACGATCTGTTCCGCTTCGCAGACCACGGTGACGAAGACACCGTGCGTGAGCACCTGTATCGCTCCGCAGTCGCGCTACGATACTTTGACCCTTCCGGATGGTTCGGGTCAGTCGATGGAACCTTCCGTGATCAATTAGTCGACGGGGCTGGGCCTGATGGCGATGAGGTTTCCTCTTTTTGGTTGTTCAATGCGACCACTGGATATCGTTTTAGAGACCGGCGCGGGCGTATCGCGCTCAATGTCGTTAACTTGCTTGACAAGGACTTTGCCTACGATACCTCGTATGGCTTGGAGCCGTTTGTGGCACCCGGAGTAGGGGTATGGTTGACGGCTAGTTATAATTTCTAGGCCAGCGAGACCTGCCTGTTCGATATCATGCATTAAAAGACTGCTAGGCTCTAAAGATCAGTGAGTTCCTGGAGGGGTGCGTGCATGAGACGCGTTGCAGAGGGGGTGTGGTGTATCGAGGGGTCATATGTGAACTCCTACATACTTCAGACCGCTTTAAACACGTGTGTGCTCATTGATTGCGGGTTGCCGGGCTCACACGGAAGGATTCGAGCAGGTATACGGGAATTACGTGACGGCGGGTGTACGCCAACTGCGATCATACTAACCCACGGGCACCGAGATCACGTCGGCGCAGCGCGCGAACTCTCAGAGGAGTATGACGTCCCGATCTATGCTCATTTTCTGGAGCTACCGTACCTCGATGGTCGCTCCCAATACCCGCCCGCGGACCCGACGGTAGGGGGATTTGACGGCTTTGTGAGTCGCTTCCTGACTGTGCAGCCACGACGGATAGGCGCGCATCTTCAGATGCTCCCCGGTAGCGATCACGAGGTTGAGGGCGCAATCCCTGAGCACCTGCCGGAGTGGCGCTGGGTTTTCACCCCTGGGCACTCACCGGGACACATCTCTTTATTTCGCCAACGCGATCGGACGCTCCTGGCTGGAGATGCGCTTGCAACAACCTGCATGGATTCGTGGACTCATGGGATTCTCAGACCTCGTCGGCTGTGGCGGGGAGGAACCCCACTTACCTGTGATTGGGTGGCCGCCCGCCACTCTGTACGATTGCTAGCGAGGCTTCAACCGCACGCCATCTGTTGTGGTCACGGACGGCCGATACTCGATGCTCATGCGGCTTCAGAACTTGGGTGTTTGGCAGAAGCCTTTCCGTTGCCGCCTCGGGGAAGGTACTTGAGGTGTGCAGCTGATACAAACGAATTCGGCGTGGCCAATCTCCCCGATAAGCCCTTCGATTATCTTCCATTAGCGCTCATTGGAAGCGCCGTAGCGGTGATGACCGGATGCCTCACGTTGAGCAAGAGAAGCTCTTAATTTAGCGCTCGCCCCCGAGCAGACGGATCACACTGACGCGCATATCGTTGACACACCGATTCGTCCCAATATGAGACCAGCGGCGACTCAGGGGTAGGAATACGCGGGTTTACCTCTCCTCCTCAAGAGAGCCGCCGCGCACTCCACGTGTACTGATACTTCCCAGACTTTGCCAGGGACGTTCCCTCCACTACCGTCTTTCCAGTCAGAGTCTCCCCATCTTGCGAGAGCTGAGCAGAACTCTTCAAGAGCGCACCCGAGACACCCTCAACGGTAAAGCTCACCTGTGTTGAGTTTGAGCTATCTTTGAAGACCCTCGCTGTGAAGTGCGAAAAGACAAGTTGTGCTCGGACACCTTCGAGACCCTGAATGCCGAGGGTGCTCATGGTGAGCCCCATCAGACCCTCTTCCGCTCCAGAGAACGCAAGAAAGCCCGTGCTGCCCTCCGGCCCATCAACCCTCCAGATCCATCTGCCGAGTATCTTTTGCTCAAGCGACCGCTGAGAACCTGAGGCATTAACTGCTACTGGCTCCTCTAGACCGTCGAGGATCTCGCTCGCTGCAAGCCCTCCAGTCGATAACGCCCCTTGAGTCATAACGGCCTGCTCGGACCAATCGATAGAGGCTCCCGTAATGCGCTTTCCGTCTACGACCCTATCGTATCCCTTGCTGGCAATCGGAGACCCGTCCTCTGTTGAATCGGCCGAGAAGTACAGGGCTATTACTCCCAAGCCGAGTGCACTTTTTACCTCCCCTGGTTGTGAAACTGCATCTCGATCCTTATCGAACCATACAGATATATCTCTCAACTCCGGTCCAGAGATCTTCTGGTCTCCGTTCCTGTCCAACGTAGCGAGCGCCTCGTAACCGTCACGCCACGCTGTTTTGAGACCTACCTTACCAGTCGACTTACCGCCGAAAGCCCATGACCCGAACAGCTGGCTACCGTCAGAGACTACCCCTGTGTGATCGGGGTCAAACACGAGTAGCGGGAGCGCTTCCGAAGCACGCCACATCCAGGTGTTTTGATCAGAGTTCGGATTGAGTCTAAACCGCACTAGGGTGCTCGCTTCCTCCTTATAAGCAGGCAACCACACGAGCGACAACGGAGTCGCAACCTCCGCGACGAGGCTCATCATGCACGCGCCGCCAGCAGATCGCGTGACCGTTGCTATCGGCTGCATCTTGCAGTTTGCGTCGAGAAAAACGCTACCTGCCTGACACCCCGGTGTCAGGCGTCCTTTATTCCCAGCGCGCTGTCCACCTCCGATCATGGACGTAGCGTTATGACCATCCGACCGGGGCGACTGCCAGCCACGCCTGCAATCGATGTATTGCTTGTTTCTTTGATAGACAGCATCGCTGTCGGCACCAGGGTAGCTTCCTACACCTTCAAGCAGTTTCGCCCAGAGAAGATACGGTACTGCGTGCCACGATTCGGACCTTTGCGAAGGATTGTGAGAGGGAACTATCGTTCTGTAGAGCTCCGTAAAGCAGGTCAGCTCCGGGACCTGTCTCTGGTCGAGCCAGGTGCGCCCCGTCTTACGAAACTCGGAAACGACGTGCTCAAAGGAGAGTTCATAGGAGGGACAACGAGCGGGGGTCGGGACCACAGTTGGGGTAACTGTCGGTACCGTAGCTGGTGGGGTTGGGGGTGGGGGTTCCGAAGGTTTCCCTGCGCCTTGCCCCTCAGGGCTGTACCCAGTAGGCTGCGAGTGGACCTGCACTACTGTGCTGTATCCGAGCAACACGGTAGACGCTACTAAAACCCCAAGCCGAACAAACATCCGTGCACGCATAACAACCCTCCAATAACACCCGCTATGGCATAAAATCCACTATGACGTCGGCACAAAACAGTGCGTACTTTAGCACCTTTTTTGCCGTGCAGGTGAAAAAGATCGAAGACTATCGATTATCCTTGCCCTGCTTGCGAGCGTGCCCTTGATCGGATTAGTCCACAATAGTCGAAATGTATCGCCATCTGCCTAGTAGATCGCATCTGGATTCCATAGGGCCAACACGGATTGGTGCCATGCTTTCTACACTTTGCCTTTAAGGGCGTGTGACCACACTTCTTCGGGTACGTTTACATGTAACGTCTATTTAGGGATTGACCCGCCAATGCTACCCACTTGATTTACCGATGAGCCAAAAACTTTTTTAACATCTCAACATGATTCAATTCGCCGGTAATAACTGTACGATATGCTGCAGGCGCTCCTGAGGAACCTGCTCATCTCACTGCTTGCGCTCGGTCTCTCTGTGGCGGTATGGATCCTCGAGCGTTGGAAGCTGTATCTATTTGTTCGATAGTGGAGGGTCGCGCGCACAGCATCTCATGAGGTTTGCTTTTTTTATCTCGCCACACGGGTTTGGTCACGCCGCTCGCGCCTGCGCGGTGATGAGCGCCCTCAGTCGGAAAGTCCCAGGGGTCGAGTTTGACATCTTTACGGGCGTTCCGCTTTGGTTCTTTGACAGCTCGTTCACCGGCGAGGTGCAGTTTACCTATCACGCAGTCCAGACCGACGTCGGATTTGTGCAGGTCAATTCACTCACGGAGGACTATGGAGCTACGATCGAGGCTCTCCAGCGCCTCTATCCCTTGCGTTCTGGGCTCGTCTCTGAGCTCTCTAGCCTTCTTCGAGGGCGTTTCATTCACGCTGTCCTGTGCGATATCTCAGTACTCGGAATCGAGGTGGCTGTAGCTCTTGGCGTTCCATCGGTATTGATAGAGAACTTCACCTGGGACTGGATCTATGCAGGATATCTCGAAGTGGCGCCTCAATTCGCAACGTTCATCGATCTGTTGAGGCCGCTGTATGCGAAAGCAACGATACGGGTGCAGGCAGCCCCGGTCTGCCAGCCGATCGAGGGTCTTTCATCCGTTTCGCCGATCGCGCGTCCACAACGTGCGGCACGAGATCAGGTGCGAGGAGCCTTAGGGATCCCGCATGACGCTCCCCTGTATTTGTGCAGTATGGGGGGCATTCCCGGTAGCTTTACGTTCATTCCAGCTTTGGCGGCAGCGCGGGATGTCTTTTTCTGTCTAGCTGGGGTGGATTCATCACCTGAGCTTCCTGAGAACGTGCGAGCCATCTCACATCGATCTTTATTTTATCACCCAGATCTGGTCGCAGCGGCGGATGCAATCGTAGGAAAGGTCGGATACAGCACCGTTGCAGAGGCTTACTATGGACGCACGCAGTTTCTCTACGTGCCGCGGCCGCTCTTTCGGGAATCGGCGGTTATGGAGCGATTCGTAGTGCGTGAGCTGTGTGGGGTTCGGATCGAATCGCAGAGCTTTGATGACGGCTCATGGGTTGCTTCGGCTGTTGGTCATAGTGCGCTCCTAAAGCCTTTGCCTCATGACCACTGCGACGGTAGCGAGCAGGTTGCGAGGCTCGTACTTGAGGGGTTGGAGTAAGCGATCAAAAGACGCTACACTAGGACGAGGTGGGTTCGTTGGGCGACTTTTTAGATAGCGGCGAGTAGTTCAATCGCCTGCATCAGGTGTCGCTTTCGGGTGTGAGGAGGCAGATACTGTATATGCGTTTGAGTCTGAAGTGCTTTTTTGTATCGCTGTTTACGGTCGTTCTCACTGACGCTCAGGTAAGTCTTGCTCAATCAAACGATGGTCCTCCGTGGATCGATATGCTCAAGCAAAAGATAGTCGAGCACATTTGCCAGGACGGCGGCAAATGGCTCGAGTGTTACGATCAGAGGCCCGCTGATTGTTCACGAGTAGTCAAGGAGTTTGCCAACCCCTGCATCGATAAGACGGCAAAAGGTGCTGCCACAGAGATGGACACTGAGCAGGCCGCTCAGCTGTCAAAGAACATGGTCGACTGCTTTAATGCATCATTTGAAACCAATTACGGAGCTTGGCGTAAACGTACTCCTAAATGTCAAAAGCCTCCCCAACACTTGCAGTAGGTCTGGTTGGGCACAATATGATGACGGTCACGCTCGCGACCGCTACGTTCAGTTTGCCCATATTTGAATAGCACGAAGCGAGGTATTCTTATCCGTGTCAGCGGAGGAATACTCGATGAAGAGGGTAACACAGGATACACGCATAGCCGCGATGCCAGCGAGCATTGCACGAGTCCCGAGGCCTAGAATCGCCGACCGCGGCTCTAAGACGCTCCCCGAGAAGATCATCGCGGCCTACACAATGCTCGAACCGCTCCCGACTGCCATGATGATCACCGACACGTTCGGCTCGTGCGTTTTTGCGAACTCAGAGGCGCTTCGTTTAGTTGCATGCGAACTCGATGAACTCTTGGGCGTTAAATGGCTACAGATCATACACCACGAGGACCGACCGAGCTTCGTGACGGGATGGTCGCGAGCGCTCAGCGCTGGCGTGGAGTATCTCACACGGGTGCGCATCATCGATGCTCATGGGCGTAATTACGCCGTATCGTTACGGGCCCGCCCCCTCATGGGAGATTGTGGCGAGACAGTTGGACAGGTGGGGATATTCGAACCGGAAGGAGCTCCTCGCGGCGAAGGGTCAGGCTTTAGTTTTGATCGGGCGTTGATCGATCAGCGTATGCAGGAGGAACTCCTCGAACAGCGAGCGCGCCTCGTCGAAGCGGAACGTGCGCTACGCAGCGAACGAGAGATCCTGGCGCGAATTAAGGATGATTTTCTGTGCACAGTATCGCACGAACTGCGTACACCCCTGCATGCCATCCTTGGCTGGTCGCAGATCCTCAGCAAACGGCAGGGGGATGACGCAGCCGTAGAGCGCTCCGTAGAGGTCATACAGCGTAATGGACACGCGCTTGCGAGGCTCCTTGAGGATATGCTCGATATGAAGAGCGTGCTAAGCGGAGAGGTTTGTCTGGCAATAGAAATACTCGAGCTTGAATCACTGGCGCAGAGTGTGATCGATGCTCTCTCCCACACTGCCACTACGAAGGGAGTCTCGGTCTTGATGAGCAAAGATGGTCAAACGAGGCCCGTTATCGGCGATGCCATGCGCCTCAAGAAAGTCGTCTGGAACCTCCTCTCAAACGCCATCAAGTTTACCCCTGCTGGTGGTGAGGTAAGGCTAAGTCTTGAATTCACACGAGAGCATGTTCACATAACGGTAGCTGACACCGGCTGCGGTATCGCACCTGAATTCCTGCCGCAGCTATTCGAACCCTTCCGGCAGGCAGACGGCTCCACGACTCGCTGCCATGGAGGTTTGGGGATGGGCCTCGCACTTTCACGACGCTTAGTAGAGCTTCACGGCGGACGATTAGGCGTGCACAGCGAGGGTGTCGATAGGGGGGCTAGCTTTACCATTGTTCTGCCAGAACCGAAGGCACATTAGGGAAGCTGCTGGCGCCGAAACAGTTGGTAGGGTCAGCACCAACGGTGCTGCGAGCAGTTGTTTAACTGGCCTTTATCAAGGGACCTTTGCGTTCAGGTGCTGGTCAGTGGTGGCTATTCGCCCCTCCTGGATGGTCGCCAACCACGTTGTGTTACCGAAGGGGGCTTTCAAGAGCAGCGTCCCAGTCCAAACAGCCCCCCCTCGTACCTCGAGGGGCAACGGCCGCCCATCACGGCCGCTCTTCAACGCTTCGATAATCTCTGCTCTCTGGCCTGATGCGTCTAGCGCTACCGTAGTAATCATCGTGCCATCCACAAAAGGTACGGTCCTACTCTGTGGAGCCACGACTACGGACGCTTTTGCATACGTGGTCCCAGCGATGTCCGGAGTGTGCGGCTGCTGCCGATCTATTGATACAGAGGGCGTCAAGGTAACCAAAGCGGCGACGTGGGCACCGGGTGCGTGTATAGTCTGGAGAGGCGTAACTACAAAGCTATTCCACTCGTTCACGACGTGGCTCTCATGGACGAGAACAAGCATACCCGAGCCACTACCACTGCTAAGTTCAAGCAACCCACTAAATTTTCTCTCATCCGTGAGGTGCCACGGCCCGTGGATTGAAATAATGCGCCGTCCGAACGCCGTCGTTAGCGGCCTTCCTTCCACGATCGGTATAACCGCTGGGGTCGGGCTTAGCACGCGCGCTTCATCCGCTACAACGCGTGCTGGATGAAAAGCGCTGCCAGCCTGATAGGTAATCTGACGTCCATGAAAACTGTCCCCGCATCTCAGGTCTAAGTACACCGGGGCGGGCTGAGCTCCCCCCGGTCCGTTATCCGCGAGGGCGTATACGTGAGCCTCTTGCCTGCTTAGGTCCCATTGCTCCGGCTTGGATTGGAGGTGAGTCGGGAGCCTTCCATCGAACACGATGTATTGTCCATCCCGTGAACGCTCGACCGCTCTGACAAGAAGTTCCGTACCCGGTGCGTGGTTGGACATCTGAACTATGTAATGTTCACCATCCTGGCACGGATGTACCGTTCCACGAATGTTCTTAAGCGGTTCTCCGTTTCTGATCGGGATCCACAGGGTCTCTGCAATACCTATCTCGCTCTTAGTCAATCGATCTGAGGCCTCTATCGTAATCCGAACATCCAACGCCAGTAGACCCTCGATCTCTCCCCTCCGATTTACTCGGAGGTGAGGCTGATATGCGGCCGCGATACAGCAGCCGTCGCCGATCGGTTGTATCTGATAGGCATACGATAGAGATCTCGCAGGTTCACTCGCTTCTCTCGATGTTCTGTCAAGAAAGCTACCGCTTATAGTGTAGGGCGCTCGCAACTGCTCCGGAATGCCGGTGAGCTGAATCAGGGAGGTGAGATTCTCAGATTGGAGAAATTCTCTAAGGGCGTGACGAGATTCCTCTTTGGACAAGGTCTCGAAGGTAGTCGCGTTCGTACCTTGCTTTGTCGTAGAACCACCCCGTTGAGTTACTCCGAAGACTGGCCCGGTTCCTGTGTGCATAATGATGATGAATGTCTATTTCTTATATGTCCTGCTTCCGAGGGGATCCTAGCCTGGCGTAGGGCAACAACTCAAGCATATGACGTCCGTAGCAGCCCATAGCTGTTTGTAACGGTCTAGCTTAGCTTGGGCCGGTACGAAACAGGTGACGGAAGCGGATTGTATCGCAGCTCCCTCGGGAGGAGAGGCAAAACCTTGTGCCCTACCACGAGCACGTTCACGTGGTAGATTAAAGAATGACGGCTCCAGGGGGTTTTGCCTCGCTTCCCTAAGGCTTCCGCTTGCGCTCAAATGAGAGGTTCTTGGCAGGGCTCTGCTCGATATCGAAGCGACGCTTATCGTACCACTCGACCATCTGAATACTCGAATGCCGGGAGAACTCCTGGACTTCACGGTGCGGTACACCATCAGCCAGGAGTTTTGTGATAGCAGTGGCGCGAGCGGAGTGGGGGGTTGCAAATTCGCCAGCCCCAGCCGCGATGCACGATTGCTTGAACAGGAGATACACACCGGTGTCAGAGATCTGACGAGAGGTAACTGTTTTACCCGCTTGGCCGGTGAAACTTACGAAGAGGTAATCGGCATCGCCAGCACCCGCAGCTCTGCGCTCAGCGATGTAGCTCCACAAAAGCTCAGCAGCCCAGCTCGGGAGCGCTTGTTGGGCATCCCGTTTAGCTTTCGTGTAGCGCAGGTAGAGATACGTTGTGCCGCTGCTCGTACGACGGACATCGCCTATACGTAGCGCCACGACCTCACTGCGCCGAAGGCCGCCTCCAAAAAGGATCGCCAGAATAGCGCGGTCGCGGCGTCCCTTTGGTGTACTCGGATCGGGCACAGATACGATCTCCATGACGCGATCAAACTCCACCATCTGCGTGGGGCGCTTCCGTCCAGCGTCCTTCGGAGGTGGGGGTACTTTATCTACTTCGAACGGATTTTCGGCGATACCGAGGTTGCTTGCGAGTAACATGCGATAGATCCGTCGCAGCGCTGCGAACTTCTTGTGGATGGTAGCGTTTGAGAGGGTGGCATCAAGACCGTCTTTTTTGCGACCCTTGCCACCTGCGCGCTCACGCGTTACTCCACGTTCGTTCGAAGGAGCGCTTGCACCGTGAACGAAGCGCGGTTTCTCGCCCGGCTGGGTCTCAAGGTGTTTGCGGTACGCGATAGCGTGCAGGTCGGTAGCTGCGATGATCTGCTGTGCTGCTTGAGGGGTACCCGGCTCACTCCCTAAAAAGCGACACCATTCGGTGATGATACCGGAGTATGTTACGCGCGTAGCGGGAGATTTCAGCGACAAGAACGCTGATATACGTAGCCATACCCGCTCAGGTGTCGTGGCCGGGGCCCGGCGAATGATCTCGGTCATACCGCTATGGTACGGTGCAGCGGGCCTAAGGGGTAGAGCTTTTTATGCTGCTATCTGCATGCGAATCCCCTTGGAATCGTATTCCGCAGCGGCCGGTAACGTCAGCGCTGTGTTCTCAAAAAGTCGCTCGGCGCTCCACAGGGCTGCAAAGGCGTCGAGGATATCATCATCATGGCAGGCCGTACGCGTAACAGCAGCTCGCACACGTGCGTACTGGCCGGGGAAGTATCTCTCAACGAGGTGCAGGCGTGCTAGCCGTCCAGCCTCGGTTTTCTTAGAGGGGACCAGCGTTGACTCTACCCAGACCGTAAAAGAGAGCTCTGGATGAACCTCGTGCATCGAAAAGGCTCGCTGAGGTGCCCGAAGAAGGGCGTCAGCTTCACGAATTTTTCCGAGGATGTTCCAGGTCTGTTTTGAGATCGCCCTCCCGTCTTTTGAGCGCCCAACACGACACGCTTCGTCGTAGCTCGTGCATGAGAGTAGGGCGCGGATAGGGGCGGAGAATACGCTCGATGCTCGCCCTTGCCCTAGCTCTTTGCGAGCCAAGCTGTCGCATGTGCGTTTGCCGCTCTCTGGAAGTCCTAGAGGAATATCGATAGCGATCAGCTCAAGCCGCTCAAACAATAGTTTGTCGAGGCGATCGAGGAGTAGGGGGCGTACGTCGTCCGTGTCCCGCTCGCGGATTAGTGCAAGCCAACCCCCTGGGCAGCCGTCGATACCTGCGATCAAGCTCATATCTTTACTATAGACTCACTTAGTTCGCTCTCTCAATTGCCGAGCTACCTTTGTCCAACATGGTACCCTGGCTATCAGAGCTTTAGGTAGTATCCCTGTCATAGTGACAGACCCCCTCGTCTTCGTGATTAGTTTTCTAGTTCTCGTAAACTAAACTACCCCCACCAGGCTAACCATCTGAATTTATACCTTTTTGATTGACTACTGTAGTCCACCGAACTCTGCTATCCTTCACGCCTTATTACGGTGGCGGTAGAGATGCCGGGACGAAGCAAGAACACTCACAAAAACAGCTCGGAAAGGACGCTCTTTAATGTACTGCCTGTCGACCCGGACAAGGACGTTCGCGCCGGTTTGTATCCTGGCCTTGATCGCACAACAGTACAGGATTTACTGGAGCGGTGTTCAGCAAACGGGCTCTCCGGAAGCCGAATAGCCGATCGCCTAACCGGGTTTGATCTTCCACCTAACCAACGACGTGCTTGGCCGGGAGATGATCGGCTCTTAGAGCTAAGACACCAGATCGTGCTAAAAGCTGCTGACCGGTTGGAGCTCGAGCGACACGCAGCGCAGGTGCAAGTTCTAGCGAATGCGCTCGGCGGCGACTTGCTGCTGTCAGAGGTGTTGGTCAATCGGGGACTTTCCGAACCGCATGCAGCGCTTGACTACCTCTACCCCTCACTCAAGAGCGAGTTACCTCGACTTCCGCGCTTCGAGGCCATGGAGCAGGCAGCGGACGAGCTTTATGCCTCCATTCAGACACACAAGAAGATAGTTGTAGTCGCTGACTATGATGCTGATGGCAACTGCGCCGCAGCGATACTACGGCGCTGCATCGAGCTGTGCGGTGGTAGCTGCGAACTGATTCAACCCGATCGTGTCCGAGAGAACTATGGATTAAGTGCGAAGCTTCTGCCGCGTGTTTTGGCGCTCGCGCCTGAGGTCGTCGTAACCCTTGATCTCGGGACCTCCGACAAGCTGCAATTCGCTGAATTAACCAAACGGGGCATCTACTCTATCTGCGTCGATCACCACCCGCCGCAGGCCGACAAACTAGCTCAACCTTCGATCCTCGCCAACCCTCACCTCGATCCGGCACTTATCGGCTGGCACGACCTGTGCGCATCAGGGCTCACGTGGATCGTGGCGCTGGGCATCTTTGAGCGCCGCTTCGGAGCAGCAAGCCCGAAAGCACTCCAGCTTGCTCAGCTTCTCTCCTCATTTGCGGCAACCGGTACGGTCGCAGACGTCATGCAGATTAAAGGATTCAACCGCGCGCTCGTCTCCGTCGGTAGCAAGGAGATGCTTACCTCGGAGCTCGAGCCCTTTCAGGCTCTCACCACCCAACTGCGCAACGAGCAGGTCACCGGTGAATACCTGGCGTTCTACGTCGGACCGATGTTGAACGCCTGCGGACGCATCAATCGAGGGACCGAGGATCGCCCAGGCACCTTCCCCGTCGCCGAGTTCCTCAATTGCCGACAGCTCGCTGAAGCGGAGCAACTCTCCAAACAACTCATTCAGGTCAATAGACAGCGCCAGACGATGGAACGTCATGCTGTCGATGCTGTTGCCCGAGAAGCGCTTGCAGTTCAGCTCTCGCAGGATATCCCGGTGCACTTCGGTACGGTCTTGCAACTACCGGACGTGCACGAAGGAATCGTTGGATTAGTCGCAGCGCGCACAACAGAGTATATGCAATGCCCGATGATAGTGGTGACACGCGATATCGATGGTAACTGGAAGGGCTCAGGACGCTCCATTCCCGGGGTCGACTTAAATAAAATTCTCGAGTCTCTCAAGCAGAAGAACCTCGTACTCGGAGGTGGTGGGCATCCTGCCGCTATTGGTGTTGTTGTAGCTGCGCATCTAGTGGATCGATTCGCTGAAGCGTTCCGCGAGGAATGCCACAATCGTCTCTCAACCCTCCCACGTTGGTTCAAGGAGTATCGACCAGACCTCGTGATGTGCGTGGAAGATCTTATCGACCCGGCGCAGATCGCCAAGATACATCGGATTGCGAGCGCTCTCGAACCGTGCGGACGAGCAAACGAACCGCTCAAGATACTGCTGCCAAATGTTCGCGTTGTGTCCCGTCAGTCCAGTCAAGCAGGCCATCTACGCCTCACGATCGAAGATGGCCCCAATCCAGCGCGCACCTGGGCGCACCAGGAACAGCTGGATGCCGTCGCTTTTGCTCGGTCTCCAGCGGCGAGGTTCTTGAGTAGTCGCGGTGCATCGGAGGTATTCGATCTGATCGTCCAACCAACCTTCGATCGTGCCCAGCAGTATCAGGGTACACACGGAGGTCTCAGTGTACAGATTCTGCTCGCTCAACGCTCCGCTTTTGACGATTCTTTGCCTCTTTCCAATCAAGAAGCGGCGTCGCACAGCTCAAGCACGACGCGGCGCCGTAAGGCTACCCAACGCGCGCAGACCACCCCACTCTTTGATGCAACCCTCGAGGGAAAGCCCCCTGCCCTTACTTCAGCGCAGGATTTCTACGACCGTTTCGGAATCTCGATCATCAGAGACACTGTCCAGTTTAGACCAACCCAGTTTGAATTCGTAGCGAAACAGATCCTACTTGATCGTGCGTCGCCTGCGGAGAACCTGCTCTACCGCGCCGAAGTCGCGGCAGGTAAAACTATAATTGCGCTCCTGCGAGCAGCTCAGATCCTGGCTCAAGATCCACAGGCCAAGGTCCTCTACCTAACTCCTCAGATCGATCTCGTGAGACAGGCTTTAGCTTCTGTGCGCAACTTCACGACCCTTGCCGATAACGAGGTGGTCGAATTCACCGGTCAAGTAGGTACCTCACGAACTTTTCGCGAGAACCTCTTGAGTGGCGAAGCTAAGATAATCATCGGCACACCTCAGACGTTCCTTCCGTTCGCGCAGCAGCACCTGGCGCGATATGGGCTCGTCGTTCTTGACGAGGTACACCTGATCCACGGTGACGGAACTAAGGATGAGGACTCGAAGTATGCCTATCGACAGATCGTCAAACACATCCTCACTTTACAAGAAAAGGGACATTCGATCCGCCTTTTAGCCCAATCTGGGACCCCTGCCGATACCGCAAAGAAGTGTAGAGCACTCGCGCGGACCCTCAGGGCACGTTACGAACGACTAAGAGAAACGAAGCGCGACGATACACCGCCTCTTGTCCGCGAAACGAAACGCTGGGAAAGTGCTGAACTCCCGCTCGATACAGAGACACGTACACACCTTACACGCCTGCGAAGTACCTATCAGGCTGTCTACAACGAGATGATAAATGCCCTGCCCCAATGGGTAGCAAAACCCGACCTTCTACCGAACGTGACCGCGCTACATACCGAGGTAATTTCAGCAGTAGCTATATTTCGAAAGACCTGTCGATCGTCCGAAGGTAAAATCTTGCCTCAACGAACTCGATTCCTCGAGGCGCAGGAACGACTCCTGGGAGCGCTTGGAGCCTTAAGTGCACACTACCAGAAGCGCAACATAGCGGTCGCGCCGCAGCTCTTCTCAGCTCTCTCTCGGATAGCGGAGCTAGGCGCCATCGTACGATGCTTCGACACCCTGCGTTCGAAGGGGCGTAGCGCCTTCATGCGCACGGTCACGCGCAAGATGCTCGAAGCGATCTATCCCCCGCGAGATGCCCGCCCAGCAGCGTTTAGTAGCTGTCACGTGAGGCTGTACCGGCGAGAGGGCATGCACGAGCTCCTGACGTGGGCGCTCACGGAACCTACTGCGCGCGCAGTACTGACCGAGTTCAGAAAGCTCTACCCCGGCCAATACCGGGGATACTTATGGTCGGAACGGCCCTCGTATACCAAGGAGCACCCAAGGCCGTGGCGCGACCTTCTGCAGTTCAATGAGGCAGCTCAGACAGAGATTCGTAAGGTGACTGGAAAAACAAGAGGTAAACCTCGTACGCCATCGCGACTCGATATCCTCGACGCGATTTTGCTTACGGAGCTCACTGCATCGCAGCGCGTTGACCTCAAAGAGACCTCACTGAGGGAGATCCTTGGCGCTTTGCGCGCTGAGGAGAAAGTAATGATTATGGTTGAAGAGAAGTTCGAAGCTCGACTTCTTGCAGCTCGGCTCAATGCGCTCGGAATGAAGGCCGGTTGGTACGCAGGAAGAAGCGTCGCAAAGCGGCATGGTATGCGGGAAAACCTGAGAGCATTTCACACTGGAGAGATCCAGATCCTCTGTTCAACATCGGCTGGTGATACGGGACACGATATTCCGGGCGTTTCAAGGGTGATCCGCTGGGTGCCGATTACCTCTCCGAAGAAGAATAAGCAATCACACGGGCGCGCAGGGCGTCAACCAGGGATACCCGGAGTTTACACCGTCCTCACGATAGCTGACGACGATCCCGATTTCGATGAGCGAATCATCCATACGATAGCGCGCGCCCGCGCAGCAGCGTTAGACAGGGTCTAGCTACCACGCTTACTTTTCTGTTTCGTCAGACAACGGGCTCTCAAGCACGCGAAAAAGAATCTGGCCTACCTGGAGATCGCTGAGGTACGGTGATCGGGCCCTCACTGTGGGCCGTAATACTTGGGTACCTCGGTCAGTCATGTTTCACGTAACGGCGGTGGTCATTTCTACTATTCTCGGGAGTATCTCCGCCTCAGCACCAGACCCTACTCTGAGTTTCTGATTCAGTCTCGCTCTCTTGTCCCATGGTTCGCGCAGATGGTTGGCCTTTCGGGAACCTCGTACATCTTTTTCTCAGCGCTCACTTCACTTACTTTGCTAGTCCTGTGCTATGCTTATGTTGCAAAACATACGGGTAGCCTTATAGCCGGATTTTTGAGCGGTTTTAAGATCTTTATAGTACTCGTACCTAGTGCCATCTGGTCTTCACGGCTCAGCGTCTAAGGTTTCATTGACCAGGGAAACTTCAATTATAGAGCTGCTCTACCGGTCATTAACTCAATCCATCTCATGGTAACTCATCTCCCTGGATGCTTTCTTGCCGCAGACGCCGCATCAAAGCGTGCATGTCAGAACAGGCTTCAATCCGGGTGTTGGTGTACCGGTCGCAGGTCGGATCGTGAACCATCGTGTAGAGCGCGTAGTCTTGCTTCCCCCTTGTAACCAAGCCGCTTTCACGAGTCGTAAGGGAAGCCCACCAGGTTGTGTCTGGATTTAACAGGTATCTAACCGCTACCACCGCGGCTAGACATTCAACAAGGGAGTGCACGGGCTCGCCGTAGCTCGTTTCATCCTGTTCGAATATTACTAGATGACCAGTAACGGGCTGCGAAAGAGCGTAGATCGCGATTCCAACCTCGCTCTTTTCCCCGTGTAGACTAAAATGCAAGCGATCGTACTGAACCTGTCCCTGCTCTGAGGACAACTCACTCTGTTGCAGATGCTCAAGATCATCAACAGGTCGTTTGCGATTATCATACAGTATATCGAGACTGAGCTCACCGGGCAGCTCAAGAGAAGCGGTTTCCGCGGCACGCCGATATCGCATCTGCGATCGAAAGAGGTGGAGATCCGCCAGGTGAATAGGATCGACTCCATCGCGACTTTTAAGGTTCAGGGCCTCTTCGACCTCAGATAAAAAAGGCTGCGCCTCAGGACCGTGCGATAAAAGCATCGGCAAGGTATACAGGGCCAGGGCCTTATAGTTCTTACACCTTTTGCAAAGCTCAACGAGCGCAAGCAGCGATTCTCGAGTACCGATTGAACCCAGCGCGTAGGAGGCGGTCCTTAGAAGTTCTCCGTCCCCTCTGAGCCCCTCCTCAAGTATCACCGGCACGGCCGGAGCCGCCGCATCATCAAGATTTCCGATTGCTGCTATCGCCGCTACAGTGAGGCAGTAATCCTGTAACTGCACCACGGCTCGGAATGTCATCACCATGTCAGCGTAGTCCTCTCCGGTGACCGTATTGAGCATGTCGTGGATTGATTTGGCGTGCTGCTTCTGTTTCTCAGAATCGCCCTCGGTAACAGCTTTTCGATAATCCGCTATATGCCGCAGAAGTATACTCTCAAAGGTCGGCTCCTCTTCGGGAGGCTCTGATCGCTCATGGCAGAGGTACGTCATGCTGCGATATTATGAGCGTAGTACCTTCGAGTCAAACACTCCGTTTCTCTCATCTCTAGCCTTCCTACCTGCTCCTACCGCTTACCCATTCATTGTCCCGCAGATAAAACCTCAGGGGGAGATCCGCCCCCTCAGAGATGCCGATCCGGCTTGAGGTCGCTATTTTGTCGGGCGCAACGTCCCGATACGGCTCAAGCCACAAGCGCGATGATGTAGCAAAGTGTTCCCCACTAAAGCCTCTTGAGACCCCAAGAGCTTGACAGAGGCGTCCCGGGCCTCTTGCGAGATCGCGCAACACCCTGGGTTTTTTGGCCTCTTTGGAGCGCCTCCTGTGCATGACTGCGATCCCTTCCAACGGTTCCACCGCTCGAATGAGCACTGCACTTCCGATACCCTGCGGATCACTTACCACGTTCATGCACAGATACATGCCGTAGATCAGGTACACATAGCAGTGACCCGAAGCCTCAAACATGATTGCGTTCCGGGGGGTCTTTCCACGAGCCGCATGGCACGCCGGATCGTTTCTGCCAAGGTAAGCCTCCACCTCCACCACCATTCCAGAGCAGAGGACGCCCTTCGATACGGTTACCAATCGAGAGCCGAGCAAGGCACGAGCGAGACCAACTGTGTCGTAGGCAGAGTAGAAAGCAGTATCGTATCGCCGCGGTCGTGGCGATAGCTCCTGCTCGCATGATTTACATCTCTCTGTACGGACCATGGACTGGTACCTCCCTCTCCCGATTGCCCGGTGATACCATTTTATTCGACGACGGCAAGAGGTACTCACCCCATCGCCCTCTTTTTGCAGGAATCCCTCGTCCTCCGATAGCAATCTAAACTCTAATGCGCGGTGTGATATCTCCGCAAGGACCGCATACGCTAGGTAGTTGTGCAGTAAATCCAACTCTATAGGAGCATTTATGCAATCTGAGGCTGCAATTTTTCACAACGCATCAGCCCCGCACGCAGGTGAGATTACCCCGTGTACAATCGGGTCCATGAACTACCACGTTGTGGCTTCCCTGATAGCCGATCTAAACACCCTCCAGCATAATCGCGGCGCGGAGGTAGGAGTACTCGACGGGGACACCTCAGAATACCTGCTCAAACGCTTCCCGAGCTTACAGCTCTACTCAGTCGATCCGTATGTCGATTATTCAGCGCACGAGCACAACCGGACTCAATCGCATATGAACAAGCATGAGGTACATGCGCGCACCAAGCTCGCTCCGTTTGGCCAGAGATCGGTATTGCTTAAGGATTTTTCCGTCCCAGCATCAGCGCAGTTCACGGACAAGTCACTCGACTTCGTCTTCATCGATGCTATTCATACCTACGAAGCGGTTTCCGAGGACCTCCGAGCATGGGCTCCGAAGGTTCGAGTCGGAGGACTCATTATGGGGCACGATATAAGCTGGGGCGGGGTGCAGAGAGCCGTAAGCGAGTTCGGATTTGCAAACAATCTAGCGGTGTATCGCTCTCCCTCTACGAGCGATGTTTGGTTCTGCTTGAAACCAGATGGCCAAATGTTCTGAGACGTCGAGCAACACACTGTACGATTTTTACTTGACTGAGCCGAGAACCGCCTGCCGGCATAGGTGATGACACCGCTTGTGGTGCATGCGCATAAAGAGTTAGATTTTACGCTACGGAGCGGGTAGCCTGTACATCTTGTGGAGTCTCGTGGCGGCATCGCCTCTCGAAGACTTCCCGAAGGAAGCGAGGCAAAATCCTCCCTACTGCGAAAGTAGATCTTGCCTCGCTTCCCTTACATGTCACTGGAGAGTTTTATGCGCGGCGTATTTTTGCATCAACAACTCGAGTTTCGACTTGAAGTAGCAAATGAGGATCTACGACAGGGCGATCACGTCCACGGCACGTTCAGCGTAAAGAATCACGGGTCAGCGCATTCAATTCCATCTGCTGTGTGTGTTTGTTTGTGCTCCGGGGATGCCAAGAAGATCAAAGCGAAGGCAGAGGACGCCTTTACCCGGATCGTATCAGCTGAGATCGAGCACGCCTTCGAGCTGCCACCACATGCGACCCATACCCAGAGTTGGAGTATCCAGCTGGACAAAAACTGTCCGATCACCGATCGCGATCGGAGCCCTTATCTTCTCTATGGTGATAGCTCGTTTGATTCATCGTTGGCACTCGGCCAGCTTTTGCTCTCAGTGTCGCCCCATCCTCACATCAAAGCGGTGATTGACACTATGGAAAGTGTCTTTAACTGCACAAACCGGGGTCTCACTTCTAGAGATGGCTGCGTTGTTGCGAAGCTGCGCACGCCTGACTCCAGACGTTTGTCACTCGTCGAGGAACTTAATCTGAGTTTCACGTTCCATGAGCACACGCTCAACGTCGGCTATCAATTCAAGGTCAAGCGCTTCGATACAACCACTCCGACAGGGGTCGATATCAAAAAGGGAAAGGTAATCATATCGCAATCGTGGCAAGCTAGCGACTACCTCTTCGGCGATGATTTCATTCACCAAGAGTTCGTCGAGCGGTCGATAGGTGAGGCGCTCGAGGCTGTTTCTACGGGCTTTTGACCCTCAATCGCTTCGAGTAATAAGATCAGCTCCGCCCCGTCCGTTAAGGTCCTGCCATTAAGCACAAAGCTAACTTCGTCGCACGTGAAGAGCTGGTTGTTGACAGCTACAGCAACCGGTCCAGGACGTTTTCGATTCGGGTTGGAAATTGAGAAAAGCCGTCGCGCATACAGTCCACCACGAGGCGTCAAACCGAACATCTCCTCAAGCCAGGTTGGAGACTTACTAAGCGCATAGTCGAGTGATGCTGCCAGACTTCCCTTCCCGCCAACCAAGCAGTGTTCAATTCGAGTCCCCCTCTCAGAGAGCACAAGCCTCAGGAATGCAGAGCAAACGGCCCGCACCCCCGCGGTCCACTGAAAGCTCCCTAATCCGTCGAAGGCTCCCGCACTCTTTCCGCGAATACAGATTATATGAGCTCGGGGTGTGGCTGTGCGAAATTCCGAACGAACAAGCTCGATTTCGCTATGTCCATTGAAGTAAAGCGTGATGTGATTGTGGCTCATCTGCTGTGCTCCTGACCGTTTCAGATTTGCCCGAGAGTAGCTCTAATGATCAGGAATCTCGTACTGAAGCGTATTCAGGAGAGAATTCGGAGGTAGCCTGACTCTCGAAAGCTGCTATCCTCAGTACGAGGACATCAAAAGACACCGAGCGAAACGACCTGGTTAAGCGCTTCTGTACTAGTGAGAATGTGACCCTTTATGCGCTCTATGTTTTTACTGCGAGAGGCGGACCGCAGCTGAGAGAAGGCGGAATTCAAGAGCTCTAAACGCTGTCCATCAGCGTACTCGCGCGCCTTTGCAACGGAAGCGAGAGCCGAACGCACCCCCCGTTGCAGAGAGGAAAGCGTCGAATTCCGAAGCAGCCTGCGAAGGCTCGAAGCAGAGCTCCGCGATGCTGACTCGATGAAGATTCGGTATCCCGAGATGTACTGTATGTCGCTAAACTTTGAGAGGAACTGCCGCGCCGAAGCGGTTTGAAGATTGACATGAGCGAAGCGCCCATCGCCCCTAAGGGTGCAATTACCGTCCAGGGAGCCGTTGACACCCACTGAAAGGGTACCAACAACACCTCTGTACCCGGACTCATTCAGGATCGCAGGCCCTCCCGAATCGCCCGGACACGATGAAGCACCGCCGCCTCGGTGACGCTGAAAAAAGATCCCAGAGCGATCCACCTGATAGACAAACGACCGTCCCGTCCTTGCATACTCCTCAAGATTGTCGGCAATTGATGAGGATTCGTGTAAACCGTATCCAGCTATAGAGAGCTCAGTTCCGATCACAATCGGCCGATCGATAAACACAGGAAGCGGAGCAATCGGTGGTACTGCCGAAAGCTCTATGACACCAAGGTCATACGGTGCACCAGCAAGTGGACTCTCAAGGAGATCAAAGCGTGGGTGAGCTGAGACACTTACTGCACGATAGCCCCTTCGTCCAATAACAACGACTACCTGGTCTATCGAGCCGATCGCTGTTGTGCAATGAGCCGCCGTAAGAACGGTGCGCGACCCAACTAGGGTACCGGTACACCCTGAGCTACCCGTGTACACGAGGGCTATCGGACCCTCCATGATCGACGGGTCGGTCTGCCCTCCATAGATTTGAGCAACGAGTCTCTCCGCCGAAACGTCCCTACTAGGGAGGGAAAACGCTACCACCGCCGTGAGTGCGACCGTTACGATGTGAAAAGCAAACCGCATCCTACCACTCCGCATGACAGAGAACACGCAAAGACGCCCCGTTATCCCTAAACCAGGGCCACATTGTACTATGTCCCGAAATCGGTAAGCAAATGTGATGTGCAAAGAGGCTGAAGGAACCTGCGTCCTGAACCAAGCCCCACTAAGGGTCAAACCCCTCTCTTTGATAAGGTTTTCAAGGTGGGGTCATCGCGAAAATCAATAGGCAACTTTCGTTGTAGGAACGTCCTCTCGCATCCGCGTAAAGCACCAACAATCACGGCCAACTCTTGTATCATATAGCTTCTACTGACCACGTTGAAGCCGCGAGGACCCTAAAGGTATGTATGAATTACCCCCCTCTCGCTATGACTAGGTTTTGTCTTGCTTCCCTAAGAGACTTTCCGACCATCCCGCGGCCCCTGGCAGACGAAGAAGAGCTCGTGCGAGTGACGGGACGGTCGCGAACGATCCGGGTCAATCACTACGACCCGCCGGAAAAATGGCTTTAACTCAGACAGTATCGCCTCTGTCGCCGGGATGTATTCAGAAATCTGCATTTCATGGAGTTTAAACCGATTACCCCGCTGGTGCTCAAACACCTTATGCGAAACGCGATAGCGATGCCTTGCGGTCCTCTTGACCTCAACTATCGTCGCACAGGTGTCGGTGAGGAGCACCTTGGGATCGTCTCTGTAGCACATCATCTTTGCCTCGGTGTTTACATCAAACACAAAGATTCCGGCTGGATTAAGGTGGCGATACACATTCAGGAATACCTTGCGCCACGCGGTCAGAGAAGTGAGGTGGTTCATGGTATCAAACGGGCAAATGATCGCATCAAAACGCTCCTTAACACCGAAGCTCGTAATGTCCCCCTGAATTAACTTCGCCTTAGGTGCTTTGCGTTTTGCACGCGCGAGCATCGCTCGGGAACGGTCGATTCCGGTTGCGTTGTAGTATCGACACAGCACCTTGAGCATACTCCCTGTTCCACATCCGAGCTCTAGCAGAGTCGCGGCGTGGGGTGCACATGCGCTCAGTATCCTTCGCAGGAATACGGCCTCTTCGTGCCGATGGCCGACCACAGTGTCATAGTACGGTGCAAAGCTATCGTAATTCTTCTGCAAAGAGCTGGTAACCATCACGTCAATGAGTCCAAAATAAACCATGCCTCATTCATTTAAAGAAATGGATGAGAAAAGCTGGGCGAGCGTCGTCTTGGCCCCCATAAAGATCATGAGTAGCCAAGTTGCGCCGCAAAAGACAACAAACTCCTCTATGCTTAAGCGTGTGAAATTTCAAATTCATGAGAAACTCGAGCTCTGGGCGGTACTGCTCGATGTTAGCAAAGAAGCGTAGAATCGCAGATTTGAAATCAGCAAAGTGCTCATAGCGCCGATTGTATAACACGATTTTCTTTAGGAATCGCCACAAGCGTTCAATTTATCCACCTGTGCGCACAATTGATATTATGTTGCGGATGAGTGCGAGCAGCGTAACAAACTCGGCGTAGGAGATTTTGAAAATGCCTGGAAGGTACCCTCTATGAACCAGCTGCACGCGAATACACCGGAAGCAAGCGTGCTCAGTAAGCACCGGGTGCATTCTCAGAGCAAAAAATATCATCGACACCGGCACGTGTGGGTGCTAAGAAGGTAATCTCGCGGGGGGTACCTAACCGCACCCTGTTGTAACCTACTCAGAATGAGGCGACGACTATGAAGCGTATGATCAATCGCATTGTTTTCTCGGTGTTGTTGTGTAGTGTCGGAGTTGGCGGCGTTGAGCGCGCTTCGGCAGATGCCCACTGCCGACCATGCCCTTACTCTTGCTACGATCTCGGTCTCGGGCGCAAGGAGTGTAGTGAGATCAGCGCTTCACGAGGCGTGTGCTGCGTTGATTTGACCAAGAAAGGGATGCAGGTAGCACTTGAGATGGAGCGGGTCCAACAGCAAGGAGCTCAACGGCCCTCGTATGCTGATTCGTACCCTTCGACTGATCGATGTCCGGCCGGATTCCAGCCAAGTGAGCAGAAGTGCTCTCCAGACGAGCGCAGGCGTGGATGCAAAGATGTTCGGACTCCCAGCGGCCTTGGTTGCGTAAAACGTTAGTGCGTAAAACGTTAGATTGACCAGCTATCGCTCGAGGACGGCTACTGCGACCTGGAGCTCTGCGCCGAAGGCAACGAGAAGGATCTTTTTTGCATCCTGAAACAGTCCTCGGCTCAGGCCATCCTCGAGCCCCAGAAAGCATGCGGCCCCAGAGATGTTGCCGACCGTGGTGATGCCTTCCATATACAGCTGCTCGTCACGTATCCCGAACGCCGGAATAAGCTCCCTTATCATGCGTATATTCGCCTGATGAGGGATTATGTAGCAGTCGTCGAACGAATTTAATCCAGCCAGCTCACGTACCCGTGGGGCAACCCGCGTGCCGAATTCGAATACCCCTCTTCCCCTCATTTGCAGGGTGTAGGTAGCGCGGTCTCCCGGCACCTCACGAGCAAGAACATTTGGGAGATTAATCACATCAACATTCTCTCCGGCATAGCACTCCGACGTTACACCCTTTATGAGAAATCCATCGGCGCGCCGCGGGTCGTTGGTGATGATAGTAACGGATACTCCATCGCTAAAGAGAATGGCCGTCTTCCATGCCTCATGGTCGAGCATGCGGCTAATATGATCACCCGCCACTACGAGATAGTACGAGACCCTCTTGTTAAGCGTATCTACAACAGTTTGATTGTACGCAGCCTGCAGGGCCTGCACCCCTCCCGCGCATCCCATGCCGATGTTGCACGCTTGCAGATGCGTCAGCTCAAGCGCTGACGCTACCATCGGCGCAAGCGACGGTATCAGATAATCAGTGGTAGGATTACACGAGGAAAAGACCCCCGTAACCTGAGAAAGCAAAACATCGCACTTCGCGAGCGCGTCGAGCGCAGCGTCACGCGAGAGGCTCACCAGCGATTCATCTGGACCGATGCGGTGGAGTCTAGTCACACCGGATAGCGCTGCTATCGTTCCAGGTTCCCTCTGGAAGTAGTTCTCTATTGTCTCGGCATGCACCACTTCTGCCCCAAGGCGGTGTGATGTTCCAAGTAAGCGAATATTCATATTAACGACTCTTCGCGCCTAGCATATACGAATCGCAAACCTTACGAATCCCATTTACGAAAAATAATGCACATCGAGTGAACGCACACGGTGCAGGCCTACTAACGTTCACAAACAACCACGAGAGTGCGATCTTTCATATAACATACTGAAAGAAATCGACAACTTACGAAGACTCCACAACACGGCGAAGCGCTGCCTACGATTATTAGCATCTTTGAGCCGTATCCTTGTTGGGATTACGTGTTCGGCGGCCGCTTAGCCCTCCGCCTCCTCGGATTGACTACGTTAGCCATAGGGGCCACCCCTGCCTCCCGCAGCATCTTCGCCATCTGCCTCTCGATCTCAAGGTAAGTTCCTGAGCGCCCAAGAAGGTTTGTGAGTTGTCCCGGGTCTATCCCCAGATCGTAGAGCTCCTTGTCACCTCCATGGTTCTCCACGTACACGAACTGCTCTGTGTGGAACGCATGAAAAGGTGTGCGCTGAGCCTTAGTCAGCCATCCTTCAAGCACTACGCCCGGCCGCCACTGCGTAGCCTCATCGGTCAAAAGAGGGACCAAGGACACACCATCCATCTTCCACGGGCTCTCGATCCCAGCCAACTCTACTATCGTTGGTGCTATGTCTATATTTGCGACTACTTCCCGACGCACTACCCCACCCTTGAACTTAGGATACCGAATAGCGAACGGCACCTTCGTGGACTCCTCGTACACCACATTTTTGCTCAACAGTCTGTGCTCACCCCACATCATCCCATTATCTGAGATGAACATGACGACCGTGTTATCGAGAAGATTGCGCTCCTGAAGTGAGGTCAACAAGGCGTCAACGGCCCCATCGAGCGGCCATAGAGTCCTCAACTGCCTTAACCGAAACCGGTCTACCTGCGACATACGCTGAGGAGTAAGGGCCTTCAGGTGCTGCAACCACTCAGGCTTATCAGAAATGTTGGCCTCGTTGAAGCTGCGCGGACGGTGTTTGCTCAGACCTTTGTAGAGCTCTGCTGATTCAGCTTCTGGGGTCGCAGGATTATGGGGAGCTGTCGGCGCAAAGATGAGAAAAAACGGCCTGGAGTCACCCGATGATCTCTGAAGAAATTCTAGAGCATAGTCCCTAAAGAGGTGTGTAACGTATCCGGGGTGTACGGAACGCTGGGTTCCTACGACCAACTCCGGGTCTATGAAAGCACCACTGCCTCCCGGCATGGATACCCAATAGTCATAGCCAGGTGCCTGGACGCCGTTACTAGTATTGAGATACTTTCCAACGAGACCAGTATTGTATCCATTTGATTGCAGCAGTTGTGCCAGAGAGGGTCTATTAAAAGGGGCACTGTTGACGCGCACTCCGTGGTTGCGAGCATAGAGTCCGGTCAGGATCGTTGCCCGGCTCGGGGCACACACCGAAGTAGTAATGTACGCTCTTTCGAACGCTACCCCTTCATCGAATATCCGCCTCTGAGTGCGCGGCATAAAAGCCCCGACGGCGTCGAACCGCTGGTCGTCGGTTATGATGACTAAAAAGTTCGGTCGCGACGCAATTAGCCCCTCACCTTCGGAGACAGTCGTGTCATCCGCAGACGCGTGCGACAACGAGAACGCTGAGGAGAATAACGCTGTACAGAGAAGGTAACGCAGTACCCGCGACAAGCGATGCAACAGTCCGAACATGTTAGAGAACCTATACCACCTTGGTATTTTAGACCACTCAGCTTGGTGCCTTTCGAAACATCCTCGATAAGCTGAAACGGTGCCAGGGAAGGTCGTTTCTGCGTGGCCTCCCCGACTCCCACCTTTTATTCACCTCTCTCTTTTATTGCAAGACAGAAAAGGGAGGTTGAGAGCTACCGTGCTGCTATCCTATGTCTGTTGCGCGCAAGCTCCGACGCACGGTTGACAAAACTGATCGTTTTGAACCACTTCGTGCTAGTCTCAGCCGGTATGAGGCCTCTCGAGAGCGAAGATCTGCTGGCCACTTTGATTGCTGCTGTAGAGCAAGAATCAAAGGAAGCTGAGCGTACCGGACGCGAAGTTCGTCTCGGCCACGGGACCCTCTCGTCTCGGCACGGTTCCCGCGTCGTATATACCTTCGTATTACGGCAAAGACTCCAGCTCAAGGACGATAGCGTATGCTCACTTTTTGTCAAAGGGCGCCGCATCGTGGCAGAGCTCGTGGCGTTTTCAGATAAACAGATATCGATCGCCCTGACTGAAGAACTTGGGGCGGAGGTCGGGTCTGCTACCTTGCGTACGGAAGACCCCTTACTCCTGAAGCAGCTCGCCGAATCATTACGTGAGCTCCGTAAATCCGATGGACGAAAGGCTTGGAACATTCGACTTGCCGAGGGGGCCCTCGCCGGCATCACCTCTCACGTACCACGCGAGGCTCTTAAGGTCGAGCTACCGCGTGAGCTGACCGTTGATCAGCGTACCGCCCTCGAAGTCGCCGGCCGTCATGAAGTTGCGTACATCTGGGGCCCCCCCGGTACCGGAAAGACCGTTACACTGGCGGCGCTTGCCTGGACCCTTCTGTCAAGCGGTCTGCGTGTAATGATTGTATCGCACACCCACCGTGCCGTTGACGGCGTGCTCGAGAAGCTCTGCAAGCGGATATCAGATGAAGATCCAACGGCGCTTGCATCTCAATCCGTCCTACGGCTTGGTTCGATAGTGCGTGCCTCGCTAGAGAGCGAATTCGGGTCTGACATCTCTTTTGAGCAGGCACTGGAACGCTCGGAGACTAAGATCGCATCACGCCTGGCGGAGCTTAGGCAGGAACAGATAGCCGTTCGCAAGCGAATCTGGGAAGTCAGCAACCAGATCAGATTGTGGGACGCTCGCAGTCGCCTCCTCGAGGAGCTCGAAGAGTTGACCCGATCCTTGAAGCTCTCGAGATTCAATATACGGGGTCTCTTGAAGCGCGTCATCACTCCTGGCGCTCGTCCTTCAAAGCGTGATGACGGACCGGAAGGCGATATCCGAGAGTCAATCTCTCTTGTGGAGGCTGGTATCGCTGAGATCGAACGGTCGCTTACCGCAATCGATCGTTCGGTGCTCGAAGAGCTCTCCACCGAGCTTCAAACCCGGCAGCGCGACCTCACAGCGGCCATGACGAGCCTGGAGAGGGCCTTGCGTGAAGCACGGTCGACGTTACTCTCCCAAGCACGGGTGATCGCAACCACGACTACTCAAGCTTTTCTTCGCGCCAAGGAGTTGACGAATTTCGACACAATCGTGATCGACGAAGCGTCCATGATCCCACTCCCTTTGATTTACAGATTGTCGGGCATGGCAACCAGAAATGTTGTAATTGCTGGCGATTTTCGACAGCTACCGCCAATCTCTAAGTCGAGAGCAGAGATCGTGTCAACCTGGTATGCGCGAGATGTCTTCGACGCTGCGGGTATCGTCGACACAGTCAGCACAGGCGAGACCAGGGCAAATCTAGCCAAGCTCACGACCCAGTTTAGAAGCCATGAGAAGATTTTCCAGTTGATTAATCAACGTTTTTACGGCGGCGACCTCGTTTCGCGTTATGCGGATCGCGATCCTCTACCTCTCTTACCAGCGTTGTCGGAGCTGCTTGGGTATCCCATCGTCCTAATCGATTCTTCGGTTCTCGGACCAATCGGTCAGAGTCTTGGCCATTCGAAGGTCAATCTCTTGCATGCATTGCTTGTAAGGCGCTTATGCGTTGACTTTGCCGGAATTACATCGGACCGCCGTCACGAGGCTGTCGGTGTAATCACACCATATCGAGCACAGGTTGAGCTGATCGAAGAGCTCCTAGCTGAAGCACAGATACCCAACGTTGACGTGGGCACGGTCCATCGCTTCCAAGGCGAGGAGCGTAAGGTAATCGTCCTCGACCTGACTGAGAGCCCACCGCACTCCCTGGGCAACTTCCTGAGCAGCACCTCCCTGCGCGAGGTGGGAGCAAGGTTGCTCAACGTTGCTCTTAGTCGAGCCGCGAGTAACCTCATCGTGGTTGCAAATATCTCTTTCTTACGCTCAAAGACCCGAGAGACGCACGTAATTCATGGGATACTCAGCGACATCGAACACTCTGCCCACCGAGTCGAAATCGGTACCCTGCTGGCACCCAACAAAGCTGCTGGGGCTGGAATGTTACCACAGGTTGCAGCCACTGCTCTTGCTTTTCAATTCTTTGATGAAGTCTCCTTCGGACCAGCTCTGCAAACCGACATACGAGAAGCATCCCATTCGATCGTGATTGTATCTGCCTTTATTACGATAGCTCGCACAAATACCTTCCTCTCGCTCCTCACAAGCAAGGTAGCAGAGGGTGTCAAGGTTGTCATAGTGATACCACCACCCCATCAGAATGGTTCCATACCACAGGAGAGTTACCGCAAAGCGTGCGCTGCACTAACCTCTATAGGAGTTAAAGTTGTAGAGCGTCGTGACATCCACATGAAGCTCGTGTGCCTGGACGAAGAGATAGTCTGGCATGGCTCGTTAAATCCCTTGTCGTACACCGGAAACCGCCGTGAGATTATGACACGTACAGTGAGTAAAGTAGCGGCTCGCAAAGCGAGCGATGGATTTCCGCTCTTTGCCAGACCCCACAGCGAGCCACGGCTTTCGTTTGTGGGCGAGGCAGCCTCGTCTTCGTAGCGGCTCATGAGGTGATTTTGCTTTTACCGCTTAAGCCCCGCCAAGGATGCGGTATTTCGGTTTTCAGTATAGCAACCCACGACATTAATTGCCGATATAGGCAAGGTATGCAGGCTGAACTTGAACCTCTCCCAATTGAGAACTTCTGGCGTCCACGTGAGAAGCTGGCGCGCCAGGGGGCACGGTCCCTTTCCGACCAAGAGCTTCTCGCCGTGATACTGGGGAGCGGCACGCGCAAGGTTCCGGTACACACTTTGGCTGGTCGGGTGTTACCACTGCTAGAAAATTCCGCCCGAGAGGTTGACCCGTCAGCCTTACAGCAAGTTTCCGGAATCGGCCCCTCCAAGGCCTACCTTCTTGCGGCGGCGTTTGAATTTGCGCGGCGACGCATTCGTCCAGAGGGGACAAAGATCGGCTCTGCGCGTGATGTCCTTCCCCTCGTTAATCACCTCCTGGACCGTCCACAGGAGCACGTCTTGACCGTTTCCCTGAGCGGAGCGCATGAGGTTATTCGGGTGCGAACGGTAAGTATCGGGCTCCTAACTAGCTGTCCTGTTCACCCCCGGGAGGTTTTTGTTGGCCCTATTACGGACCATGCATACTCGATTATCCTAGCTCATAACCATCCCTCGGGGGATCCAACGCCAAGCGAGGAGGATCGCAAGGTCACACGTCAGCTTAAGGCTGCGGCGCATACGCTTGGGCTGCGACTCCTCGATCACATTATCTTCGCCCGACGGGGATATTACAGCTTTCAGGAACACGGTGAGATCTAAGCCCATGGCTTTGTATCCTTGCACTTGCCAGCCCCACCAGGGGTCGATACCGTATCGACCATGTCACCAGTCAGGGTATTATCATCTTCTCACGACGGCGTGTTACTCATTTCGCTTCGAAGCTCTCCTGATCCAGTCGGTCTTGAGACCAGCTTCGACGCCCTCGATGATGCCGTGTCAGCTCTTCAATCCGGCACGACGGTAAGGGTGTCTGCAAATGAGGGGCTCGAGATCGACAGCAGTGCGATTGCTCGACTGTTCGCTCTGGCTCGACAGTGCGCGTCCCGCGAGCTCTGCTTTGAAGCACATGGACTCCCCGCGAGTGCTGAAAGACTTCTAGCCCTTGCTCATTCGGTCCCAGAGCGCAAGGGGACACGGCGAGTTCCTCGACACGATCCGTTTTTGGTGAATCTCGGAAGGGCTACCATTTCGCTCTGGACCACGATCACGGACTGGTTCTCATTTACTGGTGAGCTTCTCGTCGAAAGTGTCAACTTTGTGCGCGGGCGCGCTCGTGTTCCGGTGCGTGATATCTGGCTCACACTGGATCAATGTGGACCGTCTGCTCTGCCGATCGTTACCCTGATTAGTACTCTAGTTGGGGTCATCTTGGCTTTCATCGGTGCGCAGCAGCTCAGACAGTTCGGTGCCACGATATACGTGGCTAACCTGGTAGGGGTCGGCATGCTACGCGAAATGGGAGCGGTCATGGCTGCGGTGATTATGGCCGGGCGAACCGGCGCCGCATTTGCGGCCCAGCTCGGCTCAATGCAGGTCAACGAAGAGATAGACGCTCTTAAAACCTTCGGCTTCTCACCTATGCAGTACCTAGTCATTCCGAGGGTAGTAGCGCTCGTCGTCATGATGCCCCTCCTCTGTCTCTACGCTGATTTCCTCGGAATCTTCGGGGGCGCGATTATCTCCTCACTTACTTTAGACCTCTCACTTGTGCAGTATTACAATCAAACTGTCTCTGCTGTTCATCTTAGCGATGTCTGGCTCGGGGTTTCCAAGAGTGTTGTGTTCGGCGTCTTAATCGCTATCGCTGGCTGTGTGGCCGGTATACGGTGTGGGAGGAGCGCCTCGGCGGTTGGAACCGCAGTAACAACAGCAGTGGTGTCGGGGATCGTATCGATCGTGATATCTGATGCATTGTTTGCGCTCTTGACGGAGCTTGTAGGTATCTAACGTGTCCAGCAACGACGTACCGCATATCGTAATCGATAACCTCACCATGAGGTATGGAGAGGTTCTCATACAAGAACACCTCTCGTTTACCATTAATAAGGGGGATGTTTTCGTGATCATGGGGGGAAGTGGGTGCGGCAAGAGCACCCTCTTGAAGCATTTAATCGGACTTGTGCCTCCGAGCGCGGGGAAGATCCTGTACCACGGGCGAAACTTCTGGGAAGTCACGAGCGCGGAGCGGGAGCGGCTGTTGCGCAACATGGGAGTGCTGTACCAAAAGGGAGCCTTGTGGACCTCCATGACCCTCGCGGAGAACGTGGCGATGCCTATACGCCAGTATACGAGCCGGAGCGAAAAGGAAATTAAAGCGATCGTCGAATACAAGCTCTCCCTTGTTGGACTCGCTGGATTCGAAGGGTACTATCCCTCAGAGATAAGTGGCGGGATGCAGAAACGGGCCGCTTTAGCGCGTGCGATGGCTCTGGACCCTGAGGTGCTGTTCTTCGATGAGCCCTCTGCGGGGCTCGATCCCGTAAGTTCAAAGCTTCTTGATGATCTCATCTTAGAGCTCAACCAGAGCCTCGGTGCAACGGTGGTTGTCGTGACCCACGAGCTGGCAAGCATCTTTGCGATCGCCAGTAATTCGGTATTCCTCGATGCAGAGACCAAGACGATAGCCGCTCTTGGGCACCCACGCGAGATGCTTGAACACGGTAAGGACGAACGAGTTATGCGCTTTCTTACTCGCGGTGAACGCGATAGATAGAGGGGTATGGGCAAAGAACCACGATACGCCTGGATCGGAGCCTTTGTTGTGGGGGCTGCCGTGCTGCTCGTTTCAGCTACAGCCTTCCTCGGCAGGGGTCGCTTTTTCGAAGATACAGCTGTCTTCATCACGTACTTTAGCGGCTCTGTGAAGGGCCTTAGCGAGGGTGCCCCGGTGAGCTTCCGAGGGGCTCGGGTCGGTACGGTGAAAGATGTCTCAATCGTGTATAAGCAGAGCCAAGATCAGCTTCTTATACCAGTATTGATTGAGCTCGATAGGGATTCAGTGAAGGGATTAGGCGATTCAGCGCCACAAGCCGAGGACCAAAAAATGAGTCGCCTCTCCCTCATTGAGCGAATGATCGCCAAGGGCCTCAGAGCTCAGTTAGCCCTGGAAAGCATTGTGACCGGACAGCTCTTTGTCCAGCTCGATTTCATGCCTACCGTACCAGCGCTCTACCACCCTGACTACTCTGACGGGTATGCAGAGATACCAACAGCGCCATCGTCGTACGAGAAAGTCCAAGCAACTTTACAAGAGCTTCCCCTAACCGAACTTGCCAACAAGACGGTCTCCTCTGTTTCAAAGCTCGAAGCTCTCCTAACGGCAGCGCAGGACGACGGCACGGTGCATAATTTTTCATCCATGCTACTCGATGTGAAACAGCTATCCGGTCAACTTAAACAGGTGAGTAAGATGCTTTCTGAAGAGATCAAGCAGCTTTCGCTCAGATCCAGGCAAACGGCAGATCAGGCAACACAGACCCTCAAAGATCTTGACTTTTTTCTTCTCCAAGGGCTACCCGTGATGCAGCAAGGAGCTATGACTCTCGATGAACTCTCGCGCACAGCAAGAGCTGTTCGCCGGTTGGCAGATTACATAGAGCGCAATCCAGAGGCCCTGTTGCGTGCAAAGGAGTAGAGGTATGTGGGCATTATCGAAGACGCTACAGCTGATAGTGACGACGTTGTTGGTTGCAGGGTGTTTTCGCTCACCACCCGTGCGATTTTATTCTCTGAAAGCGCTGCCTCAGTCAGTTGAGCGTACCGTCCACACAACAGGTCCCCGTATCGAGATTATGACCTCTTCTTTTCCGAGCTATCTCGCCACTCCACAGATGGTTCTTCGACGGAGCAACGGGGAGGTCGTTGTTGATGACTTCAATCGCTGGTCCGAGGAGCTTCGTAGTAACTTTGAGAGAACACTGATTGAGAACTTAGTGGTCAGACTTAATAATGCATCGATCCTCCCAGTTCAAGTTTATCAGGTGTCAGATCCCTCGCGTACTGTCCGAATCGAGGTCTTGCAGTTCGAAGTAGTGGAACGAGATGAGGCGCTCCTTAAGGCTCGCTGGGGGGGAGGTAGAGGGGCTGGGCGATCAGAGCTACCGCTCGTCGTCTCCGTTTTTCGAGAGCCGATTGAAAACCACACGCCAGAGGCGCGCGCGGAGGCCCTCAGTAGAACGGTAGCTAGCTTATGCGAGGAGATCACTCACGCAATCCGGTGAGTGTACCCTTGAAGCACGGGGCCAAGGCTAAAGCAAAAACGCCTTTATGCCGACCCCACAAGTCTAGGTTGGTTGTACTTTGGAGCTTGCATGACTACTGCTGGATGCTATCAATGCGGCTCTCCCGAGGGTAGCATGACCACGCTCTGCCCAGGGTGTGTTGCCAGTTCTGAGCAGAAGCGCGCCAAATTGAGAAAGGAGCTGAGCGTTGATACGACGGGTGAGCAGGATCCGTTCATCTTTCGGCTCATGTCCCTACCCAGCACAGTTGCTCTCTCAGCAGTCTTGATTTCGGCCCTGTGCATCGGCGGTATTGTAATGTACGCCGAGCAATACAACATCGTCGGCATTACTCTCCTACTGGCTATTACAACAGGCATATGCGCTAGCGTAACGGCCGGCGCTTGGATCATCGTGTGGAAGCTCGCTCGTCGCCACCGACCGCAGACCAGTTTCACCGCGCTCATCTTTCCGCCGCTTCTTTATCGGCCTATCCTGGATGCGTGTCGGAGCGATGATGAATCGGCGCTGTGGAAGGCGGTACACGTTATGTTCACCGCACACGCCGTCGGAGCAGTGTTATTGCTCGCTACGATGATGCTCTCCTGGGTAGTAGGTGTCGACGTCTTTGACGGTCGCAGCTACTATCGAAGCTCCTACTAAGACGGGGTTACAACCATCCCCTCTCACGATACCAGCGCGCCGTAAGGCGAAGGCCAGCGTTCGTGTCGACACAACACCGATACCCGAGAAGCTGCTGAAGCTTTGTGGTGTTGAAGGCCCGGTCCTTGGTAAAGAACGCGACTCTCCGACGGTACAGTGGCGGGTCGATTCCAAGAGGCTTGCACACCAGCTCGCAAAGATCGGCCGCTACGAAGAGCGGCCACGCTGGAAACCTCACAAACTTCAAACTCGTGTTCCCCAACTCCGACGCGATCATCGTCACGATATCCTTAAGCCTACTGGGCTCGGGATTTCCGGCGATAAAACATTCTCCGATACCAGCCGGGTGCAGCGCTGCATGAATAAAGATATCTGTCAGATCTTCTACGTGGATCAGATGGTAAAGCCCCTGCCCCGTTCCAAAGAGAGGAAAGATCGGCTTGGTGGCCATCTTAAAGATCTTGAGTAATCGTCTGTCACCAGGACCGTAGATCGCTGCAGGCCGCACGACCGTTACTGGAAGCCCCTGCTCGCGCGAGTATTCGGTAATCCAGGTCTCCGCCGCTGCCTTCGTGCGTTGGTATACATCACCCGGATTGAATCGGTAGGATTCATCAGCAGGAGGGTCATCAATGTGTCCATGAACTCCTACCGTCGACACATGGAGGAATCGTTGGAATCCGTGCTGCCCGTTCAGGGCCCGAGCGAGAAGTTGAGTACTGGTGAGGTGCACCTTCTCGTACACATCGTCTGATATATTCGCCTCTCGATAGGCAGCTGCGACGTGAAAGAGGTAGTTAATTCCGGTTACAGCTTGAGCCACAACATCGGGGTCATACACGTCCCCCCGTACCCATTCGATCTCGGACCCGTCAAATGGGGTAAGATCGGACCTCGACCGAGCAATTGCACGCACACGAGCACCCTGTTGCAAGAGCTTCTTGGTCAGAACCTCCCCTGTAAAACCCGTGGCACCGGTCACGAGCACCCGAGTGCCCTCCGGTATTCGAAGGTGTTCGTCCATGGAAACCTCTCATTCAAACTGAGTGATTCGACCCTGAGGGAGTTACAAACGACTGCGAATATGTCGCTCGCGGGACACACCGCGCCAGGACGATCAGAACCACTCCGACCACACAGGTGGCTAGCGGCAGAGCCCAGAGGACGGAGGCAAGCGGTAGTCGTACTACCTCAGGAGCCGTTGTTTCGACTAAGACCATCAAACGATCACCCTCCTTAACAGCCTGCAGCAGGGGCATCGATGTCTTCGAGAGGTGCTCTGAGCCGTCGGGCAAGGTGTAGCGCAGGTGAATGGGAGTCTTACTGCGCGGCTTTGGCGGACCCCGACGCTCCTCAACCGCGATCACCTGAGCCTCAACCGTCACAGCCCGCCTCAGGAATAGGTAGGTGTTACCAGCAACAGAAGCCCCGTACAGGGCGAGCAAGATTCCTAACACGGTAAAGAAACGACGCACCCTAAGACTCTACCAGAAAGAGGTAGCTCTGCAATCATCCGCAATCAAACACGGGTGTCGACTTTATTAGTTATCCCGAGAACTGTGTTGCTGGCCTAATCAATCTCGTAGTGTGATACAGGCAGCATGGCTTTACTCCGGGGATGCTTCCATTAGAGAGCTCTCTTGTCTCGACGGAGAATCAGGTCTTTGGAATGTAAAACCAAATACTTACGGTTCTGCCTCACGATTGCATACCAACTTGCTTTGGCGTGAAAGCCTAATAATTACTTGAATCACCTTTTAATTTAATGTTAGGATGTTACAGTAATAACGTTCAAGGAGATCCTTGTGATCAAAAAAATCTCGCTGTTCTTCGTGAGTTTAGTTTTAGCGCCGCTTGCTGCAGCATCCGAAGAGATGGGGGAAAACCTCTTAATCTCCCCCTTCTCAGAAGAAGTCCGGTCATAAATAACTACGCTTGGGAATGGCGCCCGACAACGGAACGATAGCGAGGCGTGCGGGGACGATTGGAGTAGCTGTGATTTTACCTCGCTTCCCTAGCGCTAACCCTTAAACCATTCGTGCACGCCGTGGACGACTACCTCGCGGACTGAAGCTCCACCGATTTCATAGATCCGCTGACTGAGAACCTCTAAGCTCTTGAGCTCTGGCACGGCCACGCCGATGAAGAGGTCCCAGTGGCCCAGGGAACGAGCGACCCAGGAGCAATCAGGGTGGGTTCGACCGAACTCGGCGAAGGTGTCAAATAGGTTGCTACTCAACCCCCGAGTCGACACAGCAAGTATGCTTGGGTGATAGCCAGCTTTGTGGTCGTCGTAGGCGTAGCCGAACCCGATGATTGTACCGGTCTTGATGAGCTGCTCAAAACGGTATGTGAGTGTTGATGTTGGTATTCCGCAGGACTGTGCGAGCTTACCGATCGGAAGAACTGGTTGCCGCCGCACGAGCTCGATGATTGTACGATATACAGGCTTCAGATCAAGGTAAACCTCAAGTGACCGAAGCGCTGACCTGACGCTGTGGGATTTTATCCGCAGACGCCGAGCCAGCTCCTCAAGTGGTAGGCGCGCATCCCACGCAAGCTCCTCAAGGACCCGTTTTTGAAGGTACGATCACAATCGCTCCCTTGAGCGGTGTACTCAGTAAATTCACGCCGCACTGTCCTCAAAAATCGGGGGGTTTTGATCGTCGGAGAGACGAAACGCGCATCGCTGTGGCGCATGCAGAACCTCTGCGATGGAACCTCGGCGGAGCCGCTGAGCCACTTGAGAAGAGAGATTCACCTGCTATTCGAGACGGTGCAAAAAAGCGAGAGACCGATCCCATCTCCTCTACTTTCTGTACCTGCCTCCACTCCTCAGGATAGACAGAGCACTCCGCGCGGGCTACCACGAACTGCTCGAATAACTGTGCGACCGTCATGCCACTGCTCGACTCGAATGTATCGACCGAATTGAGGTTAAGATACACCGGTGCTCTATCCGATGGCGCAATGGTATCACGTATCAAAAGCGTTCCACCTACACGAAGCACAGAGAGCTGTTTTTCAAGGTATGCGCGTATCCCGTCCTGTGGAGTCTTGCCATCTCGAGCAACATCTGGCAGTACACCGTTGATAACGATCGCTTCCATCTACGGAGACGCGCAACGCCTCGAACACGCCGATACCTTGAGCGCGCACGTGCTTGAGAAACTCTGTCTCTGTCGGGAGCATGAGCGCATCCCGCTTATCGTCGGTAGGCTCGCGTGAAGCGGCCGAGATCGTAGACATACTTGATTATATGGGGCACATCGCCCTACCAGTGTAATACACACGACGACGCTAAACGATCACCGTATGGCGCCCCTTAATTTGAGATACTTACGGACACAAGGGAAGCGTGACCACCCTTTTTGTAGCGAAGAGCCAACGATTGGCTTTACGTTGGACTCTCGTGACGAAAACCCGCGATCGAAGAGCACCCCTAAAGCCGCTTTCGCGGCAGAGAGGGGCTTTACGCCGCCTCCCTACCGTCCAGCTTCTGGCTTCTGATCCTCAACGAAGAATCGCACCTTAGGGTAGGCAAACTTCGTGAGCACCTTTATGGTGTGAATCGAAGTTCCGAACTGCTCATAAATCTGCTGGATCGTGTGAGAGAGCTGATCGGGTCTCCTCACCTCAACGTTGACCTCGTAACCCCAGGACCCGAGGCAATCAATCAGCAGAGATAACGACGGGGATAGACCGTCGATGAGAGCTGCACCGACACGGCCTTATCGTGGAATATGGCACCATGCTTTTTGGAGATCGCATCGAGAAACTGGGAGAGTTCGCTCACATGCTTAGCACCGAATCCCACACCATATTGAAACTCCCCTCCGAACTCCCCTACCCAGAGAACATGAGGAGCAGCAACAAACGAGCGCATGAGGGCATCGTGAGCACCCCGCTTTTCGCCACCTACGGTGAAAAAGAGGCTATAGATCGTGAAGCCCAATCGGTGCAGATTGATAAAAGGGGCTCATCGTGGAATCGAGTGGGTAAATTGCTTCAATAATCGATGAATTACGTTGCGAATACGGCGGCTTAAGTGTCTTTTGACGTCTGAGAGTTTGATGCGATTATGTAGCGATGGAAAAACGTCGCAATAAGAAGAGCCTCTACGATGCCTACAAGTTCCCTGGCTTCACGTGCAGTCGAGTAGTG